>Ga0299915_10001305_pt1 | contig 18511 bp, 19 predicted proteins | sample RVTome_13_FD_200263 | JGI IMG/M metagenome (GOLD analysis project Ga0299915, IMG submission 200263) | Soil microbial communities from uranium-contaminated site in the Upper Colorado River Basin, Wyoming, United States - RVT92D227 (version 2) ... | reverse complement strand
TTCCTCCTCAGAAGCAGAAAAATAAGGGTCAGTAACAGACTCAAGAGAATGCTTGTAGCCAGGGGAAAATAAAATGTAAAATTTTTCTTCTGGATTAAGATGTCTCCAGGGAGTCTGCCAAGCCAGGAGATTTTTCCAGAAAGCAGCAAGAGTCCACCAATGACGATGACTATGATGCCAAGAATGATGAGAGACTTGCCGATATACTGTATACCGTCGGTCATTTTATATAATCTTCTTTCTCTTCTGGTTACTTCCTGGTGCCTAGTGCTTACTGTTTGCTTTTTTTAGGTATCTTTCCATCTCCGAGTAGATACACCCGCAATACTTCTGTCTGTATAAACCAAGCTCCTTTGATATTTTGATACTATCCTTCCACCCTGGCCTGAAGTCTTCATAATAAAAAGGTATGGAATATCTCCTGGCTGCTTCCATACCCGTCTTTATTATCATATCAAATTTCTGATATGGACTTACAAGAAGAGAAGTTGTAAAACCGTCAAGTCCCATCTTTTTGGCAGTACTCGCTGTCTCATTCAGTCTCATTGAATAGCAGATTGAGCATCTTTCATCTTCGTTATTCACTACTGCTCTTATGAACTCTTTCAGGCCGTAATGTTCAAAATATTCAATTTCAAGGCTCCATGCCTTCTGCAGTCTCTGAACTGCATCGAGCCGCATCTGATACTCTGTATATGGATGGATGTTCGGATTCAGCCATAGTCCCCTGATATCAATACCTTTTGATAAGAGATTTTTTAGCGGGTACAAACAGCAGTTTGCACAGCAGATATGCATTAAAAGCTTCATATCATTTCAATTATACTGGTTACAATTACCACTACATATATAATAATATATTCAACATTCAACTTTTACTAAAAAATAAACCTATGCTTTTCTTTAGTGTATATGAACAGATTTTCGGAGACTTTTTGTTTTAATACATTTGATTGAATGTTTCGGGGATTATTTCATTTAAGAGTGTTTTTTGTTTTTTAAGTTTTCGAAAAGTTTCATTTCACCCGTAAAAGCAAGGTTGAGATGGGAATATGCCTTTTCCGTGGCTTTCCGTCCCTGAGATGTCCTGATGATAAACCCTGTATTCAGCAGATATGGTTCAACAACATCCAGCAGAACGTCTGTTTCTATTTGGAGTGTTGCAGAGAGTGCTTCGATACCGACCGGACCACCTTTATAGTTCAGGATAATCGTATTCAACAGCTTTCTATCGAGCCCTCCCAGTCCTGACTCATCGATTCCCTCCAGCGATAGTGCCTCAATAGCGACGTCTCTTGTTATTTTCCCATGAGCCCTGACCTGGGCATAATCACGAACACGTTTTAAAAGCCTGTTTGCAACCCTTGGAGTGCCTCTCGCCCTGCAGGCTATTTCGTAAGAACCGTCCTTGTCAATAGGTATATCCAATATTGAGGCAGAACGCTTTACGATATGAACCAGGTCTTTTTCATTATAGAAATCAAGATCTCTTGTGATACCGAACCTCTCTCTCAGGGGAGCGGAAAGGAGGCCGGACCTGGTTGTAGCACCAATCAAGGTAAAAGCTTCAAGCCTGTATCGGTGAGTCCTTGCATGAACGCCTTTATCAAATATGAAATCCACTGCAAAATCTTCCATAGCAGGATACAGGAATTCCTCGACAATTTTCGGTATGCGATGGATTTCATCGATAAACAGGATATCACCTTTCTCAAGGTGGGTGAGAATGCCCATAAGGTCACCGCCTTTTTCTAAGGCAGGTCCTGAGGAGGTGATTATTTTGGTTCCCATCTCGTTAGCGATAATGTGGGCTAATGTTGTTTTCCCCAGCCCCGGAGGACCGTTAAACAGGATGTGGTCTAATGATTCCTTCCTCTTAAGAGCAGCCTCTATGGCTATTTTCAAGGTTTCGGCAACTTTATCCTGCCCTATATATTCAGAAAGCCATTTGGGTCTCAGGGTAATACTATTTTCTTCATCTACAGGAATATTATCCTTTAAAATGTCCGGGACATTGTTTGCTTCTTCATATATCATTTATTCTGACCTCTGTATACTTCTTCAAACAATTCCTCGGAAGAGCTTATGCGGGGATTCCGTTTTATGGCTTCTTCGATCATTTCCCGTGCTTCCAAATGTTTATGCCCAAGCTGGGTTACAAGCACGTCCTCAACTTCTTTCGTGAAATCTTCGGCAACAGGAGGTGCTGTTTCGACTTCCGGCATTAGTGCATACTTTGCCACTTTTCCTTTAAGGGTTGCAATGATCTTTTCAGCTTTTCGTTCGCCTATGCCTTTCAGCTGTTTCAGTGCTTTTGAATCTTTATCTTCGATTGAACGTGCTATTTCCCTGACAGCTTTTGTAAGTGCCTTGACAGCTGCAGCAGGGCCGATGTCTTCAACGGAGATGAAAAGCTCAAAGAACTCTTTATCGAGGGGAGATTGAAACCCGACAAGGACGGGTTTGGGCTGCCTCTCTGTCTGATTGTATGAAACATGCAGTTCCAGTTCGTCGCCATCCGAATTACTTCTTTTAATCCTGTTCATTACATATGCAGGTATCAATATATCATATCCTATGCCGTTGACCACCATTGTCAACCTGTCTTCATAAGCATGGTTAAACCTCAGAATACCTTTCAGATAAGATATCATTTTTGCCCTTTCGGTATTTTTCTGTAAAATGCTGTCAAGGCGATAGCCAGTGCATCAGATGCATGAACGGATTTAATATCATCAACTTTAAGCAGTTTCATGATGGCTGACTTTAGCTGGGATTTTCCGGCTCCACCATATCCGACCAGGGCATTTTTTACTTCCCTCGGTGTAATCTCCACCATTGAAATATTATTCTGACAAACAGATAAATATATAATACCTAAAACGCTTCCCAATAATATACCGGCCCGTGGATACCTGACAAGGGAAAATACATTCTCCACTGCTATCAGTTCAGGATGTAGCGAGCGTATTAAATTATTCGTATCTGTATGAATCTGCGAAAGCCTTGAGGATATATGTTCTCTGGGCGAGGTCTTAATGTAACCGCATTTAAGCATTGAAGGAACACCCTTCTCACATTTGATTGCGCCGAAACCTGTTGTCGTTAAACCGGGATCGATTCCAAGTATTATCATATCGGAAAGTCAAGGTGCATTCATGAAGACAATTCGTTATTTTTTCCTCGGTGCCTCGAAAAGTATCTCCTCGACCATCTGGCAGATGACGTGTCCGAGTGTTATGTGCGTCTCCTGAATCCTGGGGGTATTATCAGATGGGACAATAAAGGCAAATGTTGCCTTCGATGCGAATTTTTCTCCTTTAAAGCCTGTGAAGGCAATTGTCGTCAGCTTCTTTTTCTTTGCCACATCCATGGCCTTAAGGACGTTGGGCGAATTTCCGCTGGTACTGATTGCAATGACTATGTCTCCTTCTTCAGAAATGGCTCTCAGCTGTTTTGCGAAGACATCGGAGAAATCATAATCATTGGCTATTGAAGTGATGACAGCCATGTCGGTATTAAGAGATATAGCCGGAAGGCCTGGACGTTCTCTCTTGAACCTGTTAATAAACTCTGCTGCAATGTGTGATGCATCAGTTGCACTCCCGCCGTTTCCGAACAGGATCAGTTTTTTCCCCTCATTAAAGGCATTGGCAATAACCTTTGAAACCTCAAATATCTTGTCGGTATTTTTTCCGTCGATGAATTTTTCCTTGACCTGGATGCTTTCTTCAAATGCCCTGAGTATTTTATCTTTCATGCCGAAAATTTATAAGCTGAAGTGATTTTTTCAAATAGAGTACCCAAATCAGAGTCATATGTCAATCATCATTGATAAATCTTGACGTTTTCAATATTCATATGCAATACTATCGGCGAAGTTTCGGAAGTATTGTTGTATACAGCTTCAAGGACTTTGGACTTTGTAGCTTTTATACCATTATTCCGTAATCTTCTATTTTTATTATCAAGGAGGTGTAGTAGAATGGTAAAAGGGACCGTTAAATGGTTCAACGAGTCCAAAGGCTTTGGATTCATTACCAAGGAGGATGGTGGAGATGTTTTTGTACATTACTCTGCCATTCAGGGAAATGGATTTAAGACACTGGCCGAAGGTCAGGCAGTCAGCTTTGAAGTTGTTGACGGCCCAAAGGGCCCCAAAGCAGAAAACGTTACGAAAATCTAACCTAAAAAATGCAGGTTCCGGGAGATCGGAACCTGCATTCTCTATAAACCTTCCTTTCAATCTTTGCAACAATTCAACCAGAATCTTTTTTAATAAAGATTTTCTACGAGTCATTAACCCAACACGTACAACAGAAGCATAGATATTTTATAAAACAATGATTTGCTGTAAAATAAAATTCTATGGAAAAAGAAGAATACCTGGAAATAATTGATTATCAGGGAAATGTCATCGGCTCTGCACCGAGGTCAGAGGCTCACGGCAATCCCTCCTTGATGCACAAAGTTGTGCATGTTCTCGTATTTAACAAAAATGGAGAAGTCCTCCTTCAGAAACGCTCGCAGAACAAGGATGTTGCCCCGGGAAGATGGGACACATCAGTCGGCGGACATGTGGGGGTGGGAGAGGATTTAATCGTTTCGTCCAAGAGGGAGATGCATGAAGAACTCGGGATCACCGGATTAGAACCTGAATATCTCTATTCGTATATTCACAGCAATGTTTTCGAGACAGAACTTGTAGCCACCTATCGATGCCTCTATGAAGGAGATTTTGCCTTTAACAGGGAAGAGATTGATGAATTAAGATTCTGGAGCTTCGATGAAATACGGGAAGTAATCGGTAACAAGATATTGAGCGATAACTTTGAACACGAGTTTCAGACATATCTCGGCTATCTGGGGATAATGTAGTAAAATTACCATTAATAAGACTGCTTCAGTTGACTGCTATCTCTGTTTTACAAAGCTGATATTTCTAATCTCTGCGGAAGGACCTTCCTTTGACGGACCCATAGCAGTCACCCGGTAATTCCTCTTGACAGAGGGATTGTCCTTGTCAATAAAAGAAGGGGTCCTGGACTCTCCAATGAACTTGAAACCCCCCTCCTTGTCCATTTCCCTATAAACCCTGTATCCAACTATCCAAGTCTCGGGCGGCTCTTTCCATATGAGATATATTCTCTCCTTTGCTGGAACTGCCTGTAAGCCTGCAGGAGCAGACGGCACGAATTCAGACGGATCTATGTTAATTTCTTCAGATGAAGGGCCTTCATCCCTGATACTGCCCCCTCTGAGGCTTCTCACCGTGTAATAAACAACTTTATTGATGTCAAAAGTATCCCTGAAAGAAGTTTCCTTAAGGGGTTCCTTATTTGCCGGCATAAGAGAATAAATGCCTTTTTTGTCACTTTTGTATACGTTGTATAAAATTCCTTCACCTGAAATTTTCCATCTGATCGTTAATGAATCATATTCGACACTAAAAAACAGGCTGTCCGGTGGGGAAGGCACTCCTGCCGGCATTACTTCTAATACTTGAGAATCATTGCTCGTTACGTCTTTTAAGTTCCGGGAAAGAACTTTGTATTTGTACACAGAACCGGTCTGAAAGTTCGTATCTGTATAAGAACGTTTGTCGCTGTCAAGAAAAGCGATTTTTTTGAAATCCCCATCTGAAGACTTAAAAATATGAAATCCCCTTAATGACGGTTCTTTATCTTTTGGAAATTCCCAGGAAAGGATGATCTCTGATTCTCTGTGGATGGCTGCAAGACCTGAAGGAGGGTCTGGCTTTTCATATGATTTAAGGGTTGGATCTCCCTTTTTCCCACATGAGGAAAATAAAAAGTAGGCAGTAAGCAGTAAGCAGAAGGAAATAACAAAAAAGAAACATCGTATGTTTTTGTGTTTTACATTATTCATAGCGAACTCTGTTCCAATGGTTGTCATTATCCGTCCGTCAATACGTAAGACGGATGACTGGATAATCCAGTTCCTTTCCCGAATACTATCGTACATGGATTCCCTGATCATCCGTCTTACGTATTGACGGACAGGGAATGACACAAAAAACTTAAAATATTTTTAAGATCTTTTAGAATTTATAGCATGAATATTGTTAATTTAGTGCTTACTGCCTACTTTTTTCTGGAGTCTTCTTATTTGTTTTTTTACCTCAAGAGGAGATGTGCTGCCAAGGGATATTTTATTCCTGACTGATTTTTCGGCCGTGAGACAGGAATAGATGTCATTTGAAATTACATCAGAAAAAGTGTGCAATTCTTTCAGCCCGAGATCTTCAAGCCTCTTTTTCCGTTTAAGGCAATAGAGAACAATTTTTCCGGTAATCTCATGTGCCTTTCTGAAAGGCACGCCCTTTTTTACAAGGTATTCCGCGAGATCGGTTGCAGTCGAATAGGCATCTCCAGAGGTTGCCTGCATTCTCTTTGTATCAAATCGTATTGCAGGGAACATTTCATTAATGACAGTGAGACATGATTTGATGGTATCAACAGTATCAAATACCGGGAATTTGTCTTCCTGTAAATCCCTGTTATACGATAGAGGAAGCCCTTTCATGACTGTCAGAAGGTTTAACAGGTTACCATAAACTCTCCCTGTTTTTCCCCTGATGAGTTCTGCGACGTCAGGATTCTTTTTCTGGGGCATTATGCTCGAACCTGTCGTAAAGGAATCAGGCAGTTCCATGAACCTGAATTCTTCAGAGGACCATAATATGAGCTCCTCGGAAAGCCTCGATAGATGCATGATGAGCAATGCAGCATTTGATAAAAACGCTATAGCAAAATCCCTGTCAGATACGGCATCTATACTGTTTTGTGCAATACCGTCAAAGCCGAGTAATTTTGCTACGTATGCACGGTCTATGGGGAGTGTTGTTCCTGCAAGGGCACATGAGCCTAATGGAAGCCGGTTTATCTGTTTGAAAGAAAAGCTGAATCTCTCGACGTCTCTCTCGAACATTTCGACATAGGCGAGCAGGTGATGGGATAAAAGTACAGGCTGCGCCCTCTGAAGATGTGTATATCCCGGTGTCAATGAGTCGAGATACTTTATTGAGCTATCGAGAAGAGTCCTCTGGAATCTTTTGATGAGCGATATTATCTCTTCTGATTCGGCTCTGAGATATAATCTGAGGTCGAGTGCAACCTGATCGTTTCTTGATCGTGCCGTATGGAGCTTTGCACCGGCATCTCCGGCCTTTTTTATGAGGGCCGCCTCGATATTCATATGGATATCCTCGAGGTCTTGCCTGAATTTGAATTTGCCCGTTTCTATTTCTTTTGCAATGTCCTGAAGTCCTCTGACGATCTTTTTAGAATCATCTTTTGAAATGATACCCTGCTTGCCGAGCATTTTTGCATGCGCAATACTTCCTTCGATATCGTATCTCCAAAGGCGATGGTCAAAAGAGACAGATTCCGTGAAGGATTCAACAATACTCGATGTATCTTCGCTGAATCTTCCTGCCCATGGTTTTTTCATGTCTTTTTCCCGAAGCCCATCTGTATATCTTCGAGCTGTTTGAAGACCTCGAATATTATCTCGGAAGTATTCAACTTTATCGGGCCTCTTATGACATATTTTATTAAAGCCATTTTATACCTCTCAGAGCAAATAAGTCATTTTATTCAAAATTAAAATCTATAATAAAGGTCAGAAGAAGGACTGTCAAGAGATATGCAACCAGGAGATGAAGAAATAGAATACAGCCTGTTGCTTAGTATCCTGTTTCATATAATTCAGACACTTGAGATAAGCATTAAAATAAGATAGATTAAATATATGTCCAATATATCACTTACGGCTCTGCACCAAGAGTCTCTCACGGGATATGGGGAAAGACACATAAGAAGAGTGTAAGAACCGTTGGTTTTTCCGAACGTGTCGATTTCGGTTCATTCGGAGATCTGAAGTTAGACCCGACGGTCATCATGAGGTTTGAAATAAATGGTGACGTCAAGCCTCCTTATTACTGGAGAGGATTAACCCTGAATTATTTTGACGGCGTATCCTGGAAGAATACATTAGAAGAAAAAGAAAAGATTTACAAAAAAGGTGATAAGTTTATTCTCAGACCTTTTCAGGAAGACAAAGCAATATTGCAGAAGATTTTTCTTGAGCCGATGGATACGGATGTGATTTTTGGCCTGAGCGAAATTGTTGCAGTTGAATCAGTAGGCATAATACTTTTCATGGACCAGGCAAAATCCCTAATCAAGAGAAAGGCTCAAAATTTAGATACGGACAGTATCGATGAGTTCATAAGTCTTTATGAAGAGCACAGATTTGGCGGCAGGGATATGATAGGGAAGGAGAGGGCAAGGTATCAAATGCTGCTTAAAGAACTCAAAAGACAAATAAAATCCTGATCACCTTTTTCACAGATTAAATGGGTATGGATCCAGATCTTCTCCTTTCCAGCCGTATTCTCCAATTAAAGGGACAAATACGCAGGGGGTGTGACGTTCTTCTGAAAGACTGCCCCCCGACTTTCTGATTTTCAAAAGCTGTTGAGAAAAACGGTCTCCGACAGGAGCGATCAGTATACCTTCTTCTGATAGTTGTTCTATCAAAGGATCAGGGATTTTCGGGGTGCCCGCGGTTATTATAATCCTGTTAAAAGGGGCTTGTTCCGGTAATCCCAATGTCCCATCACCAACCTTGACATGGATGTTTTTGTAATTAAGCAAATGAAAATTTTCTTCTGCACGCGTAACGAGTACCGCAATCCTGTCAATAGTAAAAACTTCTCTGGAAAGTTCAGCAAGTATTGCTCCCTGATATCCTGATCCTGTCCCTATTTCCAGGACCTTTTCAATCCCTTTCAGTTCAAGCAGTTCAGTCATGACAGCCACCATGTAAGGCTGAGAAATTGTCTGGCCTTCACCGATAGAAAGGGCCATGTCGTCATAAGCCCTGTGCTGCATGGATTCATCAATAAAAAGATGCCGTGGAACTTTTCTCATTGCAGCGAGCACGCGTTCGTCTTTAATTCCCCTCGGGATAAGCTGGGTTCTGACCATGAAATCACGCAATTCACTGAAATCATTCATGAAAGTCTTTCCACGATTCCTCTTGCGGCGATTACCCCTGAGACAGATGCCTGAATAAGTCCTCTGCTGACTCCTGCTCCATCGCCGACTGCAAAGAGATTTTCTATCTCGGTTTCAAGGGACTCAGTCAGTTTCGGCAGCATTGAATAGAATTTGACCTCAGCTCCATAGAGAAGGGTATGTTCTGAATTTACTCCTGGTGCTATTCTGTCAAGTGCCTCGATCATTTCAAGTATGTCTGACAGGTAGCGGTAAGGTAATGCAAAACTCAGATCCCCTGGTGTTACGTCTTTTAGTGATGGTTTTACATTTCCTTTTGCTATCCTATCATGTGTTGAGCGCCTTCCCCGGCGTAAATCCCCAAGACGCTGGATAATCACGCCCTTTCCAAGTAGGTTTGCTAGACCTGCAATGTATCTGCCATATAGTATGGGTTCATCGAATGGCTCGGTAAAGAATGTGCTTACCAGGAGCGCAAAGTTTGTATTGTTAGTTGTGCTGTTAGCGTAACTGTGACCATTGACTGTCCAGATGCCTTTTAAATATTCCTTTACAACCTCACCGCGCGGATTTACGCAGAAAGTTCTAACCATGTCATTGAATTTTTTTGAATGAAATATCAGTTTGGGTTCATATGTTGTTCTTGTAATAGGGTCAAAAACAGATGCAGGAAGTTCGACTCTTAATCCTATATCAACGGGGTTATTGAGCAGGGTCAGGCGCAGCCTCTTTGACTCTTTTTCAAGCCATCTTGATCCTTCGCGGCCGGGAGCGAGAATCACAAAGTCAGAATAGAGTTTTGTACCGTCTTTTAATTTGATACCGGAAGCCTTTCTTTTTTCTATAATAACCCTCTCTGCTTCCGAACCGAACAGCATTTCTATCCGGCCGGAAAGTGAGTTTTTGATATTTTTCAGCACTGTCCTGCAACGGTCGGTACCTATGTGCCTTATCATCGAAGGGATGAATACAAGGTCATTGTCAGATGCGAGTTTTGCAATCCTGTTTATCTCATCTTTATTCGTCCCGTATATTGTATCCGGAGCCCCATAGCTTACATATGTTTTATCCACATAGGTTATCAATGACTGCAAAAAATCCCTGTCAATATATCTGGACAGATGTCCTCCGATATCCGGCGAAAGATTCAGCTTTCCGTCACTATAGGCACCTGCACCTCCCCAGCCGCTGAGGAGTGCGCATTCAGGACAGGTAGCACATGAAATATCCCGTATCTTCATGGGACAGACTCTTTTATCAATATCTTTGCCTTTTTCGATGATAAGAATCCTCGAATCCTTCTTTTGTCTGATAAGTTCGATGGCAGAAAAAATGCCGGCCGGACCGGAACCCACTATTATGACATCATATCTTTTCATGTGATATTACAAGATACTGAATGACAGTCTTTGTTTCAGGAAGTTCAAGGCATCATAGTTTGTGAGATCAAGATGTATAGGAGAAATAGAGATATAGTTGTCCTGGATGGCTTGAATGTCTGTATCCTCGCCATGTTCCCAGAAGGGTCTTCCTCCTCCGATCCAGTAGTGTTTTTCGCCATGGGGGTCGAACGTCTCCTGAATTGAATCATCATAGATGCGTTTTCCCTGTCTCGTAAATTTTATACCTTTAATCAGGTTAGCGGATACAGCCGGCATATTGACATTAAGAAGGGTATCATACGGAAGAGAGTATTCGAGGACATATTTCCCGATTTCCAAAGCTGCTCTTGACGAAGCATCAAAGTCTAAAGATGATCTATTCTGACCTTGGATAACAAGAGAGACGGCAAAGGAAGGTATTCCCATTATTGTGCTTTCCATTGCAGCAGAAACGGTTCCTGAATAAGTAATATCATCGCCGAGATTTGCACCTTTATTAATTCCGGAAACCACAAAAGCAGGCCTTCCAGGGAGAATCTTGTTAATTCCTATTGCGACGCAGTCAGTAGGGGTTCCGTTAAGGCTGTAGACGTGTTCCCTGAGTTCCTCTATTTTGAGAGGCCTGTGCATGGTAAGTGAATGGCTGACAGCACTCCGTTCCCTGTCAGGTGCCACGATGAATGCTTCACCGAGTTTTTTCATGGCATTGAAGAGGGAAATGATGCCGGGAGAATGAACCCCATCGTCGTTAGTAACAAGAATAATAGGCATTATAATATTCTATCAGAATATGAAATTTGTGTTAACCAGTAATTTCCGGTATTTCTTTTTTCCTTTGCCAGGTTATGAGCGCTGTTTGGAATATGACCTGAAAAAGGCAGACTTTTTGTTTTATCGCATTTCTGAGAAATTCTTCCAAATAAAATTTGCTATAATGATATTAATATAGATAAAATATAATATAATTATATTAATAATCTTAAACGAATATGAACGATATTATAAATGCCGTCATGGACAAAATGCCTATAGGGGTAATGCTCTATAATCAGCAAATGGAGAATGTTTACTGTAATAAGCGTGCAATAAGCATTCTCAACCGTTATGAACTACCACACGACATAGCAGACATAAGCAAAAGAATCTTTGAAGCGATTCAATCATCCAGATTGAATGAACTATTCCCTGGTGAGATTTATTTATCAAAAAAACTTGAAGGCTCGCCCAGCAACTGGACATTCAAAATTTTTGTGTCTGAAAATCCACAGCCCCTTGTCGGCGTCTTTATCATCGAGGAAGCTGTATCCAATAAGGTTGACATGAACCAAATAAGGCAGCAGTTTAAGCTGACACGACGGGAAGTAGATGTCCTCAGACGAGTACTCGATGGATTAAAAAACATCGAAATTGCCGAGGATCTTGAGATTTCAGAGCAGACCGTAAAAGACCATATGAGTAATGTATATATGAAAATCGGCGTAGAGAACAGGTTTTCCCTGATACGCTCCCTCATCAGTACATCTGAAATCCAACACCATTAGAACTCCTTTTATATAACAGAAACAGAAAAAATACTGCGGTCCCTACTCCAGTAGGATTGACTATCAGGCTGAAATGTTTAAAATATAATTAAATCAATTAGTTAGTACATATTTAATTAAACATTCGCTTAATAATGCGTTTTTTTAGATCTTTCTAATTCTTCTTTTAATTGCTCAATTTCTTCTGTGAGTTGTTTTATCCTGAGTTCCCTGCCAACAGCAATATCATAAAACTCTTCGAGTTCTTTTAATCGCCTTTTAAGTTCTTCCTGCATTTTGATATGATTTATCCTCGCGGTTAGCTCTTTTAAAGAAAATGGCTTTTTTATAAAATCTGATGCTCCAGCATCTATTGCCGTATCATAGGAAAAATCATCTATTAATCCAGTCATGATGATGATTTCCATTTTAGGCTTCAGGCGTTTAACCTTCTTTGTGAGTTCCAGGCCATTCATTTCAGGCATATTAATGTCTGTTATCATTATGTCAAACGAGTTTCTATTGATAAGTTCCAGAGCAGACATAGCACTCGAAGCTGTTTCGCAATGATAACCATCCATTGAGAGTCCGCTTTGCAACATCTGAAGCAGGATTTTATCATCGTCAACGATTATTACTGAACTTCTTTCACGCATAATATTCTCCAGTTTTGATAAATCATTTATTAATGACCAGCGGTAACTTAGAAATTATAACAAATATTGATTCCGAGGAATTCAGGAAAAAAGCATAGCGAAGCATAAGTAAGGAGTTTTGATTTTCTAAGCTATGATTTTATCTCAGATAAAGCAAAGTTTATTAGCAAATAGCATCTCATGAAGGTTCAAGCATTATAAATCATTAATGACACTTTCAACTCAAGTGCGTCATTCCCGTGAAAACGGGAATCCAGTGTTTTCAAGAGGTTCTGGATCCCCCGGTCATCCGTCTTACGTATCGACGGACGGAGGATAACGAAACCTGAGTTTATAAACAGACTCTAACTAATCATTCCATGATTCATATATCTTGTCAAGACTGGAATATTTCTAGAAGACTGGGTGAATCCGACAAGTATCGCTCTGCAAATTCATTTTTATATGTGTCAAGGCCCCCTTGTGCAATTCCGTTTTCTGTAATAAAATAATGTTTTCCTTATTTTAGAATATTTATAAAAGGTGGAATATATACCGTAACGTTGACGGAGAGGTTTCATGTCTATCGATGAAAAAATAGAATCGGTTTTTCCTTACGAAGATAGTATTCCGGAAGAATTCCGCCTGAAGAACCCGGTTATCCAGAAAGAATATCTGATCAACGGGAAATTATGCATCTGGAATGGTGAAATGCAGGAGGTTCTCTCGCCGGTTTACCTGAAGACATCGTCAGGTTTTTCACAAAAACTGGTCGGCAGTTATCCTCTTCTGACGGAAAATGAATCTCTTGAGGCACTCGATGCAGCAACCAAAGCCTATAATAACGGAAGAGGTATATGGCCAACGATGCCTCTTTATGACCGCATCCAACATATCGAAGGATTTATCAACCGGATGAAGGCAAGCAGAAAGGAAATGTTACATCTGTTAATGTGGGAAATCGGAAAGTCAAACCGTGAAGCAGAAGAAGAGTTTGATCGGACAATTGACTATGTGACGAATACCATCGATGCATTGAGAGACCTTGACCGTACATCTTCAAAGTTTGTTATCGAGCAGGGAATCATCGGGCAGATACGCCGTGCACCACTTGGAGTTGTCCTCTGCATGGGTCCGTTTAACTATCCCTTAAACGAAACCTTTACCACCCTTATTCCAGCCCTGCTCATGGGAAACACCGTTATATCCAAACCGCCGAGACTTGGTGTCCTTCTCCATTATTTTTTACTCAGGGCATTCAAAGAGTCTTTCCCTCCCGGTGTAGTGAATATCGTATATGGAGACGGTAGTAAGGTCATAACACCACTTATCGCTTCAGGGAAAATTGATATCCTTGCCTTTATAGGATCGAGCAGGGTGGCGGATCTGTTAAAAAGCAAGCACCCAAAGCCTCACAGGCTCCGCTCTGTCCTGGGTCTGGAAGCAAAAAACCCTGCAATTATACTTCCCGATGCCGACATGGATATAGCTATTCAGGAATGTATTGCGGGAAGTCTTTCGTTTAACGGCCAGCGATGTACTGCACTGAAAATATTATTTGTTCATTCGGATATTGTTGTTCGATTCCTTGAAGGATTTACGGAAGCCGTCGAAAAAGTGAAATTCGGTATGCCATGGGAGAAAGATGTAATGATAACTCCTCTCCCGGAACCGGATAAAACAAAATATCTCGCCGAACTTATCGAGAATGCAAAAGATTGTGGTGCACGAATAATGAATTCCCATGGTGGAAAGGTAAATAAAACCTTTATTTATCCAGCCTTGTTGTATCCTGTTAATAATAAAATGAGATTGTACAGGGAAGAACAGTTTGGTCCGTTAGTCCCTGTGGTTCCCTATGATGACATCGAAATACCCATTCAATATATCATCGAATCAAGCTATGGACAGCAGGTAAGCATATTCGGGAACAATGCTGATACCATCGGTAGACTTCTGGATGTTCTGGTGAGTCAGGTATGCAGGGTCAACATCAACAGCAAGTGCCAGCGCGGGCCGGATATTTTTCCATTCGCAGGGAGAAAGGACTCAGGAGAGGGAACACTCTCTGTTTCAGATGCCCTCAGGGTTTTCTCTATACGGACAATTGTTGCCGCAAAGGAAACAGATAGGAACAAGGCAATACTCAGAGAAATTGTGAGAGAGCGAAGATCTAACTTTCTATCAAAGGATGATATTTTTTAACTACAGATCACCCACAAGATACAGCAGCCGGATTTTCGCTATTACTGCATCATAAACTGCATTATAGTAGTTACTGTAACTTTTGGTGCGGAGGGTTTCAGCATCAAGGACTTCGGTATTGGTGCCGACCCCTTCACGGTAACGGTCTTTTACAACTCTCAGGTTTTCTTCTGACTGTGTCATGGCATCTCGGGTCACTTCAATACGCTTCAGGGTTTCATCAATGTCAAGACACGCCTGCCTAACTTGCAGACTGATAACAGAAGCGGTTTCAGTACGCAAGTTCTTCAGGGCTTCTGCCTTCTGCAGCAAGGCTCCGGAATTGTATCTGGCTATTCCGCCGTCAAAAATATCCCATTTGAGTCCCAGCGTTGCTGACCACACATCTTCGTATACCTGATATTTGTTCTGCTGGTAGCTGTAAGCGCCGGTGATTGCGAGTTGAGGTCCGGTGGATGCACGAATGCCGGCAGCCTGGTGCTGTAATGCCTGTGCCTGTTCCGAGAGTGAAACCAGTTCAGGGCGCTTTTTTAAAGCCTTTAATGTAAGTTCCTCCAGATTCGGCTTGAAAGGTTCAGCAGACAGATCTTCAAGGATAACTTCATGATCGAGAGGGCGGCCCATGAGCCTGTTATATGCAGCATGTGCAAGGTCAAGGCTGTTGAGAGTCTGAATTGAACGTTGACGGGCATCTGCAAGTGCTACCTGTGAGGCGAGTAAATCATTTTTGGTTACAACACCCTGCTCATAGAAATTTGTCACATCTTTGGCGTGTGCTGACAGACTTTCCACGTTGCTCTCCGTGACTTCAACAAGATGTTTTGCCCGAAGCACTGTCACATAAGACTCGGCGACATCCAGCTTGACATCGAGCGTGGTTTTTATCTCGTCATGGATTGCCGTATTGAGTCCAGAATTTGCAGCATCAATTCCCCTGCTTATACGACCGCTTGTAAACAGGGGGAGGGTCACTGAACCCTTGTAAGAAAGACTTTTGTCCTCGGAAAGAGTCATTTCTTTTACAGGAAACACAGGGCTGTCGATAACAGCAGCAGGAGCATTATTCAAAATAGTATATCCGCTCTCGAAGGTAAGGGAAGGCAAACGGTTAGCCCGGGCTGCAGAAAGGGTCTGTCTGTTTGATTCGGTATTGTTGCGGCTTGCGTGCAAACGGTTGTCAACAGAGAGGGCTGTTTTCCATGCATCCTCTAATGTTTCAGCAAAAACCGGTGAAGATGTTATTAATATGACAAGAAACAAATACAACACTGTGCAGTTGCACAGGAGAAAAAACTGTTTTAAGAAAAATTGTAAGAAATTATTTCCGTACATAATACAAACCTCTCCTTATAGTTCAAATAATACTTACACGAATTACTAATAAAGTCTAATGAACAGAAAAACCATTGTCAACGGAAATTCATTATTATATCTCTTGTGTTAAGTATTTCCTGTAAGTCACATCTCTTGGAGCCTCGATAGAGATGCAAATATCATATAGAAATCAGTTTCACAACCGAATCGCTTGGGCTGTTGATTTCTCACAGAAGCAAACACTTAGCTCAATCCCAAAATTCAGTTTATTTCTTTTGAAAATCAATACAAGATGATGCCTTCGTTCTCTATGCTTTAACTTGCATTAGGAAAGCATAATTCATACTCCTATGCAATAAACAAGCCTGACCCCTCAGTTTCTGCGGACAAGCCTGACCCCTCAGTTTCTGCGGAGTGAACAAAGAAGGCCCTTTTTACGGGCCTTAAAGGAGGTGGAAAATGAAGAAGGTATAGCTATCATTAAAAGAAGCAAGTTATATACCATTCTTTTTTTGACCCACAACTTGTTGATTTATTTAAGATAATAGAATCTTAACAAAATGGTTTTGTTTAACTTATTAACAAGATTTGTCATTGAAGACTGGCAAAAAACGTTAGATGATGGTCAAGGACGGGAGTTGCTGCTACCTTATCGACGGGCAATTTTGAACAACGATATACCCGACTCAACAGTTTCAGAGAAATAAAACACTGCAGGTCTTTCCAAAACGTGTAAATTAGCCCGTTTGTTTCTGTATGAAATATAAACTTATTGGAAGTCTCTTAAATTCATTTGGTACAGGAAGATATCAACAAGTATAATCCTAACTCTTTATTCTTTCCTCCTTTATTTTCCAAGGTCTCAAAGAACTTATTGCTTGCCTCTTGTCGCTGCAAATGCAACGAATGTGATTTCGATAGCAATATAAGCAAAATTTACCTCCCATTTTGAAAACTTGTTTTTTCTATTCTGTGATTCAAATCACAGAATTCATTGACAGAAATTTCGTAGATTATAAATAGGTAGATACCAAATATTCACTCAGGGGGGTAAATATGAAAAGGAAGATTATATACATTGTCCTGATCTTTATCTTTGGGGCGTGTCTGTTACCGGCAGTATCCGCGGGTCAAAGTCTGCAGGGACCTATCCTTGACCAGGCAGAATGGGGCTGGAATGATTTCGGTCTTGTTTTCCGTGCTGAAGCTGATGTTTTACTAGTGTCTGTTCATTACCCGAATCAGGGGTTGTCTGACAGCCTAGAACTTCGCCTTCATGCAGACGGAACTCTTCTATACACCGTTCCTGTCCCCGCTGATAATCCTGATGCCACAGTTACTATCAACTATCCTCTCACAGCAGGCACAATCTATGAGCTTGTAGCAACAACGCCGGATAACAGATACTATACCTATTTTTCACTATGGCCATTTACAAACTCAGAAATCACCGTGCTTTCTTCATATGGAGAAAATTTCACATATACTGCTTACTGGTTTGCCTTTGACGTGATCACAGCCGGAAGCATAAAATCACTTACTCAGGAAATAGCAATAGACATCAAACCAGGAAGTGATCAGAACAGCATTAATCTCAAATCCAGAGGCGTGGTTGCAGTTGCGGTACTGACTACAGAGAAATTCGATGCTTATATATCGCTTGATCCTGAAAGTGTTTTGTTCGCAGGTGCTCCGCCTGTTCACTATAACGGAGAAGATATAGACGATGATGGCGATGAAGACTTGGTATTTCATTTCAGAACACAAAATTTAACAGAACTGGATGAAAACTCAACCGAGGCTTTTTTGACAGGGATAACGTATGAAGACATCCCTGTTACAGGATCGGATTCTGTTAAAATCGTTTTCGAGAAGAAATAAAAGCATAATTCTGCAGGAAGCCTTTAAAGGAGAGCGTGCATAAGCTCTCTTTTTTTGTAAATTGGACTTTCGTAATGAATGAACAGAAAAACTCTTGTTGACAATAAATATCCACATTGATACTATTTTTATGTTGAGTAAAAAAATGATTTTTTGTATGCCTAAAATGAGAAGTTGTAGTGAAGGCGATATTCGGCACTCTACAGATTAATTCTTGAACAGCACCGATAGACCTGCATAGTACAGATTGAAACAAATGCTATTGTTGGATTTGTGCCTTGATCCGTTTATTTATGGATGAATCAAACACAGGTCTTCATTTAACTGCTATTTATTTCGATTCGAAAGACTCCCTATGCATCAAGCTCGATAGTATTAATTACAGAATGAACTCCTCAAAGGTTTCGATTTTTGCCCGGTGTTTCTTGCTATGTAAGACATCCATCCAGCGCATTACCTCTCAATAGCTGATCGTATCAGCTGTTTGAGATAGTGTATACCATCTTGGAAATAAGCATTGAATTTGCAAT
>Ga0299915_10001304_pt1 | contig 18512 bp, 17 predicted proteins | sample RVTome_13_FD_200263 | JGI IMG/M metagenome (GOLD analysis project Ga0299915, IMG submission 200263) | Soil microbial communities from uranium-contaminated site in the Upper Colorado River Basin, Wyoming, United States - RVT92D227 (version 2) ... | reverse complement strand
ACTCGGCGACGCCGAGGTGCTCGCGGATGCGCTCGAAGTCGGCCACCAGATCATCGATGGTGTTGTCGGTCACCTCGCCGAGCGGGGTGCTCCGACCGGCGCCGCGCTGGTCGACCAGCACGACGCGGAACACGCCGGGATCGAAGAACTGGCGGTCGGTGGTCGAGCAACCCGCACCTGGGCCACCGTGTACGAACAGCACCGGGATGCCGCGCGGGTTGCCACACTGCTCGAAGTAGATCGTGTGCCGTGCCGACACCGTGAGCCGCTCGGTGTGGAAGGGTTCGATCGCGGGGTAGAGGCCGGGCGGAGTCACGACCGCAGCCTACGCGATGGTGCGACCCTGCCGACACCTCGATCGCACGTTCGGCCCTCGCGGTCGATCCGGACCCGACTCGCTCAATCCTGGAACAGGTTCTCGGCCTCGGTCTCTTCGCCGTGCCGATCGCCGTGGAGCGCGTCGCTGAGGTCGTTCGTGGTCTTGCGCAGCCGCTGGCCGAGGACCTGCACGAAGCTCCAGAGCATCTTCACGGCGCTCGCCGGCTCGCGCTTGATGATGTCGTAGAAGTCCTTGCGGCTGATCACGACGAGCCGCGTGGTCTCGGTCGCGATCGCCGTCAGCGAACGGACCGAGCGATCGACGAGCGACATCTCGCCGAAGTGGTGACCGCGCCCGAGCTCGGTGACCACGGTGTCGCCCTTGGTGAGCCGCACACCGCCCGAGAGCACCACGTACATCGCGTCGCCTGGCTGGCCGGCGCTGAACACGATCTGATCGGTCTTGAGGTCGACCATCTCGGCAATGTTCGAGACGCGGACCAGCTCCTTGTAGGAGAGGTAGCGGAACATCTGCATGCCCTTGAGGACCTCGAGCTTGAGCGAGACGTCGGTGTTGTGCGGCGCGAGCTCGGTCGAGGCGGTCTCGCCGATCCGGATCACGACCGCGGTGATGTTGTCGTGGCCGCCTCCGGTGTTCGCGTGCTCGACGAGCTTGTGCGGGACGTCCTTGACCTCGCCCTCGGCGAGCTGCTTGGGGAGCTCGTCCTCGTCGATGTAGGCGTACATGCCGTCGGAGCAGAGCAAGAAGCGATCGCCCGGGAGGATGTCGAAGTCGAAGGTGTCGACCTCGACCGAGCCATAGACGCCGACCGCGCGCGTGACGGCGTTCTTGTACTGCTTGTAGGGTGAGCTCTCGATCTGCTCGCGGTTGAGCTTGCCGCGACGGACCAGCTCGTTCATCAGCGAGTGGTCCTCGGTGAGCACGTGGCACTGGTTCTGGCGCGCGAGGTAGACGCGGCTATCGCCGACGTGCGCGATGAAGCCGCGCAGGTGATCGCCGCCTCCCGCGATCAGGAGCACCGTCGCGGTGGTGCCCATGCCGCGCTTGTCGGGCTCGTTCTGCGCGCGCAGGTGGACCGCCCCGCACGCCGCCTGGATCGCGTGCTCGAGGACCTGGAGGATCTCGTACGCCTGGACGCCGGGGTGATCGACCCGATAGCGATCGATCAGGTCGCGGTTGTTGTTGATCGCATCGCGGATCTCGTGGACCGCGATCGACGACGCGACCTCGCCCGCGGCGTGACCCCCCATGCCATCGGCGACGAGAAACAGCCGGAGCTTCTTGTCGATGAGGAAGTTGTCCTCGTTATGCGTGCGCTGTCGACCGATGTCGGTCGCCGCCGCGAACGTCAACTCCATCGGGGCCGAAGGTAAGACAACGTACCTCGACGGTCAAACCGGGCCTTATTCAGACGCGCAGCCGATCGTCGAACAGCGTGCAAGGACCCCCGGAGCCAGCTCGGCCTCGATCAGCTGCTGGATGATGTTGTTGTCGGTCAAACCCTCGTAGATCCGGCCCCCGATCACGAGGGCCGGCGAGCGCGTGACGCCGGATTTGCGTGCCCGCGCGATCCAGTCGAGCGTCGTGTTCGCGATCCGTGCGCGACACGCCGACAGGCGCTGGCTGTCGATCTCGAGGTCGGCGGTGACGGTGTCGATCAGGTTCTCGGCTGCGATCTTGCGGCCGTGGGCGCGGCTCGTCGTCTCGAGTTGCTTGTTGATCCAGCGCCAGCCCGGCGAGGCGTCGAGGTCGTCGGGGCTCGAGCCGATCTGCTCGGCGCACAGCGTCGCGTCACCGAGGAGCGTGAGCTCGGCGGCGTCGTCACGCGAGACGTCGAACCAGGGGGCCCAGAGGACCCGCACGTCGGTCGCGTAGATCTCCTGGAGCCGGCGGATGACGCGCATCATGTTGTAGCAGCTGGTGTCGTTCGGCCGGCACAGCACGACGACCGGGATGGCCGCGGCCGCATTCGCCTTGCCGAACGTCGGCAGACCGGTGAGGTCGAGGGGCGGCTTCGCGAGCTTGTGGTCGGTCGAGGTGCCCTCGAAGTCGTCTTCGCCCGAGGAGACGACGAACGGCTGCGCGCTCCGGAGCGCCTGGTCCTCGAACGCCTGCTGCAGGCGGTTCGCCGGCACGCCGCGGTCGATCAGGTCGAGCGCGCGTTCGTAGGCACCGAGGTACTCGCGCTCGAGGTCTGCGTCGTTCGGAGCCCCGAGCGTCAGGCGTGGGACCCTGGAGTTGAAGAGCACGCTGGGTGACGCGTCGCCGTGGGCGAGCCGAGCGAGCCGGTTGTTGTTGGCGTCGAAGACGTCGCTGTAGCGACCCTCGGAGATCGCGTTCGAGAGCCGCTGGTCATCCATGCCGGCATCGCGCGCGAACCCGAGGATCTTGTCCCGGGTGAGCGCCTGCGGCGAGCGGTCGCCGTGCAGCACGTCCATGAACTCGTCGAACTTGCCCTGCGCGTTGGCCTCGAGCGCGGCGATCGAGATCTGCTGCGATGCGCCTCGCTTGAGCACGCGATAGATGAGGCGGATGCGGGTCGGGTGGTTGGCCTGCAGCTTCTGGAGCGCGCGGTACACCGGCAACCGCCCGGGCGCGTTGGTCTTCGGCTCGAAGAACAGCTCGATCGTGACGAGCGCCGTGGCAGAGCCGCGCGTCGGTGCGGTCGCCGGATCGCGGTGCTCGACGCGCACGACGTTGCCTCCGGGAGCCGCGCCTGCCGGCCCGAACAGGAGCACGATGCAGGCGGCGATCACGACCCGGACGATCACGTCGGTTCGCTCTCGGTCGGCTCGCTCGACTTCATCGCGACGGGCTCCGCCACGAGGTCATCACCCTCGAGCGGCTCGACGGAGGGCCACAGATACGCGAAGTACAGCCCCGCCGACACGACCAACCCCAGGATCACCGCCAACAGGAATGGTTCCCAGATCACGCCGCGATCATACCCCAAGGGCACTTGCTCGCCTGCCGGCTCGCTGGCGCACCCCAAGGGCACTTGCTCGCCTGCAGCTCGCTGGCGCACCCCAAGGGCACTTGCTCACCTGCGGCTCGCTGGCGCATTCCAAGGGCACTTGCTCGCCTGCGGCTCGCTGGCGCACCCCAAGGGCACTTGCTCGCCTGCGGCTCGCTGGCGCACCCCAAGGGCACTTGCTCGCCTGCAGCTCGCTGGCGCACCCCAAGGGCACTTGCTCGCCTGCCAGCTCGCTGGCGCAACGCGGCGTCCGCTCTGGTGTAGGCTCCACGGCGAATGTACGCCGCTGCCTTGTCGGTCTCGGACGCGACCACCGCCACGCTCGGGGTGCCGTTCTTCCAGCTGGGCTCGCTCGATGTCGGGATCCCGATCCAGGCCTTCGGGGTCATCGTCGCCGCGGGTGTCCTCATCGGTGCGAGCCTGATGCGTCGCTACTCCGAGTGGCACGGAGTCAGCGACGAGCACATCCGCGGCCTGACCGGCTGGATCACGGTCACGGGCTTCCTCGGCGCCCACATCTTCGACGTCGTCGCGTACCAGTGGGACAAGTTCATGAAGGACCCGATCTTGATGCTCAAGGTCTGGGACGGCATCTCGTCGTACGGCGGCTTCCTCGGCGGGGCGATGGGCTTCGCACTCTACGTCTGGTGGAAGCGCCTGCCGGTCCGGCTCATGGCCGACATGGCGCTGGTGGGCCTGCTACCGGCGTTCTCGCTCGGCCGGATCGGCTGCACGGTCGTGAGCGATCACGTCGGCGGCGCCGTCGACCCGAGCAAGTGGTACGCGGCGCTCGCGATGGACTATCCGCGCACCCTCAACATGGAGGCGGTCCAGCAGATGGTCGCCGAAGCGGGACGCACGGGCAACATCCTCGTCGACTACGTCACGCAGCGGTTCATCCCCATCAAGCTCTGGAACCTCGGCCTCATCGAGCTCCTGTACCTGATCCCGGTCAACATCCTGGTCCTGTGGCTCGCGTTCCGCTCGACGAAGCGCCCGCCCTCCGGGCTCATCGTGGTCCTGAGTGGCGTGCTCTACGCGCCGGTGCGGTTCTTCCTGGACTACCTGCGGCCGGAGAACAGCGATCCGCGGCACCTCGGGCTCACGTTCGCGCAGTGGGCGTCGATCCTCGCGTTCGGCGCGTCCGTCTATGCCGCCTCTCGCATCCTCAAGGGCGGCAAGCCCGCCGAGACGGTGACCAAGACCTCGCGAGAGGCCCAGGAGCGCCTGCGGGTCATCCTCAAGGACGACGAGGAGAAGGAGAAGGACCAGAAGGACAAGGGCAAGAAGTCCAAGGCCAAGGACGAGCCGGCGAAGCCGCGCCCGTTGTCGGAGCCAGAGGACGAGGACGACGAGAAGGACGTTGCGGCCAACAAGGCCGACGGCCTGAAGAAGTCCGACGACAAGCAGCCCACCGAAGTGCCCCCGACCGAGCCGTGGCTCGACGCCTTACCGAAGGACATCATCAAGAAGGTCGAGGACTCGAAGGCTGCCAAGGCCATCGACGAGAAGGCCGAGCAGGTCGAAGCCAAGCCCGAGCCGCCGGCCGACGACAAGGAAGTGGCGAAGGCCGGCGAGAGCGCCCCGCCCGCCGCGACGAAGTCCGCGGGCAACAAGCCCGGTCAGGGCAAGGGCCAGCAGGGAAAGCCCAAGAACAAGAAGAAGTAGGTTCGACGCGCCAACGAACCACCAGCATCGACGCTTGGCCGCTGCTACCTTCCGCGCGATGAGGCTCCCGCTCTCGATCGCCTTGCTCTGCGGGCTCGTCCTGTGGTCGCGTGATGCCGCCGCGTGGTCGCCCGGGCCCTACGACTTCGAGCGCTGCGTCGCCACCTTCGAGGTCGCCGTGAGGGGACAGGTCACCAGGGTCGACGAGGTGGCACGCCGCAAGGGCGGCTGGATCCTGTCGCGGGCTCACCTCGACATCGAGCGCGCGTATCACGGTGTCGCCAAGGACGCGAAGCGAGTCAGCTTCTACTTCTGGTCGCGCACCGACAACACGCTCACGGTGGCGCACGCGCTCGCGGTGAAGCAGCGGATCCTCGTATTCCTCTCGACGAACCTCGATCCGCTCCAGGGTGTCGAGCCTGCGCCCGACACCGCCAACACCAAGCTCGTGCTCCAGTTCGCGAAGGCCAACAACCTTGGCTATCTCTACGAGGTCGCCAGGGACGGTAAGGGCATCGAGATCATCAAGGACTCGCTGTTCGCTCGCCAGCCGAAGCTCGAGCGCTCGCTGAACGACGCCGAGACCGCGCTCGGCAAACGCAAGACCCCGCCCTGACCGCGTCGCCGTCAAGGCGGTACCGTGCGGAGCTAGCGCTTGCGCTTCGCGGGCTTCTTCGCAGCGGCCGAAGACTTTGCGGGCTTCTTCGCGGCGGACTTCTTCGGGGACTTCTTCGGAGCAGGCTTCTTCGGAGCAGGCTTCTTCGTCGCCGTCTTCGCGGCGCGCGCCGGCTTCTTGATCGCAGTTGTGCGCTTGGAGCTGCTCGCCTTGGGCTTCGGGACGGGCCGGAGATCGACGGTGGTGTCCGCAGAAGTAGCGGTCGCCGTCGTGAGCTCCTCGGGATCGCCTCGCCCGCGACGTCCACCACCGCCACCGCCACCGCCGCCACCACCACCACCGCCGCCACCGCCACCGCCGCGACCACCCATTCGACCGCCATCCTCGGAGTCGCGGTCCCGGCGAGTCTCCATCTCCTTGACGATCTCCATGTCGTCTTCGGCGGTGAGCGCCTCTTGCGCGATCTCGAACAGCTTGTCTTCACGGCTCACGTGGGCCTGGTGTGCTTCGGCAAGCCGCATCGCGGCGTCCAGGAGCTCCTTGCCGACACCCTGGCGTGACTCGCCATCGAGGTCATGCGCTGCCGCGGCGACGAGCGCCTGCATCTCGATCTGCGCCGGATGTTCGGCGGAGAGCGAGGCCAGCTCGGCGGCGAGCTCCGGCCGGCGCGTCGACAGCCGAGGGAACACCGAGCCCTCTTCGTCGAGGAAGTGACGGGTCACCGCGCGCTCGAAGTACGCGACCGCTTCGCGCACGCGATCAAAATCCCCGTCGTCGGGGCGACCTGCCGCGAGGCGTCGTGCGGCCTCCAGCAGGCCAGCCATCACTTGGTCGTGACGGCGATGCGATCGCTCGAGTTGAGCGAGGCTTGCCAGCTCCATACCCTTGCGAGGATCACCCACCGGACGTGCTGCGACAAGCGCCTGGCGTCGTTGAAACGAGGGTCGTTCGCTTGCTACAGGTAGCTGTCCATGACCGAGAATGTCGTCATCATCGGTAGCGGCCCGGCCGCGCATACCGCCGCGATCTACGCGGCGCGCGCGAACCTGTCGCCCGTCATCTTCGAAGGCTTCATGGCCGGTGGCATCGCAGCCGGCGGCCAGCTCACCACCACCACCGATGTCGAGAATTTTCCGGGCTTCCCCGACGGAATCATGGGCCCCGAGCTGTGCGAGCGGTTCCGCGCGCAGTCCCTGCGATTCGGCACCCGGATCTTCACCGAGACCGTCACCAAGATCGATCTCTCGAGGCGGCCGTTTCGCTACTGGTCGGACGAGCAAGAGGGCGAGACGAAAGTGCTCATCCTCGCCACCGGCGCCACCGCGAAACGCGACGCGATCCCGGGCACCGGTGACAACGAGCTGTGGCAGAAGGGCGTGTCCGCGTGCGCCGTGTGCGACGGCGCGCTGCCGATGTTCCGCAACAAGCCGCTGTTCGTCGTGGGCGGCGGTGACTCGGCGATGGAGGAAGCCGGCTTCCTCTCCAAGTTCGCGTCGAAGGTGTTCCTCGTCCACCGCCGCGACGAGTTCCGCGCCTCGCAGATCATGCAGCAGCGCGCGAAGGCCAATCCCAAGATCGAGCTGTTGCTCTCGCACCAGGTGACCAGCGTCGGTGGCGGCCAGGGCGTCGAGACCGTCAACGTCCGCGACCTCAAGACCAAGGCCGAGCGCACCATCCCCGCGGCCGGCCTGTTCTTCGCGATCGGCCACGTCCCCAACACAGGCTTCCTCGGTGGCCAGGTCGCGCTCGACGACCAGGGCTATGTCATCACGACGCCGGGCACCACGAAGACGTCCGTCGAAGGCGTGTTCGCCGCCGGCGACGTCCAGGACAAGAAGTACCGCCAGGCCATCACGGCAGCCGGCACCGGTTGCATGTCCGCGCTCGAGGCCGAGCACTACCTGTCCTCGCACTGACCGCGCCGTTTGCTCGTCGTTCGCCGACGAGCACCGGGATCTCGTGTCGTCAGCGCAACGCTGACGACATGCCGCACGGCTCGATCGGGCTGCGCCGGTGCGCGCAGCGATCAGTGCGCGGGTGCGGATTCGCTCGGTTGCGCAGACTCCGCCGAACGAAGGCCATCGAGCGGGACCGAGAGGATCACCGCATCACCGACGGACTGGACTCGGTCATGCTCGAGAGCGTATCGAAGAACCGTGGCGCCCTCGGGGGCTTGCATGGTCTGACCTCTTCCGGGAATGACATCCCACGGTTTCTCGGTACAACACCGAGAGGGCTGCCATGTCACAATCGCTCTACCCCGTGAGTCATCCGCAACCACCGCATCGCGAGTCGAACATGACCAAGGTGCTCGCGGTGCTCCTGCTCGTCGTGGCAGGGGCACTGGTGTTCACCGTGGTCCAGACCCGGCGTCAGCAGCCGACCCAGAGCGTGTCGTTCGAGCCGAGGCCGATCTCGCAACGGCCCGACGACAAGCTAGGCGCCGACGAGAAGTCGACGATCGACGTGTTCAAGCAGTTCTCGCGGTCGGTGGTTCACATCACCAGCCTCGATACGCGGCGCGATCGGATGACGCTCGACGTGAGCGACATCCCGCAGGGGACCGGGTCCGGGTTCGTGTGGGACGCCAACGGCCACATCGTGACCAACTTCCACGTCATCCAGCACGGCAACCGGGCGTCGGTCACGCTGCTGGACGGGTCGTCGTATCCGGCCAGGATCATCGGGACGGCGCCCGACAAGGATCTGGCGGTGCTCAAGATCGATGCCCCCGCGCAGAAGCTCCAGCCGCTACCGGTCGGGACGTCGGCGGCGCTCGAGGTGGGGCAGAAGGTGCTCGCGATCGGCAACCCGTTCGGCCTCGATCAGACGCTGACGACCGGCGTGATCTCGGGGCTGGGGCGCGAGATCAAGAGCGTCACGCAGCGCTCGATCTTCGACGTGATCCAGACCGACGCCTCGATCAACCCCGGCAACTCGGGGGGGCCGCTGCTCGACAGCGCGGGCCGGCTGATCGGGGTCAACACCGCGATCTACTCGCCCTCCGGTGCGAACGCCGGCATCGGGTTCGCGGTGCCGGTCGACACGATCAACGCGATCATTCCGCAGCTGCTCAAGTTCGGCAAGCTCACGCGGCCGGGGCTCGGGATCAACATCCTCTCGGATCAGATCGCGACCCAGCAGAAGATCGAGGGGGTCGTGATCCTCGGCGTCACGCCCGGTGGCTCGGCCGACCGGGCCGGCATCTCGGGGACGCGGCAGGCGCCCGGCGGCGGCATGGTGGTCGGCGATGTGATCGTCAAGCTCGACAAGGTCGAGATCAAGCGGTCGAGCGATCTCTATCGTGCGCTCGACAACCACAAGGTGGGAGACGAGGTCGATGTCACGCTCGAGAATGAGGGTCAGCAGCGGACGGTCAAGGTAACCTTGCAAGCACTTCCTTGAGCAGTACCAGCGCCGCCGTCACAGCCCCGTTTCCTCCGACCGATCCTCCGAAGCTAGGAGAGTATCGCGACACGCTGTGGCGTCGAGCGCGATCGTTCGTGGCCTCGGCGTTCTTCGAGGGCCTGTCGTCGATGGGGCAGCTGCATCCCGCTGCCTCGCCGAAGCGCCACGGCGTCGAGGTCGAGCACGACGTCATCTACGGCGCCGACGCGAAGTTTCACCAGCTCGACATCTATCGCCCGGTGCATCGCCCGAAACCGTGGCCGGTGGTGTTCTACGTGCACGGCGGCGCGTTCCACCTGCTGTCGAAGGACACGCACTGGCTGATGGGCCTGGTGTTCGCGCGCTACGGCTACCTCGTCATCAACATCAGCTACCGGCTCGCGCCGCGGCATCCCTATCCCGCGGCGATCGAGGACACCTGCGCGGCGTATCGCTGGCTCGCGTCGCGGATCACGCAGCTCGGCGGCGATCCGGATCGGGTCGCGGTCGCGGGCGAATCGGCGGGCGGGAATCTGATCACCGCACTGACCTTGGCCGCGTGTCAGCGCCGCTCGGAGCCGTATGCACGCGCGGTCTACGAGACCGGCCTCGTGCCGAGGGCCGTGTTGCCGTTCTGCGCGATGCTCGAGGTCTCGCGGCCGGAGCGATTCTCCCAGCGCCGGCCTCTGCCACGCTGGGTCGATGGAATGATTCGTGATGCCTCCGCGTCGTACCTCCATGGTCATCCGTCCACACCGGGGCCGGAGACCGAGCTCGCGGATCCGCTGCGCGTGCTCGAAGACGCCGCGGGGCTCCCGGCCGCACCGCGCTGGGGAGGCGATCGACCGCTGCCGCCATTCTTCGCCCCCGTCGGGACGCGAGATCCGCTGCTCGACGACACCCGCCGGCTCGAAAAAGCGCTCGCGAGCCTCAACGTACCCTGCGAGGCGCGCTATTACCCGGGCGGAATTCATGCGTTTCACGCCATGGTCTGGAACCCGGATGCGCGACGCTGCTGGCGCGATGCGCTGGCCTTCCTCGATCGCTCCATGCGCCACCGCTGAGCGCCCGTGACTCCTCCTCGTCGTCAACTCGGCCTCGCTGACAGCAGCGATCGCATGGTGATCGAATGACCCCACCTCGTCGCCAAATCGGCATGGCCGTCGCGTCCGCGATCGTCATTGCCAACATGATCGGCGCCGGCGTGTTCACCGGAGCCGGGTTCCAGGCGGCGTCGCTGCACGACCCGATGACGATGCTGTTGACGTGGGTCGTCGGCGGTGTGCTCGCGCTGTGCGGCGCCGCGTGCTACGCCGAGCTCGGATCGATGATGCCGCGCGCGGGCGGCGAGTACGTGTACCTGCGCGAGGCCTACCACCCTGCGGTCGGGTTCATGAGCGGCTGGGTCTCGCTGACCGCCGGCTTCTCGGCACCGATCGCCGCCGCCGCACTCCTCTTCGCCGCCTACCTCGCGAAGGTGGTGCCGGCACTCGAAGGCTCGCTGACCGGGAAGCTGGTCGCGACCGGGCTCATCGTCGCCGTCACTGCGTTGCATGCGTTCGACACGCGCCTCGGTGGTCGCGTCCAGACCGGCTTCACGATCGCGAAGGTCCTCCTCATCGTCGTGTTCATCGTGGCGGGCCTGTTGTTCGGCACCGGCGACTGGTCCCACCTGGCGACCCAGGGCGAGGGTCTCGGACAGCTCGCGACCAGCCACGGCGCGGCGGAGTTCGCGACGTCGCTGATGTACGTCAGCTTCGCGTACTCCGGCTGGAACGCCGCCGCCTATATCGCCGGCGAGATCAAGGACCCGCAGCGAACGCTGCCGCGCGCGCTCTTGCTCGGAACCGGCGTCGTGATGGGGCTCTACATTCTGCTCAACATGGTGTTCCTGTATGCCACCGCGCCGGCAAGGATGGCCGGCGTCAAGGAGGTCGGAGATCTAGCCGCGAACGATCTGTTCGGCGAGTCGGCGGGACGGCTGCTCAGCACGCTGATCGCGCTCGCGCTCGTGTCGTCGGTGAGCGCGATGCTCATGGCAGGTCCGCGGGTGTACGCCGCGATGGCTGCAGACCGCGCGCTTCCACGACCGCTCGCCTACTACTCCAAGCGCGGCGTACCGTCGATTGCCGTCGTCACCCAGGCGGTGCTCGCGATCGTGTTCGTGTTCATTGCCGACCTCGGCGAGCTGATCGAGTTCGTCGGGTTCACGCTCGCCCTCTTCGCGGCTCTCACGGTGGGTGCGGTGTTCGTGTTCCGTCGGCGCGCCCGATTCGACGCAACGGCGCCCACCCCCGCCTACCGTACGATCGGGTATCCGATCACCCCGATCCTGTTCATCGGGCTGTCGGTCTGGATCGTGTACCTCCGGGTCTCGGAGCACCCTCGCCAGAGTGGCTTCGTCGGCCTGCTGCTGCTTGTCGGTGCGGCGATCTATCTGCTCACGAACAAAGGCAAAGTGACGCACACCCCGATCGAAACCGACGAATGATCTGCGAGCTGTTGTGTCAGCCGACTCCGCAAGTTCCGCCGAGCTGCCAGTAACTGGCCGCGATCATCGCGAGTTGTGAGTGGGCACGTGAGCGACCTCGAAGCTGTCGAAGCCGCGCTCAGGGAGAGCGAGCGGCACCTCGCCGCGGCGCAGCGGATCACCCACTGCGGTAGCTGGGAGCTCGACCTCGGCGATCTCGTCGACCTCGACCGCAATCGGCTCCGGTGGTCCGACGAGGTGTTCCGGATCTTCGGCTACGAGCCCGGTACGATCGAGGTCACGAACGCGAACTTCTTTCGCGCCGTTCATCCCGACGACCGCGATCGGATCGGCGCGGCCGTGCGCGCGGCGATCGAGCGGGGCACGGTGTACTCGCTCGATCATCGCGTGATCCGCCCCGACGGCTCGGTCCGGATCGTCCACGAACAGTCCGAGATCCAGCTGGACGGCTCCGGGCGCCCGTTGCGGATGATCGGGACGGTCCAGGATGTCACCGAGCAACGGACAGCCGAGTCCCAGCTGATGCTGCGCGATCGCCTGGTCTCGGTCGGCTCGCTCGCGGCCGGGGTCGCGCACGAGATCAACAATCCGCTCGCCACGGTCTGCGTCAACCTCGAGCTGATGGCAGCGGCGATCACGGGTATCGAGCCGCGCGGCGAGCTCGAGAGCTACTTGAGCGACGCCCGCGACGGTGCCGAACGCGTGCGCGTGATCATTCGCGACCTGATGGTGTTCTTGCGGGCCGATGACACGCGCCGCGCTCCCACCGATGTCACCACCGTCCTCGAGTCCGCGTTGCGCATGGTCTCGCACGAGATCAAGCACCGCGCGCGTGTGATCCGCGACTACGGCGACGTGCCGCTCGTCGAGACCAACGAGGCTCGCCTCGCGCAGGTGTTCGTGAATCTGATGACCAACGCGGCGCACTCGATCCCCGAGGGCGATCCGGATCATCACCAGATCCGGTTGCGGTGCTCGACCGATGCAGCGGGTTGCGGCGTGGTCTCGATCAGCGACACCGGCCGCGGGATTCCGCCCGATCAGCAGTCACGGATCTTCACGCCGTTCTTCACGACCAAGCTCGCCGGCGAGGGGGCCGGACTCGGGCTCTCGATCTGTCGGCGCATCGTCATGGAGCTCGGCGGCGAGATCGAGTTCACCAGCGAGCCGGGTCGCGGCACTGAGTTTCGCGTGACCTTGCCGGCCGCGCAAGGCCGGAGCCTGCCGGGCGTCACGAGGACGGCCCGATCGCGGACTCACATCCGACGACTGCTCATCATCGACGACGAGATCCTGCTGACGTCGGCCCTCCGCAACACGCTCTGCGACGACCACGAGGTCAGCGTGCTCAACGACGCGATCGAGGCGCGCGATGCGCTCGTCGCCGGCGCCCGCTTCGACGTGATCCTGTGCGACCTGATCATGCCCCGGATGAGCGGGATGGAGCTCTATGCCCACCTGCTGCAGGTCTCGCCCGATCAAGCAGCACGCATGATCCTCATGACCGGCGACGCCTCCTCGGAGGCAGCGCGCGACTTCCTCGCCACCAGCGGCGTGCGGTCGATCGACAAGCCGTTCGAGCTCGACGCACTTCGCCGGCTGTTCGACGGCATCCCCGAACGAGCGTGAGATCCCTGGGGTATGCTCGGCCTCATGTTGCGCGCATTCGGCGTCGTGTTTCTCACCGGCTGTATCGCGCAGGCGACCGCCGCGATCAGCCCGACTCCGTCGGGAACCGGCACGCTCACGTGCGGCCAGATCGTCGAGATCTGCGATAGCCAGTGCGGCGATCCGCTGTGCGTGCGTCGCTGCGGCGATCAGGGGACAGCCGATGCGGCGCAGCAGCACACCGCGCTCGTCGAGTGCGCGCAGGGCAACCGCTGCACCGACGAAGCCTGCATCCGCTCGAACTGCGCGACCGAGGCCGATACGTGCGGAGGCCCGCCACCTGCGGCGGTCGAGGGCGCACCGGGCGCGACCCCGTAGCTGGCACATGATCGGGCCCGTGACATGATGGCGGCATGAGCCGCGCCGCGCTTGCCGTCGTCCTCGCGCTCGGCGGCGGCACGATGCACGCCGCGGCCGCCCCGACACCGCCGGTGACGTGGTCCGACTGGGTCGGCGCGTACGACGGCAAGCTCACGTGGCACGGCTGCATCACCCCGGGCGCCAGGACGGCGACGCTCGCGGTCGAGGCGACCGACGCGGTGGTCTCGATCGATCTCGCACCGGCAAGTCCGGGGCTGCGAACGATGTCGCTGGTCGCCGACGACCGCGGCTGGTCGGGACAGCAGGGTGACGTCAAGGTCCAGATCGCGCGGCCCCGAGCGGATGCGCTCGCGCTCGTCGTGGAGCTCGACTCCGGCTGCACGGTGAAGGGCCAGCTGCGCCGCAAGGCGACCGGGATCGCGGCCTGTGATCGCTTGCTCGGGTGGACGCGGATCGAGTCGCGGTGCACGAAGCTGCAGGACGCACCGCTCGAGGATCTCGCGAAGCTCGTCGCGACCAGATGGCAACGCGCCGACGCGGATCGTTGCACCGCGCGCGTCGCGAAGCTCGAGGCAGCGCTCGTCGACGCCGGCTGCGCGCCGCATCCCGATCCGAGGATCGGCGTGCGTGCGCCCGAGTGCCTCGCGCTGGCGACCGCGAGCGCGAAGCTGTCGCGCTGTGGCAACGTGCCCGCGCAGATCAAGGACGCGATCGCGTTCGAGGCCGCGGCGCTCTCGTCGGCCTCGCAGTCCGCGGAGCGGGCGACGTTGCCCTACGTCGAGCAGCAGTGCCGCGATGTGACGTCGACGATCGCGACCGTCGCGACGCAGTTCAGCTGCCCATGAGCGCGCTGACGTCGGCACGGCCAAGTTCGTCATGAGTGCATTCACGCTTCAGAAGGAACGCCAGGGGCGCCACCAGACGCGAGCAAGAACGCCAGCAGAATTGACCAAAGTCTCGCGAGGCCGTCCGGCCGAGCGAGCGAGAATCCGGACAATTGTTTCGGGGGCCAGCTGGGCTTGTTGATCAACTTCGACAGCCGCTCGCGGTGGCGTTCTGCTTAACAAGATCTCTGCTGGCTTCCCTGGCGTTCCGCTGGCGTTGATCTCTGACGGGCCGCGTTCGGTGAAGGCCGCGGCCTCAGGATCGGCGGCTGGCGCTTCAAACTCTCGGGCACGGCCAAGATCTCGGCGGTCGAGGTTGTCTATGCTCCTGTCATGCAGAGACTGGGGATCGCTGCGGCCGTCGTCGCTTCGCTGTGTGCACCGAGCGTGGCGCACGCGTTCTGTGGCTTCTACATCAACGGTGCGGGTGGCGAGATGTTCAACAACGCGACCCAGGTCGTGTTGATGCGCAACGGCACGCGGACCGTGCTGTCGATGCAGAACAACTACCAGGGCCCCCCGTCGGACTTCGCGATGGTCATCCCGGTGCCGGTCGTCCTCCAGGAGACCGACGTCAAGACGTTGATCAAGGACGTGTTCACGAAGGTCGACACGATGGGGGCGCCCCGGCTCGTCGAGTACTGGGAGCAAGATCCCTGCATGCGGGACGACTACGACGAGGATCGGTCGACGGTGCGCTGCTCGCGGGGCTGACGATCTTGGTGATGCGGCGACGCCGTCCCTGAAGCTCCGGCCAGGCGGAGCGAGCTGAAACCCGAGGAAACAACGCATGAAGAAGATCACTGTCGCGGCAACTCTGGCCATCGGGCTGTGCACCGCTCCTATGGCGCACGCGTTCTGCGGCTTCTACGTCGGCAGCGGCGACCAGAAGATGTTCAACGACGCCACGCAGGTCGTGCTCATGCGAAAGGGCACGCGCACGGTGCTGTCGATGCAGAACAACTACAAGGGGCCGCCCGAGGCGTTCGCGATGGTGATCCCGGTTCCGGTCGTCCTGCGCGAGGCCGACGTGAAGACGCTCAACAAGGAGGTCTTCACCCACGTCGAGCAGATGGGCGCGCCCCGGCTCGTCGAGTACTGGGAGCAGGACCCGTGCGGGAACGACGACCATCGCGATCGCAAGATGCGAGCCAATAGCGTCCCCTCCGCGGGCATGGCGATGCAGGAGTCCACCAAGTCCGACAAGGACTACGGGGTGACGATCGAGGCGAAGTTCGTCGTCGGCGAGTACCAGATCCTGATCCTGTCGGCGAAGGACTCGACCGGCCTCGACGGCTGGCTGCGCGCCGAGAAGTACACGATCCCCGCGGGCGCCGAGCCGCTGCTGCGGCCGTACGTCGAGCAGGGGATGAAGTTCTTCGTCGCGAAGGTCGATACCTCGAAGGTGACGTGGGTCGGCACCGGCAACGACAAGCGCGCGGCGCTGTCGCCGTTGCGGTTTCACTACGACCACGACGAGTTCGCGCTGCCGATCCGGCTCGGGCTCGCGAACTCGTCGGGCACGCAGGATCTGATCGTCAACATCCTCGCGCCGCAGAAGCGCTTCGAGGTGACGAACTACAAGAACGTCTTCATCCCGACGAACATCGACGTCAGCGTGCAGATGAAGGACAAGTTCGCGGCGTTCTACACCGCGCTGTTCGACCGCACCGTCGAGCAGAACCCCGGCGCGGTGATCACCGAGTATGCCTGGCAGGCGACCACGTGCGATCCGTGCCCGGGGCCGGCGCTGAACTACCAGGAGTTCATGACGCTCGGCGCCGACGTGCTCGAGGGCTCGCGCGAGCAGCCGACCGCGTACACCGCCGCCGACTTCGTGCTGACGCGGCTGCACGCGCGCTACGGCAAGGACCTCACCGACGACCTGCGGTTCCGGCAAGCCGAGCCCGTCGCCGGCGGTCGCGAGCACCTCACCACGAACGGCAAGATCGAGGAAGGCTGGGTGCCGAACCCGGTGAACAACTTCCAGGGCCGCTACGCGATCCGCCACCAGTGGACGGGCAAGATCATGTGCGACAGCCCGCAGCGCGGACGCTGGGGTGGCCCGCCACCGGAGGTGTACTCGAAGCCCGGTTACATCGCGACCGGCATCAAGCCCGCCGTCGATCTCGCGTTCGCACCGCGCGGTGAGGTCCAGCTCCAGCAGGTCGTCAGGCGCGACGTCCCGGAGATCGGAATCAAGGCTGCAACCACCGCGACGATCGCCTCGCCATCGGTGGGGACGTCCGCGCCGACGAAGCCGAACACGCCCGTGGGAGACAAGAAGAAGTCGGGCTGCGGCTGCGGCGCGGGCGCCGACCCGAGCGCGCTGCTCGGGGTGTTCGGGCTCGCGTACCTGTTGCGGCGCCGGGTCGCGACCACGCGGCGACGATGAACCGCGCTGCATGGGCACTCGCCGCGTGCGCTCTGGCAGCGATGCCACGGACCGCCGAGGCGTTCTGCGGGTTCTACGTCGCGGGTAGCGGCGACAAGTTGTTCAACGACGCCACGCAGGTCGTGATGATGCGGCAGGGCACGCGCACCGTGCTCGCGATGCAGAACAACTACAAGGGTCCGCCGGCCGCGTTCGCGATGGTCATCCCGGTGCCGGTCGTGCTGAAGGAAGCCGACGTCAAGACGCTGGCGAAGGAGGTGTTCGATCGCGTCGAGCAGATGGGCGCGCCGCGCCTCGTCGAGTACTGGGAGCTCGATCCATGCAAGGTCGGAGCGAACGGGAACCGGCTGTTCAAAGAGGCGATCGCGCTCGACGAAGGCAAGCTGGGCAAGGCGGACGCCGGTGACCTCGGCGTCAAGATCGAGGCGCAGTTCACGGTCGGCGAGTACCAGATCGTCATCCTGTCGGCGAAGCACTCGACCGGGCTCCAGACGTGGCTCGTGCAGGAGGGCTATCAGCTTCCGGCCGGTGCGGAGCCGCTGCTGCGGCCCTACGTCGAGGCGGGGATGAAGTTCTTCGTCGCGAAGGTCGACCCCACGAAGGTGAAGTTCGAGGACGGCCGCGCCGCGCTGTCACCGCTGCGGTTTCACTACGACAGCGACGAGTTCTCGCTCCCGATCCGGCTCGGGCTCGCGAGCTCCTCGGGCAAGCAGGATCTGATCGTCCACATCCTCGCGCCGCGCCAGCGCTACGAGGTCTCGAACTACCCCAACGTCCGGATCCCGACGAACATCGACGTCAGGGACAGCGTGAAGGGCAAGTTCGCGGAGTTCTACACCGCGCTGTTCGATCGCACCGTCGAGCAGCATCCACGCGCGGTGATCACCGAGTACGCGTGGGATGCGACGACGTGCGATCCGTGTCCCGGTCCGGTGCTCGACTCCGGCGACTTCGCGACGCTCGGCGCCGACGTGCTCGAAGGCTCGCGCGAGCAGCCGACCGCGTATCGCAACCGCGACTTCGTGCTGACGCGGCTCCACGCGCGGTACGGCAAGGAGCTCACCGACGATCTGCGGTTCAAGGCGGCCCAACCGATCGCCGGCGGACGCGAGCACGTGGGGGCGAGTGGCAAGCTCGAGCAGGGATCCGAGCCATCGCCCGTGAACAACTTCCAGGGCCGCTACGCGATCCGGCATCCGTGGATGGGGCCGATCACGTGCGAGAAACCGGTGCGCAACCGCTGGGGCGAGGAGCCCGAAGGCAAGCCGGGTGGGCCTCGGCACACAGCCGAGGCCGCGATCAACCTCGCGTTCGCGAAGCGCGATGCGGTGCAGCTACCAAAGGTCATCGCCAGGGACGTCCCCGAGCTCGACCTCGAGATGGCCGGGTCACCCGCCGCGCCGGGATATTCGGTCAAGACCGGGTGCTGCCAGGGGACGCCGAGCGATTCCGGTGGCTTGCTCCTGACGCTCGGAGCGGGGCTCTGGATACGCTCGCGGCGTAGACCGGCGCTACGGCGAACACGTTGAATCTCTGACGAAGGCATGACGACGAGGAAAATCACACCATGAGAATCGGGATCACGCTGGGCGCAACCGCGCTATCACTCGCGATCGGAGCAGGCGCGGCGCACGCGTTCTGTGGCTTCTACGTGAGCGGGTCGGACAAGAAGCTCTACAACGACGCCACGCAGGTGGTGCTCATGCGGCAGGGGACACGCACGGTCCTGTCGATGCAGAACGACTTTCGCGGGCCGCTCGAGGACTTC
>Ga0299915_10001303_pt1 | contig 18515 bp, 17 predicted proteins | sample RVTome_13_FD_200263 | JGI IMG/M metagenome (GOLD analysis project Ga0299915, IMG submission 200263) | Soil microbial communities from uranium-contaminated site in the Upper Colorado River Basin, Wyoming, United States - RVT92D227 (version 2) ... | reverse complement strand
CGATGCCTTCTTCCGGCATCGGCGGAGGCGGCGGCGCATAGGGCGAAGGCTTGCCCGCCTTGGGTAGGGCGACGGGCTGGACGACGGGTTCCGCGCCCCCGGAACTGCATGCGCCCAGCGTGGCCAGCAGCAGCACGGCAACGAGTGTTTTCATCAGGCCAGTTCCTTGTCCAGCAGGGCTTTCAGTCTGACGAAGTCGATCTCGCCCAGCTTCTGTTCGAGGATGCGGCCGTCCTTGCCGATGATGAAGCTGGTCGGGGTGAGCTGCACGTTGCCGAAGGCGCGCGCGTGCGCGCCGTCGACGTCGAGCGCGACCGGAAACGGCAGTTGTCGCGTATTCACGAAGCTCAGCACATAGTTCGGCGGATCGTAGCTCATCGCCACCGCGACGATTTCGAAGCCGCGGTCCTTGTATTGCGTGTAGGTTTCGACCATGCCCGGCATTTCCTTGATGCAGCCGGGGCAGGAGGTCGCCCAGAAGTTGACCAGCACGACCTTGCCGCGCAGGTCGGCCAGGGCGATGGGCTTGCCCTCCAGGGTAGTGAAGGTGGCGGCCGGCGCGCCGGGCTTGTCCATCAGGGCGTAGGCCAGCGCGCCGACAATGGCGAGCACGGCGGCGGCAATCAGCAGGGGTTTGGTGAATTTCATGGGGATTTCGCAGGGTTAAACGTTTTGGTACGACCGCGCCAGAGCGACATAGTGCTCGGCGGAATAGCTGAAATAGGCGATTTCCTCCTCGGTCAGCGCCCGAACCAGTTTCGCGGGGCGCCCGAGATACAGATGCCCGGATTCGAGCACCTTGCCCTCCGGCACCAGCGAACCGGCGCCCAGCAGAACATGCTTCTGGATCACCGCGCGGTCGAGGATGATGCTGCCCATGCCGATCAGGCATTCGTCTGCGATGGTGCAGGCGTGCAAAATCACCGTGTGGCCGACGGTGACGCGCGCGCCGATGACCAGCGGCCCGCCCGCAGGATTGGCCGGCGTCCTGTGCGACACGTGCAGCACGCTGTTGTCCTGAATATTGGTCGCCTCGCCGATGGCGATCGAATTGACGTCGCCGCGGATCACCGCGCCCGGCCACACCGAGGCGTCGGGCCCCAGGCTGACCTCGCCGATCACCGTGGCGCGCGGGTGCACCCAGGCGCCGGCGGCGATTTTCGGGTGAACGCCCCGGTACGGGGCAATGGGGTCTAAAGCCATGGTTGTCGAGGGGTTGAAACACAGGGGAAGCGGGCCCAAATTATAATCGTTGTGCGCTGCCGCTATTCCTTCGCGTACCCTGCCTCCTCTTTGTGAAAGATTTTCCATGACGCCCCCGATGGACACCAACCCGCTGCTCGACTTTTCCGGCCTGCCCCGCTTCGCCGAATTCAAGCCCGAATTCGTCACCCCCGCCATCGACCATCTGCTGGCCGACGCGCGCGCCGCGGTGGCGCGCGCGGAAGCCGCCGACACGCCCGCCGAGTGGGAGGCCTTCGTCGCCCCGCTCGACGACGCCAACGAAAAGCTGGGCCGCGCCTGGGGCCAGGTGTCGCACCTGCATTCGGTGATGGATTCGCCCGAACTGCGCGAGGTCTACAACGAAAACCTGCCGAAAATCACCGTCTTCTACGCCGAACTGGGACAGAACGAAGCGCTGTTCGCCAAGTTCAAGGCGCTGAAAGCCCGCCCCGATTACGCCGCGTTGTCCGCCCCGCGCAAGAAGATCGTGGAGAACGAACTGCGCGACTTCCGCCTCGGCGGCGCCGAGTTGCCGGACGACAAGAAGGCCCGCTTCATGCAGGTGCAGGAAGAGCTGGCGCAGCTTTCCGCCAAGTTCGAGGAAAACCTGCTCGACGCGACCAACGACTTCGCGCTCTTCATCGACGACGCCGGTGAGCTGGCCGGCATCCCGGACGACGTGCAGGCGATGATGAAGGCCGCCGCCGAAGCCGATGGAAAATCGGGCTTCAAGATCACCCTCCACATGCCGTCCTACCTGCCGGTGATGCAGTACGCCGACAAGCGCGACCTGCGCGAACAGGTCTACCGCGCCTACGTCACCCGCGCCTCCGAATTCGGCAAGCCCGAGCTCGACAACACCCCGCTGATCGGCAGCATCCTCAAGCTGCGCCGCGAGGCCGCCGAGCTGCTCGGTTTCAAGAGCTACGCCGAGGTGTCGCTCGCGGCCAAGATGGCCGACACCCCGGCCGAGGTCCTGACCTTCCTCGACGAACTCGGCGCCCGCGCCCGCCCCTACGCCGAAAAGGACTACGAAGAACTGAAAGCCTTCGCCCGCGACGAACTCGGCATCGGCGACCTGCAGGCCTGGGACACCACCTACGTGTCGGAGAAACTCAGCGTCGCCCGCTACAGCTTCTCCGACCAGGAAGTGAAGCAGTACTTCCCCGAGCCGCGCGTGCTGGCCGGGCTGTTCCGGCTGATCGAAACGCTCTACGGCCTGCACGTGCGCGAGGACCGCGCGCCGGTGTGGCACCCGGACGTCAAGTTCTACACGCTCACCGACCACACCGGCCAGCGCATCGGCCAGTTCTACCTCGACCTCTACGCGCGCGCCTCCAAGCGCGGCGGCGCCTGGATGGACGACGTCATCACCCGCCGCAAGAAGCCTGACGGCATCCAGACCCCGGTGGCGTATCTGAACTGCAACTTCTCCGGGCCGGTGGGAGAGAAGCCTGCCCTCTTCACCCACGACGAGGTCATCACCCTGTTCCACGAGGCCGGCCACGGCCTGCACCACCTGCTGACGCAGATCGAGGAACTCGGCGTATCCGGCATCAACGGCGTCGAGTGGGACGCGGTCGAGCTGCCCTCCCAGTTCATGGAAAACTTCTGCTGGGAATGGGACGTGCTGAAGCACATGACCGCGCACGTCGACACCGGCGAGCCGCTGCCGCGCGCCCTGTTCGACAAGATGCTGGCGGCAAAGAACTTCCAGTCCGGCCTGCAGACCCTGCGCCAGATCGAATTCGCCAGCTTCGACATGCATCTGCACGACGACTTCGACCCCAACGGCAGCCGCACCGCGCTGGATTTGATCAACGACATCCGCCGCCAGGTCGCGGTCATCGTCCCCCCCGCCTACAACCGCTTCCCCAACAACTTCTCGCACATCTTCGCCGGCGGCTATGCGGCCGGCTACTACAGCTACAAGTGGGCGGAAGTGCTGTCGGCCGACGCCTACGCGCTGTTCGAGGACGAGGCCGAGGGCTACGGCGGGGTGCTGAATCCCGAGGTCGGCCACCGCTTCTGGAGCGAGATCCTGGCCCAGGGCGGCGCCCGCCCGGCGCTCGAATCGTTCAAGGCCTTCCGCGGCCGCGAGCCGACCATCGACGCGCTGCTGAGGCACAACGGCATGGCTTGAGGGAAGTGTCGTTGCGAGAAGCGCAGCGACGCCGCAATCCAGAATTCCCGCGAAATCGACGAACTCTGGATTGCCACGGCCCTGCGGGCCTCGCGATGACGGAATAAGACAGCATGCCTTAAGCCGTGTCCGGAAATGGCCGTTATAGCGAAGGATCACGTCTTCCGGGAGCATGACATGAAAGCAGGACCCCTCTTGATGGCGGCATGGCTGGCCGCGGCGAGCATGCCGCTGGCCGCGGCCCAGCTATATCAGTGGAAGGACGCGCAGGGCCGGACGCAATACAGCGACCAGCCGCCGCCGCCCAACGTGAAGAATGCCCAGCAAAAGTCATTCAAGGGCAGCTTCATCGAAGTCGGCGAGTCCTATGCCGTCAAAACCGCGCGCGAGAAGTATCCGGTCGTCCTCTACGCCAGTGCGTGTGGCGCACCCTGCGACGATGCGCGGCGGCTGCTGAACGAACGCGGCGTGCCTTACAGCAGCAAGGACCCGCAGGCCAGTCCTGAAGCGCAGGCCGAACTGAAAAAACTCACCGGCCAGCTGCGCGTGCCGGTGCTCATGGTTGGCAGCGACAAGATCGACGGCTTTGAAACCGGCCAGTGGCAGGCCGCGCTCGACCGCGCCGGCTATCCCAAGTCCGCGCCGCCTGGCAGCAAACCGGTTCCTGCGGCCGCGCCGGCACCCGCAGCCTCAACCGCCCCCGCCCCGTAAAGCTCGGGACGCGCCGACCGGCGCTGCTGCGGTACACTCGGCGGCATGAATATCATCTATCGCCAGCACGCCGTACGCCGCATGTTCGAGCGCGAGATTTCGGCTGACGACGTGCTGTCCGTGCTACGCGATGGCGAAATCATAGAGTCCTACCCCAGCGATACGCCCTATCCCAGTCGCCTAATGCTGGGTTTCCGTGGCCAGCGCCCCCCTGCATGTTGTCATCGCGGACAACCTGGCCGAAGATACCCAAATCGTCATCACCGTTTACGAACCTGATCCTGCGCTTTGGAAAAACGACTTCACCACACGGAAAGGCAAACCATGAACTGCCCCATCTGCAAACACGGCACGCTCCGCCTGGGATTCTCCAGTGCGACGCTCGAACGCGGCGGCGCGGTTCTCGTCTTCAAGGACGTGCCCGCAGACATCTGCGACAACTGTGGCGAGGTTTTCCACCGGGAAGAGATCACGCGCGCATTGTTGTCGCAAGCCGAAACCGCACTGAAACAGGGCGTGGAACTCGACATCCGCCGCTTCGCCCAGGCCGCCTGAGCCTGCGGTAAACTCGGCGGCATGAAAATCGCCGCCTGGAACGTCAACTCCCTCAAGGTCCGCCTGCCCCAGCTGCTGGACTTTCTTGCCACCCGTCAGCCCGACGCGGTGTGCCTGCAGGAAACCAAGCTCACCGACGACAATTTCCCGGTCGCCGAACTGGCAGCGGCCGGCTACCGCGTCGCCTTCATCGGCCAGAAAACCTATAACGGCGTCGCCATCGTCAGCCGCAGCGAGCCGACCGATGTCCGGACCGGCATCCCCGGCCTGGAAGACGAACAGCGGCGCGTCATCGCCGCCACCGTCGACGGCGTGCGGCTGGTGTGCGTGTACTGCCCCAACGGGCAAAGCCTCGACTCCGACAAATATCCCTACAAGCTTGCCTGGTTCGACGCGCTGGCCGCCTGGCTGAAGGACGAACTGGCGCGCCACCCCAGGCTTGCCGTGCTTGGCGACTACAACGTGGCGCCGGAAGACCGCGACGTCCACGATCCCGAGGCGTGGAAGGACAGCGTGCTGGTATCGGAACCTGAGCGCGAACGTTTCCGCAATTTGCTGACGCTGGGCCTGAAGGACAGCTTCCGCCTGTTCGAGCAGCCCGAAAAAAGCTTCAGCTGGTGGGATTACCGCATGATGGGCTTCCGCCGCAACCACGGCCTCAGGATCGACCATATCCTGCTGTCCGAACCGCTCGCCGCCGCCTGCACTGCCGCCAGCATCGACCGCGACATGCGCAAGCTGGAACGGCCGTCGGATCACGCGCCGGTGGTGGCAGAGATTGGTGTCAATCCTTGATAAAGCTTACGGTCAGACAAATACTGGTTTTGCGCCGGGTGGTTTCTACCAATGTAGTGAGGAGCTTGTTTCAATAAACCCATTCCTCATGTCGCACAGGCAATTGATTGAGTTGATCCCGTCGCAGCCGCCAACTCGGCATGAATTGATCCATTAGCGCGACAAAGCGCGCATTGTGTGTCGGCTCGAGCAGGTGTGTCATTTCATGCACCACAATATATTCGAGGCACTCGCGCGGTTTCCTGGCCAAGTCGGTGTTGAGGCGGATGCTGTGGTTACGCGGGTTGCAGCCTCCCCATTTAGTCTTCATCTGCTGGATGAAAAACCGCTCCACCTTTACGCCTATCAGCGGCTGCCACCGGGCAATCAAGGTAGGAACGCACTTCTTGATCTGTTCCCGATACCACTGGGCGAGGATGACCCGCTTCTTCTCATCGTTGGTCCCCAGGCGCACACGCAGCAGTATCCGGGAATGTTGCAGCTCCACTGTGGGCGGGGCATCTTCCTCAACCAACTTGAGCAGATAGCGTTTCCCCCAAACATAGTGGCTCTCGCGGTTCAGGTACTCGCGCGGGGTTTCGCGTTCCTGCTCGCGAAGTTTCTTTTGCTGCTGCTTGATCCAACCCAGTTTCGAAATGGCAAAAATGCGGATGGTGTCCAGATTCATCCGCACGGGCGCGGAGATGCGCACATGACCGGCCGGCGGATAGACGCCCAGGTGGACGTTCTTGATGTCCTTGAACACCACATCCACCGCAATGCCGCCGAGATCGATCCGTGCCGCCATCAGTATTCGCCCTGAGCCTTGATGACAAGAAAAATGCGCTCGACTTCGGCGACGTCCTGCAAGACGTCATAGAGCGCCTGCTTGATGACCTGCTCACGTGTCTGAATACCACGCCATCCATCCGGGCGTGACCTCTTGATGGCTTCGTCGATCCTGAGGGCCAGTTCCAGAACCTTGTTTGCCGTCTCCGAACCATAGGAAACCGCAGGCTCGGCAACATGGTCGGTGCTGGAGGATCCCCCTCGGCTCAGGTTGTTGTAGATCGCCCGCTTCCCCGGCGTATCAAGCTTCGCGGGCGTATCGTCCCCCTTGCCGACTTCCACGGTCTTCGCCAGTTCGGCGATGCGCTTCAGGTATTCCTCGTATTCGATGGCCCTGGCTTTGCGCGCCGCGATAATTTCGTCCAGCAGGGTGGACATCTTTTCGTAGAAAGCCGGGTCGTTCAGGTGCTCCTTGATGATCTTGCTGCGCACATTGTTTTCGATCGTCTCGGCGATGGCATCCTTGTTGCCCTTCATGCCGCCAAGCTGCGTGGCGATGGCATTGGCGATGCCGGTCTTTACGATCAGTTCCAGCAAGCCCATATTGTCGAAGGGCGAAATCTTGCGTGGCTCGTCGGCCTCGATGTAGGTGTCGATGAGGTGCCGCATGTCGGCTTCGTAGGCCTTGAGGTCGAGCGTCTCGCCGCTGGCCTTGCGGACGATTTCACGCACGTCCAGGTAGTGATCGAGTTGCTGCTTGATGCGCGCTTTGTCCGCGCTACCGAATCCAGCGGCGTCCAACTCGTCGGCGATGTTGGCATAGGCGCGCACCAGCGCCACCGTCGCCTTGTAGAGCGCAGCCCGCTGCGGATCGCGCTCCTGAAGCTCGGTTGGAATCTCCGTGTTGCCGCAGAAGTAGTGGATGTGCTCCAGCTCGCCCTTGGGCGGTTCGACCGGCTCGCACAGCAGGGCGAGCGTTTCGATGGCGCTGTCGAGGCGCTCCTTGCCCTTCTTCAGCCGATCCTGCAACAGCACCTCGGGATTGGCGCCGCCCGCACTGTGATCGAGTTCAGAGGTGTAGACCGAGATGGCGTTCTCCACCTTCTTGAACAAGTCCTTGTAGTCGACGATGTAACCGAAATCCTTGTCTTCGCCGTCCAGGCGATTGGTGCGGCAAATGGCCTGGAACAGCCCGTGATCCTGCATCGATTTGTCGATGTAAAGATAAGTGCAGGGCGGCGCGTCGAAGCCGGTAAGCAGCTTATCCACCACCACCAGCAACTTCATGTTTGCCGGCTCCTTGGTGAACAGCGCTTTTGCACGCTCCTCATAAGCCTCGGTCTTGTTCATCCCCGGCCTGGCTTCGACGTCCTTCAGCAGTTCGGTGTAGGTGTTGTAGATGAACTGCTTGTCGGTCTCGGTGTTGGCGCCGGTTTCCTCCAGCGTCACGTCCTTCGTCAGCGGGTTGTATGACGTCACGACCGCACACTTGCCCTTGAACGGTGTTTTCTGGAACAGCGTGAAATATTTGCACGCCTCGTAGATACTGGAAGCCACCAGGATGGCGTTGCCGCGCGCGCTCGACAGGCGCGGCTTCACACTGAAATCGAACACGATATCCGCCACCACCCGATCCATGCGCGAGCGGGAACTGAGCACGCTCTGCATCGTGCCCCATTGCTTCTTCAGTTCATCTTTCTGCCAGTCGTTCAGCGCACGGGTCTTGGCCTCGAACCACTGATCGATCTTGTCCTCGGAGCCGAGCCGCTGGTCGATGTCCCGCGCCTCGTAGACCAGATCGAGCACCACCTCATCGTCCACCGCCTCGCTGAACTTGTAGGTATGGATGTAACCGCCGAACACCTCCAGGCTGGTCGCCTTGTCTTTTTTCAACAACGGCGTGCCGGTAAAACCGACGAACACCGCATTCGGCATCATCGCCTTCATCACCCGGTGCAGCTTGCCGGTCTGCGTGCGGTGGCATTCGTCCACGAACACGAACACCTCGCCCACGGTCTGGCTGGGCTGCGCCTCCAGTTCCTTGATGAACGCATCAAAATCGTCCACGTTTTTGCGGCCGAATTTGTGCACCAGCGAGCAGAGCAGGCGCGGGGTGGCCTGGCCAAGCTGTTTCATGAGATCGCGGCCACTGGTCGTGCGCTTGATCGCCTCGCCCGCCTCGGTGAAAACCCGCTCGATCTGCTTGTCCAGTTCGTCACGGTCGGTGACGATCGCAACGCGCGCATGCGGGTTGTTTTCCAGAATCCACTTGGCGAGGAGCACCATCACGATGCTCTTGCCACTGCCCTGGGTGTGCCAGATGATGCCGCCCTTCTTCTCGCGCACATAATCCTGCGCAGTCTTGATGCCGAAATACTGGTGCACGCGCGGCAACTTCTTCACCCCGCCGTCGAACAGCACAAAATCGTGCATCAGCTCGATCAACCGGCGCTTGTCGCACAGTTTCGCCAGATACTTGTCGAGCTTGAAGCGGCTGTTGTCCGCTTCGTCTTCCTTCCACTTGAGGAAATACTTTTCCTCAGTCTTGATGGCGCCGTATTGCAGCCCCTCCGAATCGTTACCAGCAAACACGATCTGCACGGTGGTGAAGAACCACTCGTTAAAGTCCTTTTGCTGATTGGAGAGCAGTTGCCGAATGCCGTCACCAATGCTGACGCGGCTGTTTTTCAACTCCAGCACGCCAATGGCGATGCCGTTCACATACAGCACGATGTCCGGCCGCCGTTCGTGGTTGCCCTTGAGTGTCACCTCCTCGGCGATGGCGAAGTCGTTCTGCTCCGGTTGCTGCCAGTCGATAAGCTGCACCGTCTCCGTGACTTGGCCTGCCTCGATCTTCACCGGCACGCCGTAGCGCAGCAGCTTGTAGACGGCTTGGTTGTTGCCGTAGAGCGTGCGGTTGTGGTTATCCGACTCGGTGCGCAGCTTGTGCAGCGCCACGGCAATGTGTGCCGGCGAGTGGCCGCAACGGGTCAGCCAATCCGACAGCAACGCCTCCTCGACATTGCTGTTGCCGCCGCGGTCGCTCCAGTCGCCGAGGTAGCGATAACCCAGCTCGTTGCGGAACAGCGCGACGACACGATTCTGGGTCTGACGTTCGGCTTGCCCGATGGCGCTCATGCCGTGCTCCCATTGATTTCGTTTTCCAGCGCTTGCAAGATGCCCATGATTTCACCGAAAGTCGGCAACTCGCTGCGGGCTGCCATCGGGGCGATGCGCTTCCTGGTGCAGGATCGTCGCCTTTTCCCAGAATGTCCGCTCGGCACTGATGACCTTGACCGGACATTCCCGCCTTTCAAACAGATCCGGAAATGCCTCTGCGGCATAACTGCTGATCGTGCGCGTCTCGAAGGGCAGCCAGGAGGCCAGCGGGCCGATCTCCAGCCGCACTTCGGGCCGCAAATACGCATCCGGAAACGCAGCCGGATAACGAACATTGATGACGTATGGGTCGTCGATCTCTATCTCGCAACGGCAAACGTCATCCAGTGCCGCCGACACCTGCGCCAGCAAGGCCCCGCCGATAAACGCCTGCGCCTGCTCGTTGATGGCTTCGTTCAGCTTATCCTGCTGCGACTTCTTGCGTTCGGCCAGCGGGTCTTCGCCGCTCAACGCCCGCCAATCCAGCACCAAGTCGATATCTTCCGAAAACCGCTCGATCAGCCGGTAAACCTTGGACAGGCTGGTGCCGCCCTTGAACCTCAGCAGGCGCGCGAGTTCTTCGTCGCGGAACAGCCGGTCCAGCACCCAGGTCACCCAGAAATCCTTTTCCGCCACCGCCGGGGTCGCACCCATCCGGGCAGCCGTTTCCGAAAATAGTGCCGAACGTTCCCCTGCCGGCAGGCGCGCCACCCTGTCCATCAGTCGGGCGCCCCGCACACCTGTTTGATGATCTGGTAAATCCAGCCCATCGCCGCGCGAGTGTCCTTCAGAATGCGCGCACAGTGTGTTGGCCCCAGTTGTTGCCGGATGGCCTTGATGACCGTCGCGTCCACATGTTCCTTGCCCAAGGCCTTCAGCGCCTGCACCACCAGGGCGCTTTCCCGGTATTTGAAGCCCGCATCCTTCAGCGCGGACTTCCTGAACGCCAGCGTATGCTTGCCGATTTCATATTGGCGGTTCGGCCCGTCGGAAAGGTAGACCCACCGGCCCGGCACCTGCGTCGAAAGCCCCAGCAAGTTCAGCGCCGCATCGCCGGAAGGCTGGATGCGCCAGTTGAACTTGCGCGCCAGCGCCTGCGCCACCTGGTCGATATCCGGACTCAGCGCCTGGCCGAGCAGTTCGCTATAACGCGGATAGTCGTAAACCCCATGACACACCCGGCGGATCGTGCCCGCCCGGGCCAGGCTGGAAAGCGCCTGATGGATATTGACCTCGCCGAACTCGGCGACAAAATCGATCTTGGTGAATGCCCACCCCCTGCCGCGCCCGTATATCCGATAAAGTATTTTTTGATCAATGGCTTGCATTGTTAAGGTGCGCTTGTTTTTTCAGGAAAATGCACATGTTTTACTGAAAATAGCACGCATCGCCCCGGGCCGCCAGCCGGACGCTGCCAATTTATCCGAACAGGTCCTTGCAAACGCTGATTGCACGCTCGATGTTGGCGTCTGAGAAAATCTCGCGCGAGAGTTTGGGCACCCACTCCGGATGACCCGCGATCACGGCCTTCACGGAGAGGAGGTTGATCGTTCGGCATTCTGCGGCAAGATCGACCATGGCCATGTCCACCGTCGTGAGCAGTTCCAGTTCATCGGTTTTCTTGTACTTGAACTGCTCCAGCCAGGCCAGCGCGTCGCTGCCGTACCACTTTTCGAAATAGTTCTCTGCCTGGACGATCTTGTCACTCGCAACGAAGCCGGGATAGCTGCCGTTGTGGTGCTCCCGAACATATCCGTTTTTCAGCGCGATCGTTTCCGGGCCCTTGTACTTCGTGCCGGGATCATAGGGCCCCGCAGCCTTCTTCAGGTAGCCCTCGGCTTTGCCCTCTGTATAGCGGTGCAGAAGATATGTCAGCTTCACCCGCCGCTTGCGCGGCAACGGATAGTTTTCCGTGCCGAAGTGTTTGGAGAGCACGCCGATGATCACGGCCTCGTTGATCTGCTTGTTGTGCGAACCCGCGTTCGCCGGCGTGGGCTGCGCCTTTTCCGGGAACGGCATGACGTTCGAGGCGGGCTGCACGAGCCGAATCCGGCCGGTGAGCAGTTCCTGCATCATGCCCTGCTTGAGGCTGCGGGCCTTGGCGAGCTTAGCTTCCAGTGCGGCGAGTTCGGCGTCCATGTCGGAGAGGATGGTGGCGATGGCGGTTTGCTCGGGACGGCTCGGAAGGGGAAACGATACCTTCAGGAGCGCCATCTTTGATAGGTTGTAACGAGTTGCCCCTTGCGCCAACGATTTCAAGAGTTCACGCCCTTCTCGGCTCCTGAAATAATAAGCCAAGTAAGGACCGTCAGCGGGTGCTCCATCACGAAACCGAAAGCCGAAGCAAAAGCTGTTCAGAAATACATCTTGTACTTCTTGCATGAGAACGGCGCACATGCCCACTTCCTCGGGGGTTTCCGATGAGCCATTGAAGAACAGATCGCCCTTGGCGGCTCGGTTCTGCGACTCCACAGGCTTCACGTCAACAGACTCAAAGGTGCCACAGTCGATCACGACATTCGTCATAATGTTCATGAAGGTGATGTAGCGAGCAGTGCCGTGACCGAAGTCGTTCTTGGTCTTGCCGGTAAGGCCACCAAACGTCGAACCAAGCTCTCCCAACCGCTTCACCTCCCATTCCCCGCTGAAGCCCGGCAGGCGCCTCTTGCCGGTGAGCAGTTCCTGCATGGCGCCTTGTTTGAGGTGACGTTTTTTGGCGAGGAGCCGTTCAAGGGATTCGATGAAAGCATCCGCATCGCTCAACGCCTCGGCGATAGCTTCTTGTTCGGCTTTAGCGGGCAGCGGAAGTTTGAAGATCGCTGCCGTTTTCGTGTTAAGAACCTGCTGCGCCCCGCCCACCAAGTAGCTTTCGATCTGCCGCCTGCCAAAATCTGAGTTAATTACTAACGAGAAATACTGCGCAGATAGTTTCTTTCGTGCTGGTCGGACAACAACGAGGCTCGCCGCATTCGCGTCACCAAGTTCTTCTGAAATTACACAGGAGGTTCCTGGGTAGCCAACACGAACCATCACCACATCGCCCGCCTGAAGGGCAGACTTTTTCCATCGCTTGTGAGTCTCGGCCGAAATAAACCGCATTTCCGTCAAATCTAGCTTGTTCTGTAAAACGTTTTGGCCTCGCAAAAGCGGTATTCCGTTGTCCATGAATAGGTGCGCCATTGAACCGACGAAGCCAACAGTGATCTTGTCAGCAACATCCGCAATAGTGACGACATCCCAATCCTCCGGAATTACCCCCACCTCGGTCTGCTGGTAGCCCTCCGGCACCTGCGGCGTGGCCGTGACCACATAACCGGCCCTCGCTTCCCTTACTTCCATGCGAACCCCATTTTCTCCAGGTGGCGGTTCACCTTCGCCTCCAGTTCGGCCACGCGGCTCACCATCCGCGGCAACGGGGTTTCGTAGCGTTCGGCCAGTTCCTTCACGCGCTGGGTGAGGGCCTGGCTGATGCGGTCCATTTCGCCGTGGATGTCGCGATCCAGCGCGGCGAGCCATTTGTCGTCCACCACCAGCGTCTTGATCTCGGCCTCGGTCAACTTGGGATAGTGGGCGTAGGCCTTGGCGTCGAGGTCGGCCTCGGCGTCCTTGAGGCGCTTCTTGAGGTCGGCCTCGTCGGTGTTGAGTTTGAGCCAGTCGTTCAGAACGGAGGTCTCGTCCTTGGCTGCCTTGTCGCCTTTGATTTCCTTCAGTCGCGCGGCGACGTTGGCCTTGTTGACCTTTTCGAGTTCGGAGAAGGCACCGTCATCGCCGCCGTGCTCCTCCTCCAGTTCCGCGAGGCGGGCAGCCACGCTTTCCAGCTCGGCGGCGAGCTGGTCGATGGCGGCCTGCTCATTGGCATAGTAGCGGGAGACGACGAGGGGCTTGGGGATGAGGTCGCAGGTCCAGCCTTTGTCCACCTCTTTGATGATTTTTCCCTCCTTGTTCTTCTTCTCCTCGGTGACTCGGCGGGTCGTTGCCACCCAGCCGTCGGCGGCGATCAAATAGCAGTCGTCCTGCATGGTCTCGGCCCAGTAGTCCATCAGGTGCTGGTAGACGTCGTATTTGTCGATGAGCGGCTTGTGGGCGTAGTGGGCGAGCAGGTCTTCGGACAGATCGGCAATGATTCCTTTCGGGTGGATGCCGGGCTTGAGCGCTTTCAGGTGTTTGGCTGCCTGGGCGCGCCAGGCGGCAAAGTGGGCGTTCATGCCGGCGATGAAGGCGGCGAACTCGGGGTGCTCGTAGATGGCGGGCTTGATCGCGTTCTTGTCCACGGCTAGGTGGAGGTAGCCAGCCCTCTCCCCCGGCCCCTCTACCCCTTCGGGGCACCGAGGTCCCGCTTGCGGGCGAGGGGAGAAAAGCGCGGTTCTCAGGTTCGGGCAGATGTCCCAGTAGGACTGAAGCGCCTCGACATCGGCCACGGGAATGCCGCCCTTGAGATGGCCTTCGATGTCCTGCCGGTCTTCCGGCACCTGGCTGTCGATGTAGCGCGGCAGGTTGAGGTTGAAATCGTTCTTCTCGATCTCGGCCAGCGAGACCCTGCGCGCATAGCGCGGCACGTCGCACTGCCGGGTGAAGACATCGACGATCTTGTGGATGTCCTGGGCGCGCAAGCGGTTCTTGGGGCCGTCCTTGATGAAGCCGCCGCTGGCGTCAACCATGAAGATGCCGCCGGTTTTTGAGTCCAGGCGGGTGTGGGCATCCTGCTTGTCGATGACGACGATGCAGGCGGGAATGCCGGTGCCATAGAAGAGGTTGGCAGGCAGGCCGATGATGCCCTTGATGTAGCCCTTGCGCACGAGATTGCGGCGGATGTCAGCCTCGGCATTGCCGCGGAACAGCACGCCGTGCGGCAGGATGCAGGCGCCCTTGCCGGTGGTCTTGAGCGAGCGGACGATGTGCAGCAGGTAGGCGTAATCGCCCTGCTTGGCGGGTGGCACCCCGAATCCGCTGAAACGGCCATAGTCCTGGGCCGTGTGCCCAGCCGCGGTGGTACTACTTCCCCCCTCGTTTGGATGCAGGCCACTGCTCCAACGCTTGTCGAAAACGGCGGATTGGCGACGACGTAATCAAAGGTCTTGAGCGTGTCGCCGTCCTTGAACTTGGGATCGGCCAGCGTGTTGCCCTGCACGATGAGCGCGGTGGGGTTGTTGTGCAGGATCATGTTCATCCGGGCCAGGCCGCTGGTGGCGGCATCCTTTTCCTGGCCATAGAGCGTGACGCGGGCAACGGCCTCGTCGCCCACTTTCAGCAGGAGCGAGCCCGAGCCACAGGTCGGATCGTATACGGTGGTGGCGGCGCTGGTCTTCGCGCCCCGAATGCCGATGATCTGCGCCATGATGCGGCTGACCTCGGCGGGCGTATAGAACTGCCCCTTGCTCTTGCCGCTTTCGGTGGCGAAGTGGCGCATGAGGTATTCATAGGCGTCGCCCAGAATGTCGTCGCCTTCGGCGCGGTTCTTGGAGAAATCGAGCGCCTTGTTCTCGAAGATGGCGATGAGGTTGGTGAGCCGGTCCACCATCTCCTTGCCGCTGCCGAGCTTGTTGGCATCGTTGAAGTCCGGCATGTCGGACAGCTTGTTGGCGTTGGCCAGCGGCGCGATGATTTTCTTGTTGATCTGGTCGCCGATGTCGGACTTGCCCTTGAGCGCGACCATGTCCTTGAAGCTCGCGCCTTCGGGGATGCTGATGGGGGCGAAGGGCTGGCCGGCGTATTTGTCGCTGACGTACTTGATGAACAACAGCACAAGAACGTAATCCTTGTACTGGCTGGCATCCATGCCGCCGCGCAGTTCATCGCAGCTCGACCAGAGAGAGGAATAGAGTTCGGATTTTTTGAGGGCCATAGCTTATTTCTTGGTGCTGTCGTGCCTGACGCACAAAGGTGGGTACTTTAACGCCTGGACTCGTTCGATCAACAAATTAACGCTCAATCAATACTGCACCACCGCCGGATCGAGACTGCGCCACAGGTACCAGGTAGCGACGGTGCGCCAGGGAGCGTGCCGCTCGCCGTGCTGGCGCAGGATTTTGGGGGTGGGGCGCTCGCCGCCCAGGTAATGCAGGGCGATGGCCTTTTGCAGGCCGATGTCGTCGACCGGCCAGACGTCGGGGCGGCGCAGGTTGAAAATGAGGAACATCTCGGCGGTCCAGCGGCCGATGCCGCGCACGTCGACGAGTTCGGCGATGACGGCTTCGTCTTCCATGTTTTTCCAGCGCACCGGTTCGACGCGGCCATCGACGAAATGGCCCGCGAGGTCGCGCAGGTATTCGGCCTTGCGGCGCGACAGGCCGCAGGCGGCAAGCGCGTCGAGCTCCAGCGTGGCGATGTGCTCGGGGCTGACGGTTTGCGCGTAGCCGGCGAAGCGCGCCCACACGCTGTCGGCCGCCTTGACCGAAATCTGCTGGCCGACGATGGCGCGGGCGAGGGTCTGGAAGGGGTCGCCGCGGTTGGCGAGGATGGCGTCCGGATAGCGCGCGATGAGCGCGGCCATCACCGGGTCTGCAGCTGCGAGTTCGGCGCAGGCCTGTTGCCAGTACTTCGGTGCTGCCAGCGTTTTCACAGCAGGATGATGTCGTACTGCTCCTGCGGGTAGGTGGTCTCGACCTGCAGCGACACCGGCTTGCCGATGAAGTCGATGAGCTGGGCAAGGCTGCCGGACTCCTCGTCGAGGAAGAGGTCGATCACGCTTTGCGCGGCGACGATGCGGTATTCGCGCGCGCTGAACTGGCGCGCCTCGCGCAGGATTTCGCGCAGCACGTCGTAGCACACGGTCTGCGCGGTCTTGATCTCGCCGCGCCCGGCGCAGGTGGGGCAGGGCTCGCACAGCACGTGCGCCAGCGATTCCCGGGTCCGCTTGCGCGTCATCTCGACCAGCCCCAGCGCCGAGAAGCCGCTGATGGTGGTACGGGTGGGGTCGCGCGCCAGCGCCTTCTTCAGTTCGGTGAGCACCGCTTCCTGATGCTCGGCGTTGTCCATATCGATGAAGTCGATGATGATGATGCCGCCGAGGTTTCGGAGGCGCAGCTGGCGCGCGATGGCCTGCGCGGCCTCGAGATTGGTCTTGAAGATGGTGTCGTCGAAGTTGCGCGCGCCGACGAAGCCGCCGGTGTTGACGTCGGCCGTGGTCAGCGCCTCGGTCTGGTCGATGATGAGGTAACCACCGGATTTCAGGTCGACGCGCCGTCCCAGCGCCTTGGCAATTTCGTCCTCGATGGCGTGGAGGTCGAACAGCGGCCGGTCGGCACCGTAGTGCTGCAGCTTGTCGAGCACGGCATGGGTGTAGTTCTGCGCGAACTCGGCCATGCGCTGATAGGTTTCGCGCGAGTCGATCAGGATTCGGCTGGTGTCGCGGTTGACGAAGTCGCGCAGCACGCGCAGCGAGAGATCGAGGTCCTGGTACAGGATGCACGGCACGACGCAGTTGCCGCGCGACTGGATGCTGCTCCACAGCCGCCGCAGGTAGTCGATGTCGGCCTGCATTTCGGCGTCTTCCGCGGTTTCGGCCATGGTGCGAACGATGAAGCCGCCGGTGGCGTCTTCCGGCATCAGCCGGTGCAGTTTCTGGCGCAGCAGTTCGCGCTCTTCCTCGCCTTCGATTTTCTGCGAGATGCCGATATGCGATTCCTGCGGCAGATACACCAGGTAGCGCCCGGCGAAGCTGATCTGGGTGGACAGCCGCGCGCCCTTGGTGCCGATCGGGTCCTTGATCACCTGCACCATCAGGCTCTGGCCTTCGTGCAGTATCTGCTCGATGGCGCGCTCGGGTTCGCTGCCGTGGCGTTCTTCCCAGATGTCGGCCACATGCAGGAAGGCGGCACGCTCGAGGCCGATGTCGATGAAGGCCGACTGCATGCCCGGCAGCACACGCACCACGCGTCCCATGTAGATGTTGCTGACCAGTCCGCGGCACTGCGCACGCTCGATGTGCAGCTCCTGAACCGCGCCCAGGTGCAGCACGGCGACACGCGTTTCCTGCGGGGTGACGTTGACGAGGATTTCTTCGCTCATGGTGGGGTGGCCGACAGCGCTCAGACTGTCAGACCAAAAGCTCTCAATAAAACGGCAGTGTCATATAACGGCAAGCCCATGATGCCGCTGTAGCTGCCGTCGATGTATTCGACGAATGCGCCGGCACGCCCCTGGATGGCATAGGCGCCGGCCTTGCCGAGATATTCGCCGCTTTCCAGGTAACGCGCGATGGCGGCGGCGTCGAGCGCGGCAATCCGCACCCGGCTGGACGACAGGCGCATTTCCAGCCGGTCTTCGTGTTGCACGGCCACCGCGGTATGCACCAGATGCTGGCACCCGGACAGGCGGGTCAGCATGGCTGCGGCATCGGCGCGGTCGGCCGGCTTGCCCAGAATGGCGCCGTCCAGTTCGACCACCGTATCCGCGCCCAGCACCGGAAAGCGCAACAGGCGGCGCATTTCCACGGCACGCCAGCCGCTGGCGGCCTTTTCGGTCGCCATGCGCTGCGCGAAATCGGGCGCCGACTCGCCGACGCGGGGAATTTCGATGACGTCCAGGCGTCCGGCCACTGCTCGCAGCGGCAACACGTCGAAGGCGACACCGATCTGCTTCAGCAGTTCGCGCCGCCGCGGCGATTGCGAAGCCAGGTAGATGCGTTTATCAACCAGCATGTTCTCGTGATGCCCCTCAATCCCGATGGTAGGGATGCCCCTTGATAATACAGACGGAACGATACAACTGCTCGGCCAGCATCACGCGCGCCAGGGCGTGCGGCAGGGTCAGCTTCGACAGCCCCAGCAGCTTTCCGGCACGTGCCTTGACGCTGTCGTCCAGCCCGTCCGCCCCGCCGATGACGAAGGCCGGCGACACCCCCTCGGCCATCCAGCCCTGCAGCCACGACGCCAGTTCGCGCGTGGTCGCCTGGGTGCCGCGCTCGTCGAGCACCACCGGCACGCTGCCGGCCGGCAGCGCGGCGAGGATGCGCTCGGCTTCCAGCTGCCGCGCCCGCGCGCCGTCCTCCCCGGCGACGCGATGGCCCGGCTTGATCTCGGCCAGCACGAGCGGCAAGTCAGGCGGCATCCGGCGCGCATAGTCGTCGTAGCCCGCATTGATCCAGCCGGGCATCTTGTGGCCGACGGCGATCAGGTGCAGCTTCATCTAGGGCGTGTTAACACCAATTTCGCACCCGCGT
>Ga0299915_10001302_pt1 | contig 18516 bp, 6 predicted proteins | sample RVTome_13_FD_200263 | JGI IMG/M metagenome (GOLD analysis project Ga0299915, IMG submission 200263) | Soil microbial communities from uranium-contaminated site in the Upper Colorado River Basin, Wyoming, United States - RVT92D227 (version 2) ... | reverse complement strand
CCCGCTCGGATCTCCGAGGCCATCGAGGCCAAGCTGGCCCAGCAGCAAGTTGACCAAGAGTATGTGTTCCGGTTGTCGATCGCCACCAAGGAGGCGAACCGCAAGCGCATCGAGTCCCAGGGCATCCGCGACTACAACAACACCATCGGCACCAGCCTCACCCCCGACGTGCTGTCCTGGCAGGGCATCGACGCCACCCGGGAGCTGGCCAGGTCCGCGAACGCAAAGGTGGTGGTGATCGGCGCGGGCAAGAACGGCCTGCCCCTCATCCTGGGGAGGGAGTGAGCGATGAAGTGGCTGCTCTTCCTCGCCTTCGCCGCCGGACTGGTCGCGTACGCGTCGTCGGACCAGTGGCGGTCCTTCGATCGGATGGGAGAGCGGCGCTTCCGGGCGCTCAGCCACCCGCGGAAGGAGATCGTGGTGGGGGTGTGCTGGCCCTTCCTGGCGAACCAGGACGGGATGGCCGACGGCCTCCAGCTTGCGCTGGAGGAGATCAACGGCGGTGGCCTGGCCGGCCGCCCGGTGCGCCTGGTGCTGCGGGATGACGCGTACGACTGGGAGAAGGGGAAGCGCATCGCCATCGAGTTCTCCGACACCCCCGAGATGAGCGCGGTGCTCGGGTACTACGACGACAGCTTCGCGGTGAAGGCCTCGCCGATGTACGAGTCGAGCCAGCTGTTGCACCTCGCCGTCGGCGCCAACACCACGGCCCTGACCGCCCACGGCTTCAGCTACATCATCCGCACCACCCTTTCGAGCGATAAGATCGCCCGGTCGCTGGCGCGGATGTCGTACGATCGCGGAGCCAGGAAGTTCGCGCTGCTCTGGGAACGGAACGCCTACGGGGAGGATCTGGCCTACCAGTACCGGGTCAGCCTGGACGCCCTCGGGGCGCAGCTCGTCTATCAGGGGTCGTACTCCCGCGAACGCGCCGACTTCCGGCTGCCGGTCAATCAGCTGAAGGGCGTCGACGCCGACGTCATCTTCTTCGCGGGGCTGGAACCCGTGGCGGGAGACTTCCTCCGGGCGGCGCGCGCCGTCGGTCTCAAACCGGAGATCATCGGTGCCTTCAGCGATACGCCCGAGATGCGCAGGGCGGCCGGTCCCGCGCTGGAGGGCGCGCGGTACTTCGAAATGTACAGCGCGGCCGCGGCGAGCCCGGAGAACCAGGCGTTCGTCGGCAAGTTCCGGGCGCGCTTCGGGAGAGACCCCGACACGTGGGCCGCCCAAGGTTACGACGCCCTGCACCTCCTGGCCAGGGCGGCGCGGGCCACGGGGTCGGTGAACCCCCTCGATCTGGCCTATTCCATCCGGTTCATGGACGCCTGGGAAGGCGCCAACGGTCGCTACAAGTTCGACGCCCGGGGAGAGCTCGAGGACAAGCCCATCTACCTCAACGCCATCCGGAACGGCCTGCCGGTGACGATCCAGGTGAGCACGCCGGCCGCTGCGCCGCCGCTGAAGTGAGCCCGCTCCGGGCGTGAAAGAGCGCGGGACCTCGACCATGCCATCGCCTGAGCGCTTCCAGCCATCCGTCGACCGCGCCCGCGTGGCCGGGGCCGGCGACCCATGACGAGATCCCTGGCCCCGCTCGGCATCCTCTCGTTCCTGCAGCGCGAGACGCACGCGCTGGACCGGAAGCTGATCGTGCTGACGGTCGTCTCCGGCATTGCCAACGCGACGAACCTGGCGGTGATCAACGCGGCGGTCGACGCCCTGCGCAGCGGCGGTCCGTCCTGGCAGCACTTCGCCTGGTTCGCGCTGTCCATCGGGCTCTTCGTCTACTCCTTCCGCTACATCCTCTACGAGTCCACCCGGATCACCGAGGCCGCCATCTGCAGCGTGCGGCTGCGGCTGGCCGACAAGATCCGGCGCTCCGACCTGCTGGCGCTGGAGTCCATCGGCGAGGGTGACATCCACGCCCGGATCGGTCGGGACACCGCCGCCATCGCCCAGGCGGCGCGGCCGCTGTTCGCCGCCGCCCAGGGCGTGATCATGATCCTCTTCATCCTGGGATACATCGCGCTGGTGTCGCCGGTGGCGGTGGTGCTCTGCCTGCTCCTCATCGTGGGCGGCGGGGTGAAGTACCGGAGCGACCGGAAGGTCTACGAGCGAGGCCTGCAGGAGGCGTCGACCCAGGAGGACGAGCTGTCCGAGTCCCTCGCCGGCTTCTTGAAGGGGTTCAAGGAGCTCCGCATCAACAAGCTGAAGAGCGACGACGTGTTCGACGAGTTCCAGGGGACCGCCACCCGCGTGCGCGAGGTGCGCACCCGCGTCATGGTCCTGTTCTCGAACAACCTCATCTTCGTGGAGATGTTCTTCGTCCTCCTCCTGGGCGCGGCCGCCTTCGTCCTCCCGGTCCTGGCCACCTCGTTCACCGGCTCCGCCACCAAGATCGTCGCGGCCATCCTGTTCTTCTTCGGGCCGCTCACCAACGTGGTCATGCTCCTCCCCCTGCTCGCGCAGGTGAACGTGACCGTGGACAACCTCCAGCGGCTGGAGGCGACCCTGGACGAGAACCTGGCCCGCTCCCCGGAGCGCGAGGCGCCGACACCGGTCGACCTGAGCGGCTTCAGCGCCATCCGGTTCGAGGGCGTCTGCTTCGCCTATCGGGACCCCGACGGCAACGTCACGTTCCAGGTCGGCCCCATCGACGGCGAGGTCCGGCGCGGTGAAGTGCTGTTCCTGATCGGCGGGAACGGCAGCGGCAAGACCAGCTTCCTCAAGCTGTTCACCGCCCTGTACTGGCCCACCCAGGGGCGCATCCGCGCCGACGACGTGGAGATCGGGCCGGCCAACGTCCAGTCCTACCGCAGCCTGTTCTCGGCCATCTTCTCGGACTTCCACCTGTTCGAGAAGTTGCACGGCCTGAGCCAGGCGTCGCCGGAGCGCGTCAACGCGCTGCTGGATGTGATGGGTCTCTCCCACAAGACGGCGCTCGACCACGGGCGCTTCACCACCACGCGCCTCTCCACCGGGCAGCGAAAGCGGCTGGCCCTGGTGGTGGCCTGCCTGGAGGACAAGCCGGTCTACGTTTTCGACGAGGTGGCGGCGGACCAGGACGCGCACTTCCGCGGCTACTTCTACGAGACGCTGCTGCCGGAGCTGAAGGGCAAGGGCAAGACGGTCGTGGTGGTCACCCACGACGATCGGTACTTCCACGTCGCGGACCGGGTGCTGGCGATGGACTACGGCAAGCTCCGCGACGGGGCCACGGCCGCCACGTGAGCCACGGCGCGTTTCACCCGGCCGGAATGGTGACGACGGGCGCGCCCTTCGACGGCCCCGCGTCCGTCAGCGAGGAGAGGAGCAGGAGGAAGGACAGGGCTTGCTTCGACCCGGGGTCGCGGTCGTCGATCCAGAACCAGGTGTCCCGGTAGCGGACGGAGACGAAGGCGTCCCTCGGCTCGCTCGGCCCGCTCGAGACCTTCATCAGCGGAGTGACGCCTGCCTCGGTCTCCGTCTCGTAAGTGACCGTGGGCAGCACCCGCTTCTCGGCGACGTGGGCCTCCGGCACGTCGATCCAGGAAGCGGTGAAGAAGAGGACCTCCAGGAGCGAGCGGGTCACGATGGCGACCTCGTCGTCGCCCTTCGACCCGAAGCCGTAGACGATCCGGAACTCGTGTGCGCCCCGCTTCAGGCCGAGGATGCGCCGGACCTCTTCGACCTCGTTCTGGGCGCGCTCGTCCAGCCTCTTCCCGTTCAGGACGAGGACGACCCGCTCCTGCTCCTTGCCGCGCTCGACCCGCATTCCGATCGCTCCCGCGGCCTGGATCTTCCGCAGGCTATCCAGCAGGCGATAGAAGTCCGGATCCCCTCCGCCGACTCGCTCGGGCCCACCGAACCGGTTCCGGACCCCGTTGGCGGAGCTCACCATGACCCGGAACACCGCGTCCGCCTGCCACCCCGACTGCATGAGCGCGAAGATGACCGAGGGTGAAATGGGGGTCATCAGGCTCCGGGTGAAGTGCTCGCCGAGCAAGGGGTTGTAGGTGATCGTCGGCCGATCGGAGTAGTGGGCGGAGCCTCCGACGGTGGCGGTGTTCAATGCGTCCAGGCCCGTCTGCAGCGAGGCGCCCAGGTCGAGCTGGGTCTCGAGGGAGTACGAGTTGATGACCGAGGCCACCTCCAGGAACACCGGTGCGTCGCCATAGCGGAGCTTGACCAGGTTGAGGAGCAGCTGCTGCTTCCAGGAGTCGGAGATGGCCTGGTCGTAGCTGACGCGGTCCCGGCCGATGGTACCCGGGCCAATGCTGGCGCACCCGGCCACGAGGGCGATGGACAAGGTCGTGACGGCGGCGAGCGCCCTCCGTCCCTCGTGCGGCCGCTGTCGCTCTTGCATCGGCTCTCCCGTGTGGACTGGCACGCTGATAGTGCAGACGACGGCGTGCGTCTGGGTGGACTCCCTTCCGTGACGGAATGATCCACCGCTCGCTTCCGAGGGGCGATCCGGCGGACCGTCCCATCTCTCCCACGATCGGTCGATCGCCTGCTTCGCATGGGTGAAGGCGCGATTACACCCGCCGTGGGGTGTGCCGGGTGCGGTGGCGGAACGCCTTGGGCCGATGTGCGGTGACGAGCGCACGACCGCGCCCTCGTCGCTGCTCTTCGGCCGCTGGCGGGAGTGGCGATGCCTCCTCAACGACACTACACATCGCGAGCGGGTCGGGCCGGCGCAGCGGCCTCGACATCGAGTGGACTGCTGAACCGGACGGGACCGCCGGCTGACGTCGATCGACCGACAACGAATGACCGCACCGGCGCGCATCTCGAAGAAGAAGGGGATGGAGTCTCGATCATGGATACCCCCAAGTCTCTGAGCGCCGTCGTCGACCCGGTGATCTCGCTGGTTTCCTCCGCGAAGCTCCGTGACACACTCCGCCGGGTCTTCTCCGAGGGGCAGGCAGCGGTGGGGGACATCGAGGAGGTCTTCCGGGTCCTTCCCTCATCGGCATGGTCGAGAGATCTATTGTGCACCTTCGCGAGCTCCTGGAAGGCAACCCATCTGAAGATGCTGGCAATCTATGGCCTCTCCTGCCGCCTGCAGAGAGCCGCCGAGCATGTCGAAGAGCTCGACCGGTCCAGCCTGCATCTCGCCGCGGCGAAGAATGCATCGACCAGCTACGAGGATCTCGGTCTGGACTTCGATGGCCACACCCACGCGGAGCTCTACGAGGACTTCGCGGAGGCTCTGACCGGCGGCGACCTCTGGGAGCTGCGGAGGTACCGCCTCCCGGAAGCCCATCGGTTCGGGCAATGGGTCTACCGGAACATGGTGGTGGAGGCCATCTCCGATGGCCTGCTGACCAACGTGTTCTCGGAGATCTACAACCACGGCGAGTACTCCATCGCTTTGCCCGCGGCCGGGGCCTACCTCCAGCGACACACGCGCCTCACCGCCGCCGAACGCAGCAAGGCCGTCACCTACATCGCTGTCCACGTGGAAGACGAGGTCGAGGCCGCTCACTTCCTCGCCGTGGTGGAGGCCCTCGATCGCTACCTGGCGGCCAGCGGGACGCGCCTCGACCCGGCACGAGCCGAGTCCATCTTCCACACCTATCTGCGGAACCTCGCGCAGGTGATGCGGAGACTGACGGAGATGATGCGGGGCGAGCTTGCCAGCCGGGCAGGGGATTCTCAGCCGGCGGGCGGCGCCGCATGATGCCCTTCTCACAGCCCGCGATGGCGGCTCGGGCGCTCGAGGTGCCCGTCCGGCGATTCACGCACCACGGGGCCGCGGTGCAGGCCATGGCGGACTACCAGGCGGCGCTGTGCGAAGAGGCGTCGCGGAGGCGCTCGAACGGCTTGACCCTCACCGACCAGGACCGACCGGACGAGGTGTTCTGCCTCTGCCCGGCTCGTCCCGGCCACGCGCCGCTGGCGATCATCGGAGGCATGGGGCCGCTGTCCGGTGCGCTGGCCTTCCGCCGGGCGTGCGCGCGCTTCCAGGACTCGCGCGCCGTGGTGCTCTATCAGGCCTGCTCCATGCCGGATCGCTCCGCGGTCATCCTGGGCGAGGGCCGCCCGGACACTCCCCTGTGCCGCGAAATGGCCTTCAGGCTGGCCGCTGCCGTGCGACTGGCGGTGGAGCTCGCCCCCGCGGCCGGCCAGCCGGCTCGGTGCATGATCGCCTGCAACTCCGCCCACTACTTCTGGCCACTGGTGGTGGACGACCTGCGGCGGGCCGCAGCGCGGCCGTGCAGAGTGCGGATGATCTCGCTGGTGGAGTCGTCCCTGGAGGCGCTCGGGCGCGAGTCCTGCCGGAGGGCGCTGCTGCTGGCAACGGAGGGCGCCCGGGTCGGCCAGGTGTTCTCGGCGCCTTGCCGTGATCGCGGCATCGCCTTCGACGAGCCGTCGCCCCCGCTGAGCCGTCTCCTGATGCGCGCCATCTACGAGGGCATGAAGGCGCTCGACGATCGCCGGACGGTGGAGATCGGCAACGAGTACTTCGAGACCGTCTCGCGATCCGGGCAAGCCTATGACTGCGTCCTGGCCGGCTGTACCGAGCTCGCGCTCATGATCGACCTCCTCAGGCGCAGCGGGAGCCCCACCGTGGCCGCCTTCCTTTCCCGCGTGAAGGTCGTCGACCCTGTGGAAGAAGCCCTCGGCCATGCATGACCCGCCGTACTCCATGGAGCCGGCGGCCGGCACGAGCCGCTTCGTCCGCTTCTCCAGAGAAGAGGTGGAGCAATCCATTCCGGCGCGGTTCGAGCGGCAGGCGCGCCTGCACCCGGAGCAGCTCGCCGTCGCGGACGCCGCGTCCTCCCTCACCTATCGCGACCTGAATGGCCTGGCCAATCGCATCGCCCGCGCCGTCCTGGCGGTGCGCGGCGCGGGATCGGAGCCAGTGGCGCTCCTGGTGGGCAATGGTGTCCCGGTCGTTGCAGCCATGCTGGGGGTGCTGAAGGCGGGAAAGTTCTACGTCGCCCTGGACGCGTCGCAGCCTGGGGCGAGGACGGCGGCGATCCTCGCAGAATGCCGGCCGGTCCTGCTGCTCGCGGACGGCGAGCGGATGGAGCAAGCCGAGGCGCTGTGCAGGGCGCTCGAGCCCCCGCGCGCGCGGCTCTTGAATCTGGACGCCTTGGAGCCAAGGCTCTCCGACGAGGATCCAGGACTCGTCATCGACGGCGACGCCCTGGCGTACGTGGTCTACACCTCGGGCTCCACCGGAAGACCCAAGGGAGTGATGCAGGACCATCGCTACGTGCTGCACCTGGCCATGGTCTACACCAACGGTGGGCGGATCTCGGCCGCAGACCGCCTCGCGTTGCTCTACTCCCCGAGCTTCGCCGGCGCCGTGCGGGACATCTATTGCGCGTTGCTCAATGGGGCAGCACTTCTCAGCTTCGACGTGAGGCGCGAGGGCCTCACCGGCCTGGCCGGATGGCTGCGGCATGAGCGGATCACCGTGTTCTTCGCGGTGGCCACGATGTTCCGGCACTTCTGCCGCCTGCTGACTCCGGAGGACCGGTTCCCGTCGGTGCGTCTCGTCGAGCTGGGCAGCGAGACGGTCCGTGCCGGTGAGGTGCATCTCTTCCAGCGGCATTTCTCCGGGGATTGCCGGATGATCGTGAACCTTGGCGGGTCGGAGATGAGCCCCATCTGTCAGTTCCTGGTCAGCGCCGGCACGCGGATCGAGGGGAGCACCGTGCCGGCGGGGTACGCGGCCGAAGATGTCGAGCTGCTGCTCTGGGATCCCGAGGGGAGGGCGGTACCCACCGGCGCTGAAGGCGAGATCGTGGTGCGGAGCCGCTACCTCTCCCGCGGCTACTGGGGCCGCCCCGAGCTGACGGAGGCGGCCTTCGTGCCTGACCAGGAGGGCGGCGAACGGCGACTGTTCCGCACGGGCGATCTGGGCCGCTTGCGGCCCGACGGGTGCTTGCTGCACCTGGGGCGGCGCGACTTCCAGGTCAAGATCAGGGGTTACCGCGTGGAGACGGCCGAGGTGGAGGCCTGTCTCATCGCCACCGGACTCGTCCGCGACGCCGCGGTGACCGCCTGGCTCGACTCGACAGGCGAACAGAACCTGGCTGCGTGGTTGGTACCTTCGCGTCCCGACGCGCCACCCTCCGTCAACGAGCTGCGCGCCCTCGTTGCAGCGGCTCTCCCCGACTACATGGTGCCCGCGAGCTTCGTCCTCATGGACGCCCTGCCGGTGACGGAGAGCGGCAAGCTCGACCGCCGCGCGCTGCCCGACCCGTGCCTGGCCGGGCAGCGGCCGGAGGCGGCGCACGTGGCCCCACGCACGGCCGTCGAACGGCGCCTGGAGGAGATCTGGTCGGAGCTCCTCGGCAGGGAGCGGATCGGCCTCCAGGAGAGCTTCTTCGACCTGGGGGGCCACTCCTTGCTGGCGATGCAGAGCCTGGCCCGCATCGCCGCCACATTCCACGTCGCGCTGCCGCCCAGCTGCCTGTTCGAGTGCTCCACGCTCGCGCGGCTGGCGGAGCGGGTCGAGCACGCGCGCGGCCTCGAGGCGGATGAGGTGATCCGGCCGGCGCCACGCACCGGGGAGACGGGGCTGTCGTTCGCCCAGCAGCGGCTCTGGGTCGCCGCCGAGATGGAGGGGCCGAGCGAGGCGTTCACGATCGTGCGCGCGTTTCGTCTCGAAGGCCCGCTGGACCCGGTGGCGCTCGAGCGGGCGCTCGCGGTGGTCGGGCGGCGGCACGATACCTTGCGTGCATCCTTCCCGTTCGTGGGCGACCGCCCGGTGCAGCGGATCGCGCCCGAGTGCGCCGGCGTGCTCACGTTCGTGGACCTGCGGCACGTGCCGGAGCACCGGCGCCAGGCGGCGCTCGATGCCAGCCTCCGCACGGCCAGCGGCCAGCGCTTCGATCTGGCCAGTGGCCCGCTGTGGAGCGTGCGGGTGATCCGCCTGGCCGGGAACCGCCACGTGCTGCACCTGGCGATGCACCACATCATCAGCGACGACTGGTCCGTCCAGGTGCTGTTGCGGGAGCTCTCGGCGACGTGCGCGCTTCTCGCCGGCCACGAAGCTCCGGGCCCCGCGCTGCCGGTGCAGTACGCGGACTACACCACCTGGCAGCGGCGCTGGCTGGCCCGGGGACGGCTCACGGAGCAGCTCGACTACTGGCAGGAGCATCTGCGGGATGCGCCGCCACGCGTGGAGCTGCCGCTCGACCGCCCGCGCCAGATCGGTGGCGCGTTCCGGGCGGGGATGGTCCGGCTGCGCCTCGCTGGCGAGCTCACCGCGCGGTTGCGGCACCTCAGCCGGGAGTCGGAGACCACCCTCTTCGTCACCCTGCTGGCGGCGTATGCGGTCCTGCTGTCGCGGTATGGCAATCCGGAGGACGTCGTGATCGGGACCGCCCTGGCCAATCGGTACCCGGTGGAGACCGAGGCCCTCATCGGCTTCTTCGTGAACACGCTCGCGTTGCGGCTGCGGTGGCCGAGGGGCGCGACGTTCCGCGAGGTCCAGGCCTGTGCCCATCGCGCCGCGGTGGGCGGATACGCACATCCGGACGTCCCGTTCGACCGGCTGGTGGAGGCCCTGCAGCCCGACCGGAGCGCCCTTCACAGCCCCGTCTTCCAGACGCTGTTCGCGCTGCAGAACGTCCCCAGGGAGGAGCTCGTCCTTCCCGGCGTGGTGACGACTCCCTTGGACCTGGCGCGGCCGTCGGCCGGCGCGACGTTCGATCTCACGCTCTCGTTGAAGGAGGCAGGCGGGGAGCTGTCCGGAGCCCTGGAGTTCAACGCCGCCTTGTTCGACACGGCCACCGTCGAGCGCATGGTGGCGCATCTCCGGACCTTGCTGGCGGGGATCGTTCAGGACCCCGACGCGGTGGTAGCGCGACCGCCGCTGGTGACCGCGGGAGAGCTGCGCCGGTCAGTGCAATGAGACCACTTGCGCGCGGGAATCGGGGGAAGGCCCCCGGCGGCGTCGCTCGGGCCAGCCAGGCCGAACGGCGCTATCTCGAATCCGAACGCGCCGGACGCGACCGCGACTGGTGGCGGGACCAGCTGGATGCCCTGGTCGCCGAGGCTGGCGGCAAGGCCTTCCACGAGCTCGCCACGGACCTTCGCCGCCCCGCCAGTCCCAGCGGAAGGGCCGTCGTCCCCGTGGTCGAACGACTGAATGACGGCGCCGTCGCCGCGCTGATCCGTCTGGCCCGGGCGGAGCGAGCGGGATGGCATGCCTTGCTGCTGACGCTGCTGGGGGCGGAGGTCAGACGGCGCACCGGCCGCTCCTGCGTGATCGCCGGCAGCGGCGGCTCGCACCGTCCGCCCGGGTCCGATCGCGCTGCAGACGGTTCCTTGAACCTGCTGCCCTTGGTCCTGACCGGGAGCGCCGTGACGCCGCTGGCGGAGCAGCTGCGCGCCACGGAGGCCACCCTGACCGAGGCGGTGGAGCATGGGGACTATCCCTCCGATCTGCTTTGCCGCGAGTTCTGCCAGCGGCATCCCCATGCTCGGCCCCAGTCCAGCACATCGCTGTTCGACATCTCCCTGACCACCCGTGCGTCTCGAACCTCGGGCGACGACGGCGCCGGTCTTCGCCTGGCGTCAGGGCGCTCGCCCGGGGAGCTCCCGCACTTCCCCGACGTCGATCTCGCCTTCAGTCATGAATGGCTGGAGGACGACGGCGGCGGCCTGGAGCTGTCGCTCGTGTGGAACCCCGACGTCTACCGCCGGAGCACCGCCGAGGCGTGGCTGAGCTCGCTCGCGGCGTGGGCACGCTGGCTGGCCGAGGACATCGGTCGCGCCGACGCTCCCCTGCCGGCGCTCCTGCCCGAGGAAGCGCGGCGTCTGGCGCGGTGGGAGCGGGGCCCGGCGCGAACCCGGCCGGCGCAGCGCTTCCACGAGCTCTTCGAGCACGTGGCCGATGGTCAGCCTCATCGGCCCGCCGTCGTCACCGAGGCCGGCGTCGAGACCTACGCGGAGCTCGAGCAGCAGGCGAACCGAGTGGCGCGGAGCCTGCTCGACCTCGGCGTCGCGCGCGAGGAGCCGGTGGCGGTGCTGACGGAGTGCTCGGCCCGCCTCCCGGCGACCGTGCTGGGCATCTGGAAGGCAGGAGCGGCCTATCTGCCGCTGGCGCTCGAGCAACCGCCGGAGCGGCTCGTCCACATGGCGCGGGATGCGGGCGCCCGAACGCTGATCGCGCTCGACGGGCACGCGGTGCCGAGCGCCCTGGGCGAAGCGGTCCGGGCGACCCTGCGTCCGGCGGACTGGGAGCGGGGGGCCCGTGCCCCGCGGCCCGACATCTCCGGCGCACCCGGGGATCTGGCCTTCATCATCTACACCTCGGGTACTTCGGGGAGGCCCAAGGGCGTCCTCCTCCAGCACGACAGCCTTGTCAACGCCGCCTGCATGACCGGCGAAGTGTGCGGCCTCACGTCCGAGGATCGCGTCTCGCTGGTCGCGACGCCCGGCTTCGACGCGTCGCTCTGGGAGCTGGGCCTCGCGCTGCTGCACGGCATGGCCATCGTGCCGGCGTCGCGGGCCCTCCGCGACGACCCGTGGGCCCTGAAGCGCTGGTACACGGCGCACGGCGTGACGGTGGCCTTCCATACGCCTTCGTACCTCCGCGTCAGCCAGCAGGCTCCCTTCGACGGTCTGCGCGTGCTCCTCATCGGCGGCGAGCCGCCGAACCATGAGGACGCCAGACGCCTCGCCGGCCAGGTCGCCCTCTGGAACGTCTACGGCCCCACCGAGACCTGCATCTTCGTCTTCGCGGAGCGGCTCTCGGCGCACCCCGAGGCCGACCGCCCGCTGGCCGTGGGCCGGCCCCTGGTCAACACTCGCGTCTCGATCCGCCGCGAAGGCGGCGACCCGGTGCCGCCGGGGGTCATCGGGGAGGTCTGGCTCAGCGGGACGGGGGTCGCGCGCGGGTACCTGAACAATCCGGAGCTGACGCGCCAGCGCTTCGTCGAGGCGCCCGACGGGCGGTTCTACCGCTCGGGCGATCTGGGCCGCTGGACCGAGGATGGCCGGCTGGAGCTCGCCGGACGCATCGACGACCAGGTCAAGCTGCACGGACAGCGCGTAGAGCTGGGCGAGATCGAGGAGGCGCTCCGTTCCCACCCCGCGGTGGAGGAGGCCGTCACCCTGGTGGACGCGGCGGCGGAGGAGACCAAGGTCCTGCGGGCGTTCGTCCGCCTGCGACCAGGGGCCGCCATGCCGGCGGATGAAGCGTGGCGCCTTCACCTCGGCGGCCATCTGCCGGCGCACATGATCCCGGCCTCGGTGGCCTCCGTCGCCGCCTTTCCCCTGAACGCCAACGGGAAGCTCGACCGGGAGGCGCTGCTGGCCGCGCCGAGGGCGCAGGGCGGCGGTGCCGCCAGGACGCCGCCGCGTGGCGACCTGGAGCTGCGGATCGCCGCCGTGTGGGAAGATCTGTTGGGGGACTCGCGCACGACGGACTCGCCGGGTGCGGCTCCGCGCCTCGGGGAGGGCGGCATCTCGCGAGAGGACAACTTCTTCGCCCTGGGCGGCAACAGCCTGCTGGCCGTCACGATGGCCCATCGCCTGTCGCGCGAGCTGGACCGGCCGGTTCCGGCGCGCGAGCTCTTCGCCGCGCCCGCACTGGCAGACTTCGCGCGACGGCTCGAGCTGCCGCGCGGCGCTCCGGCCCCGGCTCCGGTCACGAGCGATCTGGCGACCGAAGGGCAGCGCGAGTTCCGGGTGGCCGAGGCGGCCGGGCTCGACACGCGCACGTTCACCATCCCCCTGCTCCGGATCGTCGATGGCGAGATGCCCTCCCTGGACCGCTGGAACGAGGCGTGGGCGCGGCTGGTGGCGCGGCACGAGGCCTTGCGGACCTGGTTCCAGGAAGATGCGGAGGGCCGCCTGCGCCGCGTGACGGTGCCGGCCTTGACGCCGACGCTCGAGACCTCGACTCAACCCGACCTGTCCGCGGCGCGGGCCTTCGTCCGGGACCGTCAGGGCGAGCCCTTCGACATGGGGGCGCCGCCCCTGTGGCGGGCGGGGCTCGTGCATGTGGCGGACTCCGGCGAACACCTGTTCTGGCTGGCCTTGCACCACTCGGTGGGCGACGGACGTTCCCTCGGGATCATCGTGGAGGAGATGGGGGCGTCGCTGCGGGACGAGCCACTTCCCCCGCTGGCCAGCGAGTTCGGGGAAGCCGCCCGCCGGGAGGAGGACTACCTCGCCGGACCGGCCTGTGCCGCCGACGCCCGCTACTGGCGCGACCTCCTGCTCCGGCTGCCCGACCAGGCCTTCACCGAAGGACCGCTGGAGTCCTCGCGCTCCATCACCGCGAAGGCGGGGAACCACCGCTTCGAAGCGCGCCTCGACACCGCCATCGCCCAGGGGCTGCGCGCCCTCGCCCGGCACCACGAGGCCAGCCTCCATGCGGTGATGCTCACGCTGCTGGCGCTGGAAGCGCGAAGGCGCATGGGGCGCGAGGACGTGATCATCGGCGCCACCGCCTCCACCCGGGAGACCGCCGGCGAGGCGGACGTGGTCGGCTACTACGTCAACATGCTGCCCATCCCCTGCCACCTGCCGCGCGGTGTCGCGTTCGGCGACGCGCTGCGAGCGACGCAGCAGACACTGGCCGCGGGGTTGCAACACGCGCGCTACCCGTTCGCTCGCGTGTACCACGGCTTCTGGAGCGAACGCCCCCAGCATCACCACCCCGCGCGCTACCCGCTGTTCGACCTGGCGGTCACGGAGAATCCGGGATTCCGTCCGTCCGCGGCCTCGCTCCGCCTCGCGCCCATCTCGGCCCCCGCCTACGAGCTCACGGACGCCTCGCCCGGACAGGACATGGTCCTCATCCACGAGGCCCTGGCCGATGGCGGCCTGCTGCTGCAATGGCAGGTCAATGCCGCTCTCTACGGGACGGCGACGGCGAAGTCCTGGTTCGAGGCACTCTGCGGGTGGGTGGAATGGCTTGCCAACGATCCCGGGCGGGCGCAGGGGGCCTGGCTCGCCCTGCTGCCGAGCGAGGCGGTGTCGCTGGAGGGGTGGGAGCAGGGAGCCAAGGTCGACCGCCCGGGGCTGCGCTTTCACGAGCTGTTCGAACGCCTCATCGACACAGCCGATCAGCGCGACCGCCCCGCCGTCATCACCCAGGCCGGCGCCCTCAGCTATGGCGCGCTGGAGCGGGAGGCCAACGCCCTTGCCCATGGCCTGCTGCTGCGTGGTACCGCGGCAGGCAGCGTCATCGGCGTGCTGACCGGGCGCTCGGCCAACCTGCCGGCGGCGGTCCTGGGCATCTGGAAGGCCGGCGCGACCTATCTACCGCTGGCCGCCGATCTGCCGCAGGACCGGCTGGCCTTCATGGCCCGCGATGCCGGAGTCGCCCACCTGATCGCGCTGGACGGGCTGTCCGTGCCGCCTGGATTGCCGCCCGCGCTGCGTCCGGAGGAGCTGGACGCCGAGTTCCGTCGCACCCACGACCACCGTCCGCCGCCATCCGCGGCCGCGGGGGCCGCCTACGTCATCTACACCTCGGGCTCCACCGGCCAGCCCAAGGGCGCGCTCATCGGCCACGATGCCTACGTCAACTCGGTGCTGGGCGCCGGAGAGGCCTACGGCCTGACCCGGAACGACCGCAGCCTCATGTTCGCGTCGCCGTCCTTCGACGTCTCCCTGTCGGACATGGGCCTGCCCCTGGCCTTCGGCGCAGCGCTGTGCCCGGTCCCACATGACGTCCTCGACTCGCCCCGCCGGTTCCGGTCCTTCCTGGCCGAGCTCGGCGTGACGGTGGCCGACGTCACCCCCACCTACCTGCGGCTCCTCGAGGGGGCCGCGCTGCCATCGCTGCGCATCCTCGTCACCGGAGGGGAGGCGCCCTTTCCGGCGGACGTCGAGACCTACGCGGGCCGCCTTCAGTACTTCAACGCATACGGTCCCACCGAGAACGCCATCACGAGCACCCTGGGCAGGCTGTGTCCCGGCGGCCAGGGCCTCCTCCCGGCCGGCCGGCCCCTGCCCAACACCAGCGTCCATGTATGCGACGCGGAGGGGAATCCCGTTCCCCCGGGTGTGGTCGGCGAGCTGTGGCTCGGGGGAGCCGGCCTCGCGCGCGGCTACCTGGGACGGCCGGACCTGACCGCAGCCGCCTTCCTCGGCACGGCCCGGGGCCGGCGCTACCGGTCCGGCGATCTGGGCCGCTGGCGCGCCACCGGCGAGCTCGAGATCCTGGGACGGATCGACGATCAGGTGAAGCTGAACGGTATCCGCGTCGAGCTGGGGGAGATCGAGCACGCTCTGAGCCGCCACCCCGACATCGCCCAGGCGGTGGCGCTGCTGGATGGCGATGCGGGAGGCCACGCCAGCTTGTGGGCCTTCGTGCGGCCCTTGGAGGGAAGGGATGCTCCGACGGAAGACGGCTGGCGCGAATACCTGGCCAGCCGACTGCCGGCCTACATGACCCCGTCCGCGGTGATCGCCGTCGACGAGATCCCCGTGTCCAGCGCCGGCAAGGTGGACAGGGCAGCGCTGAAGCGGTCCCTGACCAGCCGGACTGCGCGGAGGGAAGGGGTCGAGCCACGAGCCGGCCTGGAGGCGGAGATCGCCCGGCTGTGGAGCGACCTGCTGGGCCTGGACTCCATCCACCGCGACGACAACTTCTTCTCGCTCGGCGGGCACAGCCTGCTGGCCATCGCCCTGGCGCATCGTCTCGAGCAGACGCTCGGCCACCCCGTTCCAGCCCGCGATCTCTTCGCGGAGCCCACCTTGCGCGGCTTCGCTCGACGGGTGAGCCAGTCGAGCGAGCCGCTCCAGAAGGACGGGGTCTCGTCGGATCGGGCCACGGAGGGTCAGCGCGAGTTCTGGGTCGCCGAGCAGGCGGGCCTCGACGTCCGTGGGTTCAGCATCCCCATGACCCTCCTCCGCCGCGGCGGGGCGCCACCCGACGCGCGATGGCGCGCCGCGTGGGCGGCGCTGGTGGCGCGCCACGAGGCGCTGCGCACCGGGTTCCATCTGGACGGGGACGGCACGCTGCGCCGCTCCGTCCTCCCGGAGCTCGACGCGCAGCTGGACGTCGTGTCCCTTCCCGACCTGCCCACCGCCCTCGCCCAGGTCCAGGAGCGCCAGTCAGACGCGTTCGCGATGGAGCGTCCTCCGCTGTGGCGCGCCGGGCTGGTGCGGGTGGCTGCCACCGACCTGTCCGTCTTCTGGCTCGCCCTGCACCACTCCGCGGGGGACGGCGTCTCGCTCGGCGTCCTGGCGGAAGAGCTCTCCACGCTCCTCGAGGACGGGACCCTGCCTCCGGTCGCCGGTCGTTTCGATCGGTCAGCCGGCGAGGAGGAGCGCTACCTGGCCGGCCCCGCATGTCAGGAGGACGCGCGGTACTGGCGGACCACGCTGTGCGGCCTCGGCGAAGCCTCGGTCGAGACCCCCCAGCCCTTCGACGAATGGCCGCTCGACGCTCCCCGCACGCTGGGGCGCACGGTACGTAACGCCAGAGGGTCCCATTCCTTCCTCGTCTGCCTGGATGCCGGCACGGGCGCCGGGCTTCGCGCGCTCGCGCAGAGGAACGGCGCCAGCCTGCACGCCCTGATGCTGACGATCGTGGCCTGGGAGGTGCGCCGGCGGACCGGCCGTCCCGCCTTCGTGCTCGGCACCGCGGCCTCGACCCGCGGCTCCGTCAGCGAGGCACGGACGGTCGGTTACCACGTCAACATGCTGCCCCTGCCGTGCCGGCTTCGCCGGGACGAGTCCGTCGAGCAGGCCCTGCGGACCATGCAACGGAGCCTGGCGGAGGGGCTACAGCGTGCGCGCTATCCCTTCGCCCGCATGTGCGCGGACTTCCGCCAGGTCAGCGCCACGGCGCCGCATCCGGCGCGCCATCCGCTGTTCGACCTGGCGGTCACGGAGGATCTGGGCGCCGCGGCCGGGAGCTTCAGCGGCATCGCCCGCGAGGCGGGCTACGCGCTTCGCCCGAGCGGGCCCCCACAGGACATGGCCCTCGTCCACGAGGGCCAGGCGGACGGCAGCCTGATCCTCCAGTGGCACGTCAACGCCGCCATCTACGACAAGGAGACGGCCGAGGTCTGGATCGACTCCCTGGCCGGCTGGGCACGCTTCCTGGCCGGTGGTGAGCGGCTCCCGGACTCTCCCTGGCCCGCCTTGCTGCCGGACGAGGAGCGGCTGCTCTCCGGCTGGGAGCATGGCCCCGCGCTGCAGCCCCCAGCGCCCAGCTTCGCCGCCTGGTTCGAGCGCTGGGCCCGCAGCCAGCCGGATCGCCCGGCCCTCGTCACCGACCGGGAGACGATGAGCTATGCGGAGCTGGACGCCAGGTCCAACGCCCTCGCCCACGCGCTGCTGGACCGCGGACTGGCGCGGCGAGAGGTGGTCGGCGTGTTCACCGACCGATCCATTGCCCTGCCCGAGACGGTGCTGGCCATCTGGAAGGCCGGCGGCTGCTACCTCCCCCTGGTCACGGACCTGCCCGGCGACCGGCTGGCCTTCCTCGCCAGCGATGCCCGCATCCGGCTGCTGGTGGTCCTCGACGGGCTCGAGACACCGCCTGCGCTGGCCGGGACGGGTTGCCAGATCTTCCGGCCGGAGAGCCTGGACGGCGCGTACGTCGCGAGCCACGGCCAGCCGGTCGAGACCGGGGGAGATGGCGTCAGGGGTTCGGACCTGGCCTACGTCATCTACACGTCCGGATCGACGGGAGCGCCCAAGGGCGTGATGCTGCGCCACCAGGGGTTGAACAATCTCGCGGTGGGGATCGTCGCCGCCCTGGACATGCACCCCGGCGACAGGGTCTCGGTGATGGCGTCGCCCGCGTTCGACGCCTGGATCTCCGAGGTGGTCATGGCGTGGGCGGCGGGAGGGGCGGTGGTCCCCGTCCTGCGCAGCGAGATGGACGACACCCAGGGGCTCCGGGCGAAGTACGACCGGCTCGGGGTCACCGTCGCCACCATGCCGCCCTCCTATCTTCGCCTCTTTGGACAGGCCGACTTCCCCAGCCTGCGCGTCCTGGTGACTGCGGGTGAGCCGCCGAATCGCGCCGACGCGCTGCACTATGCGCCGCGCCTGCGCTACATGAACGGCTACGGGCCGACCGAGAACACCGTGGCGGTCGGCTTCGGGCGGGTGACGGTGCAGGCACAGCGCCTGGCGGCGGGTAAGCCGCTGGCCAACACGTCGGTGCACCTCCGCGACGGCGACGGCGCGCCGGTTCCGCCCGGCGCCGCGGGCGTCATCTGGCTCGGCGGCAGGCAGCTCGCCGCGGGTTACCTGAACCGTCCCGAGCTCACGGCCGCGAGCTTCGTGGAAGGACCGGCCGGGCGGCTCTACTGCACCGGCGACCTGGGCCGCTGGACCCGCACCGGGGAGCTGGAGGTCCTGGGCCGGATCGACGAGCAAGTGAAGCTGCGCGGGCAGCGGGTCGAGCTGGGGGAGATCGAGCACCGGCTCGGCGCGCGTCCCGGTGTCCTCCAGGCGGTGGCCGCGGTGGAGGGCAGCCGTGAAGCCGCGCCGGCGCTCTGGGCGTTCGTCCAGCTCCTCCCAGGCGCGGCCGAGCCTACCCAGGCGGCGTGGCGAGCGCATCTCTCCGCGTCCCTGCCTTCCTGCATG
>Ga0299915_10001300_pt1 | contig 18522 bp, 16 predicted proteins | sample RVTome_13_FD_200263 | JGI IMG/M metagenome (GOLD analysis project Ga0299915, IMG submission 200263) | Soil microbial communities from uranium-contaminated site in the Upper Colorado River Basin, Wyoming, United States - RVT92D227 (version 2) ... | reverse complement strand
GGGTGTCGCCGCCGTATTTCAGCGTGACCTTGACCTTGGTCAGCTCTTGCCGGACGTCCGGGAAATCGCGGGAAGTTCCGAGGTTGACATTGACCTTGGTGCGGAGGCCGCGGCCGATCCCGCAGGGGTTGCGGGGAGCGTGGCGGGGATTCCAGGGGATGACGGCGAGGCCGCGGAGAACGAGGTCGGCGATGTCCTCAGCCGGAAGGCCTTCGGCTTGGGCGGACTTCCGGACCGGAAGCGGGATCGTCCCTCGGCGGACTTTTTCGATGAGTGTCATGACGGTTAGGCCTGAACGTTCGGCCAGGGCCTAAGTATAGAAGAGGGGGAGGGGAGAGTCAAGGCGATGTAGGCACGTGCCCGGTGTCTTTAATATCGCTGGTTGATTGGCAGCCTACTCATCTTGAGCTTATTGGGAATCCCCCAGGTGCCGGAGCTGCTGTTGTGGATATCGTGATATCTTTCGAGATAGGCCATGATTTTCCAGGAGCCAAAATGGTAGGTCTGTCTCAGATAGATGATCTTTGCTAGTATTTCAGGCTTCGTCGCCTTGACCTGGCCGTTCATTCTTGCTAACGTTTTAAGGTGATTTTCTTTTTATCCCAATCGCTGAAATTATCAATCGTGGTTGAAATCTTAATCCCTTGGCCTATAATGCTCTCTTGACGCAATTCCATAGCCCGTACTAGGAGCTGATTATAATGAAGAAAAAGCACTTATATGATAAACGTTTCTACAATGAACAGAGAGTGGGCTCTTTTCGTTCTGCAAAAGTAATTTTGTCCCTTGTATTGAATGCGATTAAGCCTAGGTCTGTTGTAGATGTCGGCTGTGGATTAGGTACATGGCTCTCGATATGCCACGCGGCAGGCATAGAAGATTACTTAGGAATTGATGGCGCAGATATCCCTAAAAGTATGTTGTACATTGAAGAGAGCCATTTTCTTCAGGCCGATTTGTCCAAGCCGCTCGAAGTAGGTCGAGTGTTCGATCTCGCATTATCAGTGGAGGTAGCGGAACATATACCCAAAGATTATGAAAATGTTTATATAGATTCTTTAGTTCAACTTGCTCCCGTTATCCTGTTTTCTGCGGCAATTCCTTACCAGGGCGGTGTTGGTCATATTAACGAACAATGGCAGGATTATTGGATTGGCCTATTTTCACAACGAGAATATTCGCCAATCGACTTTATTAGAAAACAAGTGTGGGATAACAAAGATGTTTCTTGGTGGTATTCTCAGAACTGTTTTCTATTCATTGCTAATAAACATTTGTCAGATTTCTCGGCGTCTGTGGCAAATCCTGCTCGTAATATGCCCATTCGAGTGGTACACCCCCTGCTATATGAGGGAGTTGCCGCGCCCCAAAGAATGGCCTTAAAAAGAGCAATAAGGGCATTCCCATTCGGTGTCTCCAGAGTTTTTAAAAAAATACTAGGAATAAAATAGATAGATAATTATGAATGCTTGAAATCCAGCGGTCGATGGAGGTCCTAGCGTTGCAGCGCGTCCTCCTTGATATTGGAGTTCTTGAAGTTGACCAGCCCGCGCTACGAAATCCTAAGGAGGCGTTTTACGACGATGGCTCCGAAGCTGCGAACTCAAGTTAACACGGCCCAGGGATTTCTTATTTTCATCTAAAATCTATATAATTAGTAAGATACTAGCTATAAAAATGACAATAGATTTCTTACAATAGAAAGGAAAAATATGTCAACATTTATATCACATATTAAAGAAAGAGTACAAAAAATATTAAATATGTTTGGCTATTCGGTGTCTCGCAAAAATTATGGATACGAAGATCCAGTTTTTTTTAATATTTATATAAGTTGTAAACCATATACTATGACGACAATAGGTGAAATGTTCTCATTATACAATGCGGTTTGTTATATCGTAAACAATGCTATCACTGGGGATATTGTCGAATGCGGTGTCTGGAAAGGCGGGAGTTCAATGGTGTCTGCTATTACACTTTTGAAATTGAGCAATCTTGATAAAGTACTTTATCTCTATGATACATTTGAAGGAATGTCTGCGCCATCAATAAACGATTATCATATTATGCATGGGACATCAGCAGAAAAGGTTTTGAGCGAGCATAATAAAAAAAATAATCCGTGGTGTTATTCTTGTCTCGAAGAAACCCGAAAAAATATGTTATCAACCGGATACCCCGAAAAAAATATTGTATTTATAAAAGGAAAGGTTGAAGAAACATTGCCAGCTACAGTCCCAAATCAAATTGCACTTCTTAGGCTGGATACTGATTTTTATGAATCTACATATCATGAATTGATACACTTATTTCCTAAATTAGTAAGAGGCGGTGTCATGATTATTGACGATTATGATAGTTGGGCAGGACAGAAAAAGGCCGTAGATAAATATTTCAAGGAAAATAACGTCTGCATGCTATTAAATAAAGCCGGTAAATCAAGGATTGGAATCAAACTGTAAATATTTTAATCATGTAAGAATAAATTTATTGCATATTGGCACAACCCCCAAAGTCCTCGCTCTCTAGCAATGCAAGTGAAGGGAGGGAATGGACATCAGTCGTTACCTGACATATCCGAGCGATCGTAGCCGCTCTAACTCGGCGGGGGAAAGTTTGATTGTCTTTCCCGTCTCGATCCAGGTTCGGACCTTCTCTAGATAGGCGTTGATTTGTTGGAGGGACGCCATTCGTTGCACAACTTCCTCCTGCCCACCGTCGTACTCGGGCCTCGATAAGAACAAGATTCCTTCCTTGAAGTGCCAACGGACGCGATGATCGGGGAAAACGAACAGGGCTTCCGCCAAACCGGGGGTATATCGAATGATCTCATCATCTCCCATCCCAGCGGCGAACGATTCCACCACTAACGGATCTTTTCGTGAGGACGGAGGTATCCGCAAGCTGAACCCATGGCATTCGAAGGTCCAGGGCTTCCCGACGGTATCGCACACGGTGGGGAGAATATCGGTGTTGCTCGCGGGGCGGTTGTCCTTTTCGGGCCTGTTCTGTCCGGGATATTTAATAATCAAGGGGACTCGGACCTGGTCGTCGCCGACTCCGACCCCATGTTTAATAATTCTATTTGCTCCCAGCCCTTCTCCATGGTCCGAGGTAATAATGATCATCGTGTTTTCGAATTCTCCCTCCTTTTGAAGGAGGGTTATCATTTCTTCCAATGAACCATCGAGATGTCGGATAGAAGCATCATACTGGTTAGAGATATAGGGGAGAAACGACGGATCCAAAGTATTCGCGAGTAATTTGTTTTGATATTCCGGGGCCTCGTCCCAATACACCCTAAAGGCAACGTCTTGAAAATCATCCCTCACGTGTCGGGGGGGGAGGAAGGGCCAATGGGCGTCCATAAAGTTTAGGAAAATGAAAAAAGGACGGGAGTGCTTTTCGCGGATATAAGAACGGAAATCACGTATGATAGATGAAGCGTCCGCCGTGACCCGGAAGACACCCTCCATCCCGCATCGGGCCGCCAGCTCTTTGATCGTTTGCTGAAAGAACTGAACCCGTCTAGTGGGGACGAACGTCCCGAACGGAAACTTGATCCGATAGCGATCGAATCCACGGGCGAACCCAAAAACGGGAGATAAATATCCGGGGTTGGCCACGGCGGCGAAGGTCGCATATCCCATTTTTTTCACAATCTCGGTCAAGACAGGAACTTGTTCGTGGATAGGTCGTCCAACCGTATTGACTGAATTTCTAAACGCCCCACTGGCGCTAGCCTGAAGCCCGGTAAAGATGGAAGCATGACTGGACAAAGTGTAGTTCGAGGAGGAATAGGAATTCGTATAAAGAGTTGCCCCCTCTTGGATGAAGCGCTTTAAAAACGGAGTCGTGTCCCGGGGATATCCATAAACCGACATCCGATCGGCCCTGACGGTATCGAGGCTGATCAAGACGACATTAGGGGTCAGGGAAGAATTCGCCAATTTCTGAATAGTCGATAGAGCGTTTCGATGGCTCTCTCTTCTCGTGTGCTGGGAAATTCCGATTTGAGCCGTGAGGAGCAATACCGACAGTGTCAAGGAAATCCCAATCGAAAGCCTGGCGGATGAAACAACGTCCTTTGCCCTTCCTCTTGCCCACTTCTCCCAGACGAGTTTTCCGATCCAAAACGCGACCAATACGGTTAGAAGGACTAATACTGCCGAGGCGGCGATCAATTTGCTTGAAACCGATTCCCGCGGTTGGAAAACAAGAGCCCACATTCCCATTAGGACGACCGCCCCTTCCGCGGGCAAGGCTGCGGCCAATCTGTTCAATGACCTCCACGCCCAATCTTTTTTTAAGTGGAGAACCGCCATGAGAACCACGAGCATCGCCCCAGGAACAGCATAGGGCTGCTGCCGAAAAAGGGCATTAATGAGAAACAGGCCACCGATAAAAGCCTCGCAGAGCGGCAGAGCCAATCGGAGCAAGGTCTTCATTCGAAATTCCCGAGTTCGTCCGGCGAGGAAATTCATGGCTAAGGTTAAGAGCGAGCCGCTGATCAGCGCGACTAGAGGGTATACAATCAAAGTCAAAAATCCCGTTACGACCCAATCTTGTCCATGGCCGAGTGTCCCCCCCTTCCGAAGCCGGACCAATATAGAGAGGCAAAACGACTCAACTAATCCGTAAACCAACCATAGACGGATAAAATCTAAGACAACCGTACGCCAGGAATTCCTGAAATTTGGGATTTTGTTTCTTTGCACGGCCATTCCTCTTTGTATTTCTTCGGCTAGGTTAATAGATAACTCTTAAAATTATCGTTTACCATAGCACCTCGATGGTTCATGCTTGGAGCCGATGGGTCAAATTGCTGACCTGAAATATCCTCGACCCCAGATTAGTATTATATGCTCGCCGTTCATTATTTATGAAAAATTGAATGGTAAACAGATCTTCGCGAGATCTTATTTGTGAGATTGAACCCGCTGGACTCCATGATTCCGAAGATGTCTTCTTCTTTAACTCCCTTGGGGAACTTACGAGGATGGACTTCTATGCAAACCATCTTACATCGGCGATCGGAAAGAGTTTTCCTAAGGCCTTTAACGACCTGGTACTCAAAGCCCTCGACATCGATTTTAAGGATCTTAGGTACAGGAATTTGTTTTTGCGCGATCAACTGATCCCCAGGCATGACATGGACAAAATAACTTGGCACATTCTCATGGATATTGGTTTCAATCAAAGTGCTTTCTACCGACTTAACATAGATTTTTTTTTGAAGGATTGAATCCCCGAGCGCAACAAGCTCTGGGATTACATTAGTCAAAGAATTGAGCCTAATGTTAGCTTTGAGGCGATTAAAATTATGGATTTCGGGCTCTATGGCAACAACACACCCTGGGGGTCCGACCTTTTGAGCTAAAAAAACCGTATAGATTCCGATGTTGGCTCCGATATCGAGGATACAATCACCCTCCTGTATAGCCTCCAGCATAGATTCTAAGATGAAAAGTTCACCCTCGTTTTTTTCTAAAAATATTTTTTCCACTGCCCAAAGCTGGTAACGCCGTTCGGCCCTGAATTTTCCTTTCAATCCCCCTGCCGAGAGCGTCACGATCTTCTTGCATGGGAATCGGACGAGAGTATAGAGGTTCCGAAGAAACTTGCTGATGTGGAAGCGCTTAGCCCATTTGATTGAGCTTTTATTATGGGCTAAGTTCCGGAGCTTTGTTATGAAGAACATTTTTTTCCTCAATTATCCCCTGGGAGCGAATGGCGAGCAACATAAGTTATTAAGAGCCTGGGATATTGAACAAAAAACATCAGCTTCAGAGGGGATAAACCATAATATTGATTTATGAGCGCCTGTCAACCTAAATCTTGACATTTTTTGCTCTTTATTACAATATATGAAATCCAATATAACGAATTCCTACAAGCTCTTGTTGGGCAGGTCATAGCAATTAAATGAATATCATCTTGAAGTGCTAATGCTAAAGGCTCGCAGGTCTGCCTTTATTAAATAAGCCCATGTGCGGAATTGTCGGGGTTCTTTCAAAACATCAGATTCGAGATCGTATCCCCCTGGAAAGAATGAGAGATGCCCTCACCCATAGGGGCCCTGATAATGCCGGGATTTGGTGGAGCCAGGATGGGGTTGTGGGCTTGGGCCATCGTCGCTTATCTGTCATCGACCTAAGCCCCCTAGGGCATCAGCCCATGTCCGAAGAAAATAGCTGTCTTCATATCGTATTTAACGGCGAGATTTATAATTATCTTGATCTTAAAAATGAACTTATCTCAAAAGGATACCAGTTTAAATCAAGAAGCGATACGGAGGTCCTTCTCAAAGCCTATCGAGAATGGGGGGAGAGCTTTCTTAAGCGCCTTAATGGTATGTTTGCGATAGCAATCTATGATGAAAAACGCCAAACCCTTCTCCTGGCGAGAGACCGGGCGGGAGAAAAACCTCTCTTCTATGGGATCTACAACGATCGGTTTGTCTTCGCTTCCGAACTTAAAGCCATCATGGCTGATCCCGAATTTGAGCGCCGTTTGAATAAATTGTCTTTAGAGTATTATCTCACTTTTTCCTATGTTCCGAGGGATTTGTGCATTCTGGAAAAAATCCATAAACTTCCCCCGGCGCATTTTCTGATCTTTGACCTCGCAACGTTCGCAATCCGCGTCCGACCCTTTTGGGCGCTTCCCGCCCAAACCGAAGTGAATCAGAAGGCGGACGAGGAATTGGAAGAGGATTTAGAGTTTCTGATCAACGACTCGGTCAGACGTCAGCTTGTTTCCGATGTTCCGGTCGGAATCATGCTGAGCGGCGGCGTTGATTCGAGCGTGGTCACGGCGTTAGTAACGAGAATCTCCCCCACTCGGATCAGGACGTTTACGGTCGGTTTCCCCGGTTTTGGGGTCTTTGATGAAAGGTCTTACGCGCGGACCGTTGCCGGCTTTTTCGGAACGGATCATACGGAGCTGATCGCAGAACCCGCCACGGTCGATTTGCTCCCCGAACTCGCTGCTCAGTATGACGAACCGATGTGCGATTCATCGATGATCCCAACATACTTGGTCTCCCGGCTTGTCCGAAAGCACTGTACGGTCGCTTTGACCGGAGACGGGGGCGATGAACTTTTCGGGGGGTATACCAGCTATCAGTGGGCATTACGCCAAGAACGACTTAAAGCACGCATCCTCCCGAAGCCGCTGTGCAATGTATTGGCTTGGATGGCGCAAAATGGGTTGCCCATCGGCTTTCGTGGCAGAAATTATGTCATGGGATTAGCGGGTGGGCCAGCCGAGGCGCTGACCCATAATTCATTGAATTTCGACCGGAATTTTCGCCTCAAACTTTGTCCCTGGCTTCAGAAAAAAGAGTTCAAGACATCCCCCATCGAACATTACAAGATTAGCCTGTATGACGTATCGCGGCACCTCCCCGGCAGTGCCATGGCATTGGACTTCTTGACCTACTTGCCCGAGGATCTGTTGGTCAAGATGGATCGAGCGAGCATGCTGGCGTCGTTGGAAGTCCGAGCTCCTTTGCTAGATTATAGAATTGTCGAATTCGCTTTTTCTTCAGTGCCAGATCGACTCCGAGCGACGCTCGAAGAAAGAAAGATCCTTATGAGGCGATTGGCCCGTAAACTCCTCCCTCCCGAGCTAGATCTCAGACGGAAACGCGGATTTTCTATTCCCTTAAGAGCTTGGTTCAAAGGAAAATGGGGCTATTATATCGCGGATGTCTTAGACCATGTGGATCCCGATTTATTCTCAAGGAAGGCGATTCAAACCCTGATTCGAATCCCAAAAATGGGAATTATCAATAATTCCGAAAGCCTTTTTGGCCTGACGATCTTCGAATTATGGCGGAAACATTACAAGATCCAATTGTAAGTCGTTTAGCTTACCGGTTATCTTGGAGGCCCGGGGGGGAGTGCGTTTATCATCTTTTAGGGTGAGTCTAAGAATTAGAAAATCACCCCAGGATTCACCGAGAACGGCTATTGAACTCCATTAGGTCAGACGATATCATGGGCAACGACTAGTTGAATGCTTGCCTGTACTAAGCGATGGCGCATGAAGTAGGCGGGTTTATCTTATCTTATTTTACGTTCCCGGAGATCGATCGAATCTTTAATCAAGGATCAAGCCGGGAGGACTTCCAGGGGCGGTAGCCTGCACAGCTCGAATTTTTCAATATGAAAAAGAAGCAAGTTATTATCAACGCCGGGATGTCCGTCGTTCAGATCCTGGTCATTAGTATCAATCTTTTTCTTCTTTATCGCTTCCTTCTGAAATCCATAGGCGTCCGGAGTCTGGGAATCTGGTCGGTTGTTCTGGCCGTAACCTCGGTTAGCCAGATAGCCAATTTCGGTCTTTCAGGCAGCGTTGTCAAGTTTGTCTCCAAGTACCAAGCGCATGGTCAGAAAGACAAAACATCTTCGGTAATCCAAACCGCAATCCTAACCATAGCGGTTTCGGTGGGTGCGCTGCTGATATTGGGATATCCCGTAGCGAGGTTTGCCCTCAAATTCATCATAGAAAATAAATCTTTATCGTCCGCTTTATCTATTTTGCCGCTGGCTTTCATTGCCTTTTGGCTCCTGCTCATTACAAGCGTCGCCCAATCCGGCCTTGACGGCATCCATCGCATCGATATCCGAAGCTGGATATTAATTGCGGATTCTTTTTCCTATCTCGTGATCAGCATTTTCATGGCAAAACGATTTGGGCTGTTGGGGCTCGCCTATGCCCGTGTCCTGGAGAACGTCCTTGTTTTCATCGCCAGCTGGATTTTCCTCCGGAATCAATTGCCGTTCTTGCCCTGGCTCCCGAGACGCTGGAATAAGGCAACGCTCAAGGAAATTTTCGGATATGGCGCCAACCTCCAAATCATCTCCATCGCTTCCCTCCTCCACCATACGGTGACTATGTCCTTTCTCAGCAGATTTGGAGGCTTGTCGATGGCGGGATACTATGAAATGGCAGCTAAGATGCTCTGGCAAGTGAGGTCTTTGATAGCTTCGGCGACATTTGTCATCGCCCCCACGATCGCCCATCTCAAGGAGACCGGACCCGAGAAGATCAAGGCTGTTTATGCGACGTCCTACGAGCTCCTCTTGTACTTGGCAATTCCGCTTTTCTCGATGCTTATCGTCGCGATCCCGTTTATCTCTCTCGTCTGGATCGAATTTTATGAAAAGAACTTCATCTTTTCTGCTTCCATCTTGGCTCTGGGCTGGTTCTTCAACCTCATCAGCGTCCCCGCCTATTATGTGAATATGGGAATCGGTGAACTCCGCTGGAATGTTCGATCCGTTCTTGGCGCTGGCTTGCTCAATGTAGTCTTGGGCGTTGCCGGCGGCTTCCTGGCAGGGGGTCGAGGCGTTATCGTTGGATGGGTTCTTGCCCTCATTGGCGGAAGTCTAATTGTATTAATACCTTTTTATAAAAAAGAAGCAATCTCTGCGAGAAAGGTTCTTCCCCGGACCTATTGGGCGGAAGCCCTTGTCTGCCTCGTTGGGATTGGCGTCTCCTTTATCCTGAGAAAAGCAAAATGGATAGCCCTCCCTCCTTTGTTTCTCGCCGGCGGGCTGGCCGTTTCTATCGGAATGATGATTATCATTCCGATGTGGATGCATCCGATGAGGAAGAGACTTATAGGCTGGGTCGGGAACGATCTCCTGAAGAGGACTCCTGAAATTTCAGTATGAACCGTCTTAAGGTCGCTATCGTTCATCCCCAGCTGACGGGAGTCGGCGGATCCGAGCTCCGGCCTTTGTGGATAGCAGAAGCCCTCAAAATGGATTTTTTCGTCACGCTGATTACGATGGGGACTTTCGACCTAGATAGGTTGAATGCGTATTGCGGGACGAAGATCGATCGGGATCAAATAAAGATTATCGCAATCCCCGTCCCGCCTCTGTTGAGAACGCGATTCGACGCATTACGCGATTATCCCTTGTCGCGATACTGTCGTAAGATCTCCTCCGATTTCGATATCATGATCTCGACATATGGTCTTATGGATTTTGGCCAGCCTGGAATCCAGTTCATCGCCGATTTTTCGTTCGACGATGAACTTCGACGGAAATTCGATTCCGATGAGCGGAATCCTCAGCAATGGGCCTATCGGGCCTCGGTCATTAGAAAAGCTTATCTGGCCTTAGCCCGAAGGCTCCATGGCGTAAAACCAAACGCCTGGCAAAAAAATGTAACGATCGCTAATTCCAGGTGGACCCGAAAGGTTTTTGCGGATAAATATGGAATCTTATCCCAAGTCATCTATCCCCCGGTTCCGGGCTTGTTTCCCTCCGTACCCTGGATGAAGAAGGAGAACGGCTTTATCTATATCGGACGGATATCGCCCGAAAAAAGTATTGATGAAATCATCCGTATTTTGATGGGAGTCAAAGCCCGGGGCCATCGAATACATCTTCATATCTATGGCCGATTGGATGATACGCCTTATGTGAGATACATACAGCGACTTCAGGGACAGAATAGAGATTGGATACTCCTTGAAGGTCTTATCGTTGGAGACGAAAAGAGGAAAGTGATGAGCGCTCATAAATTCGGCATTTCAGGAAGACGAGCTGAGCCGTTTGGAATCTCTGCAGCGGAACTGGTTAAAGCTGGTTGCCTTGTTTGGGTACCCAACGGCGGGGGACAAGTCGAAATTGTTGATGCGCCGGAGTTGACCTATAATTCCTGTGACGATGCGATCGAAAAGATATGCCATGTCTTAGAATCCAAGAATTTGCAGCTGAGGCTCAGACGTCACCTCCAGCTTCGATCCCGAAGATTCTCGTCAGAGGCGTTCGTATCCGACATCCACAAAGTCGTTGATGTTTTTCTGAAGACCCAAGATGTCCGAAAAAAATAATCTTGGACTTTTCGACAGGGGGATTGATATGATTAGGAGACTGCTCCGCTGCCTCCGCCTCAACGGCATTCTCAAATCGTTGTATTCCTGGCTGCTCAGGACTAGTAAAGCGAAAAAAACCTTAGCGTACCGGGACCTTAAAGCCACCTTTCTAATCGACAGCTATGAGCGGCGCTTAGCACTTCAACATATTTTTTGTGCCGGCGCCCGTGATGAAACGCCCGTTCTGGGCTCTCTTCTTGCTTATCTCAAGGATGGGGATATCGCTTGGGACATCGGCGCTAACATCGGGATTCATGCCATTTTCATGGGGAAAAGGGTTGGGCCGAAGGGCCGGGTTATTGCCGTTGAGCCGGAGGATAGGAACTACCGATCACTCCAGGCAAATGTCCGGTTAAACAAGCTGGACAATATAATCATCGTCCAAGCCGCCCTCGGAGATCAAATTGGCGAAGGGTGTCTTTATGTAAATGAGAAGATCGGGCTTTCCAGCTGTAGTCTCATCGAAGATGAAAATCGAGTATTGGCCCAACGGACGAGAATCTTGCCCGGAGATGATATGGTACGAGTTATGAATCTTCCGGTTCCAAGGGCCCTCAAGATCGACGTTGAGGGACACGAATATTCCGTGCTCCTTGGGCTTCAAGAGACTTTAGCCCGTACCGAGTGCCGGTATATTTGTTGCGAAGTCCATGATCCCCTATTTCCTAAGGATTCAAGGTGTCGTAAGATCATGGACTTATTGGAAAGCTTGGGTTTCTCCAATTGTCAGAAGCTCCCCAGAGGATCTGAATGGCATGTCTGGTGCTCCAAAGATCATGATTCGCACTGGCTAATTAGACAGTCGCCCCGCACCTTAATACAATCCCAATGAATCGAGTTGCTCTCATCATCGCAACCAAGGATCGTCCGGCCGAGCTCTGTTCTCTTTTGAGAAATCTGGAAGGCCAATCCTATAAACCAGCCGAAATCATCGTGGTCGATTCCAGTCAGACTGCCTCACTAAATGAAGATTTAGGCTTGACCCGTATCCCCATTAAGTATCATAGATTCCACCCGCCTTCGGCTGCACGGCAACGAAATGCCGGACTCAATGATGTCAGCTCGGGCATCAACCTCATCGGCTTCTTGGATGATGATGTGATATTGAAGCCGAACACCCTTGAGATTATGATGAAATTTTGGAATGACGCGCCTCTCGACGTCGTGGGGGCGGGATTCAATCTTATAAACCATCCACCGCTGGTCGCCTCGAAATTGAAGTCACTCCCATTGATCGAAGCTTGGGGTCTTTACAGCCCAAAGCCCGGGTTAGTCCTTCGGTCTGGCTTCCAGACGATGGTCGGGACGGTTAACCGGATGACGGAGGTTCGTTGGCTGTCAAGCGGCTACTCGTTATGGCGGCGATCCGTTTTCAATACAGTCCGGTTCGATGAATGGTTTGCCGCTTCCAGCTATTTGGAAGACCTGGATTTCAGCTATAGCGCCGGCAGGGGCCGTCGGCTGGTCGTGATTCCCAATGCGCTCATTTTTCACAACCATGCTTCGGGCGGGCGAGAAAGCGGGCGAGTTTTCGGAAAGCGCGAAGTCGTCAATAGGCTCTATTTTGTAAGTAAGCACCCGGAGCTATCCACTTTTTGGAGTATGATTGCGCTCCTAATAAGGATGATGATGTCCATAGCCCTTTTTATGGGGACGGGCAATGTCCATTATTTGAGGCGTTGCGCAGGCAACGTGACGGGCTTCGTGAACTATGCGCTGAAGGGGCGTTCCCTATTTATGATAAAATGAAACGCCCCGTCAGGATCACCAGCTAATGGCATTCATATCATTTCTCATGCCCGTCAAGAATGAAGCGGACTATATTGGAGCGGCCTTCGAGAGCCTGCGATCTCAATCGATGACGGATTGGGAAGTCATTGTTGTCGATGATGGTTCGACGGATACGACGGCGGCTGTCGCGGCTGCCTGGGCTGAAGTTGAGCCTCGCATTAAAGTTTTTTCTAATCCGGGTCGGGGACAGTCGCAGGCTCTCAACTTTGGTTTTCAACAAGCGAGCGGGCAGTATATCAAATTTCTGGATGGAGACGACCTCATTTCGCCATTCCTTTCGGAGCATATTGATGAGATAATCTCACAGGATGCCACTTTTCATGATCTCGAGATCGTCGATGATCATCTAAGGCGGATCAACGTTCTTTGCTTAACCTCGAAATGCGCCGAAATCGGATTTGCGAATTTTCTGAAGAAGATCGCGCCCATCCCCCGCGGGGCTTGGACGATATCTCGAAGGATTGGCGAACGTCTCTTCCCCGTTCCAGAAACCATCCCTTTTCCCCATGGCGACGTTTGGTTCGCTTTGGTCATTAAGAAGAATGCTCAAACCATGGGCTATTGTGGACACCCCCTCTATCGATATCGGCAGCATGCGGGCCAATCGTATAGAGGGATCTATAATTTCGCAAATGACGTCGTTCAACGACGCGCCAAGGCTATGCTCAAGATTGTCAGCTTCATCGAAACCCAAGGAGTTTTTCTATGGGAGAGCGAGCCTGAGGGAAAGCAAATAATCAGCACCTTGAAACTCTATTATGAATTTTTGGGCAAAGATCCTATTGGCCTCAGAGAAATCATGAAGGCGCCCCTGCCTTGTCTGCGCAGGCTGAAAATATTAGTCATCAGGAAGTTTCCGGGAATCGCTTCCCGGGTTTCTCGCTGGAAAAGTGGCCTCCATTTCCGTTTTCTCCATTAAGGTCAAAAGAATGGAGTTTAGTCCAAAGATGATTCGTAGGATGGCCTTGATCGCCTCTGATTGTGGCCTTATCGATCTCCACCGTTTTGTCAGGTCGAGACGGACTAGGAATCAACTCCGTATTTTATTGTACCATCAGATCAGTCCGGATCTGGTCCCCTGGGCTCGGCCCTATCAAATCTCTCCGACGCTCTTTGAGTGGCAGCTCAAGTTTCTGAAAAGCAGATTCCGAATCCTTGACCTAGAGGAGGCGGTTCTCCATCTCAACGATTGCCGGCCTTTACCCGCGAACAGCGTTGTCATTACAATCGATGACGGCTTTAAGGATAATTACCTCTATGCATTCCCCCTGCTTAAGAAATACGGCATTCCGGCAACGATCTTTTTGGCGACTGAGCCTATCGAAAGGGGAGAACTCTTATGGTTCGACGAATTGGCCTACAGGCTTTGGCATGCGCGTTCGGGTAAGCTCGAAATCGGAGGGCTCGGTTCAATATGCCTCTATAATTCTGGACCAGCCCGGGAAGTCGAAATCTCTCGTTGCATAGACGCCATGATCGGCTACTCGCCGCAGGCGCGGGAGCCCATCCTCAGGGAAGTTCAGCGCAGGACGGGGATCAATATCCCCTCCGACCTCCCTCGACGATGGATGCTGAATTGGAATGAGATAAGGGAGATGCGTCGGTATGGCATCCGGTTTGGCTCCCATACGCTGGATCATACCGCGCTGTCGGCGGTCCAAGGAGATGGATTGGTATCCGAGATCCGAGATTCCAAGCTGACGATCGAAGCGCGCCTCCAAGAGGACATCAGGCTATTCTCCTACCCGAACGGGCGATTTGACTCCGGCCTGTTCGAAACCCTAAAAGCAAACGGCTACTTTGCCGCTATGACGTCCTTTCCGAAATTCGCGAGTCTCGAATCAAGCCCCTGGGCCCTCGGTAGGATTTTGCCCGGATGGGGCTCTAAGTCGTTCCAGTTCTTTCTTTCTGGATTATTTTCCGATGTCTATTCAAGCTACAAATTTTTCACTCGACCTCTCGGAGGTCGTTTTCTAGTACCCAAACAGGAGTGGGAGACGACATGAAGGTTCTTGTGTCAGCTTACGCCTGCTATCCGCCGACGACGGAGAGTTGTTCTGAAGAAGATATGAAAATGGCGGATGGCGAGGCCATTCTGGGTTGGAATCTCATCGGCCAGATTGCGCATTCCCATGATGTTTGGGTGATCACTCAGGCCCGCAATAAAAAGGGCATTGAACGGGCGTTGAAAAACCAAGGCCTGAACGGGGTAACGTTTATATACTACGATCTTCAAGGATGGCCGGAGAAGCTATGGGACAATCAGCTTTCCAATCATCTGTATTATTATATCTGGCAGATCATGGCTTTTCTTCGAGCCCGGAAACTTCATGGCCGCATTCATTTCGATTTGGCGCATCACATTACCTTCGCCAATGACTGGATGCCCAGCTTTATCGGAGCTTTTCTGCCTGTCCCCTTTATTTGGGGACCGATAGGAGGGGGGCATAAAACGCCGAAGGCTCTTCGACGGGAATATACCTCCTCCCAACGGCTCGGCGACTTCCTTCGACTGTCGGCTCAGTGGGTCGGACGGAATGTTTTAATATCCCGCCGGTTGTGCCAGAAAAAAGCAAAAGCTATTCTCGTATGCAATTATGAAACAAAAGATAAAGTCCCCTCTCATTTACTCGGGAAAGTCCACATGTTCCCCGTCAATAGCATATCTAAAGAAAATATTATTGAGTCCCGGACTCCGGTTCCTAGAAATGATCTTTTTCGCATTCTATCAGTAGGAAGGTTGCGGCCGCTTAAGGGATTTGGCCTGGCGATTAAAGCCTACGCGGAATTTTCAAAGAAATATCCTCACTCAACACTCGAGATCATCGGAGACGGAATCGAGGAAACGAGGCTTAAATTACTGACGCGACAGCTGCGAGTGGATGACCGCGTTATTTTCAGCCCGTGGCTTCCCCGAAACGAGGTTCTGCGCCGCATGGAATTATGTGATGTTTTTTTATTCCCGAGTTTTCGAGAAGGCGGCGGCGCCGTGATTGTCGAAGCCATGGCCAAGGGAAAGCCCGTTATCGGGCTGGCCACCGGAGGGCCGGCTTTTCATATCCAGCCTGAATGGGGAGTAAAGATAATCCCTAAGAGCTATGACCAAGTTATTGCAGATATCGCAGGCGCATTAGAAAAGCTCTATCTGGATGGTAACCTCCGCCTTAGCTTGGGAAAGGCGGCCCTTCAACGCGTAAAAAGCTATTATCTTTTGGATCGCCTTGGAGAGAAATTGGAAGCTCTCTACCAGAAGACACGATTATGACTGAATTCTTTTTAATTTTTATTCTAACAAAATATTGAGGTTCAATTGCTTTTTGTGATTTTTCTTTGGTTCCTTGTCTGGGGAGGGATGTTTACGGACGAGTATAGCTTTAGATCTTCTGTCATGTTCTCAAATCCATTCGCTTTTTTCCAAGGAGTTCGAGCGCTTTTACCGATGCTCGCTGTTTATATAATCTTTGTGTGGATTATGACGCAACGACCGAGTTTTCCTTTTAGGAAAAACCCGATTCGATTTCTTTTCTTGTATTGGCTCATTGGATTCATCGTATCGGTTTTCTTTTCTCCGGTCGTGGTCAGATCCTTTTATTGGGCCATGATGTATTTAGCCCCCCTGTTAGTGATCTGGCGGGCGTTCGAGGCAGAGGAGTCTCTATCGTCCGTCCGTTGGATGACATACATTAATTACGGCATTTTTATCCTGCTCACTTTATCGCTGACGCCAGATGTTTTACGGGGGGGAGGCATTGATGAAGCTCATAATCGGATGTATTCATTGCCATTCAACTTGGGACAGGTTATTTCTAATGGTGTAGGGAGGTATGCTCTTATTTCTATTATTATCGCCGGAACGAGATTTCAATTCCAACAAGGAAAAAAGAAACTTTTATGGTTTCTTCTTATTGTCCCCTCATTCTATGTGCTTGCGAGGACTCAATCAAGAACCGCACTTCTGGGCTTGGCTGTAGCGAGTATCCTGTTTATTCTGATGCGAAAAGCCGACTGGCGTCTTATGTTTGTCGGTCCTCTCGCTGCCTACGTAATTTGGACTTCAGGCTACAAATGGAGAGCTCAAGGAAGCCTTGATAGGCTTGTTGATCTTGCGGGCCGAGAAGCAGGATGGCAGCGTGTCATCGATCTCATCAAACAATCTCCTTTCCTGGGTTGGGGTTTTCACGCCGACCGAATCCTCCTCCAAAGCGGGCATACGCACAACTCGTTTCTCCATTCCATGGTTCAATCGGGGCTGGTCGGTTTTATTTTATTTGTTGCGGCATTCTTATCCCTTTGGATTTTAGTTGTTAAATCGCGGCTCATCGGGAGAGTCAAAGATATTCAGGGAGAGGATAAGCTTCTCATTATGGAATCCATTATGATCCTTGGATTCATGTCGTCCCGATGCTTCTTTGAATCGACTGGTGCGTTTTACGGTGTTGATCTTCTTCTTATTGTTCCAGCTATGGCTTTTATCTATCTCTGGACCGTCAATAATCCCCAATCAAGCACCCGCTCATGAAAATCTCAATTCACACCATGTACTTCCTCCCCGACTTCGGGAGCGCGCCCATTCTCATGAACGAGTTGGCCTCCGGCCTCGCCGCCAGGGGCCACGAGGTCGAGGTCGTTGCGACGATCCCCCGGGAAAGGGGAGACCGTTTCCGGCGGACGATCCATTCCATGGAACTAAAAGACGGCTTTGCCGTCCATCGCTTCCGGACCAACGCGAACCCCAAACCGTTCCGGCGGCTCATGGCCTGGAACGCTTACACCCTTTGGACCATGCTCCACATGCTGACCTTCAAGAGGGGACAGGTCGTCTTCCTGAGGACTCCGCCCGTCCAGCTCGGTGTCATGGGCTGGCTGGCCGCGAAACTCAAGGGCGTCAAGGTCCTTCTCAACGTCCAGGATATCCATCCCGATCTATCGATCGAGTCAGGGATCCTCAGGCATGAATTCCTTATCAGGCTCGCCCTCCGCTTCGAGCGTTGGATCTATGATCGGGCCGACCGAATCGTGGTCATCAGCGACGGGTTCAAGTCCAACCTCCTGGCCAAAGGGGTCGATCCGAGCAAGCTCGATGTTATTCCCAATTGGGTCGATACGGACATTCTAAGACCGCATCCCAAGGACAACCCGGTCGCCCGTAAGCACGGTTTCGAATCCAAATTTGTCGCCATGTACTCCGGCACGATCTCCATTAGCAGCAATAGGGCCTTGGAGCGGGTCCTGGAGGCGGCCGCCCTCCTCAAGGACGATCCCGATATTCTGATCGTCCTGGTTGGGGAAGGGACCAACAAACCGGACCTCGAGGCGCGGGCGCGCGGCCTCGGCTTAGACAACGTCCGCTTCCTGCCCTTCCTTCCTTACAAAGACCTTCCGTTCTCCCTCAGCGCGGCCGATGTTCTCCTTGTCCCGCTCGACAGGGAAAAATCCCACCTCTCCGTACCTTCCAAGCTCTACAACTTCATGGCCGCGGGGCGCCCCATCCTGGGACTGACCGTCGAGGATTCCGAGGTCGCCCGGATCATCCGGGAGACGAAATGCGGCGTCTGCGCTCCACCCGACGATCCGAGGGCGATCGCGGCCGCTCTGAGGACCCTCAAATCTTCTCCCGATGAGCGCCGCGTCCAGGGCGAAAACGGCAGGCGCCATGTCGTCGAGCACTGCGCCAAGGACATGATCCTCGAGCGATTCGAGAAGCTGATGGCTTCTCTCTGAGAGACAACCGTGAAAAAATTTATCAAGTACTGGGTTCCGCCGATCCTGTGGATGGCCTTCATGTTCCCCGTCGGGAACAAAGCTTTTTCCAGCCCTTGGCTGTACCA
>Ga0299915_10001299_pt1 | contig 18537 bp, 15 predicted proteins | sample RVTome_13_FD_200263 | JGI IMG/M metagenome (GOLD analysis project Ga0299915, IMG submission 200263) | Soil microbial communities from uranium-contaminated site in the Upper Colorado River Basin, Wyoming, United States - RVT92D227 (version 2) ... | reverse complement strand
GCCGGTCTCGGCACCGAGAAGCTCGAAGAGCAGCTCCAGGCGGCTGGAATGACCCGGGCCGACCTCAAGATCCTTGCTCGACGCCTGATGCTGTTCAACGAGGTTGAGGCGGCGTTCGGCGAGAAGAACGTCACCCCGGCGCAGCTCCATCAGCTCTACCGGCAGGAGAAGCTCCAGTTCACCCAGATCCATGCCAAGCACATCCTCGTGAAGACGAAGGCCGAAGCCGATCGAATCGAAAGCCAGGTCACGCCGGAGAACTTCGGCGACCTTGCGAAGGAGCACTCGACCGACTCCGGCTCGGCGGCGAACGGCGGGGACCTCGGAACGTATGCGGCCTCCGGCCTTGACTCGACCTTCGTCGAGGCTACGCTCGCGCTCCGGCCTGGAGAGATCAGCGCGCCTGTGCACACCCAGTTTGGATGGCACATCATCCAGCTTGTGAGTGTGGAGGTCACCCCGTTCTCGCAGGTCGAGAGTCAGCTCAAGAACACGCTTGCGGGGCAAGCCTTCTCCGACTGGCTCAGAAGGCGTCTCGCGAACGCCGACATCACGGTGAACCCGAAGTACGGGAAGCTCGATCGTGAGACCGCCGAGATCGTCCCCATCCAGAGCACGCCGAGCACCTCGACCACGCCTTCAGCATCGTCGTCACCGACGGTCTCCACGTCGCCAACGCCGTGACCGGCCCCGAGGGCGACGCGCTCGCGCATGTCCCGCAGGGTCCCGTCCCGTCCTCGCAGCAAGGCGAGAGGCTCCTCGACCTCATCCGGGTGATGGCGCGCCTGCGAGGGCCCGGCGGCTGTCCATGGGACCGGGAGCAGACGCACCGCACGCTTGCCCGACACCTGCTGGAGGAGACCCACGAGGTCCTCGAAGCGATCGATGCCGACGACCATGAGCGCCTCCGAGAGGAGCTGGGCGATGTGCTCTTGCAGGTGGTGTTCCACTCGCAGATGGCCGCCGACGACGAGGCGTGGGACGTCGATGACGTGGCGCGCGGGATCGTGGAGAAGCTGATCCGGCGACACCCGCACGTGTTCGGCGACGTCGAGGTCTCCGGAGCCGACGAGGTCCTCGTCAACTGGGAACGCATCAAGGCGGAGGAGAAGGGGGAGAGAGGCGTCGAGGAGGACATCCCACCGACGCTTCCCGCGCTCGCGCGTGCGGCCAAGGTCCAGCGCCGCGCCGCCGGCCGGGGCTTCGAGTGGCGGAGCCCCGAAAGCGCGCTCGAAGCGCTCAAGGAGGAGGTCGAGGAGCTCGAGCGAGCGCCCGACCCCGAGAGCGCTGAGGAGGAGGTCGGCGACGTGCTGTTCGCGACGGTCTCCGTGGCCCGCAAGCTCGGCGTCGACGCCGAGAGCGCCCTCCGCCGCACGATCCGCGGGTTCGCGGACCGGTACGAGCGCTTCATGGCGACGGCTCGCGAACGCGGTCTCGATCTCGACGCGCTGTCCGAGGCCGAGATCCGTCGGCTCTTCCGCGAGGCGCGGTGAACGCGTCCTCCGACCGCGAGCGTGTCATCGAGTTCGTTCGCTCGCACGAGGAGCGATTGGCCACCCATGTTGAACCATTCCAGTGGGGGACGGCGTATCTGGACGCCCGATATCCGCTTCGCTGGGACAGCAACTTCCTCTGGGCGACCCGACCGCTCGAAGGGGTTGCGGCGGAAACGCTTGCGGCCGAGGCCGACCGGATCCTCGGAGGAGCGGGCCTTTCGCACCGAGAGATCATCGTGGAGCACGCGGCCGACGGTGAACGGCTAGTGGCAGGCTTCGCGAACCTCGGCTACGAATGTGAGGACCTGCTGGTAATGGCGCTTCGACGTGAGCCGGACCGACCGCGCGATCTCGCAGTGGTCGAAGAGGTCGACGTCGAGACCTTCATCCCGGCGGCAGCGACCGTTTACCGCCGGATGCCGTACACGGGCTCAGAAGAGATCGCGCGATCGCTTGCCGACTACAAGCGGGCGCTGGCGGCCGTGGGAGCCAGGTTCTTCGTAGCCCGGGTCGACGGTGAGATCGCCAGCATGTGCGAGCTGTACTGGGGCAACCGGGTGGCACAGGTCGAGGACGTGTGCACGCTGGAGGAGTACCGGGGGCGCGGGCTGGCGGCGGCGGTCGTGCTCCGAGCTGCGCGTGAGGCCCGGCAAGCCGGGTGCGATCTCGTCTTCCTCTTCGCCGATCGGTCGGACTGGCCGAAGCACCTGTACGCGAGGCTCGGCTTCGGTCCGATCGGTCGCTGCTTCTCGTTCGTCCTGCAGCCCGCAGCGCCGGCCGGACCGAAAGATGGTGGTCGGTTCCCCCAGGCGGGGGACCCGCCGACGTAGGTCCCTACTGGGCCTTCAAAATCCTCCGGCCGAGGACTGGATTCAACGTGCCCCACGCGCCGATAACCAGAAGTGACCTTCGACTCATAGTGACCTCGGGCCACGAGGGGGGAGGATGACGGCAACACAAGCTGCCAACCGTTCGGGCCACTCGCGAACAGACTCACTCAGCCGCGACGCGCTCTTCAGACAGGTCGGCAGCCTTGTTGGCGCTGCCCTCCTTGGCCTGCTTTCGGTGGCGATCCGGCAGGTTCCCCAAGGGTCGGCGAGCCTGATCCTGCAGGCCTCGACCTTGGCGGCTGTCACCGTCATCGCGACACTGCTGATCCCATGGGATCGCCTGCCCCGTCTCCTGCAAGGGGTGCCGCCGCTCGCGTACGTCGTGGTTGCGTACCTGACCGTGTTTGCGACCGGCGGAGTGGATTCCTCATACGCACAGCTCATACTCCTGCCGGTCCTGTGGGTCGCGGTCTACGGGAGCATGCTCGAGCTCGTGGGTGCGGTCGGCGCCGCCATCTTCGCGCTCGGCGCGATCGTGCTCTCCTCCGGCTCCGTCGTGAGCGACTGGGAACGGTTGGTGACCCTGATGACCGTGGCGGCCTCGCTGGGCCTCGTGGTCAACCGGTTCTTCTCTCGGATCCTTGATCAGACGAGCACGCTCCAGGTCCTGGCCGGCACCGACGCCCTCACCGGCGCTGCAAACCGGCGCGCTTGGGACGAGGCACTCGACACGGCGCTCATGCGAGCCGCTCGCGACGGTCGCCCCGTTTCCGTTGCCCTGCTCGACCTGGACGACTTCAAGGGGTACAACGACCGCCACGGTCATCAGGCCGGAGACATACTGCTCAAGGTCGTCTCGGCCGCCTGGCAGAGCCAACTCAGGGGAAGCGATGTGCTGGCCAGGATCGGCGGGGACGAGTTCGGCGTTCTTCTTCCCAGTTGCCACTTGGAGATGGCGGCGACGATCGCCGAGCGCCTTCGCCGGGCCGTCCCCGAGGCGAGGTGCTCGGTGGGCGTGTCCACCTGGGACGGCTTCGAGGGTGCGGATGACCTGTTCGCGCGAACAGACACCGCGCTGTACGAGGCGAAGCAGACGGGACGCGACCGGGTCGTCGTGGTTCCCGAGCTCGCGAGCCCGACGTCGGGTGGGCCGGACCTATAGGTGGGCCAACCCGCCGTGGTTCCCCTACACGGCGGGTTGGGAGTTCTAGAATCAGGCTCCCATGCCTGCGATCGTCTCGATCTCGGCGCGCGAGATACTCGACTCCCGCGGCAATCCCACCCTCGAAGTCGAGGTCGCCCTCGACGACGGCGCTTTCGGCCGGGCCGACGTGCCGAGCGGCGCTTCTACAGGTCAGCACGAAGCGCTTGAGCTCCGCGACGGTGACCCAAAGCGGTATGGAGGCAAGGGCGTACTTCGCGCTGTCGAGAACGTCGTCTCGGTGCTCGGGCCTGAGATCGTCGGGCACGACGCGCTCGACCAGCGTGGGCTCGACGCGATGTTGATCGATCTCGACGGGACTCCCGACAAGTCCGCCCTCGGGGCGAACGCCATCCTTGGCGTCTCGCTCTCGGTCGCCCACGCGGCCGCCGTGAGCCTCGGCGTCCCGCTGTACCGATACCTCGGGGGACCGGGCGCTCACGTGCTGCCGCTGCCACTCATGAACGTGATCAACGGCGGGGTTCACGCGGACAACGAGCTCGAACCTCAGGAGTTCATGCTGGCGCCAGTCGGCGCCGCCTCGTTCTCCGAGGCGCTTCGGTGGGGTGCTGAGATCTACCACGTCCTCAAGTCGCTGCTGAAGCAGCAGGGACTTGGGACCGGCGTGGGGGACGAAGGGGGGTTCGCTCCTCAGATCACCACGGCCGCCGAGGCCCTGGAGCTCCTCGTCCGCGCGATCGAGACGGCTGGCCTCGAGCCCGGCGAAGAGGTGGCGCTGGCCATGGACCCGGCCGCCACCGAGTTCTTCCACGACGGCCGGTATCGGCTGGAGGGCAAGGACCGGACGTCCGAGGAGATGGTGTCGTTCTGGTCCGACCTGCTCGGTGCGTTCCCCCTGGTCTCCATCGAGGACGGCCTGGCCGAGGACGATTGGGAGGGATGGGCTCGCCTCACGGTCGAGATCGGGCCAAGGTGTCAGCTGGTGGGCGACGACCTGTTCGTGACGAACGCGGAGCGGCTGGACCGGGGTCTACGCGAGCACGTGGCCAACGCGATCCTCATCAAGCTGAACCAGATCGGTACCTTCACCGAGGCTCTGGACGTCATGCGGAGGGCCGCGCGCCACGGATACGGCTTGGTCGTGAGCCACCGCTCCGGTGAGACCGAGGACACGACGATCGCCGATCTCGCGGTGGCGCTCGACGCCGGACAGATCAAGACGGGCGCCACATGCCGGAGCGAACGGGTCGCCAAGTACAACCGGCTGCTGCGGATAGAGGAGCAGCTGGGCGACGCGGCGCGCTACGCAGGGGACGGCGCCATACGCAGGAGCGGCGGATGAGCGTCAGAAGCGGGGTCGACGGCAGCCGTCGCGCGAAGCTCACCGGCCGCGCGGCGATCCTCCTCGTCGTCGTGACGGTCCTTGGCGTGCTCTCTTTGATGCCGCTGCGTGAGCTGCTCTCGGAGCGCGGGCGGATCGTCGATCTCCAGCGCCAGGCGCAAGGGCTCGAGCAGGCCAACGCGGAGTTGAGCGCGCAGATCGCGAGGCTGCGGAGTCCCGCCGAGCTCGAGCGCCGCGCGCGCGAGTGCCTCGGCATGGTCGAGTCGGGCGAAGTCGCCTTCGTCACGACGCCGCGAGGCGGGAACGCCGAGCTCTGGGACTGCTGAAGCAGTTGCCCAGCCGGTTGGCTGGTCCCTAGTTGGTGCGCTGGTCCATCGCCCAGGAGGAGCCGTACGACTTCTTCGTGTACGACTTCATCTCGCTGGCGATCGCAACCGCCTCCGCGTAGTGGGAGAAGTTGCGGTGCTCGGTGGTCGCGACCCCGATCGAGATCGAGACGAGGGGGAACCGCTGCATCCTGCCCGACCGGTCCTCCTTCTCGATGTACCCGCGGGCGGCGTCCTCCAGGTCGTAGAGGGCGGGGGCCTCGCGATCGAAGGCCGTGATGATCCCCTCCGCGACGCGAGGAGCGAGCTCCGTGGTGGTCAGGACCACGAAGTCGTCGCCGCCGATGTGGCCCACGAACGCGTTGGGGTCCACCTCCTCGATGGCGACGTCCTGGATCAGCCGAGCCGTGAGCTTGAGGACATCGTCGCCGCGCGCGAACCCGTAGTGGTCGTTGTACGCCTTGAAGTTGTCCAGATCCGCGTACAGGAGAGCGAAATCGGCGCTCGCCCGTATCCGGGCGTCGATCTCCTCCTGGATGCGAGTGTTTCCGGGTAGCTGGGTGAGAGGCGAGGCGGCCTTCAGCTCACGTGCCCTGCGGAGCACCCCTCGCACTCTGGCGAGGACCTCGGGCGGGTCGAAGGGCTTGACGACGTAGTCGTCGGCGCCGGCCGCCAGGCCGTCGAGCCGGTCTGCCGACATGCCCCTGGCCGTGACCAGAATGATGCTCACGTTGGCCGTGCGCGAGTCCTGTCTGATGCGGCGGGTCAGCTCGAGCCCGTCCATCTCCGGCATCATCACGTCGGCCAGAATCAGGTCCGGGCAGCGCTCCTCGACCGCGCTGAGGGCCTCCAGGCCGGTGCCAGCGACGCGGACCTCGTACCCCGCCCGGTTCAGGAGGAGGCGCAGCAGGCCCGCGATGGTCGGCGAGTCGTCGACGACCAGAATGCTCCCTGCGTTCTTCGCACCGTTACGGGCGGTCTCGGTCTGGGCCATGATTGCGAAGGGCCATCCGGTCGCGAGAGGGTCTCGGCCGGGAGCCCACGGTCGGCAGCATATCCCTTCGGTGTAGTTGGTCGGCCCGTTCGCTCTGGGCCTTTAGAGAGGCTCGGGTCGCTCCGATACTGACTTCGCAGTCGGACGATCGAGGTAAGGGAAATGGTGGTCGAGGCCGCTTCGGGACACGCTGCGTCGATGGAGGACACGGCGACTCTTGTCGTCTTTAGCCTGGACGATGCGGAGTACGCACTACCCCTCCGGAAGATCGTCGAGGGTCTCCGGATGGTGGCAATCACACCGATCCCCGAGTTGCCCGATTCGGTCCACGGCGTGATCAACCTCAGGGGGCGGGTAATCCCCATCTTGAACCTGCGGCGACGTCTGGGTCTTACCTCGATACCGATCGACATCCACAATCCAATCCTCGTTGCGGATGACAACGGGCGCCTGGTTGGGCTCGTCGTGGACGAGGTCATCCAGATGCTTACCCTGCCCGCCAACGCCATCGACGGTCCCGAGGCGCTCGGCCGATCCCGACAGGCGGTCTCATCGGTCGCCAGGACCGGCGAACGCCTGATCCTGATCCTTGATCTGAAGTGTGTGTGCACGGTCCTGGACGGGGTGGTGATCCCAGAAGATGCTCTCGACGAAGGCTGATCCCCGCCTCGACGACGTGGGCTTTGCCCGGTTCCGAGAGCTTGTCGCGGAGAAGAGCGGGCTCGAGCTGCGTGACAACAACCGCGCGAACCTCGAGCGAGCGATCACGCAAGCGCTAGCGGACACTGGTTGCCGGACCGCCGACACGCTCTACTGTTTGCTGTCCGACAAGGACCGCGGGCGTGTCCCGCTCGAGTCCTTCATCGCTTCCCTGACGATCGGGGAAACGCACTTCTTCCGAAACCGTGCGCAGTTCGACGCGCTGCGCGAGCACATCCTGCCGGAGCTCATCGAGGCCAGGAGGAACGTACGGCGACTGCGTGTGTGGAGCGCGGGATGCGCGAGCGGGGAGGAGCCCTATTCGGTCGCCATGCTGATCCGTCAGCTTGTCCCCAACCTCGCGGCGTGGAACGTGACCGTGCTCGCAACCGACATCAACCCGCCGGCGATGGACAAAGCTCGGCGTGGCATCTACGGGCAGTGGTCCTTCCGCGAGGTGGATCCCGAGATCGAGAAGACCTACTTCCGCCGCAACGGTTCGGAGCGCGAGCTGGCACCCGAGATTCGGGAGATGGTGACGTTCCGCTACCTCAACCTGGTTGACGACGTCTATCCCTCTCTGCTCACCAACACGGTTGGGATGGACATCATCATGTGTCGCAACGTTCTCATCTACTTCCGGCGAGCGACGATCACGCGCGTGGTCGAACGGCTGCACCGCGCGCTGGCCCCGGACGGGTGGCTTCTGGTTGGGACCGCCGAGCCCCCGCAGGCGATCGCCGGGTCGCTGTTCACCGCCCAGCACTTCCCCGGCACGGTTGCGCACCGACCGGCGAGGTCGACCGAGGCGGGCCCCCTCGCCTCGGTCGAACGCTCTCGGGGCGAAGACGTATGGCCGGAACCGATGTCGCCTGCGGCCTCGGAAGAGGCGGGGGTCGTCCCGCCATCGGTCAAGGCGCGGCCGTCGGCGGCCAAGGCACGGCCGCCATCGGCCAAGGCACGGCCATCGGCGGCGAAGACACGGCCGTCGGCGCGGAACGAGATGGCCGCGACACAGCGCCCGGAGGAAGCGCCGGTCGCCCCCGCCGAACCCGACGGACGTGAGGACGGGTCCCTGGAACGGCTCAAGTCACAGGCCGAAGCCGACCCGGCCAATGCCCTGGCCGCCTATCAGGTCGCCAAGATCTACGCGAGCCGGCTCGAGCTGGACGCCGCTGAGTACTGGGTGGGCGTCGCCATCGCTCGCGATCCCATGCTGGCGCAGGCCCACTACCTACACGGAATCATCTTCCAGGAGCGCGGGCTTACCGATCCGGCCGTCGTGGCCCTTCGACGCTCGATCTGCGCGGACTCGCGGTTCGTGCTCGGTCACTTTGCGCTGGGCACGCTCCTTCGGGGTCGAGGTCAGACGGCGAGGGCGCAGAAGGCTTTCGCCAACGTGAGCGCGCTGCTGGGTGGCCGAGATCGCAAGGAACTGGTTCCCGAGGGTGACGGGCTCACGGTTGGACGTCTCGTAGAGCTCGTGAGCCTTCAGCTGGGCAACCCCGGCGTTGCTGGTGAGGTGACACGATGATCGAGACGATCCCGGGTCCGGATCCGTCGGCTGTCGAACGGATCCTTCAAGAGCGTGCCAACGCTCTGGCTACGCCTCCGAAGGCCGAGAGCGCCGGCGACGCCCTTTCCGTCGTGGTCGTCGCCGTCGGGCCTGAGCGCTACGGCATCGAGATCACACGAATCCGAGAGGTGCAGCCGCTCTCCGGGCTTGTCGGAGTGCCCGGCGCGCCCTCGACGTGGGCAGGGCTGGTGAACCTGCGGGGCAGCCTCTATCCGGTCCTGAACCTCCGCGTTCATCTGGGTCTTGAGCCGGGTCCGATCGGCAGCGATGCGCGCGTCGTCGTGGTCAGCGACGAGCGGAACGCGATCGCGCTCCTCGTCGACGCCGTTCACGAGGTAAGCGAGGTCTCAAGCACTCAGCTCGACACGTCGATGACGCGGCAAGGAAGGGAGGGAGGCGGGGTGATCCGCGGGGTCACTCGGGACTTCCTGTCGGTGCTGGATGTGGCGAGTCTGTTGGCCGACCCGAGCTTGGTTGTGCGAGACGAGAGCGGATGACGAGACCAAGTATTAGAAGAGACGGGACGAGATCGAGAGCGTTCTGTACGAGCGCGGCTAGGAGGTGCCCAAGATGAAGATCAGCGTGCGGATGAGGCTGCTCGCCAGTTTTGTTGTTCAGCTGGCCCTCATGGTCGCGGTCGTGTCCGCGGCTGTCATGGGGGCCGCGCGCCTGAGGAACAACATGAACACCTTCGAGAACGAGTACGTGGCCGGTCTGCGCCAAACGACGGTCCTGGCCGAGTCCGCGTCCGAGATCTACGGGTTGTCGCTGCAGTCGACCCTTGCGCGCACCCCCGCCGAGGCGTCGGAGCTGGCGACTGCCCGGGACGACGCCGAGAAGGAGTTCACCTCGTCTATCGCGGCGCTGAAGGAGGTCGCCGCGATGACGGGAGGTTCCTTGGCCGCGGACCTCACCACGTACCAGCGACGGTGGGCCGAGTATCTGGCGGTCGACGAGCGTCTCGCTGCGACAGTCGCGGGAGGAGACCAGCAGGCCGTAGCGCTCGGCGCGACCGAGCTCGAACAGGCCTTCGCTCCAGCTCGTTCAGCTCTGGACAAGCTGATAACGGACCTCCAGCAGGGAGCAGCCGCCGCTGCGCAGGAAAACAGAGGCACGTTCGGAGACATGGTCAGGTGGATCGGCATCTTCTCGGTCGTCTTCCTGGCGTTCGGCCTCGCGTCGGCGATCTTCGCCTACAACCTGGTAGGAAAGCTCTCGGACCGGGTGAAGGAAGGCACGAAGAGCATCGGCGCCGCCGCGGGCCAGATCCTGGCCGCGGCAACAGAGCACACCGCGAGCGCATCCGAGCAGTCCGCGGCACTCAGCCAGACCTCGGCGACGGTGGACGAGGTGCGGGTGACCTCGGAGCAAGCCTCCCAGCGAGCCCAGGACGTCGCCAAGCAGGCGCAGACCTCCGTCCAGGTTGCGGAGGACGGGGTCAAGGTCGTGCACGAGATCGTGACCGGGATGCAGGGCATCCGCGACAAGGTCGAGGCGATCACGGAGGATATCATCGCCCTGTCGGAGCGGACGTCGCAGGTCAGCGAGATCACGTCCACCGTGAACGACCTTGCCGATCAGTCGAACATGCTTGCCCTCAACGCCGCCATCGAGGCGGCGAAGGCGGGCGAGCAAGGTAAGGGCTTCGCCGTCGTGGCGACCGAGGTCAAGAACCTAGCCGACCAGTCCAAGCAGGCCACCGCGGAGGTCCAGGCGATCCTCAGCGAGATTCAGAAGGGCACGAACACTGCCGTGTTGGCGACCGAGCAGGGCACCAAGGCGGTCGAGGAGGGCGTGGCTCTGACCGGCAAGGCGGGGGAAGTCATCCGCACTCTGGGCGACACGGTCCGTGACACGGCACGGGCCGCCGGTCAGATCGCCGCCGCCACCCGCGAGCAGCAGGTGGGGATGGATCAGGTCTCACAGGCGATGCGAGATGTGAGCCAGATGACGACCCAGTTCGTCTCGGGGGCGCAGCAGTCGCAGTCGGCAGCCGAGAGCCTCAACGATCTCGCCGGCAACCTGGAGGAATTGACGGCCGACTACTAAGAGGGAGCCGAGGTAATGCCACGGGCGATGAGCGACGAGTTCCTTCGGGAGCTGACGGCGGTCTTCGTCACGGAGTCGCAGGAACGTCTCCAGGCGACGAACCGACATCTGTTGGCGCTCGAGAGGGCCGAACGCGAGGAGTGGCCGGATCTCCTGAGCGAGATCCTGCGGGAGATGCACACGCTCAAGGGCGCCTCCGCGCAGATCGGTCTCGATTCCGTGAGCGCGCTGGCGCACTCGCTGGAGACCTTCTTCGGTCGGATCCGCGACGGGGAGATGGAGCCCGGTCCCGCGCAGTTCGATTCCGCCTACAGGGCCTTGGATGCCGTGGCAACCATCGTTCGCGAAGTGAACTCCGGGACCGAGCCCGACATCGATGTCGATGGCGTCTGTTCCGAGCTAGCTTTCGCCGGGTGGCCCCAGGAATCCGGCGCACCCCTGCCGCTTCGCCCCCCGCCCCCGGAGACCGAGGCCTCGGAGAGCGGTGTCCCCGTGCACGAGGGAGCCGATCAGGAGGCGGGGGAGCCCGGTCCTCCCATGCAGGAAACTGCCGAACCCGGCCCGACCGAGCATGAGACCGTTGAGCCGGCGCCGCGCAAGCAGACCCCGGAGCCGGCGCCGCCCAAGCGCGAGCCCATGGAACCCGGCGCACCCGCGCACCTCCCGGACGAGACCATCCGCGTTGCCACCCACAAGCTCGACTCCCTGATGGCTCAGGTCGGCGAGCTGCTCATCAGTCGAATCGCCGCGGAGCAGCGCGTTCCCGAGATCAGGTCCGTCGCGAGGGAGCTCGCCGAGTGGGATGAGGAGCTGCGCGAGTTCCGCACCAAGTACCGGAAGCTGCCGCTCCCGCACCTCGCCATCGAAGGCGAGGAGGAGGAGACCCTCGACGATGACGCGGTGGCGAAGCTCCGCCTGCACGTGGACTTCCTCGCCGGGTTCGTCGATGAGAGCCAGCAGCGCCTTCGTGCCACCCGGGCGAGCTTCGCGGAGTTCGTCAGGGGGATCGAGGCGGACGGCCGCAGGATGAGCCGCGTCACGTCGGACTTGCAGGACTCCGTGCGGCGCACGCGGATGCTGCCGGTCTCGACGGTCTTCGATCCCCTGCCCCGCATCGTTCGAGACCTCGCCAAGGAGCTCGGGAAGCAGGTGGCCTTGACCATCGAAGGCGCCGAGACGGAGGTCGATCGTGCGGTGCTCGAGGAGCTCCGAGCTCCGCTATCGCACCTGATCCGGAACTCTGTGGATCACGGCGTGGAGTCGCCGGAGGAACGGGTGGCGGCGGGGAAGAATCCTGAGGGAACGCTGAGGATCTCAGCCTCTCAACGGGGCGGGAACCTGCAGATCGAGGTGAGCGACGACGGGGCGGGCATCGACGCGGACCGGGTCAGGACTTCGGCCGTGGCGAAGGGCTATCTGTCGGGCGAGACGGTCGCCGCGCTGTCGGATCGAGAAGCCATCCAGTACATCTTCCGCCCCGGCGTATCGACGAGCGCGGTCGTGACGGAGGTCTCCGGACGCGGTGTGGGGATGGACGTTGTCCGCGAGACGGTCGAGAGGCTGCACGGGATGCTCGACGTGGACAGCAGGCCCGGTGTGGGGACGCGGTTCCTTCTGAGCCTCCCGCTGACGGTTGCCACCACCCACTGCCTGCTGGTTCGGGCACGGGGCCACATGTTCGCGCTCCCCATCGCCAACATCGTCCGGATCCAACACGTGGACACAGAAGAGGTGCAATCGGTTCAGGGACGTCAGGTGATGCAGATGGACGAGGGGGCGGTAGTGGTGGCCCACCTCGCCGACGTGCTGGAGCTGCCGTCGAACGGAGCCCCTCAAGAAGCCGAGCTGCGCCAACGCTGGCTACCGACGGTCGTGGTCGGTTCGTCGGAGCAGCGGGCCGGCCTCCTCGTGGACGAGCTTGCGGGTTCGCAGGAAATGGTCATGAAGAACCTTCCGTGGCCTCTCGTGCGGGTAAGGAACGCTGCGGGCGCCACGGTGCTCGGCACGGGCGAGATCCTGGTCGTGTTGAACGCGGCCGACTTGGTCAGGGCGGTCGCCAGCGGAACGTGCGCGGCGGTCGGCGAGTCCGTGCCGGTGGCCGAACCCGGAACCGAGATCGTGACTCGCACCGTCATGGTGGTCGACGACTCGATCGTCACGCGCTCGCTCGAGAAGAGCATCCTCGAGAACGCCGGCTACAAGGTGAGGCTTGCCGCGGACGGTGCGGAGGCCTGGAACATCCTGCAATCCGAGGCTTGCGACATCCTCGTCTCGGACATCATCATGCCGGTCATGGACGGGTTCGATCTCACCAAGAAGGTGCGCGCCGACAGGAGACTGAAGGAGCTTCCCGTCATCCTCGTGACGTCGCTCGGTTCCGACGATGACCACGAGCGAGGTGTTCAGGCCGGGGCAGACGCCTACATCGTGAAGGGATCGTTCACTCAGGACCGACTGCTTGAGACGATTCGCCGTTTGATCTGAGGGGGAAGGCGATGCTGAGAGTCATGGTGGTGGACGATTCCGCCGTGGCTCGCCACCTGATCGTCCAGATCCTCGACGATGACCCAGAGCTTCGGGTCGTCGCCGAAGCCGCCGACGGGGCTCAGGCCGTACTGCTCGCAGAGTCGGTCCGTCCAGACGTCATCACCATGGACATCAACATGCCGGTGATGGATGGCCTTGAGGCCACCCGCACCATCATGGAACGGGTTCCGAGACCGATCATCCTGATCAGCTCCCTGTACGAGCCCGAGGAGGTTCGCGACTCGTTCCCGGGTTTGGAGGCGGGTGCGCTCACCGTGCTGGGCAAGCCCGGTAACCCGTCCGCCCCAGGATTCGCGCGGCAGGCGGCCGAGATCGTCAGCACGGTGAAGGACCTCGCTCGTGTCAAGGTCGTGACCCGGAGGCGCAGGAGAGGCGTCTCGAAGGGTCCCGTCGCGCCGCCGAGCGCACCCCGGCGGCTCCGCCCCGCTGGAGCCGTCCCTGTCGGCATAGTTGCCATCGGAGCGTCCACGGGAGGACCGGCGGCCCTGGCGAAGGTCTTCTCCGGACTCTCGAGCGACCTGCCCGTGCCCATCGTGGTCGTTCAGCACATGGCCTCGGGGTTCGACGGGGCGTTCGCCGACTGGCTCGATCACGTCTGTCCGCTCGAGGTCCATCTCGCGCCCCACCTTGGGAAGCTGCTTCCGGGCAAGGTGCTGGTGGCTCCGCACGGTCATCACCTGGGCGTCACGCGCGAGGGACGCACGGTACTCTCGAGCGAGGCACCCATCGGAGGTCACCAGCCCTCCGCGACCTTCCTCTTCCGCTCAGTCGCCCAGGCGTACGGACGGCACGCGCTTGGAGTGATCCTGACCGGCATGGGTGACGACGGGGCACCGGGCCTCGTCGATCTGAAGGAAGCCGGCGGCCTGGTCATAGCCCAGGACGAGGCCTCGTCCGTTGTCTACGGCATGCCGCGAGCCGCGGTCGAGCTCGGCGCGGTCGACTGGATCGCCGACGTCGAAGACATAGCTTCCTCGATCGTCGAAACGGTGAACCGCGGCGCCCTGGCCATGCGATCTGGGTAGCGGACGGTCGACCCGTGGCAGGGGGCTTCAGGGCCGAAAGCGCTCGCACGAGCGCTCTTCGCCGGCGCCGGGACCGGGTAGGCACGTATCCGTCCCCGGACCGCCCACGAGGACGTCGGCGCCTGGACCCCCGGACAACCGGTCGTCTCCGGGCCCGCCGCATATCACGTCCCGGCCCCCGAGTCCGGTCAGTACGTCGTCGCCCCCGAGACCACTGATGACGTCCCGTGCGCCCGTGCCGCGCAAGGTGTCGGGGCCGGCGGTGCCGGCGACGGTCACTACTTGGCCGCGGCACCGCAGCTCGGAGGGCGCCTGTGTCAGTACGACCGCAGCCGAGTACGGCGGCAGGGTAACGCTCGTCACCGTTTCGAACGTGAGTGTGCCTCCGGGCACTCCCGAGGGTGGCAGTGCGCCACCGCCGCTCGTGTGGACGAGATGGAACGACCCACCCAGGTCCACCGTGCGGGTCACTCCCGTGCCGTCCCACGGGCTCGTCGGGTTGACGAGGACCATGCCGTTCTCGAACCGCCGCACGTACACGTCGTCCCCATTGGGGTCGAGATCACCGACCGCGTCCGGAGTCTCGATCGGCGCCCCGATCGGGACGTCGTACTCGGGCCACCACTCAGGCTCGGACCCGCCCTCGAACGTGAGGAACGTGCGCGACCCCTTCACGAGCAGGTAGCTGCCCAGCCCGAACAGCCGCTCCTGGTGCCCGAGCGCGTAGCTCTGCGCGAGGATCGCCTGACCTCTCCCGACCGCCCCGAGCACCCGGTTCATCTGTAGCTGCCAGTCCTCGAGGGGGTAAGGGCTCTCGTCCGCCTCGATCGCGAAGCCCTCGATCATCAGACCGTCCGCGGCCGCGTACGTCGTCGCATCGCGCGTGGTGATCCAGCTCCCGGCGTTCGGGATGATGTAGGCATCGCCGATCGGCTGGGTCTGCAGCCAGGCGAGCCAGTCGTCGATCCGCTCGGTCCATGCCGCCTCGAACGCGGGGTCGAAATCGGGGAGCGGGGGATCGAAGCTTCCGCCGCCCAGGTAGTTGGGCACCGAGAGGCTGTCCATGAACACCCCGTCGTCGTCGTTCGCCTCGATCTGCCGCTCGACCTCGGCCGTCCAGAATGCGCGCCACGCGGGCTTGTCCAGGTCCATGAGGTACCAGCCCCAGTCGCAGTTCAGGACCCGCGAGCCGTCTTCCTCGGGCTGGTGGTAGAACCAGCCCTCCTTCACCACGCCGCTCCCCGGCCACTCCCTAACCCACTCGTTGCCCTCGATGACCAGGAGCCACCCGCCGGACGGTTCGCACGTGCCCTCGATCGCCCGATAGCCGAGGCCAAGGCCGAGACGGTAGTGGAGGACGAGGAACTCCGGGTTCACGGCACGGAACCGGTTGGCCTCCGATCGGGTGATCTTCTGCACGCCCGCGTAGTGGGCGGCCACGAACGCAATCTGGGCATCGGTCAGACCCTGGCTCGGCTGGTCGCCGAACACATGGACACCGGACGTCGTGTCCGGCCAGGGGCGCGGCGCCGCGTTCGCCCCTGCTCCCGAGGCGATGGTGGTCGCAGCCACTGTCATGTGGCGGCCGTCGGCCGGCTCCTGTAGCCCGCGCGTCGTCGCGCGAGCAGCGCGCGTCGCACCGGACGTCGCGCAGGCGGCGATGACGACCACCGCCAAGCAGATCGCGGAAACAGACCTCAGCATCCCGTTCCTGGACGGACGCGGGGCGATCGGGTCGCTGGCTCCGGTGCTCACCGGGTACCCTTTCCTACCAGGCACGATATCGGAATCCCCGGGCCTTCGCGACCGGGACAACCTGGTAGCCGGTACCGCCGCCAGGACGGGACTCGCTGAGGCAGCTGGGGGCGCGGCGTTTCGTCTCTCTTGTCGCTCTCCCGACGCTCTGTTGACGGTTGAAACCGGCCGATGGGATAGTGGCCGCCTGCCGGTCGTACGGGCGGGCAACGGGCCCGTCCCCCGGTTGGAAGGAGCTGAGCTGGCAGACATAGAGGTTGGAGCGGTCGTAGATGGGACCGTGAGCCGTATCACCCCCTATGGGGCCTTCCTCACCCTCGAAGGCGGCAAGGTCGGGCTCGTGCACATCTCCGAGATCGACCGAAACTACGTCAAGGACGTTCACGAGCACCTTCGTGAGACCGACGTGGTCAAGGCCAAGGTCATTGCCATCAAGGAGGACGGCAAGATCGATCTGTCGATCAAGGCCCTGCAGGATCCCGCGCCGCCACGGCCGAGGCGTGGTGCCGACCCGGGGTTCGAGTCGATGCTGAAGAAGTTCATGCGCCAGAGTGAGGAGCGCCAGGTGGACTTCAAGCGCTCCGTCGAGCACAAGCGCAAGTAGCGCCCTCCGTGGGCCCGCGCGGAGACGACGTCGGCGCGATCCACCAGCAGCTGGGTCGCGAGCCCTCGGTTCCGTTCGAGGTGTCGGCGCGCTGTTCCGGCGGCCACCCGCTCGTGATCAGGAACCACCCCTTCGATGCGGACGGAAAGCCGTTTCCGACGCTGTTCTGGCTGACTTGCCCCGAGGCGGCCAAGCGCGTCTCGCGCCTGGAGTCCGGAGGCTGGATCGGGCGTCTCAACGAGCGCGCCGCCGTTGACGAACGCTTTGCCGCCGCGCTCGACGCCGCCCACGCCGAGTACGCGCGTGAGCGGGCGCGCACGGAGCCTGCGGCGCAGGCACTTGGCGGAGTCGGCGGGACCCGAACCGGCGTGAAATGCCTCCACGCGCACTACGCGAACCAGCTCGCCGGCGGTGACGACCCGGTCGGGGCATGGGTGGCCGGCGAGGTGGAGCCGATCCACGACGAGTCGCCCGGGCGTGTCGCGGCCGTCGACCTGGGGACGAACTCGATCCGGCTGCTGGTCGCGGCGAGGCGCGAGGACGGCGGGCTGGACGAGTTCTGCCGGGACATGGTCATCACGCGGATCGGGAAGGGAGTGGATCGCACCGGTCGGATCGACCCCGAAGCTCTCGGCCGAACCCTCGAGGTGCTCGCGCGGTACTGCCGCCGAGCGCGTGCCCTCCACGCGGAGCGCATTCGCGTCTCGGCGACGAGCGCCGTGCGCGACGCGTCGAACCGTGCCGACCTCGAGGGCGCGGTTCGAGCCCTCGCGGGATCCGAGCTCGAGGTGATCTCTGGGGAGAAGGAAGCCGAGCTCTCGTTCCTCGGTTCGACGAAGGGGCTCGAGGCGCCGGCGCCGTTCCTCGTGGTCGACATCGGCGGCGGCTCGACCGAGTTCTCCCTGGGCACGAAGCTTCCGGAGGCTGCGATCTCCACGGGCATCGGCAGCGTTCGGATCACAGAGCGGTTCGTGCGCCACGATCCGCCGGCCCCGGAAGAACTCGACGCGGCCAGGAAGGTGATCGCGGCCACCCTCGCGGAGGTCGAACGAGCGATGCCGATCCGCGACGCCGCGACCCTGGTAGCCGTCGCCGGGACGGCCACCACCGTCCAGGCCATCAGCCTCGGGCTCACCACGTACCAGCCCGAAGCCACGCACCGGACCACGCTGACGATCGCCGACGCAGAACGAATTCTGGGCGAGCTGGCGCGGATGACTAACGACGAACGCGCGGCGATCCCGATCATGCCGCCCGGCCGAGGAGACGTGATCGTCTGCGGAGCGCTGATCCTCATGGAGGTCTTGCGCCGCTTCGGTTTCGAGCGAGCGCTGGTTTCCGAGACCGACCTTCTGGACGGGCTCGTGTTCGAGATACTCGAGACGAGGTAACCTGCGCGCCGTGCCCAAGAAGACGCGCGACCGTCATCTCGCCAAGCAGGCCGCGCGCCGCCAGGCGGAGAAGCTGCAGAGGAAGCGTCAGCGCTCAGCGGGAATCGGCATCGGGGTCGGTCTCGGCGCCGCTGTGATCGGGATCCTGGCCGTGGCCCTCACCCGCGGTGGCAACGAGGCGGCCTCCCCGTCCTCCTCGGCCTCGCCCACCCCGGAGGTTGTGGCCTGCGGCGCAAAGGTGCCGAAGGACGCCGCAGTGACGAAACCGCAGTTCGCGTCGGCGCCGCGGATGCGGATCGACACCGACAGGACGTACGTCGCGACGCTCAAGACCTCCTGCGGAACCATCGTGGTCCAGCTGGACGCGGCGCAGGCGCCGAAGACCGTCAACAGCTTCGTGTTCTTGGCCAGGAAGGGTTTCTTCGACGGGACGCGGTTCCACCGGCTCGACACGAGCATCGACGTCATCCAGGCCGGCGATCCGACGGGCACGGGCACGGGCGGACCCGGCTACACGATCCCCGACGAGGCGACCGGCGACGAGAAGTACACGCCGGGCGTTGTGGCGATGGCGAGGAGCAACGCGCCGAACAGCGGCGGCAGCCAGTTCTTCATCATCACCGGCCCAAAGGGCAAGACGCTCTCGCCCAACTACACGATCTTCGGCCGCGTCATCGAGGGACTGGACGTGGCTAAGAGGATTCAAGATCTGCCGATCCGAGATCCGAGCGGGGGCTTCTC
>Ga0299915_10001298_pt1 | contig 18550 bp, 10 predicted proteins | sample RVTome_13_FD_200263 | JGI IMG/M metagenome (GOLD analysis project Ga0299915, IMG submission 200263) | Soil microbial communities from uranium-contaminated site in the Upper Colorado River Basin, Wyoming, United States - RVT92D227 (version 2) ... | reverse complement strand
ATCCGAGGACGAGATCGCATGCCCGAACTGCGGCACGATGGTGAGCAAGGATGCACTGATGTGCTACGCCTGCGGTGCCAACATCAAGGACGGGCCTGCGAAGGCCGAGGTCAAGGAAGAGGCTCCCGCGGAAGACGCCGAGAAGGTCTCTACGTTGCGAAAGCCGCAGATATTTGTGAAGAAGATTGTGAAGAAGAAAACAGTCTAGCCAGACAGTTGGCAGAACCTTCTTCACAATGAGAATGCGGTAAATAGCTTTTTATATAGCCATACTGCTTACTTCTCAAGCAGTACCCAGACCCCCTGGGTGGGTGAACTTTATGCTAGGCAAAGCTGATAAGCTCGTTGCCAACAGAACTCTGAGCGCTTTGGTGTTTGTGTGCCTGATTTTGTCCGCGTTCGCGGGCGTCCTAGTCTTGTCTGACTCGACGCCGACAAGGGCTCAGGCCATCGGTGACCTCAACATCGTGGGGACCCGGTATACGATCGAGAACCTGTATCAGCCCGTAGACGGTAACGTCACGGTCGGAGCAGGCGGCGAGCTGTACATCAAGGATGCCACCTTGAGCATCATAAGCAACGATGCTCCTGGCCTGAGGCATGTCATAACGGTCAGCGCCGGTGGCAAGCTCATCTTGGACCATGCGACCATAACGACCTACTTGGACCAGATCACGTCGTGGCCGTTCCTCACCCTCACTATTGACGGGTCAGGCACCACAATGGCGGCGACGAACAACTCCGTTCTGATGTTCCCAGGGGATTTCGTCATCAGCAACGGGGCGGATGTATCGCTTCATGAAACGACAATAACAGCGTTGGATTCTACCAACCTTGTACAATACTACGCGGGAGGGGATCCTTTCCTTCTGGATTCGGCAGATGATGGTCCTGCTATGTCGATATTGGGCAGCGCGGCTCTCTCAGTCTTCGATTCGACTATCGACGCTCTACCCGAATATCCTGCACTGGATGCCTATGCCGAGAACATCACTCTGACTGGATCATCTGTCCTGCTCGCAGTGGATAGCTACATAGGCATCGATTTTGGACCTGCCAAGACGGCAGACGACTTGTACCTACACAATATACTATCCCTGTCGGGTACCTCAATTGCCGAGATTTATGGCTGCTATTTCGAGGAGTTCGGAGGTATTCCATCGGATAGGGCACCTGCGATTGATGCTTCAGGTGAGACATATATCGCAATTCCGTTAACGAAAGGTCCCGAAGACACTACTGGTCAGGTGATTACGGCTCTGCAAGCGAGCGGCGAAGGCAGCACCTATCATGTTGGCCCGGGCCTCAGAATGGCTCTTGATTCATTCAATGCAGGCACCGTGGGCGCTATAGATGCAGCATCGCTTGTCGTCAGATACAAGGCAGATCCAACTTACAACGGCAATGCCGGTGTCACGTACAGCACCAATGAAGTGGCTCAGAATCCGACTGGTATCGTACCTCAGGTGTCAGAAACAAGCTTTGTTGAGAAGACATTCGATTTGTATGCGGCTGGAGTCACCACAACTGGCGTTCTGTCCGCTCTCGATGTCAACTTCATCCACACGGGTACTTCTGGCGACATTCAGTTTGACAGCATCTCAATAGTGATATCCTACGGTCCCGAGGCACACATATACAGATGGTTGAACGTCACCGTAGGAGACGAGTATGGAGTCCCGATATCTGGCGCAGATATCTCGGCGGTTTTCACCGGATCATCATCCTACGGCGGCCAGCCGCTGTTCTACTTGGGAATCAGCGGGGCAACACCACTTCCTCCAGATGATGTCTTGGACTATATGGGTGAAACCTCCTCTACATTCGCTGTAACAAAGGAAAATGGAATGGCAGTCGTGCCGTTTCTCACTGACCTGATTTCCGGCGGACAAGCACCCAATTCTCTGTTTGTTGGATCATTCGATGTCACAGGGTCAACTCTTGCATACAGTTCCACTCAGGCCTATTCCTTCCCTGCGTATCCAGCAATGACGCTGGCCGATAGGAGCTTCGATTTCGCGGTCTCCATTGAGGGAATATCTGTCGTGAGCCCAGATATCTCGAGATGGCTCGTTGTGCCGCCTGACCTGGACATAACAGACATGACGTACTACCACTCGGGAGACGTCATCGTTGCAGCGGGCGGAACGTTGTCGGTTCTTGACACCACGTTCATATTCGTTCAGGAGTACGCAAACCAGAGAACGGTTTACGTAGACAGCACTGAATCCTCACCAGCCAGGCTTCTATTCGAGAATTCAGATGTTCAGAGTGCCCAGCCCATCAACATCATCGTCAAGGGATATGCGACTCTTGAAGCGAATTTCACCAACTTCCAGGGCGTCAACATTGTTGCCCTCGAGCACTCCAGAGTGGTCCTGAGGAATGTCACGATGATGGGTGGCTCGCTGACCACATCTTGGGATTCGTGGGCCAATATATCGCTCTTCGACACAGCCCTGAACAACCCAGTGGTCCTGTCGGGCTACTCGAGAGGTTACTTCACCGACACAGTGCTGCCATCGATTGACGTAGAGGACGATGCGGAAGCGTGGGTTTACAGATGGATCTACGTCACGATCCATGACGGCGCTGGCCAGCCTTTGCCCGACGCAGTGGTTTCCGCATACCGCTACGCTGATGGTAAGTACATGGGCTATGCGATATCCGGCGACACAACGCCGTTCCTAGGCGTTGCGCGCGTGAACGCGCTCGCAACGATACTGACGTCCGAGAGCACGCAGTTCGTGGGCAACTACAGATTGAACGCAGTCTATTCCTATGGTGGCAGTGACTACTACGGAGACCAGGAGATCTCTGTCGGCGTGATGCCGTACAGCGAACCCCTGACCTGGAACGCGACCTTTGCGAGCATCGATATATCCAGTGCTCTGCCGAAGCTCAGCGTGCCAGTCCCAGTGACTGTCTGGCCTTCGAGCCCCGTGAAGAACAACCTGACCTATGTGAACGCGACGGTATTGAACGAGGGGGTCACCGGTGCGTACAATGTCGAAGTCTACTTCCTCGACGATGTCACCGCAAATCCGGCAGATCCTGACCCGACCGTTCCATTCGCGATAGTAGTTGTGCCTTGGATCGACCCTGGCGAGCAGGTCGTGGTTACAGCCAGATGGCTTGCGACGTATCCAGTCGGCGAGCCTCACAGGATGCTGGTTCTTGTAGATCCCAACAAGCTGATCAAGGAGATCGGCGAGACAGACACGACCCCGCCAACAGAGGGAGAGGGATTCGTGACCGTTCAGAGCTTGGCCGACTTCTCCGTAACGCAGATTTACACTACCCCCTCAGCCGTAGTTGTCGATGTCACGTGCACGATCAACGCCGTCGTTCACAACGGTGGCGATGAGCCGGCAGCCAATGTGGATGTCGAGTTCTGGGACGGTGCGACCTACATCGACACGTACACGGTAGTGTTCATCGAGGCGGGTGGAGACGCGACTGCTTTCGTGTCGTACGCCTTCACAATATACAGCCCACCGGATAGCAACGTCATCGTTAGAGCAAACCCAGCCCACACGGTCGTGGAGCTGGACTACACGAACAACAACGCCTCCCAGTTTATAACGGTCCTCGAGCCTCCGAACCTAAGACTGGCCAACATGTACTTCATACCGGTCGACCAGGTTCCGGGCGGCGATCAGGTGACTGTGCGCGCCACGTTGTCCAACCTGAAGCCGGCGCCGTTCTCGAGCCCGACCGTCCGATTGACTGTGAGCTACACGCTCGATGGCGAATTACACACCGCATCGCAGGATACGGTCGTGCCGTACGTGTTCACCTTCGAGTTCGGGCCAGTGACTGTGAGCATGTCATTCATATCGCCTGTGGTCAACACGAGGACCACACTCGACGTGACAATGGAGGTCAACCCGGGACAGAGCCCAGCGGAATCGACGTACACGGACAACACCGTGACCGGCGCCATTGACGCTCTGGATGTCAGGGCGGATCTCTCGATTGCATCACAGAACATCTATGTCCAGAGCAGCGGAGGCAACATTACAGGCGAGGAGTTCGGACGTGTGGTGACCATCAACGCCCTCATCGACAACCTCGGAGGGAGGCCGGTCACCAACTTCCAGGTCCAGCTTGGCTGGAACAACAGCGCTGGCTACAACAGGACATTGCTCGTCTATCCGTTCGCGAACATCTCCGCAGTCGCAGGCAACCACACGACTCTAATAACATTCTCCTGGATGATCAACATCACTACGCCAGGGCTGATATCGATATGGGTGCTGGTGGACGCTCCGGACTCCATCGACGAGCCCGACGAGAACAACAACTTCGCGGCGAACGCGTTCACGATAAACGAGCTGGACATGAACATCGCCATATCTACCGCTGCTCAGGAGTACGGCATAGGCGATTCGATCGTGGTTACGGTGACGTTCACCTACACCGGATCGAACGTGCCCGTGAAGGGCCTGCCGGGAGTGCAGCTGTCCCTCTACAACACAGCCACGAGGACGGTCGCCCCTGGCTCTGCTACTGGTCTGCTGTGGACGAACAACGAGACCGGGAAGGTATCGGTCTCCCTGATAGTCCCGTCCACTATCGAGAGTGGGACGTACAAGGTCCAGGTTGAGGTGACCTCCACAGGCGACATCGAAAGGAGCGATACCGACCTCCAGATAACAGGTGCGGTCGAAGGAGGCATGTTCCCGTGGTGGTTCTGGATAGTCATCATCATCGTCGCGGCGGCCGGCGTCGGAGGTGCCTTCATCTACACCTACGTGTACGGCCTCGGAAAGCTGGTCGAGTGCGGCGAGTGCGGTGCGTTCATATCCGCTGCCGAGAAGAGGTGCCCGAAGTGTGGCGTCGAGTTCGAGGTCGGCACGATGAAGTGCTCCGAGTGCGGCGCGTGGATACCTGCCGAATCGGCTGAGTGCCCGAACTGTGGTGTGAAATTCGTGGGCGAGGTCGAGGAGGAGAAGGACTACCTGGAGCGCATGAGGAAGGAGTACGAGGACATGGTCTCCAAGTACCGCGAGCTCGCCAAGGTCGAGCTCGGCAAGAAGTTCAGCGAGAAGAACTTCCAGGAGTGGTGGACCAGGCAGCCTGCGTTCATCAGCTTCGAGGACTGGCTCGCGAAAGAAGAGGAGAAGAAGAAGGAAGGGCCTGTCCCATGCCCGGTCTGCGGGACGCTGAACCCGAAGGAGGCCACTGTGTGCCACAAGTGCGGCACTGTCTTCGGAGCCCCGAGGCCCGCAGGCGGACCGTCGAAGAAGGGCCCGCCGCCAGCAGCTCCTCCAGCCGCAGGCGGTCAGCAGGAGCCCGCAGAGGCCGAAGGCCAAGAGGAGATGCCGCCTACCCAGGCAGCAGCCCCGGCTGCGGGAGCCCCGAGGATGGTCATACGAAGGCCGATAGACAGAAAGGTGATCCCGAAGAAGATCATCAAGACCCCGACGGGCGAGGAGAGGACTGAGGGCGAGGAGAACCAGTAGGTCGGATTTGACCCAAACCCTTCCAAACCATTTCCATTGATTTTCATTCTTCTGCATGGGCGCGAGGCCATGCAAACAGATATGCCCCTTCACGTCGTGGCATGTCTGCCCAAGGGAGTGTTCAAATGACTCCGCATTCGATTGCGCCCACGAAGCCGATGATCCCCCATGATGTCCTCGAGAAGGTCGACATCCGCGTCGGAACCATCGAACTAGTCGACGAAGTGGCCGGTTCGGACAAACTGGTCAGGATGGTCGTCGATTTCGGTGATCGGAAGAGGACCGTACTGGTCGGCATGAAGAAGGAGCGCACGGATCCTAAGGAAGTGGAGGGTATGCAGGCCCTTTTCGTCGTCAACATCGAGCCTAGGAAGATGATGGGGCAAGTCTCCGAGGCGATGCTGTTCGACATCGGGTACGCCGACGGGATAACCCCCATCCTGGCGGTGCCGGAGAAGCCTGTTCCGCCGGGGACCCGCGCTGGCTGAGACGCACAGCGTCCGCTCTCAGTATTCAATCCGACAGTCAGGCAAGCTGCAGCAGCCCTGAAAAATGCTCAGATCCTCTCGGCGCCCTCGGCCAGTTTCGCCCTGACCTCTTTCATGACCTTCTCCGGGTCCTTGTAGTAGGCCGATATGATCGTGGCGACCTTGCGGTGGCTGTCCATGCCTATCTTCTTCATGTACTCGAGGATGTCCACTCGCCTCTTGATCTCCCTCTCCATCTCCCTGGGGGCCCAGTTCCTGGCCATCCTCACCTTCTCGTAGACATAGCTGTGACCGCTGTAGTTGAATGTGTCATCCGCCGGGTTCCATGTGTATACGGAGTTCGTGATCAGCTCGTTCGTCTCGGGGTCGATGCCCACTATCTCCGTGAGCGACTTGACACGCCTGGTCATCTTGGTGCCGACCTTGACCTGCGCCTGGAGGAGCACGATGTTGAGCGCGGTTACGAGCGCCCTGGGCAGGTTGATGGGGTCGTTCTCCATCCTGTGGACCATCGCTTGAACGTCCTCTGCGTGGAATGTGGAATAGCAGGTCTTGCCCGTGGCCATGGCCTGGAAGACGACGTACGCCTCCTTGCCTCTGACCTCACCGACCATCAGGTACTGGGGCCTTTGCCTCATGGCGGCAGTCAGCAGATCGAACATGTCTATCTCGCCCGTCGCGCGGCCCGTGATGTGGCTCTTGCCTCCGAACCCCTCCCTGGTCAGGCCGGGGACCCAGTTCTCGTGGGGCAGGTTGAGCTCCCTGGTGTCCTCGATGGAGACGATCTTCATCTGCGGGGGTATGAACAGCAGGACCGCGTTGAGGGTGGTGGTCTTGCCGGAAGCTGTACCTCCGCAGACCAGCATCGATTGGCCGTGCTCTATGGCAATCCAGAGGTAGGCCATCATCTCGGTGCTCATCGTCTTGAACTTGAGCAGGTCGAGGGGCGTGAACGGGTTCTCCTTGAACCGCCTGATGGTGAACGAAGAGCCTCTCTTGGTCACGTGCTTGCCCAGGGTGGCCTGAAGCCTCGAGCCGTCGGGTATGGTGGCGTCCAAGAGCGGGCTCGCAACGGAGATGTGCTTGCCGCACTTCTGGGCCAGCCAGACCACGAAGCCGTCGAGCTCGACCTCCTTATCGAACTTGAGATTGGATCTGATGGAACCGTATTTCCTGTGGTAGATGTAGAATGGGACGCCGACGCCGTCGCACGAGCAGTCCTCGACATTGGGGTCGGCCATCATGACATTGATGACGCTGTAGCCCACGAAGTCCCTCGTGACGTAGTACAACACGCGCTCCTTCGAGATCGGGTGGAGCGTTATGCCGAGCTGCTTCATCAGGTTCTCGACGATCTTCCTGAGGGTCCTCTCCTTCTCCTCGTCCTTGGACTCGGTCATCCTCTCGACCGACGCGACGAGCGTCTCCTTGAGCAGCGCGAGCACGTCCCTCTCGTCGTCCGAGAGCTTCGGTTCGATGACCTCGTACAGGTACTCGTTCGTGTGGTTGTCGTACCTGATCCTGACGTACGCGTAGTTCTGCTTTATCGGAAGGAGCTCGACCTCGTCCATGTTCGGCTCGGTTATCCTGGGCACGTCGGTGATCTTCGTCATGTCCATCGACGACTCGTTCTTGCTGAGGGCGAGCATCATCGGCTTCGGCTTCAGCTTGAGAAGGAAGTTGTAGTAGGCCGTCTTGAATCCGGGGCCCTTCCTCTTCTCCTCCTTCGGAGGAGCTGCCTCGGCCGCCATCTTTGGTTGCTCTGTCTCAGTCATCTGATCACCCGAAGAGTATCCTCAGCGTTATGAACCCCATGAGGAGCATTATGAAGCTGTGTCTCATCCCTATCGGGATGCTGCCATTCTGGATCACGCCCGCCAGTATTCCGTCGCCGACTGCGTGGACGACGACTGAAAGCAGGAATATGAACGACACGGTCGGTATGATGTCCACGTTGATGCTGACTCCAGCGATGTCCCCGGCGCCCATTTCGATGGCCGCGTCGCTGACCTGCTGGCCCGCGTCCTCCATCTTCGGAAGGAACTGGCCCTGCAGGATGAGGACCGTCGCGATGAAGACGAAGTAGGCGATGTAGACAACGAGCACGTAGGTCTGCATCGTCACCCCCCTCTCCTCCTGGGTCAGGATGGTCTCCTTGGCGTCGTGCGAGACCATCGTGAGGACGTCCGCGACGTTGCCGCCGGCGTCATTGGCCTTCATGATGATGGAGGCCATCCTCGTGACGAGGGGCGTCTTGACGCGCTCGGAGAACAGCCTGATCGCCTCCGATGCAGGGACCCCCCATTCGATCTGGGCGGACATCTTCTTGATCTCAGGCGTGAGCCGCCCATACCTTCCAGACGATGCTACGACTATGGCATCAGCCAGGGTCATGCCGAACCTGCCGGCCTCGGCCACATCCCTCAGGAAGTCGGGGAGCCTCGTCTCGATCTCCCTCACGTGCTTTTCCTTGGTGCTCATGTAGAAACCGTATGGGCCGATGAGTGCGAGGATGGCGAATATGACGTAGTCTATCCATTCGAATGGCAGGGCCACGCTCCCCATGTAGTCGAGCAGGCCGGCGAAGATGCAGATGGCCGCGACGGCTATCGAGACTCCCAAGATCGTCCCGGTGCGGTCGGCTTTCTCAGTTGCCAGGATCCTCTTGAGCGCCTTCTCCCTTTCCCTCTCGGATATCGTTTTCTGGGCGGGCATCTACATCGAACTCTCCTTTGCCATGTTCCATATGACGAAGATGAAACCGAACTGCGAGATCGGGATCATGCCGATCACGATGATGTAGAGCATCATGACCATGAAGTCCGGGTCCCCTCCGCCGACGATCGCCATGATGGCGAGGATGAGCACAAGGAACAGGGGGAACGCAACGACCACGGTCACGAACGACTCGGCCAGCATACCCAGGGTCTCCATCTGTGACTTGAGGGCGAGCTTGTTCTCCTTCTGGTACTCCTCCGCCTTCAGCAGGAAGTACGGTTTGAGTTGGCCGCCAGAGGTGGACGTGGTGATGACTCCCTGCAGGAAGTCCTGGAACTTCGCGGAGGGCGATCTCCTCGCAGCCCTTTTGATGGCCGTGAGTATGTCTGCGCCAAGCAGCTCCGTGTCCCTGGTTATCCACGCGGCCTCGTGGCTTATCTCTCCGTAGACTTTCTGTCTCGAGAGCTCCTTGAAGATGACATCGATGTTGACATCAGCAGAGGCCATCGCCGAGATGAAACTCATCGCGGCCGCAATCCTCTTGTCGATGTCCCTTCCCCTGCCCTTTGCCCTTGAGCCAGGGGTGCTGACGAGCAGGAAGTATCCCATGATCGGCAGGAGCACCATCGCGACCACGGCCACGAGCAGCCTCAGGATGATGGTCACCTTCAACAGGCTGAACACCACGATCCCCAGGCCGATACCTATGCCCGCTCCGATGATCGCCAGCACGAGCGTGGCCATGTACACATAGGCCAGGTATTCCTCCGGCCTGATCTTCATGTGTGCCTTCAGGAGTGTGTCATCGAGCTGCTGGATCGCGTTCGTCTTGGTCTTGGCGTACCTGCCCATGGTCCGCCAGGAGAGATCCTGGAAGGACGATAGCTTGATGTAGTCTGGCACAGAGCCCTTGATGAGCTTCACGGTGTGCGGTCCGAGCGTCTCGCCCTGCTGCGCTATCTTGGTCTTGAGGTACTGAGTCTTCTTGACTTCGATCCTCTTGAAATCGTCAGATACTTCAGGCAGGTACCTCACCTCCCGGCGCAGGGGCCATGCCCGGCCTCTGCTGGCTTCCAAAGAGTTCCTTCCGGACCCTCTCGGCCGTCAGCTTCGGATCTTTGTAGTATTCCCTGATGAGTGCCCAGATCTCCCTGTGGTCGGTCACATCTCGGGCGACCATGTACTTCACGATGTCCACACGCCGCTCGAACTCCTGGAGCAGTTCCTCGTGGGTCAGGTTCTTCATCTCCATGATCTTGTCGAACAGGAAGCTGTGACCCTTGAAGATGAACTTGTCAGAGCCCTGATCCCATTCGTAGACGGTGTTGCTGATGAGCTCGTTCGTTTCGGGCTCGAAACCGACTATCTCGATGAGCTGCTTTATGCGCCTGACCATGTCCATACCGACCCTCGCGTGGGTCTGTATTATGACGTTCCTCAGGGCCGTCAGCAGTATCCTCGGGCAGTTGATGGGCGGGTTCTCCAACCTGTTGACCATGCCCTTGACGCTGTCTGCGTGCATCGTGGAGAAGGTCGTGTGACCAGTGGCCATCGCTTGGAACATCGTGTAGGTCTCCTTGCCTCTGACCTCACCGACGATGATGTAGTTCGGCCTCTGCCTCAACGCCGCCCTGACAAGGTCGTACATGTCGATCTCGCCTGCGGTTTTGCCGTCGGGCCCGCGCTCGCCCACGCCTGACCTGGTCGTGCCGGGAATCCAGTTCTCATGCGGTAGGTTGATCTCTCTCGTGTCCTCCATCGTGACGACCTTGGCACCTGGCGGGATGAACAGCGCCATCGCGTTTAGGGTGGCCGTCTTGCCGCTCGCAGTGCCTCCGCAGATGATGGCGGACTCCCCGTGCTCGACGCTCAACCATAGGTACGCAACGATCTCCGGGGAGGCCGTGCCGTACTTGATGAGTTCGACCGGCGTGAACGGCTTCTCCTTGAACCGCCTGAGCGTGAATGAGGCCCCCCTTGTCGTGACTTCCCTGGCATAGGTGGCCTGCACTCTGTGCCCTTCGGGGGTTGTGCCGTCCAGAATCGGGTTGGACACGGACAGCTGCTTCCCGCATCTCTGACCAAGGTTGACCACGAAGGAGTTGAGCTCATCTTCGTCGTCGAAGCTGACGGACGTCTTGATAGATTCGTATTTGTTGTGGAAAACGAAGATGGGTATTCCGACGCCGTCACATGAAACGTCCTCGACGTGCGTGTCGTTCATGAGTGCGTCGATCTTGCCGTAGCCGACGAAATCCCTCGATATGAAGTATATGACCTTGTCCTTGGACATGGGTTCTATGCTGATCCCCCTGGACTTGATGTAGCTGTCCACGCTCTTCTCAAGGTAGGTCTTCTTGTCCATGACGGTCAGCTTGTCCCATTCGTAGTCAAGGGTCTTCTCCAGCGTCTCCTTGATGAGCGTCAGGATCTCTTCCTCGTCCTCAGTAAGAGTCGGCTCTATGATGTTGATGAGGAACTCGCTCGTGGCCGTGTCGTAAGTCGCCCTGATGTAGCTGAAGGGCTGGACGACTCCGTAGAAACCGATCTCTTGGATGTTGACGTCTGTGATCGGAGGTATCTCTGTGTAGACGGACCCTCTGCCCTTGCTCCAATCCCTCCGTCTCGCAGCAGCTCCTCTCGGAGATTTGACATCGACGGGCTTCGACTTGAGCTTGGCTATGTTGCCCACCCACCCCTGGTAAATCCTCGCACCGAGGGGCATCTTGGGGGCCTTGATGTCTGGTTCGACCTTCATCTTAGTCTGAGCCTCGGCCATCTTTTCCCTCCTTAGACTCCTAGCTCGCCGATGTTGACGGTCACCGTTGCCTTGGTGTGGTCGAGCACCCTGATGCTGTCGACCACCAGCGTGAAGGTGTAATAGTTCAGATCTTCGTTCGGGAACTCAACAAGAACCGGTCTGGTCATGTTGAACCCGTTCCCCAGGGTCATGCCAGCTGTGCCGTTAAGCATGTTGAGGAAGTAGTTGTACCAGGCCCAGCCGTGCTTCGAATCGATCGACACTGTGACCTGCGGGACAGCGTCTATGGAATTCTCCAGGGCCTTCGTCTCAGCGAACTGTAGGTCCGCGGTGATGCCCTTCGACCCCGTCCCACCTATCGTGACGTTGAGCCCGAGGAGCGTTATCTGGGTCATCATCATGACGCGGTTCGGACTGGCGGATGTGCCCAGGTTCTTGACTAGGAATTGCGGGCCGGCCAGTACGACCTCTCCTTCCGACTGGTTCAGAATGACCGCACCGTTCTCGTAGATTATGCGTTGCTCGACATAGTACCTGTTCGGGCAGTACAGCTCGAGATATCCACCAGCCTTCCCGTCGTTGTCGGGGTTGAGCTGGTAGGATGCGCTGCCAGTTGCCGTTGAGTAGTAGTTGTATGTCACGTTGATGATGGGCCTGGAACCGAAGCCCTGCGGCACGAAGGCCATGATACCTGCCGTTGACGCAGCGAACACAGGAATGCCTGCCGAGCTCAGCGTCAGAGGCACGAAGACCGGCGTCGGGGCGATCAGCGAGTTAGCTGTGTTGGCGATCGAAATGTCTATGGATGATTTGAGGGTTGAGAACTGTTCGATGACGACCGACATGTGCGCGCTCTCGTTGTCGTTCATCCAAACGGGCACAAATTGGTTCGTGAAAATCCCGAAGAAGGTGATGAACACGAGGAGAGCCATGATTGTGCCCACGGTAGCGGCAACGCCGTCGTCGCTGTCCCACCGGGGAGATTTCTTGATGCGGTCGGCGCTTGAATATGCAGAATAGCTTATGCACTGGGGGGACAAATCCATCCTACCACCATACAGGTGTTTCGAAGCAACCTAATCAGTGACTGGAGCATATATAAGACTGTCGGTTTCAGTATCGTCGCAAAAACGGATGTGGATTGCGAAAAAATCGGCGCAAAACATGTGTGAAAAAATGACGAACTGCAAATCGTTTCTCGGCATCGCATGCGCAAGATTCCCGACTCATGCTTGAGCCTCTTCAGAACCCGCCAAGGTTTAATATAGGGATTGACCGTAACTGCCTTTCTGCTCCCGGATGCCGTGGTAACTCAGCTGGGAGAGTGCAAGACTGAAGATCTTGAAGTCGCTGGTTCAAGTCCGGCCCACGGCACCATTCCTCTGAACTGAGAAAGGGGCCAAGGGGATAGTTTTAATCAGGAGTATGCTCTTAGCGAGAGTTGGCGAGGAGTGATTGGATGCCGATCAAATCGTTCGAGCTCGTTTCGATTGACGCCAAGAGATACTCGAAGCTCGGCGAGAAGATCCCGCACCTGCGCGTGGACCAGAACACGACCGTGACGAGCGTCACGGCTGTCTCGGAGCGCGAGGCGCAGTTCGAGTTCAGGTTCACCGTCAGCTACATGGGAGTCGGGATGATCAAGATCGAGGGCCGGCTCGCCTGGGACGGCGACGCCAAGACATTGTCCACGCAGTGGGGGCAGACGAACCAGCTTCCGAATGAGGTCTTCGGACCGGTTCTCACAGCGATATACGCCAACTGCATGCCCGCCGCGATAATATCCGCGCGGGACCTCGCGCTTCCTCCGCCGATCCCACCGCCCCAGTTCCAGGGGCAGCCCCAGCAGAAGACGAGTGGTAAGGACAAGGGCAGGTCCATGGAAGTCGCGTGAGCGGCTCGGTTTCTGTGCCCTCACCTGATGTGGTCCAGCGAGAACGAACCGATCGTCACTGTTCCCTTCGTCGCAGAATACCTGATGAAGGCCCTCGACTGCACGTCACCGATGCCCTTCACCGATAGGAAAGTGTTCAGGTTTTCGACTTTGAACTCGATCATGCCGTCCATGAGCGAGCCTATCATCTGAATCTCCTGCTCGCCGTGGACGCCCTTCTCGATCGTGTACATCGCGACCGCTCGATCCCTCTTCCTTCTGCCGACGACTGGGCTGAGGAATCTGAAGGCCGTGCCCGGGTCGAGGTAGGCAATGAGCGTGGATATGGATCTGAAGGCGACCCTGTAGTAGTCGTGCTTGTCTTTGAAGGTCTTCGACGCGGCCTCGACGGCCTTCTGTATCGATTCGTAGTCCGTGGGGGATTCGATGTAGTCCGTGTACTGGTCCTGTGACTCATCTCCCATGCTCCTCGAGTACGCATCCACGTACCTGACGAGCCCCAGCTTCTCGTATTCCTCGTAGCCAGAGACCACGAACCCCATCTCCTCGCGAATCTCCTTCGGGGTCTTCTCAGTGAGTATCCAGATCGCCGGTACGCCCTTCTTCAGCCCCTCGGCGATGAAGACGCTCATCAGGACCTCCTTGCCCGTGAACGGCGGGCCGTAGACGAGCACATTGGAGCCGAACGGTATGCCACCCAGGAGCAGGTCGTCGAGCCTGGTCGTGCCAGTCTTGACCTTCTCCTGCTTGAACTCCAGCATCCGGTCCTGCTCGCGCTTCTCGATCTCCTCTGAGATGACGCCCTGCTCCCTCATCCGGAGATCTTCCTCTTTGGATGCGAGGTACTTCTCCTTGCTCCGAATCTCCTCCTCCTTGGCGTTCACCTCAGACTTCAGTTCCTCGAGGCGTTTCTTGAGAGTGAGTTCGTCCTGGGAGCCGAGCTCAGCCTTGGCCTGGGACACCTTCTTGAGCTCTTCCTGGAGGAGCTTCTCGCGGAACATGAGGTCCTCCTCGCGTCTGAGCATCTCCTCCTCCTTGTATCGCATCGGTTCCCTGACCTTCTGAATCTCCTCCTCCCTTATCTTGAGGTCCTCCTTCAGCCTCTGGACCTCCTGATCCCTGACGGCCAGGGTGCGCTCCAGCCTCTGCGCGTCCTCGACCTTGCGCAGCAGCTCTTTGTCGATTCCCTTGCCGGTTCCGCCCGAAATCTTGAGCATCTCGTCCTTCTGCTTGATCGTGACCTCTGCCTCGGCCATCCTCGCCTCAAGCCCTTGGACCTTCGCCACCAGCTCGAGCTCCTTCTGTTCGTAGTCGGCGAACCTCTGGGCTGTCATCGGGTCCGCTCTTGGCTCTGCGAGCGTGACCGCTCCCGTGAGGGCGCCTTGGCTAAGGGCCTCCTCCTTCGACAGGAGCTGCTTCTGCATGGCGTCCAGCTCGGCACGTCTCTCTACCAGCACCAGCTCCAGCCGCTTGAGCTCCTGAGCCTCCGGTGGGAGCTCCTGGACCGCTCCCTCGAGCTTCTCCTTGAGCATCGAGCTGGCCTCCTCGAGCTGCATGATCCTGAGCTCCAGCCGCTCCCTTTGGGCCATCTCCGACGCGAGCTTATCTGTCAGCGCCTTCTGATCGGTCTCCGAGCCCTGTTGGTTCTTTATGAATTTGATGACTGCGATGCTCCCCCGCTTGACGTTATCCAGCTCCTCATCGAGCTGTTTCGTCCTCAGCCGCTCCGTCTCGAGCGTGCCCTTCGTCCTTGCCAGCTCCTCGACCACCGCCTGGGGGTCGAACTGGCCGGACTCAAAAATCCTGAGCTTCTCCCTCAGGGTCTCCCTGAGCTGTATCAGCTCCGCCTCCCTCGCGAGCAGCTCGTTAGGGCCTATGGGGCGTTCAGGCGTCGGTTCTGCGGTCCTGGTCTCCTCGAGCCACACATTGACGTCCTCTTCCTCCCCGGCAAGCCATCTGGCCAGGGAGTCGTCCTTGGGGACCTCTCTGTTGGCAACGGTCGCCTCTGGCTCGGGCCGCTCATCCCCGGAGAGCCACTGGTCGAGGCCGTCCTGTTCGCCTGACAGCCAACCTGCCAGAGACGAGTCCTGAGGCTTGCCCAGACCTCTCGCGCCCTCGATGATCTTGGCTGCGAGTTTCTCCCCTATCCCCTTGACGGACGACAGTTCCTCTACGCTCGCCCTCTGGACGTCCTCGACGGACCTGTAGCCGGCCTCGTGGAGCGTTTCGGCCTTGGCCTCGCCCACGCCGGGTATCCGCCTGAGCGCCTCGAGCCCGGGATCCTCCTTGGCTGGCCCACTGCCGTCGTCCTCGGAGCCATCGGACTTCAGGCTGCTGTAGCAGTGCTCGCACTTGGTCGAGCCGGCCGGCGAGATGGTGCCACAAATGGGGCAGGTGACTCCATCCTCCGGAGCTGTGCTATCGTCTGGCATCTGCTCTCCTAACACGAACCTGATGGTTGAGGGGAACACGGGACCGGCATAAGCCGATTTTGATGAAACCGTATCTTATACTCGTTATGTCCCGTCCTGCTTCTAAATACCTGGATTGAAATATATATAGTTACCCGACTGGGAATCGGGTCTGGATATCAGACTGACGGGCTGGCCGACATGGCGGAGGTGCCGCCCGGAGGGCCAAGGAACGAGGGCCATCGTGGCCGTGTCGGCCGCCTTCCACGCGTAAGGTAACTGGCAGCCAAAAGCAACAATTACCTTGTTGGGCATTCTCCACTGTTACATCCATGGCCAAGGAGATGGAGAAGAAGAGGAAGAGCGACGACAAGGACGAGCGGGTCGGCGTTTACGTGTGTCACTGCGGTACGAACATCGCGGCGACGGTCGACTGCAAAGGTGTCTCCGAATATGCCCAGGGGCTCAAAGGCGTCGTCGTCAGCAGGGACAATGTCTACACTTGCTCGGATCCAGGCCAGAATCAGATCGCGGACGACATCAAGAAGTTCAAGCTCACCAAGGTCGTCGTCGCGTCATGCTCCCCAAAGATGCACGAGAGGACCTTCAGGAAGACTCTGGAGGACGCCGGGCTCAACCCCTACTCTCTCGAGATGGTGAACATCCGGGAACAGTGTTCATGGGTGCACAAGGACAAGGTCGAGGCCACCAAGAAGGCCAAGGACCTCGTCAGGGGCGGGGTCCAGAGGGCCGCGCGCCTTGAAGCGCTCTTCCCGAAGGAGATCGGGATGTCCAAGGACGTCCTCGTCGTCGGCGGTGGCATAGCGGGGATCTCAGCCTCCCTGCAATTGGCCAACTCAGGTTACAAGGTCTACCTGGTCGAGAGGGGCCCGAGCATAGGTGGCAGGATGGCTCAGCTCAGCAAGACCTTCCCGACGCTCGACTGCGCACCGTGCATACTGAGCCCCCGGATGGTCGATGTGGGGTCGAACCCCAACATAGCTCTGTACACGAGCTCCGAGGTCGTAGATTTCTCTGGGTTCCCGGGGAACTACAAGGTCAAGGTTCGAACCAAGGCGCGAGGAGTGGACCCGAAGAAGTGCATCGGCTGCGCGAAGTGCGAGAGGGTATGCCCCGTGAAGACCGTGAACGAATTCGAGGAGTGCCTGTACGAGCGGAAGGCCATCTACAAGCCCTTCCCACAGGCGGTCCCGGCCTCTTACATACTGGACTTCGAGAAGTGCAAGAAGTGTGGCGCGTGTGTCAAGGTCTGCTCCGCCCACGCGATAGATATGGAGGACAAGGAGAAGTTCCAGGAGTTCGAGGTGGGCGCGGTCATCATGGCCACAGGGTTCGACCCGTTCGATGTCAAGAAGCTGAAGGAGTACGACACCACCCTGCCAGACGTCATCACGGGGACGCAGATGGAGCGTCTGATGATCAACGAGTGCGGCGCGGGCATGGTGTTGAAGCGGAAGGCAGACGGGAACAGGGTGAAGAAGGTCGCGTACGTGCTCTGCGCGGGGTCCCGTACGAGGAAGGTCGGAGTGCCGTACTGCAGCAAGATATGCTGCAACTACGCGATCAAGCAGTCCGTCATCCTACGGAAGACGTTCCCGTACATGCAGGTCTACATCTACTACATAGACATCAGGGCCGCCGGCCGCGGATTCGAGGAGTTCTACGTCCGCGCGCAGGAGGAGTACGGCATCAAGTTCATTCACGGCAAGGTCGCGGAGATCAACAAGGGGACTACTGGGATTTCCGTCAGGGCCGAGGACGTGACGCTGGGGGAGATCATCGAGAATGAGTTCGACATGGTGGTCCTGTGCACCGCGATGCTGCCGTCGAAAGGCACCGACGAGCTGGCGAAGCTCCTCAAGGTCCCGCTCGGCGAGGACGGGTTCGTGTCCGAGAAGCATCCGAAGCTCGACCCGGTGTCGACGCACAGATCCGGGCTATTCGCTGCGGGGTGTGTCCTGGGCCCGAAGGACGTCAGGGACAGCGTGGTCGACGGGAGAAGCACTGCCGCGCACGCAATCGAGTTTCTGGGTACTGGCAGGATGCTCGTCGACCCCGTGAAGGCGTATGTCGTGGACGGCACGAAGTGCACCAAATGGAAGGCATGCGAGGCCATCTGCCCCGCCAGGGCTATCACCGTCGACGAGTTCCCGCGGATCGATTCAATCGCCTGCATAGGCTGCGGCGCGTGCGTGTCAGAATGCCCTGAACGCGTCTTCGATCTTGCACACTACACGGACACCCAGATCGAAGCGGAGATCGAGGGCATACTCGGTGAGGAATCCGCGGACGTCAGGATACTCGGCCTGTTCGGTGACATACTGGCGTACGTGGCGGCCGACAGCGCAGGCACCGCTAGGCTCGAGTACCCGACCTCTGTCAGGATAATGCGTGTCCCCTCAGCTGCGAGGGTCGCGAGGCGGGAGATACTCAGGGCGTTCGCCCTCGGCGCTGATGGTGTTCTGCTTTCGGACGAGGAAGGCGGCGAGATCGCGCACATAATCGAGCAGCGGCTGAAGGCGCTCGGGCCAGAGCTCGATTCGCTCGGCATAGGCAAGGATCGCGTGACCTTCGTGCCGATGCTGCTGCCAGTCTACAAGGTGCTGCCGAAGTACGTGGACACTTTCGACAAGAAGGTCAAGCAACTCGGGAAGTTGTCCGCAGAGGGAAGGGCTAAGGCGCTCGAGGCGTCGAAGAAACCCTCGTCTCCCGTGTTCGGCCCGAAAGGGGTCGTCTCCGAGAGTCAGTCCTCGCACGCGGGTCACTGACGCGCGTGCCTGCATGTTGTA
>Ga0299915_10001297_pt1 | contig 18562 bp, 16 predicted proteins | sample RVTome_13_FD_200263 | JGI IMG/M metagenome (GOLD analysis project Ga0299915, IMG submission 200263) | Soil microbial communities from uranium-contaminated site in the Upper Colorado River Basin, Wyoming, United States - RVT92D227 (version 2) ... | reverse complement strand
GGGAGGAGCAAGATTCGGTTGGACCATTGCTCTAATGATCACATAGAGGATAAACATCAATCCGATCATCACTCCAGGGAGGGTGCCTCCGATCAATAGCTTCCCTACAGAGACGTCCGCAATGCTTGCATAGACGACCGCAATGATACTTGGAGGAATCAGAATATCGAGAGCGGCTCCGCCGATGACCGAACCGATAGCGAGGATCTTATTGTAGCCCCGCTTCAGCATCTCAGGAATCATTGTTTTACCAATGGCAGCAGTACAGGCCATGCTGGAACCACTCACAGCGCCGAACAGCATTGCATTGATGACAGTGAGCACAGCGATCCTTGCAGGGACCCTTCCTAAGATCTTATCGATCACATTGAAGGCACGGTTTGCCATTCCAGAGAATGTAATCGCATCTCCCATCAATACAAACATAGGAATAGCAACTAAGACAAAATTGGCGATACCGCTAAAGGCGCTGAAACTGACAATCCCTAAGGCTGGCCATCCGCCGCAAAAGAAATATAAACCAAGGATATTTAATAGTCCGAAACTGAAGGCTACTGGTGTTCCGGTGGCAAAAAAAACCAGAATCCCAATAACGATAAGAATTAATATCCAATACCATTCCATCATTCAGTCCTCCTCTCAGCCTTGGGTTCTTCAGGGTGCCTTTTCAAGAGATAAACGAAATGGTCCACAATTTGTCTGATCAGTTGAATGGACAATAGAAAGGCTCCCAAAGGGATGACCATATAGACTGGCCACAATGGAACGCTGAATAGGCCTCCCGCTGTTCTTTCCTGCGTGATGAGGCTGTCCCAAAAACTCTCCCAAGCGATATAGGTGAAGACCGCACAGAAGAAGAGAGAGAGGATATCTTGAATGATGCCCATGATCTCTTGGCCCCTCTTTTTCATTAAGACGATGAGGATATCTACCTTGGTATGTCCACCGACGCTGAGCACCCAGGCTGATCCCAGAAAGGTACAGTAGACCAATAATATTTCACTGATATCATTCACCCAGGTCGTAGGCTTTTTTACAAGATACCTCATCACCACCTCATAGATAACAATGAGGGAGGTGAAGCCGATAAGGGCCCCGGCGATGACCGCAAAAAAATTGTTAATGCGGTCGAACCAGGCGACAAAGGATATTAAGCATTTCCTAAGCTTTTCCATCATCCCTCCAATGAACTTTGGTCTTTGCATGTTTTACCCAACCCCTCTGCCAGCCGACAGAAGGGATGGGCAAACCATGAATATTATTTAAGATAGGGCAACATCTTTTCATAAATGGCAGGGCCATATGGAGTTGCCCTTTTAGAGATCCAGTCTTTAATCGCCGTCCCGGAACGAATTTCACCGACCCTTGAGATATCTTTATCCGAAAGCTGGATGACCTTCATCCCGTGTTTCTCCTGGACCATCTTGAGATTGGTCTTGTCCATATTGTCAAAGTATTGGCGGGCTTCTTCCTCGGTGGTGACCATGACCTCTTTCATCATGGCCTGGAGATGTTTGGGAATCGAGCTCCATTTCTTTTCAGATATCCAGACTCCTCCATAGGCAGCATAGACAGGGGGATACAGGATGTACTTCATGACCTCATATTCTTTCAATTCCACAAGAGAGATGGTGTTGCGGAGGGCTCCGTCCACGACTCCCCTCTGAAGACCTTCATAGGTTTCAGCGCTTGAAATCCTGACCACCGAGGCTCCAAATTCTCCGAGGAGGACGTCGGCCAATCCACCAAACCCCCTTAACTTCAAACCCCTCACATCATCCAATTTTGAGATTGGTTTGCTGGACATGATGTAAAAAGGCATTCCGATATGTCCGTTCCCGAGGAATAAGGTCCCGCTTTTTTCCAGATATGCCTGAACATACATATCCCATATCCCGCTTTCTCTGAATGCCTTTACTTCGAATTTTGGTTTGGCGAGCTCAGGGATGGTTCCCTCCGGAACCATGCCGGCATAATAGGCCTGGGAGCCATGGACCATGTCAACCACCCCTTTTGAAATGGCCTTGAGTTGATCAAAGGCTGCCACAACCTCAGGACCACCAATGAGTTTGATTTCCAGCTCTCCTTTGGCCTTCTCGTTGACCCGCTTGATATATTCTTTGTAATAATCGTTATTGGCAACGGGTAAAAGCCAGGTTGTGACGGCATTAATGGTAATCTTCGGCGCAGCTTCAATCCTCGCCACCCATGGGGGCGCCCATAAGATTCCTAACCAGACCAAAACCAAAACAAAAATGACCTTTTTCATAACTTCCTCCTTTCGAAGATTTGGATATTGGGCGTTTTCAAGATTGACTTTCGGGCTTCGATTGAAACCCATTTTACGATGATCCCTATTTGATGTAAGGTACCACCTTATCATAAAGGGGAGGCCCAAATTTACCCCCCTTCTTATAGATCCAGTCCTTTATGTTTGGGCTTAAACGGATTTGATTGAACTTGGCAATATCCTCTTTTGTCAGGTTAACAATCTTCATTCCGTGTTTCTCCTGGACCTCCCTTAAGCGGTCTTTATCCATATTACCGTAGTACTTGAGTGCATCTTTTTCAGTCTCGATCATGATCTCATTCAACATATTTTGGAGGTGCTTCGGAATGGTATTCCATTTTTTCTCCCCCAACCACACCGCGCCGGAAGAAGTACAAAAGGGTGGAAAGACAACATACTTCAAGACCTCATATTCTTTGAATTCGACCAGCGAGATCGTATTTCTGATCGCCCCATCCACAACGCCTCTTTGCAATCCCTCATAAACTTCGGCGCTGGCGAGTCTTACGACAGAGGCTCCCATCTCTCCTGCAAGGATATCGAGAAGCCCGCCTAAACCCCTTATCTTCAATCCCTTGACCTCCTCCAATTTTGAGACCGGTTTGTTGGTCATCAAATAAAAAGGCATTCCGATCCAAACATTTCCCAAAAAAACCGCTTTGGCCTTTTCTTTGTAAGTCTGTGTATAAGACTCCCATACGCCGCTTTCCCGAAGATATGGCACCAGCTCATTGGGCAGGAGCAAATCGACGACCGTTCCTTCCGGGACGATGCCTGCATAGTAGGATTGGGCAGCGTGAACCATATCCACCACCTCTGTGGATAGCGCCTTGAGCTGATCAAAGGCGGAGACGACTTCCGGCCCTCCTAAGAGTTTGATTTCAATCTCTCCTTTGGCGCGATCATTGACACGCTTGATGAACTCTTTATAATAATCATTGCCAACATGTGTGACTGGCCAAGCCGTAACGGCTTTGATGGCAATCTTGGGTGCCGCTTCACTCTCTTTTGCTGAAGGTCCCAACAAGAATACCCCCACCCCAACCAAAACGATCGATAAAACAGTTATCCTTTTCATAACTCCCTCCTTTCAATAACTTCTTTTGATGTGAAGCTCCCCGCTGCCAGGGTAGGGCTTGCGGGCACTTGCCGGTTAATACTTCTTTTAATGACTCGGCAGCATGGTATTCACCCACTCCGGTTGAGGGTGACGCTGAAAATGGCCGTACAAGATCTGGTGCCCTTTGATCGCCAGTTTGCGCATCAAGGAAAACCTCTGAGCCAGCTCTCGAATCGTGTTATGAAACCAGTGATTAGAAAAATTCCATGGGCAGACATATTGACAAATACCACAAGGGTGACCTAATGTGTCCCAGTAGCGTCGGCACTTGTCGCCATCCGAATACCACACCCTCGCTCCCCTTATTACCTCTTTGTCTCCTAACGAGATAGCATGGGCGGGACAGGCTTCAGAACATATTTGGCATTTTTGGCAGAAGTCCTGGAGTCCGAAGTCCACAGGCTTGTCGACTGGAAGCGGCATATCTGTCGCCACTGCACCGGGTCTGAAGTTATTGCCGAACTCCTTGGTGACCACATAGGAGCAACGTCCTTGTTCACCTACACCCGCGTCAACAAAGGTGGGCACGACAAGATAAGGTGAATTTTCTGAGGAGAGTGCCCTGGCAGGCCAACCCAAGGAGCGAATGAACTGGGCGATGATGACCGATACCAGCGAGGAGTAAGTATAGATCCAGCCTACTTCCAAGTATTCTGCAATCCCATCACCGCTGGCCATCATCATGCGATTCTGGGGAAAAGCCATGCATATGATGTATTTGTAGTTTAGGTCTACCGGCTTGCCATAAGGCTCTAAGGTATAGGGATGTGCATAATGAGTGTACACCCAATCTTGGTTGAGTTGGGTGATGCCTACCTTGCGGGCTCCCAGATAATGGGCGTAGGATTTGATGGTACGGGCCATTTCCTGAGGATCAGCATGGACCTTCTCTGTAATATCCACTCGATGCCGAGAAGCAATTTTACCCTCCACAACATCCGGCAGTCCCAGGACACGCCGGCTGTAAAAAACAGAAGGGCCAAATTGAGAGGCAATGGGGTCCGTTTGTCGCCATTTCTCCTCTTGCTTTGCCCGGCGGCTTCGGTTTTCATCATCCCATTCCTTTCGTTCGGGACGACGTCTGTAGTATTCTCCATACTCGGCGCTCCCAGGCATCATGTATGCTCTGGCAGTGGGATGGTCCCGCTGGTCATAGCGTCTAACCTCTCCCATTATTTTATAGGTTGGGTGTTCCACTTCTGGCGGAGGACTGATGCTTCTTTCTTCATAGCGCTCTATAAATCCACGGACAATATCTTCCTGGGATAGAGCTTTTCTCTTCATGAAGTCATGTTCCCCTTTGCTTGCGATTACGTCACAGTCTCGAACGAATGGAGATTGGCTCTAAATCGTCTGCGACCTCTTTCAGTCCAAGCTTTTCCAACCTTTCCCGGGTTGGAATTCCATTGCTGTCCCAACCTCTTTTCTCATAGTACACCTGCAGTAGGTTTTCGAAAGGTTCTCTCTCCAATTTCTTCCCCTTCTGGGGACCAGAAGGGATGGATTCGAAACTTCGGGGATAGGGCATGTCATCCTTGGCCCTCATTCCTTCTCTGACGGAAAAGGCTCTTTCAATCTGCCAGCCTCGCTCTAAGATCTCCCGCAATCTCTCAACACCTATATTCTCTCCAGTCGCAAGGGAGACCATTTTGGCCATTGTCGTTAAGTTAACAAATTCCTGCCCCATCCACTCGGTGTTAAATTTGCACATCTCCAGGGCATCGGCAGCGCCACAAACCATTTCAGTGAACATGACAATATCAGCCCTGATTGGATCATACGTGTGGAAATCAGTTGCCTTAGGAGATTTGAACTTTTTATCCCAGTATTTTTCCTCGAAGAGTTTTTTGAAATCAGTATCTTCCCATATGGAGTAGGTGGGCAATCCCCGCAGATGGTCGGCGCCGCGGGTTGAAACCGAATAATTTAAAGCCCGTCCCAAGTCACTACGAAAATCGGTCAATTCATCGAGCCCCTTGATGTGATTGGCATACCTGGCTGCTTCAGCGCCTCGCTCCCCCAACCTCTGTAATAAACCAAGCTTTCCTTCAGCCAGCAAGTCCCCAATTCCCTCCTCCCGATAGGCAATCTTTCGCACCAATTCAACAATGAGTTCGTGATCTCCCCAATTCAGCTCTATGCCCCCCGTATCTTCTTTGGTCAAAATTTGTCGTTGGAAGAGTTCCATGGCAAAGGCGATCATCAGGCCGGTGGACATCGTATCCATGCCATATTGGGAAGCCAGTTCATGAGCCTTACCAATAGAATCTAATCTGGGATTATCGAGTTGATTGCCAAAACAACCGATGGTCCCCCATTCCATCCCCTCCGCATAAGTACCGGCATAGGGGCCTTCCTTTATCACAAAACCATGGGCACAGTGAACCGGACAGCTGAAGCAGGCTTTTGATTTCACAACGAATCGATTTAAAAAGGTATCCCCATAAATGTCCTTAGCCTTTTCTTCCGCCCAGCCAGCTTCCTGCTGGTTACGGACACTCATCTCTCCTCGTTGTTGTTTAGGTGCAATGAGGGTAGTGGTTCCATATCTGCTCCAGATAGGATAAATAGGTGCATGGTATATTTTGTCGAAGAGCTCTTTGATATACTCAAGGTATTCCTTCGGTTTGGCTACTTTTATCGATTTTGAACCCCGGACAACGATCGCCTTCAGATTCTTCGATCCCATCACTGCTCCCATGCCACACCTGCCAGGAGCTCGGTAAAGGTTGGCCATTGGACAGGCAAATCTCACAAGATTCTCACCTGCAGGGCCGATGATCAGGGTCTTCATTTCCGGATCGCCAATGTCTCCCATTTTGATGATCTCATCTGTCTCAAAGACCGTTTTGCCCCACAGATGAGAAGCATCCCGAATTTCTATTTTGTCATCGTCTATCCAGAGGTAAATGGGTTTTTCGGCTTTTCCGGAGAGGATGATATGGTCATATCCGGCATATTTCATCTCCGGGCCAAAATCACCTCCTGAATTGGAGTCCCCGTGTATCCCGGTAAGTGGCGATTTGGCAGTTAGCGTGAATCGTCCTGTGGCAGGTCCGAGGAGGCCAGTGAGTGGTCCCGTGCCGATGATCAGCCTGTTCTCCGGACCCAATGGGTCAACACCAGGAGGGACTTCATCAAAGAGGATCTTGGAATTGAGGTTTCTCCCACCCAAAAACTTCTCTTTCCACTCCCTCGGAAAAGGCTGTTTGATGATCTGGCTTTTGGTTAGATCAATTCTAAGGATTGTTCCTGCCCAACCATAGGACTCATTCATCCGATTGCCTCTTATTCAGTCCTGGGTTTTCGCCGCTCGAATTTCTCAATATATTCTTCATATTCATTCCTGGGAATGCCCCATTTCTCCAATAGAGTCCTGACCGTTAAGGTAGTCGTATTCCCGCTCTCTTTTTGAGAGGTATGTATGTGTGGATTGAATTCCAAAGCCCTGGTTGGACACCATTGGACACACTGGGGTTCACCCTGGCAGAGGTCGCAGACGATAACACGTTGGGTGGATGGATCGATCGATAAGGCCCCAAAGGGGCAACTCTGGAGACAGATTCCGCAGCTCGTGCAGCGTTCTTCATCAACCTTTATGATATCGGCCTCTTTTTTTAATGCCTCTGCAGGACACTCTGATACACAGGGTGAATCAGGGCATTGTTGACAGACCACTGGCACATCCATAAAGAAGCGTTCTATCTTGACAATATGGATCCTTGACCGTTTGGGATTGGACTCGCCATGTCGGGTGAGGGAACAGATCAGTTCACAGATTCTGCATCCGGTGCATTTCTGTGGATCAGGCTGGATGTATCCGGCAACCATCTTAAATCCCTACGAAAGAATAGACCTTTTTTGTCGTTTCCTTTGTTCCGCTATCCTGGGCAAAGGCAAGGGACACAGGACCGGTCAATATCCATGATGGCTACTTCTACTTTTCAAAACAGAAGAAGATAATAGAATATCTTCTAACTATGAATCTCATGTTGATGGATGAAATGCTTGGAAATATCTCTGATGAACCCCACCCTCTATTTCTTATTCCGGAGGTATTTCTCGCGGGCAACGACCGCCGCACCGATAGCTCCGATGATCTGCGGGTCTGAATGGATCTTCGGGTTGATCCCAAGTCTTTTCTCAACCATTTTCACCACTCCGATATTCTTGGAGATCCCACCGGACATCACAAGGTCTTCTTCCAGTGAAATCATCTCCAACATCTTTTCACACTGAATGGCTATGATCTGATGGATTCCCAGCAGGATATTTTCCTTTGGGACTCCCTTCCGGAGCATGGCCAGGGCCTCAGATTTGGCGAAGACAGCACAGATGGTGGAAAAGGTGATGGGCTTATTAGCGGAGAGAGAGAGGCTTCCCGTTTCCTCAATCGGAATTTCGAGAAGATCAGCCATGGTCTCCAGGAATCGACCATTTCCTGAAGCACACTTATCATTCATGACAAATCCGGTTAGCCTTCCCTTATCATCCACATTGATGGCTTTGCAATCCTGGCCTCCAAGATCCAAGACGGTTCTCGCCTTGGGAAAGACCCAATGAGCTCCTTTGGCATGGGCCAGAATATCGCTGATGTTGTAGTGGGCGAAGGGAACGACGACCCGGCCATATCCTGTCGCCACGATCGAAGTGAAGTCTTTAAGTTTTAGTCCCGTATCGGAGAGAGCATGATCCATGATCATTTCAGCAGTCCTCGCTGCCCCCAAACCTGTTTCTCCGACATATTCCTCAATCAGTTTATCATCCTCAAAGATGACGATTTTCGATTTTCTTGAGCCGAGATCGATTCCTGCAAAATACATTTGTCTCTACCCCGCTTTCCTATCCCGTTGTAGGTTTTTCTTCCGCTCTTCGGCAATAAGGGCTGCCCCATAAGCAGCCACAATTTGGGGATCTTCCGGAACCTTTGGCAGGGCGTTGATCCTCTCTCCAAGAAATTTTACAAAACCAGGGTTCTTGGCTACCCCACCGGTCACCACAACCTCTTCGGTAATTCCCAGACGTTTGGCGAGGCCTGCCACCCGCTCTGCAATGGAGAGATGAATTCCTGCTGAGAGGGCCTCGGCAGAGATATCTGGGTTTTCATGACAATGGGAGATGACCTCCTGTTCTGCAAACATGACGCACATGGAGCTGATTTCGAACTGAACGTCTCCTTTCAAGGCCCATCTTCCCATGTCTTCTAAGGACGTCCCAAGGAGTTTGGCCATCGTTTCAAAGAAGATTCCAGTTCCTGCGGCACACTTGTCATTGCTCTGGGTATCCTCAATCTCTCCCCTCTCATTCAATTTAACTACATTACAGGTTTCCCCCCCCATATCGATGATGGTCCTCGCCTTCGGGAAAAGACCATGAACCCCTTTAGCCAAACAGTATGCCACTGTCCGGTAGAGGTTGGTAAAGGAGATATTCTTCCCCATCCCTCCGGTTGAGGTGATGAATTCAAGATGGGACGGGGCTAAGCCGATCTCTCCAAGCGTCTGGTCAAGGATCTTTTTAGCAAGAGTGTTGGTTTCTTCCGAACTATTCAAGACCTTTTTTGAAAGGATCTTTCCGTTTTCTACAATGACCAGCTTGATACTGCGATGTCCAATATCGATTCCAGCAACAGCCATCTCATCACCTTCTTTTTAAGATATTTTCCCCTCACGCCTTCTCTTGTCCTTATAAGATTCCATAATCTCCATGAAAGTCTCAATCCGTTCCTGCATCTCTTCCTGAGAGGTATAGTTGGGATCCGCTACATCCATGTCAAGGACGAGAGTGGGAATCCCCGCCGTCTCAAGGAGGGTGTCTTTCACCGAACGGATCAGGACAGGGCTTGTATGACAGGTCACATTAGCGTAGAAGATAGCCCCGTCCGCTTTATAATCTTTTGCGAGCTGGATGGTGTCCGGGATCAGGCAGGCCTGGGCAGGACAGATCAACTGGGCCACCATGGGCCGGTTATAATACTTATTGGCAAGGCTCTCTAAGGGGTGATCCGGATCGAGTTTGATATTCGGCGGCCAATAAGCCATGTGAGGCTCCCCGACGGAGAAAATTCCATGCTCCTCCTCCATCCAGTCCAGGAGTTTATGAGAGAAATTGGGTGGCATCAGGATTGAAAGAATTCGATATCGTTCCGGAGTATCGATCGGCCCTTGCCGTTTTTCCACATTCTCCTTGATTTCATCCCTGACACATTTGAAGAAATTGAGTGCTTCTGGAATGCCCGGGGTGAACATATCGACACTATACTGTTGTGTGAACCCCCGATGCCGAACCGGTGAGGGGACCACTTTTCTCATCTCCATGATCTCAAGGTTGATCTCAGCAATCTGTCGTTCGATATCTATGATTTCCCGGAGTCTGTTCCAGTCGAACTTTTTCCCCGTGAACCCTTCAAGGAATTTGATCAGCTCCGTGAGATTTTCGATGTAGTAAGCAAAGTCAACCTCCCTTTTTCCACCATAGCTCATGTCTAAATAATAGATAGGGATGTTGTAAGCCCGAGCCAGCCCCATGGTGCTGGAGGCTGCGTTGGTGCACCCAATTTGAACGGAGATACAGAGGTCTGGTTTAGGAGCTTTTTTCAAGAGGGCTCCTCCCACCACCGGCCGATGTCCTTGGCAGACCTCCCAGGGATATCCGAACCGGGAGGAGGCGTCCATATATTCGCCCTGTTTTTTTGTCAATTGGGCAATGGCGCCGACTAAAAAAGAGGCATGGGCTGGGATGACATCAAAGGCATAGAGGATCTCGACAGGGGCAAAGGCGGAGTGAAGGACAAAGAGTTTCCCGTTCTTTTTGGCGTCCCTGATATCCTTGTAATAATTGATCTGGTGCTCGTAAAAGAGCTCGGCACTCTTGGTCGTCGGTCTCTTTTTCCGATGGGCAAGGATCGATTCCAGAGAAGCAATCATCGCATTAAAATCTTCAAGATTGATTTCAATATCCTTGATCTTTGGTTTCATATCCCTTCTCCCATCCTGAGGTTTTTAATCTCCTTCCAAACAGGCTCTTAGAGATCTTCCATCTGCATCTCCAACATCTCAAGAAAAGCCTGAACCCTGATCTTTAACTGGCCTGTTCCAGCTGCACCATAAAGGATCTCCAACTGGAGGACAGGGAGGCCCGCTTCTTCAAGGCTTTTTCGGAGCCAGGGTCTTTCCCATGCGGTCGGTGTGCAGTAACGGACCATCTCCTGAATAATGCCGTGAACCTTATACTCCTTGGCCACCTCAACGACCTTGGTGAAGCGTTCTTCTCCGGGGGTCATCCTGGCACAGGGGAAACGAGTGAGATAGCGCTGGGCCAGGGCCTCCATCGGAGGCTTATCCTCTGCCACCTCATCCCACCAGTAGCGGATCCCTGTACATAGATCGTCGATAACGACCGTGCACCCCTGATCTTCTATGAACTCAATGTAGTGGGGGTTGTTAAGGACGCTGCCGGAGATCATCAACCGAAGCTTGGTTTTGTTTTCCCGATGGGCAAGGGCTAACTCCTGGAGGATCGATTCAATCATCGGATTAAACTTCTCTTTTGAGATTTTTTCGCAAGCGTTCATGATCTTCGATACCTCAGCGCCCGTGATTTTCGGGGGATCCTCTTTTCTCAATTCGTTCAGTTTCCTCAGATTCCTTCGGGCCCGATTAAAAAGGCGAATCGACTCCGAAAGGCGGTCTTCGGGTATGGTGACCTTAAAATGGTCTTCAAGGCTCTTTTTAAAATCCTTGATCTCCCTCTCATAAAATTTCTGAGCCTGGGGCAACTTGGTGTGGGGGACGGAAAGAATGTATCGATAAGGGGTGGGAATATAGCGATCCCAAACATCAAAGAGCCGTCGGGCATGGTCGCAGTTGGAAGCAACGACAAATCCGTCTAAAAAATCGTAATGCTTTTTATAGGCCAACTGGAAACAGGTTCGGACAAAAGAGCAGGTGGTGGTATAGAGATAGGCGTTTGCATCATCGAGGGGAATTTCCTGGGCAATTCCGCTCACCCGGACCGGGAGAAGTCCTGCCGCATGGATCACTTCTTCCGGGACATAGTCACAGAGCCACCCCACCACCTTTCCTCCCCGGGCCTTCCACTCCTTGATCTCATCGATAAAAGGGATCTGCTGATTCATTCTTTCGATGGGTCTTAATGTTTCAAGTGGTTTTCTCCCGCTCATGAATGGCTTCCCCTTTCTAAGACGTTCTTCAGTTTATAAATGATTATGCAAGAGAGGTTCATTTGGCGTAATCATAAAACCCCTTCCCCGATTTTTTGCCGAAATACCCTGCCGCAACCATATTGACCAGAAGGGGACATGGAACATATTTATCGCCCCCCCTTCGTTTGTTCAGGTCTTCGGTAATATGGAGCATCGTATCCAATCCGATGAAGTCGCTCAGTTCCAGAGGCCCCATAGGCCAGTTGAAGCCCGACTTAAAGGCCATATCGATATCTTCCTTGGTGGCAACCCCTTCGTAGAGGCAGTAATATACCTCATTCAGCAGGGCGACCATGGTCCGGTTGGTCAGGAAACCCGGACAGTCCACTTTCAGCTCACAGACATCTTTGTCGATCCTTTTACAAAACTCTTTTGCAGCCTGGGCAGTCTCCTCGCTTGTTTGGAGGGCCCTGACCAGTTCGATCAATCGCATCACCTGCGGGGGCTGATGGAAATGGATGATGATAAATTTATCAGGCCGGCCACTTGCAGCGGCAAAAGGAGTGGCTGGTAGGGCAGAGGTATTTGAGGCCAGGATGGTGTGAGGAGGCATGACCTTTCCCAGCTGGGCAAAGACCTCCTTTTTGATATCGAACTGCTCGAAGACGGCTTCGATTGCAAGATCCGCATCCCCGGCCTCTTCGAGACGATCGATCTTTTTAAGTCTTCCCATCATCGCCTGTTTTTCTTCGATCGAAAGCTTCCCTCTTTCCACTCTCTTCTCGAGAGCTTTTTCGATCGTCTTCAGCCCTTTTTGGCAGGCCTCGCTGTTGATGTCAAAGACATATGTCTTAAAACCGGATTGGGCACAGACCTGCGCAATGCCGCTTCCCATTAAACCCATGCCAACAACTAAAACCTTATTGATCATCATTGTTCTCCTCCTTTCTTGTTCCTCATGGTCTTCTTCATGATTGGGGTCCCCTTTTTTCATCCGTTTTGAATATTCCATCAAAGAGGATGGTCATAATCATATTCGCGACTTCTTCGATCGTTAGGTCTCCGTCATCCTTGAACCACCTGTAAACCCAATTCATTACGGCGAACATTGTAAAATTGATTGTGGGTAAATGGGTGATTCGCAACCGTTTGGCTTTGCTGAGCTCTTTAAGTACCTCCAAATAGGTATCGTAAACTTTTCTATGTTGTTGATAGATTATTTTCTTTAATCTGGGAGGGAGTTGATATTGTTCCTCAATGTAGATCTTTATTTCCTTCTTCTTTTCCTTCAATAGGGAGGTTTGCCTCAATGCCATGTGCTTCAATCTTTGTTCAGGATCAGAAAACTCCCGAACCGTTTGGTCAAGAATGGCCAGTAAATAGTCCCCAATGGATTTGATAATTTCGTAGAGCAATTCATCTTTATTTTTAAAATAATAGTAAAGTGAAGCGCTGGTGATCCCAGCCGCTCGGCCAATATCCCTGATGGATGATCGGGCAAAACCTTTTTCATAGAAGAGTTCTGTAGCTTTGTTGATTAATTTTCCACGTATAGGGTCGTTTTTCATTTTAGATGGAGGGATTTAATTTGATCAAGCGATAAGTATAATAAATGAAATAAAATAAATGTCAAGGGAAAAATATATGAAAATAAATATTTGTTGGCTTATGTTTCTTGGGCCTACATGGTCTCAATATGGTGAATCTTAGTATAACTTATTGATTTAATTTATTAATATAATATCAAGTCTTAACCATGGATATGATCCGATGATTCCAACAGTGATTTTCAAAAATTCATTTGAAAAATATTTGTTGACAAAAAATAATGGCCATAATATAAATTGATCAATCGATTGATAAAATATATTATCGGTGAGGGTCGGTTGTCCAGACAGCAAGTTGCGATTTTAAGCAGCATTTCAGTGGAATGAGCATCGCTTTATTTAAATTACCAAGGGATGAAGGAGGCATGAAATGGAGTTGAAAAATTTACTCTTTGAGGAGAGAGAAGCAATAGGAATTGTGACGATTAACCGTCCTGAAAAATTGAATGCCCTAAACAAAGAGGTGCTCTTCGAATTAAAAAAAGTTTTAGAAAAGGTCCGATCCGAAGATAAAATTAAGGTACTCATTATCACAGGCTCAGGAGAGAAGGCTTTTGCTGCGGGAGCAGATATCCATGAGATTGCCGCTCTTGGGCTTTCTAATGCATTTGCCTTCTCAAAAGATGCTCAGGAGGTGGCCAATGCGATTGAAAATTTAGGAAAACCTGTGATCGCAGGAATAAATGGTTTGGCTTTGGGGGGGGGCTTTGAATTGGCTATGGCCTGTACTTTAAGGCTGGTTTCGGAAAACGCAAAAATGGGGCTGCCTGAGTTAGGTCTGGGGGCGATCCCGGGAATCGGAGGGACCCAGAGACTTCCCCGTCTCATTGGAAAGGGCAGGGCTCTTTGGTACCTACTCACGGGAGAACTGATTGATGCGAGTACGGCAGAACGCATTGGTCTGGCGAATAAAGCCGTTCCACCCGGAAAGCTCATGGAGGCCTGTCTTGACGTGGCCAAAACTCTTCTCAATAAAGGACCCCTTGCCATGCACTTAGCCATGCAGGCCGTCCATCACGGAATGGAGGTAGGGCAGGAAGAAGGAATGACCCTTGAATCAGCCCTGATGACCATCGCCTGTGCGAGTGAAGACAAAGCCGAAGGAATCCAGGCGTTTTTAGAAAAAAGAAAACCAACTTTTAAAGGTCGCTAATCTCTAAGGATAGGGCGCCCTAACCATTTGAATACAGAGGGAGGATGTATGGCCGGGATTGCCTCATACGGTGCTTATATTCCGATATACCGTTTGAGTTGGGAAGAGCTTGGAAAAGTTTGGGGAAGTGGATATCGAAAAGGGGAGAGGTCCGTTGCCAATTGTGATGAGGACAGCATTACCATGGCCGTAGAGGCTGTAACCCATTGTCTGAATGGGATAGACCGTGAGTCCGTGGAAGGTTTATACTTTGCCTCCACTTCTTCTCCTTATCGGATTAAAAAATCAGCTACGATTGTCGCTGCGGCCGCTGATCTAAGACAGGATATTTTTACAGCCGACTTTACGAATTCCTTTGGCGCCGGGGCAAATGCCTTAAGAGCTGCCCTGGATGCCGTTGGCTCGGGTTCAGCCAGAAAAGTGATGGTGGTTGCTTCCGATTGTCAGATTGGGCCACCCAATTCCGCTTTTGAGTCTATTTTTGGTGATGGAGCCGCAGCCCTTTTGATCAGCCATACGGATGAAGCGGTTAGGATTGAAGATCAATATTCTATTTCAAGCGACTTTCTCGACGTTTGGAGAAGGGAAAAAGGAGACACTTATATCCGAACCTGGGAGGATCGGTTTGTCATTGATAACGGCTATATGGTTTTTCTTCAGGAATCCATTCATCGTCTTCTGAACAGGACCGGCTTAAAAGTGAGTGATATAACAAAATTTGCTTATCATGGCCCTGATCCGCGAAGCCATTCTGCCATGGGCCGTTCTCTTGGTCTGGAAAAGGGGCAAATCGAAGATCCAATGTTTGGCGTCCTCGGGAATACGGGGGCAGCCTTCTTTCTGATGATCTTGATTGCTGCACTGGAGAAGGCAAAGGCAGGGGATCGAATTCTAACAGGCAGTTATGGTGATGGGGCTGATGCCTTCCTTCTCAACATCACCGACCAGATAGAAAAGATCAAAAATAAGAAAGGAGTAGCGCATCACCTTGCGTCTAAGATGATGCTTCCAAATTACGGGACCTACCTTAGATTTCGCGATCTCATGGAGTGGGGAAAGACACCTATGCCGGAGCCAGAATCATCGGTCACGGTCATGTGGAGGGACGAGAAAGCCTTGGTCAGGGGGCGTGGCCACAAATGCAAGGCCTGCGGACATGTCCAATTTCCTCCTCAGAAGATCTGTATGTGGTGTCAGGCAAAGGAACAATTTGAGGAAGTTAGAATTTCAGACAAAAAGGGCAAGCTGTTCACCTTTAGTCTTGACGAACGGGCGGTTTTTGCACTTGACCTGCCCAATGTCTTGGCGATCGTCGATTTAGAAGAAGGCGGAAGGGTATATGGTCAGTTGACGGACAGGGATCCAAACAAAATTATGATAGGAATGGAGATCGAGTTGACCTTTAGGAAGTTCCATGAGGGTTCTGGTTTTCATAATTACTCCTGGAAGTGCCGACCTGTCAGATAATAGGGGGATCTATGGCGGAGAGTTTGAAGGATAAGGTTGCCATCATTGGAATGGGGTGTACTCCATTTGGGGAACTGTTTGACAAAGACGTGGATGACCTGATCGCAGATGCTGTCTTTGAGGCTGTAGAGGATGCTGGCCTTGAACTGAAAGATATCCAGGCAGTCTGGGCTGGGACTCTGTTTAGTGGCGTTACCGGAGCCAGTGTGTCTAACCCATTGCAGCTACAATACGTTCCTGTCACCAGAGTTGAAAATGCTTGCGGAACAGGTATCGAAACGATCAGAAATGCGGTTTTTGCACTGGCTTCCAAGGCCTATGATCTCGTGCTGGCTGTCGGTTTCGAAAAGATGAAAGACTTCGGTTTCCCCGGACTTCATCCGACACGCAGTCTATCCGATAAGCAGCACCCCATCTATATTGCCGGAGGCACTGGACCGGGCCGTTATGCATTGGCGGCCACCCGGTACTTCGAGCGGTATGGGTTAACATCAGAGGAAGGGAAGCGAACCTTGGCCAAGATATCGGTAAAGAGTCACTACTGTGGGGCTCGTAATCCAAGGGCCCACCTCCGGAGGGAGGTCAGCTTGGAAGAGGTGATCAAAGCCCCGATGATTGCCTGGCCCTTAGGTCTTTATGATTGTTGCGGCGTGACCGATGGCGCCTCAGCGGCGATACTGTGCCGGGCAGAGGATGTTAAAACCTTCGCCAAAAGGCACAAAGAGGACTACATCACCATTAAAGGGGTAGGAATTGCGATCGGTCCAGGCTGGGGAAAGAACAAGGAAGATTATGACTTCACAAGCTGGCCAGAGACCGAATACGCAGGGAGACAGGCCTATCAGATGGCTGGGATAAAGAATCCCAGGAGGGAGCTTGATATTGCAGAAATTCATGATTGTTTTTCAATCGCCGAACTGATCGCTTCGGAGTCCCTGGGTTTCTGTGAGAAAGGGCGAGCCAAGGAGGAGCTCATCGACAACGGTGCCCTGATCGCGCCTCAATTTAGAGAGGGAGTCATGAAGAAATGGGGAGCTTCTGAGAAAGAGATTCGTCATGCTCCTGATCCTGAGGATATCCTTCCTATTAATCTGAGCGGAGGCCTTAAATCCTTTGGCCATCCTGTTGGAGCGAGCGGGGGCCGCGAGGTCTTGGAGATATATAAACAGATTCAAGGAAGGGCGGAGGATCCCTCAAGACAGCTTAAGAAAGTAAGGCTTGGTCTTGTTCATAATCAAGGGGGACACCCCGGAAGATTTCAAGCGGGCGTCCTCATCGTCGGGGCTCCGGAATAAGAAGGAGGTAAACCCAAGGCAAAGAATTTAAGATTGTTTGCCTGATGCAGAGACAAGGGTTCGAAGAGTTAAAGTTAAAAAAATAAAAAGGAGGAGGATGAAAGATGACTATAGACTATATCAAACGAGCGCCGAAAGACACGATTTATGATCATTCCTTTGCTGATCCCAAATTCCTCGGAACCATGGATAAGCCTCCCTGCACCGTGTACGAGAAGAGGCCGGTCATCAACCCCAAAACAGGCGAAAAAGTGGAAGGGCTCTATAATGGCTGGGTGATTTTAAATAACCCCAAACAGGGCAACTCCTACACCCTGGAGATGGTCAAAGGGGCGGCGGCTGCATTCAACATGGCCGCCCACGACAAAAGCGTCATGTCCATCATCTTGACCGGAGCCGGAGACCGGTTCTTCTGCACCGGGGGGAATGTGGTCGAATATTCGGAGTACTACTGCGAGAGGCCCTTTGATACCAGCCAGTACATGATGCTTTACTGGCATTGCATGGAGTCGCTCTGGACGGCCCAAAAACCGGTCATCCGCCGGGTGAACGGAGTGAGCCTTGCCGGCGGCGAGGAGATGAGCGGTCCCTGTGATCTGACGATTGCTTCAGACCTGGCCACCTTTGGGCAGATTGGCCCCATGCATGGTTCAGCAGCCATGGGGGGAGCCTTGCAGTTCAAACCCGTCTGCTGGACCTATGAGGATGCCGTCTGGAATACCACTTCATGCGAGCAATGGAGCGCCTACAAAATGTTCCGCAAAAATTATATTCATAAAGTGGTGCCTGTGTTCAAGAAGGATGGCAAATGGATTAAAAATCCCGAGGTGATCACCAACCAATGGATCGATGAGGAAGGAGATATTGTCTACGGAGAGTTTAAGACCGGTGAGGAGAAGGAGAAGGCAGCAAAACTGATCGCTCAGTGCGAGACGGATCTATCCCGATTAGATAAGGCCGTGGATGAGGTCGTGTGGACCTATATGAATCTTTTCCCTGGTTGTCTTGCCATGTCTTTTGCTATCCTGAGGCGGTGGAAACGGGCCAATTTCGATTTTGATAGGGGCCCTCTGATGTACTGGTGGAGCGCTATGCCTTATGGTGAGTATGACATGGGGATGACCTCATTCCGCAATCGCAAGATCACCGGTGAGGATAATATCGACATGATCAAGTATCGCCGAATGATCGCAGAGGGTCACCCCGTAGATGCCGAATTGTACGAGGAGGTCATGCCCAAGGCCAAGAAAAAATGACGGTCTAGATGGTTTCTCTGGTTTTTCGGTTAACCAGACAAACCGGATCGACCAGAGAAACCAGAGAAACCAGATAAACCATCATAGAGGGAGTCTATGTCTGAAATTGAGAAAAAGATTGAGGATCTTCGAAGGAAGAAACAGCGGATTAAGCAGGGCGGCGGGCCAGAGGCGATTCAAAAATTGATTCATAGCAAAGGGATGCTTTCT
>Ga0299915_10001296_pt1 | contig 18562 bp, 16 predicted proteins | sample RVTome_13_FD_200263 | JGI IMG/M metagenome (GOLD analysis project Ga0299915, IMG submission 200263) | Soil microbial communities from uranium-contaminated site in the Upper Colorado River Basin, Wyoming, United States - RVT92D227 (version 2) ... | reverse complement strand
CAATATGCCATAACCAACAACGTCTCAGCGGCACTTGCTATACTAGCGGATAACTGCATCAAAGGATCCGACGGAAGATGGTACACGAAGGATGGACCGAGTACTGAGTATCTAACTCTGTACAACCAAACGATAGATCAATATACGGACGCTTTGCCGGGCGAACCTGGCATAAACATACCGCTCGGTCCATGGAGCATCATGGATCAACAAGGGTGGTCGGATGTACTTGCAATAGACGCGCTCGCATGCAGCATGATAAAGAACAGTCTTGGCATAACGATGACGCAGAAAGTCGTGGACTGGGGAACAAACGATGCAGATGGACATGCGTTCAACTATGACTTCATGCACTTCGTCATGCATGCTTCCACAGGCACAATGTACGATCGATACTACCAGATGTTCGTCGGAACCGACTACTACTGGAACCACTACGGCGACTACAGAAATCCGGCCTTAGTCGAACTCATAAGACAACTCGACATCACCTCAGGAGCAGCGCAACAGACCGTCGCTGACAACATCCTTCAAATCATAGGAACAGACATGCCGATTATCCCGTTCGGAGGACACCCCAACTGGTACCAGTACAACACTATGTTCTGGACTGGCTTCTCCAACAAAGCCACCAACCAAATTCTTCCAGCAGGCCCATTCGGCGGAACCGCAACAAGTGGACTGATGCAGACAGTCGTCCTAGGTCTAAGTCCAAGCGTATCACCTGAGTTCAGCAACATTGCAGTCAGCAAAGCAAACGTGGTGATAGGAGAAAACACGACGATATCGGTAAACGCGACAAACACCGGCGGTCAAGGCACGACCTCCATACAGCTTATGATCAACGGAAGCGTAGCTGACAGCCAATCCGTCTCGTTCGCCGCAAACGAAACCAAGACAGTCTCGTTCACCGTGTCAGAAACGGCTGTGGGAACCTACTTGGTCAACATAGGTGGGTTGACTGCAACATTCGTAGTCGCGGAAACGCCAGTAGTTGCAGCGTACATCACAGGAAGTGTTACAGACGCGTTAACAGGGAACGCAATTGCGGGCGCAACGGTCATTGCCGGTTCCTACCAAATCACTACGGGAACCACTGGGTCCTATTCGCTGCAGGTGGCGCCAGGAACGTACATCGTAACCGTGATCTTTGAAGGTTACGACCCGGCGAATGCCACGGTAAATGCGTCGACGGGAGGACAAACCTACACAAATAACGTGGCCCTCTCAGCGCTGCCATCTGGTGGAATCCCTATATGGGTCTATGGTGTCATTGCTCTGCTCGTGATAATCGCAGTAGTCGCCTTGGCTTACGCCTTCGTCTTGAAGAGAAGATAGCTACAAATCCCATATCCCTTTTTCTTTGTTAAGCTTCCGGAGCTGAGAGGCGCGACTGGACGATTCTTGACGGGGTGCCACTGCCCGCTTAGCCCGAACTGTTGTCAGATATTGGTTTATCCCATCGTAACCAGTGCCGTATGCCTTTTTCCATCGGCGAAACAATCGATTAGGCTGGACTTCGACTTTTTCCCGTCGACAGTAATGTTCTTGATACCCTTAGATATATGGTCAGGGTTCCTCACTCCTATTTCATAGATACAGTTCCTAAAACGGTGGGTGATTTTGAATTTCGTCCACTCTTTAGGTATGCATGGGTCCACGAGCAACCCATGATATTCCGGTCTCATGCCGAGAATCCAGTTAGTTGCCACTTTGAACATCCATGCTGCTGTTCCCGTTAGCCAAGACTGTCGTGCCGTGCCGAAGTTGGGGTGATCTTTGCCAGCGATTGTTTGAGCATATACGTATGGTTCGGCCTTATGAATTTCTCCAATCTTGTTCTTGGTCGGGGGGGCAAGCTTCCTATAATATGCGTAAGCTTGGTCTCCTCGTCCGAGAATGCATTCTGCCAGAATCGCCCACGCATTGGCGTGACTCCATACAGAGGCATTTTCTTTGAGTCCTGGTACGTAACTGGTCAGTGCTCCGATCTCAGGATGGTACCTGGAGTAGGCTGGAGCAAGAAGCATTATTCCGTATTCGGTGTCAAGGTGTTTTTTCACCGAGTTCATACACGCTAGGCCTCTTTCTTTCGAGGCGATTTGACTGATGACAGCCCAAGACTGGGTGTTAACGTAGATTTTTCCTTCTTTGCACTTTGAGCTTCCCACCGGATTCCCTGAGTCGTCATATGCACGGACATACCAATTGCCGTCCCATGCCGTTTCGTTCACATGGCTCTTCACCTTGTCAGCGATAGCCGCAAACGCTTTTGCGTCTTTACCTCCTTTGTACTCTTTGCAGAGGTTCGTCAGCTCCAGCAGGACTTTGTGAAATAACATGGCTGCCCAGACGCTTTCGGCCGCGTTGTTCGGACCGGGCAGGCTCTGGGGGTCGTTCCAGTCAGCCGTTCCTAAGAGGGGCAAATCATGCTTGCCCATGTGGTTGAGCGTGAACTCGATCGAACCTTTCAAGTGCTCGTACAGGCTTGCCTTTGAACCTTCAACGAACTTTATGTCTTCATTCAAAATGGTCAGGTCGCCTGTCTCTTTGATGTATTCGCATGTCGAAAGGATCAACCATAGATGATCGTCGCTGAAGAACTTCATCTGCTCTTTTGCGTAAGGCGGCCAACCTCCTTCCCCGGTTAGTGGAAAGTAAAGGTGGTAGACGTGACCGTCTTCAAACTGGTTCTTAGCGAGATCTAAGATGCGCTGTCGCACCTTTTTTGGCAGAACGTGAACTACGCCCAGAGTGTCCTGATTGCTGTCTCGGAAGCCCATTCCTCTTCCTATGCCTGTTTCGTAAAAGGAAACATACCTTGACCAGTCGAAGGTTGTCTTGCACTGGTACTGGTTCCAAACGTTGATCATCGTGTTGAATTCTTCATCAGGAGTGTCAACGTTGAAGTTGATTAGGTACGTGTTCCAGTGTTCCTTCAGCTTTTGCAGCTCCGCGTGAACATCGGATTTTCTCCTGTACTTTTGGATCAAGTTCTTAGCGTCAATCTTTCTCTTCGCCACGCCAAGGACGAAGATCAGCGTCTCTGCTTCTCCAGGACCGAGTTCCAAAGCGTTGCTTGTGGCGGCGATCGGGTTACCTCCTTTTGCTTGAGAATTTGTACACTTGCCTTTTTCAACCGCGACTGGGTCAGATTCGCTCCTGTAGCTACCGATGAACACCTCTCTGTCGCAATCATATCCAGTGACCGTTCCGGTCGAAGCGAAGAAGGCATAGCCGGTGCTCAGGTCGAAGAAACTGTAGAAAATGGCATCACTCTCGTACGAGGCTACGCCCAAACCTTGACTGCACTGAAGATCCGTCAGGTCATTGAATGCTTGCCAGAGACAGAACTCCGCGTATGAGAACACGCTTAATCCTTTCTTCTCGGAAGAAGCGTTTTTCAATGTGAGCATCCAAACTTCCAAGTTGTCGTCGACAGGCACAAAATAGGTGACTTCTGCCTCAACGCCTGAGTTCGAAGACTCTATCTTGGTGTACCCTAAACCATGTCTGCATTTGTACGCGTCCAACTTCCCGAGAACCGGCTGCCACGTCGGAGACCAATATTTCCCTGTCTTGTTGTCTCTTATGTAGATGTACCTTCCAGGCCTATCTGCCGGGAGGTTGTTGTACCTATACCTGAGAATCCTCCGATAGAGCGGGTCTATATGGAAACTGTAGCCTCCGCCCGTGTTAGAGATTATTGCGCAGTATGCGTTGTTGCTCAGATAGTTGATCCATGGCGTAGGCGTATTTGGCTTGACGACGACGTATTCTTTGTTGTCTCGCGAAAAATAGCCGTAACTCACCGTGACACCGAGTCTGGTATGCCCTCATGTTCTATTATGCTTTTTTGGAGGCAAGAAAGAGGAAAACGATCAATGACCATGAAGATAGCGTGATGCTTCAAGAGTAATCGGAGAATCAAACTCTTTGTTTCAGCCTTCACAGACGAGCACTGAACCATCGGCACTTTCCCGCACGATTTTCTTTGAACTATTCGTCGCTTATCTACCAAAGCACGCCTGGACAAGATCATCCAGACGCGCGGTTGCCACGCACTGAACAGTGTCGGCGCCGCCATAGTAGATCTTAACTTCCCCATCCTCCTCAAGAATAGCGCCACTCGTAAACACAACGTTAGAGGTCAACCCAACCCGCTCATACTGCTCCCTCGGCGAAAGAATAGGCGCATGGGCTCTTGCGACAATTTCAGCCGGGTCCCTCAGATCGAGCAGCATCGCCCCGAGATGGTAAACGTACTGGTACCCAGCCATCACGTGTACGCCATGCCAGATTTCAAGCCAACCTTTCTTGGTCTTAATGGGAACCGCGCCGGCCCCAATCTTCTTCCAGTACCAGTGGCCGTGCGTTCCGCGCTTGAACACGCACCTCGATTTGCCCCAGAAAACAAGGTCGGGGGAATAACTGATCCAAATGTCGCCGTGGTCATCGGGCAGGAGTGGCCTGTCAAGCCGAGCGTAAAGTCCATGGATTCTCTCAGGAAAAAGCACTCCGTTTCGGTTGTCGGGCTCCGAAATGAAACCGCACGATTCAAATTTCTCAAAATCCTGCGTCTTCATCATGCCGATTCTAACACCGTATGAACTGTGCGCCGCAAAAAGGATGTAGTATACACCTTCGATCTCCGTAATACGCGGATCGTAAATCATCTGGTCTGTATACTTTTTGAATTCTTCATCTTCGGGAAGCCTTATTGGCTCTCTGCGAACTTTGAAGTGATATCCGTCCTCACTGACAGCCGGTATGAAGTAGTTCGATATGTCGATGCTTTCGGCTCTGCACAGCATCAAGTATTTCCCATCGAACTTAACGACCCCCGAGTTGTAAATGCCTGAGCACTTGAAAGGCATATCTTCAGCTGTAAGAATAGGGTTTTTCTCATAGCGTTTCACGATGTCTTTCTTTGGAAAGAGCATGCTTCTCCCTTCTTGTACTAATGCCGCGATCTATGATATTCCTGTTTTTCTTAAAATGATTTCTGAAAGACAACAAAGCTCTGGCTAACTCCACTCGCCGACGGAGGAAGCTGAAGGGAGAGGTATCGATGGTAGCAAATAGCAAATTGAGAAACCATTGATGCGCCAAAGACTTCACTCAATCCGTCAAGACCGCATACGTGATCTTCTCATACCCTTCAAGCCATGGCGATCGGCTGCCAGCATGGCTATCTATGGGAGGTCAAAACCATTGGTCGCGATTACATTTTTGTACCAGTCGTAACTCTTTTTGGGAGTCCGCTTAAGGGTCTCATAGTCTGTACGAACCAGACCAAAACGCTTGCTGAAACCTTCGGCCCACTCGAAATTATCAAGAAGTGACCATACGAAAAATCCGTAGACTCTCACTCCGTCCCGAACAGCGCGATATGTCGACGCAATATGATCTCTGAGGAAAGCTACTCGATCGTCGTCCTGAACTCTGCCTCCTTTCGTCACGATATCTTCGAAGGCAACTCCGTTCTCTGTGACGTAAAGCATTGGATCGTCGTACTCTTTCTGCAAACGCACCAGTACCTCGTAGAGTCCATCTGGATAGATCTCCCACCCCTTTTCTGTTGTGGGCGTGTTCTTAGCAACTACCCTAGCATGCGTTACGGGATCTGAGGGATCATAAGCTGCAAGCACGCGAGTGTAATAATTAACTCCCAAAAAGTCCAAGCGTTGCTTAATCAAGTTCATGTCTTCTCGATCAGGCTTCAGCCCGAGTTCTGCTGCCAAGTGGGGATATTCCCCCTTAAAGAGTGGATCCGTATACCACCGATTCCACAACGCGTCGAGCCTGCTGGCAGCCTCAACATCCTTCTTGTCGTCGCTGATCGGATGGACGACATTGAGGTCCACTATCGTGCCAATCTGAAAATTCTTGTCAAAATCATGGAGAGTCTGAATAGCTTTTCCCTGAGCCAGCTGCAGCTGGTGCGAGACCTTCAAAGCCAATTCGAGATTCTTCATCCCCGGAGCATGAATTCCGGTGAGATGCCCCAACCACGCTATGCATCGAGGTTCATTGAAGATCACCCATCGCTTGACCACTTCGCCCAACTCACGGGCCATCAGTCCAGAATATTCCGCAAAATACTCAGTAATATGCGGATTCGCCCATCCGCCTTCATCCTGAAGCGCCTGAGGCAAATCATAATGACACAGACAAACCCAAGGCTCAATGCCGTTCCTTGAGAGTTCTTCGACGAGACTTTTGTAGAAATTCAGTCCAGCAGGGTTAGCGTCACCCTTTCCTTTCGGGAGCACACGAGGCCAAGACACAGAAAATCGATAGGCCTGCACGCCCAAATCTCTCATCAAAGCCACATCCTCCACGTAGCGATGATAATGATCGCAGGCGACGTCTCCAGTGTCACCATTCATAATGTTGCCAGGAGCATGGGAAAAACGATCCCAGATCGATTCGCCCTTGCCATCCTCGTTCCAAGCGCCCTCGATCTGATAGGAAGAACTTGCGACGCCCCAAACAAAGTCTTCAGGAAAAGTGATCCGTCCCGCGGTCACATGCACGCAGTCTCACCTTGCCTGTCCGATATTCGCCCTTTTCCTTATTTGCGTTCTGCCTATCGCGCGTGGTATCTGTCGCCCACTCAAGTTAATGGCAAAAAGTAGCAAGTCGTAGCGCGCGCGCTAGTCTTCTTTTTTTTGCAGACTAGCGCGTCTTAGCGGGCAGAGCAACCTTTTAGAACGAAGGACTAATAATTTCTAACGAAAACGAATCCGAATTTGATAGACCCGAGAGTTGAAGATGTCGGAAATCGCAGTAGAAACGCACTGTCTTACCAAGATATTTGAGTCGAAGATCAAAAGTCTGGAGCCTCGAAACTCGATCTTCAAACGGAAAGAACGATTGATCGTGACTGCCGTCGACCATCTGAATTTGAAAATAAAAAAGGGCGAATTGTTTGGCTTACTTGGACCAAATGGAGCTGGAAAAACAACTTTGGTCAAGATTCTGTGTACTTTGCTACCTCCGGATGAAGGAGAAGCCTATGTGAATGGGTTTGACGTGGTGCGTCAACAGATGGATGTCAGAAGGTCGCTGGGCACTCTTTTCAGTGTGGGCGAAAGAGGGGTTTTCTGGAGACTCAACGGATACCGAAATCTTGAGTTCTTCTCTGCCATCTACAACGTCCCAAGACGTAAAAGACATGAAAGAATAATGGAGGTTCTAGATTTAGTAGGTCTAAAGGATAAGGCCTTTGAAAACTACCAGAAATATTCTGGTGGAATGAAAAGAAAGTTAGCCTTGGCGAGGGCGTTACTTCCTGATCCCCCTATATTGCTTCTGGATGAGCCAACAGTTGGCTTAGATGTGATATCCTCCAGGTCTCTGAGGGAATTCATAAGAAAAAACCTCAGTGAAGAAGCGGGCAAAACAGTCCTATACACCACGCATTATATTGAAGAAGCGTCCCAAATCTGCAATAGGATAGGCATTCTAAATAAGGGAAAACTCGTCGCTTGTGACACGCCAGACGCTATCAAAGGCATAGTGAAGAAGGGTGAAGTGGTCGAAATAAGGGTCACGTCTATCACGGATGCCCAAGTGGGAGCCATAAGAACCATGGAAGGCATGATCGACATAACCAGCGAAGTGGAAGATTCTGTTCTTGGCCAGAAACGTTTGCGCCTCCATCTCAAAAATATAGACTCGCTATCCATGGTTCTCGACTTTTTCCTAAAGGAAAAAATCAGGCTGATCGATCTGAGGCATGAAGAACCTACGTTGGAAGATGCCTTCATAGAGCTAACAGGAAGAGGGTTGGAGGAATAATGTTTCAAGAAGTCGAAAAAATCTATTATTTCATAAAGAGAGACATAATATCCTTTTCCACCTACAAGACAAACATGGCGCTAATGGTCTTAAGCGCTCTATTCGGTGCGTTGTCGTATGCATATTTGGGCAGCAACGCCGACATGCAGAAAGTCCTTCAATTGTATAACATATCTTTCACAGCCTACCTGCTGATCGGCATGGCCTTCAGCACCTACATAGGCCAAGCGCTCACACTCGTTCAAAAAACCATCAACCCTTGGCATCTAGAAGAAGTGCTAGTTTCTCCGACAGGGTTAGGTACTTTCATAATTGGTAGTTCTGCATGGGGATTTATATGGAGCACAATCGTCGTAGCAATATACCTAGCCGTAGGCTCTCTGGCCTTCGGAGTCGTGCTTAGCATTAACGTGGTTGGAACAATACTTGTTCTAGGCTTGGGCATTGGAACCCTCATAGGCTTCAGCATGATCGGCGCCGGCATCTTGATCCTGATAAAGCAGGGCGATCCTATAACCTGGCTGATAGGTATGTTGACCAGCGTTTTCGGGAACGTCCTCTTTCCCCCTCAAGTAATGCCCTATCCGCTTCAGATAATCTCATACTTTGTCCCACAATACTACTTTTTCACTGCAATCAGGCTCATGATGATAGGCTGGTCCATACAGATGATCCTGCCAGAAATCCTAGCATTGACCATTATGTGCGCCATAATCTTGCCATCAGGTTATTTCATTTATTCATGGTGCCTAAAAACTGCTAGAAAAAATGGAACATTATCATGGTTCTAACCTGTTTGCAAGTCGCGCGCGCAGACTAGAAACTGATTCGGGGATTGATTTTGCAGATAACGTATCAAAGAACCGGTGAAAACTCAAGAATCTGTAGACGGAATGTAAACCGAGAGTTAGAAACAGTTCATGCTCATTCCGTTGAAAACCGTTGATTTTCCGACAAAAGCGTCTACAGCCGTTTCCTGAATCTTCTAGGAACAGAATGGAACAAGCATTTCCTGAAATAGTCCATCCTTTTTCCAGAAAAGAAGCTCAATTCTCTGAGAACTGTTCCAGGTCAGCGAAGTGTCACAACACTTCAAAAAGGACCTTTGTTTATATTGGAATTGTGGGAATTCCAGAAAAAAGTGGATTGTTACTGATTGTTACAGCAAAATTGTTACAAAGGCATGGACTTTCAGACTAGGCCTCGTAACGCGCGCTGCTACTACACAAGTCAACCTGCGTCACATCGCGACCTACATACAGTACTCGTTAGCGGCTCAACAACGACCCCGCGTTTGCATTCGACAGGGAGAACGTTGTCATTTATTGTTACCAAACCCGTTACCACACTGCCCTAGGGGGTAGGGTGTTAACCGCAAAAAAACAGCAATTAACTGCCTTACATTATGCATCGGCTTGCCATTTCAACAACATCACCCGCGTAATACCTGCAGCCCGCAGGATGCACAAATCATAAAACTGCAAACCGCCAACAGAATCCAGAGAGTGCCACAATGGAAGCATTCGACCCCAAAAAATTCGTCGAAACCGCACTGGCAGAAACAAAGAAAAAAGTAGGCAACGAAAAAGCACTCGTCGCAGTCTCCGGCGGCGTTGACAGCACCACATGCGCAGTGTTGACCCACCAAGCCATCGGCGAAAACCTCGCCTGCGTCATTCTAGACCACGCCTTCATGAGACAAGACGAACCAGAACACGTTGCCGAGACACTTTCAAAACCACCATTCAACGTGCCCACAAAAATCGTTGACGTTCGCGAAAGTTTCCTAAACGCGATGAAAGGAATAAGAGACGCGGAAGAAAAAAGAAAAATGTTCCGCGAAACATTCTACCAAGCTCTGGCCGAAACCGCCAAAAAAGAAAAATGCAAAACACTCGTACAAGGCACGATACGCGCAGACATAATAGAAACAGTCGGAGGAGTAAAAACCCAACACAACGTGCTCGAACAAATGGGCATAAACCCCCTCCAGAAATACGGCTTCAAAATCATCGAACCGCTCCTACCTCTATTCAAAGAACAAGTCAGAAATGTCGCAAGATACCTCGGACTGCCACCCGAATTCTCCGAACGCCAACCCTTCCCAGGACCTGGCCTATCGGTCCGTGTCATAGGCGAAATTCGCCGCGACAAACTAGAAACACTGAGAACCGCAACCACAATCGTCGAGAACTTCCTCAAACCGTTGAAACCTGGACAATACTTCGCCACAATAATGGACAACCAAGAAGACGCTCAACCTGCAAGAAAACTACGAGTGCAAGAAACCACCGCACGCTTCCTAAACGTCCCATCAAGAAACGTCCACGTAAAAATATTCAAAGACAAAGCCACCGGCGTTGAAGCCGGAAAAAGACGATACGGCGAAGTAGTCGGAATAACAGTCAAAACAATGAACGGCAAACCCCATCAAACCCCCCTGCAAAACATAATCGCCCTCCAAGCAAGAATCATCACCGAAAACCCAGACGCAGCCAGAATCTTCTACGCCATCCAAGATGTTCAAAACACGAAAAAATACGTCATGAGCGTAAGATCAGTCGAAACCAAAAACTTCCTAGAAGCGAAAGTAACAGAAGTACCATGGCCAACACTGGAAAAAATCGCCGAAGAAATAAGCGTAAAATGCCCCGACGTGTCAACCGTCTACTATGACGTCACACCCAAACCGCCAGCAACCATCGAAATGGAATAAGAACCGCATCTTCAACTAACGCCAACCAGCCAGAAATCTATAAAGGCTCAACGAACCCCTACACTATGGACCAACAATGTTCCGAGTCAAAGTGCATAAAATAGAATCAATCCGAGACCTAGACGGCAACATCGGAAAACGAGTAGAACTAATCGAAGACCGAGACATCCCACGAATGGTCGTCAGACCCCAAACAGAAGAAGCCAAAGTCGTACAAGACCTCATCCAACAACTACAACAACAGATGCCAATCTTCCCCGGACGAGTAGACCTCGCAGTGCCCAAGATAATCCTGTTTCTCACCGAACTGGAATATGAAAGCTTGGGCATAGACTTCGACGTGAACCAAATCTACGAAATAAAGCTTGAAAACCAAAGTCTGAAGTTCACGAAAACTGCATAATCTCCTTCCTCATCTGTTTCAGAGCCGAATGCCGTGGGTGAAATGACAGCACAAACATCATATTCCTGAGGGAAGCACAGATCTCCTCAATACCCGAAAACTTGCCGTTAACACAGCAAATTGGAATAGGTTCATCATCTCCATTCTTGTAGTACACATATATCGGCTCAAACTTTTTCCTGAAAGTCTTGATCTCGAAACTCAAATTAAGATAACTAGCCATCTTCTTCGTCGCAGCCCGCACAGGCTCAAACCTCCTTTCACGCGAAACAAAACTCGAAGCATAAACAAACAACTTACCACTACAGTTTTCGAGCATAGACCCTCACCGACAACACGATCGACGAAAACATCTCTTAAAACAAACGCAGCGACAACATAATCACACAGCAGAGAGACGAGTTTAAATGAAAACCCAAGAACAGTGAAAAACCATGAAAATCAGAGCACACGTTTTCGTAAGCGGAAACGTACAACGCGTATTCTTCAGGTCAGAAACGAAATATGAAGCAAACAAGCATCACGTAAACGGTTGGGTGCGCAATCTTCCCGATGAACGAGTAGAAGCCGTATTCGAAGGCGACGAAATAGACGTTAGAAAACTAGTAGAATTCTGCAGAACAGGCCCTCCAACTGCAAGAGTCACAACAGCAAACGTAACTTGGCAACCTTACTCAGGCGAATACGACAGTTTTGAAATACGCTACTAGAATAGTCTGAAACTGCTTTGTCGCCATGACCCTACGCGTTTTTCTTAGGCACCCTAAAATGCGACCCTTTCCCGGCGCTAACGTACTCTCCACCAGCTTGGCGCACTGCAGAAGCGATTTTCGAGAAGTTGTCAGAGCCTAGAAACTGTCTTGGTTTGATAATGATATAATCGTCCTTCTCTTCGAAACTCAAAAGGTTTTCCAGCTCATCTGGAAAAATCGTCTTAATGTCTTCCAGCGCTTTTGACCTTTCAGGCGCCCGTGGTGCTCCAGCAACGGTAGAAGACTGTGAAAGAGATAATGGTGGAGGCGCAGCGACAGGCTGAGTGATTTGCTGCACAGCCAGAGACTTGAGTGAAGCCGAAACCTGTCTCAAATCCTCTTGCACATCGTGTAAAACGACAACAAGATCGTCCACTTTCTTGAGAAGAGCATCTATTCTTGCCTTGTCTGTACTCATAAACCCTTCTACCTTCCAAATCCTTAATACTTTACCCATTTATTAATTGTTTCTGACATTTCTGAGAACAAAGAACCGATGGGGTCCTACGACGATTGATTGAGGTAGACGGTAGCAAAAAAGCTGGAAGTGGCACAATCCTCCGAGTAGCCGTCGCCCTCTCAGCCATAACAGGTCAACCGCTTCACATATACAACATTCGGCAAAATAGACCTCAAACAGGTTTGAAACCTCAACACCTGGAAGCAGTGTTGACCGCCGCAAGACTTTGCAACGCTGAAGTCCAAGGGGGAAGACTTGGTTCCCGCGAACTCTGGTTCAGACCCGGAGAAATAAGAGGCGGCAAAATCGCGGCTGAAATCGGCACAGCCGGAAGCATACCGCTCCTTCTAACAACAATCCTTCCCATCTGCGCCTACGCTAATAACCCCGTGGATCTAATCGTTTCGCGAGGTGGAACAGACGTTTCACACGCCCCAACGATCAACTACTTGCGCTGCGTGCTCCTGCCAATCCTGGGAAGAATGGGCCTACAAGCAACCATTGACGTCCACAAATACGGTTACTACCCGAAGGGAAACGGTGAGGTTGCCGCTACCATCGAACGTGCGGATAAATTGAAAGCCATTCAACTGAGAGACTTCGGAAGCATAAAAACCATTAGAGGAGTTTCAGTCTGCACATTTCTGGCCGAAAGAAAAGTGGCTGAAAGACAAGCAGAAGCAGCAAAATCGTATTTGGGCAAAAGAGGCTACGCGGCAGAAATCCAAATAGTAAACGACGAATCGAACCCTCTGCAAAAGGGGAGTTCACTCCTGCTATGGGCTGAAACCGACACGGGCGCTCTTATAGGTGCAGACGCGATAGGCGAAATCAAGAAATCAAGCGAAAAAGTTGGAGAGGAAGCAGCACGGAAACTGCACGAAGAAATCACTGCCAAGCCAACAGTAGACATTCATCTGGCAGATTTGCTTATTCCATACATAGCATTAGCTCAAGGCAAGTCCGTCTTCCTTACCTGGACCATATCGGAACATCTAGAAACGAATGTTTGGCTCGCGGAAGAAATCCTTAAAATCAGGTTCAATATTGAAGCGACGAACAAGCTTTTCAAAGTACAGAGGACAGCCTGACCCGAAGAGACATTCCATGATCGATGCTGATATGATTTCAGAACCACGTTCTGGACGATGTAAGGCTTCAGAGACTGCGAAAATGTTTGAAAGACACTGACTTCGCGCAGTTAGAACGAAGACTATGGTTTGCCGAAACGACCGAGCATCGTCGATCAGATACAAAACAGACTACTACGGGATTAAAGAGTGAAAAGTTTCAATTCGTGCAGAACGTTAATCTTGCAAGAAAGCACTGTAATTTGTGAGCAACGGGCTTGGCATAGCTCTACGCAATAATCGTTGCAACCGAGAAAATCTGATCTGGATCAAAAAAAATGCCGACAGAAACACATAGTTTAAGAGTAGCAAAACAGCAGGGTCAAAAGACGCTTGAAGTAGCCAATCATCTGAAGCTGGTTGATAGGAAATTTGAGATCCGAAGGGGAAAGAATTTCCTCTATATCCCACTTGTCAACCATCTCTCAGAACACGAGTTGAAAATCCTCAAAGATTCAGGCGTCAACTTCGAAATGGCAACAAGTCAATTCGAAGAAAGGAAACAGAGGGAAACGTTCGTCGAACAATTAAGAGGACGCTTGCCTCAACGGTTGCTAGCAAATCTTCCACGTTCGATTGATTTTGTTGGAGACCTTGCTGTAGTCGAAATCCCCGACGAACTTCAAACACACAAGAAAATCATCGGCGAAGCAATTCTAAGGTCGAACAGAAACGTGCACACTGTTCTCTCCAAGGCGGGTGCCATTAACGGGACTTTTCGAACGAGGGCGTTTGACTTCCTAGCTGGCGAACGGACGACCAAAACCTTGCACAAAGAACACGGATGCAAATATCAGGTAGATCTCGCAAAAGTGTACTTCTCACCAAGGCTTTCACATGAACACAAGAGAGTGGCATCATCAGTTCAAGAAGGCGAAACTGTAATAGACTTATTCACAAGTGTTGGCCCATTTGCAATACTAATAGCTAAGATGCGTGAAAACGTGAAGGTTTATGCAATCGACGCGAACCCCGAGGCAGTCAAGTATCTGAAGACTAACGTACGAATCAATAGAGTGATGGCAAAAGTTCATCCTTTGTTGGGAGACGCAAGACAGGTAATCAGCGGAAAGACTTCAAGTATCGCAGATCGCATCGTGATGAACTTGCCCGAGAAGGCAATTGAATTCGTTGATGTTGCTTGTCGTGCGCTAAAAGGAAGGGGCGGCATAATTCACTTCTATTTTTTCATGGACTCATCGAATTCCATGGAAACTGCAAAAGCAAACCTTGTAAAGACCGTCGCAAAATCCCAGAGAAGAGTGAAGAAGATCATCGGCCAAAGAATAGTTCGCGAAACCGCCCCGTACCGGGCGCAGGCTGTTCTCGACGTTGAAGTCAGCTAACTCTCGACAGCCAATGTGACCTTGACTTCTCGTCGAAAATCTTGCATCTTCCTGACCAGTTCCCTTGACAGGTCAGACGCAGATTTGTTGGCGTGAACTGCCAGTGTTCGGCTACATATGTAACCGCTTTTTCTAATCACGGTGTCCGTTGGGTGAGCAAGGGTCAATGTCGAATCGCCATAGGCAACTATCGTTTCACTTATTCCACCGACCTCCACGATAACAACTATCTTCGCATCATCCTTTCTCAGTCTCTTCTTAAATTCCTGAGTCAGATCTTGAACTGATCGGTTCGCTCCTACAGCAATTATGCAGTCGCCTCTTCGTGAGAGAGTCCGTTCTTTCGTTATCTCAATAGTCGTTTCATGCGTAGCCGAGATATTTCCATGACCACGGGCAAGTATTGTTTCCTTTGATTCGATAGAACCCAATCTACTCCAACACCTCTATCGAATCGACTTTTCCGTCACCATCAAGATCAAAACCTTGTACGACTTTGGCGAAGGTCTCATTGCCCTTATAGTTCTTGAGAGTCTTTTCCCAAAAGTTAGTTAACGCCAAAACGCATGCTTTGGTTCCCACTGCTTTATTTCCCGCTAAGACTATGATTCGTTTGCTACGATCCCAAGGGTTCACGATTTTCGCAACTAGTCCTATATTATCCGAAGTGTAGACCGCTGATGTTCTTCCAGACACCAAACCTCCGAATAGAAACCCTTCTGCAGAAGATCGCATATCAAATCGTATCGGCAGATACTCGTTGATTTCTTGTGTTAACAGATTCGTGCCTGGTCCGCCCACCAACATTAGATTGTTTTTCTCCTCTTTTTCAGCCTTGACGTCGACATCGAGTTTTATTGCGAAGTCATCAGGCATCTTCACAAATTGCCCTAAGAAGAAGGTCAGGTGCGCGGCATAATGGCCATCTCTGGCGACTGTCTTAAAAGGTCCGTGTGGGGCTGGGCTTCCCACAACGATTTTTCCCCCAAAAGCTCCGTCGTCTTTGATGAATTCTTTAAAAAATTTCTGTATCTGCTCCTCCATGGCCAAGAGAGAGAGTTGCTTGATTGACCTGTACTCTTGTGGTAGCTCTATTCCAAAAGCAGGGGAAACTGCCCTGAAATATCTGGCAGTTGCGCCCTTCTTTTCCTCCTCCCTAGTAACCGCAATTGCTCCTGCTCTTTCGAGTTTCCGGATATGGTAATACACTTTCTGTTCGTGAATCTTGAGAACTTTGGCTATTTCCAGAGGATACATTTCCTTTTCAGAAAGAACCAACAGTATTTTCCAGGTCAGCCTGTTCAGAATCATCTTGAGTTTTTGCGTATCATCCAATATCGCGATTTCTTTGACTTTCTGTGTTTTCCCATCTTCTTCAAGGAGGAGTTTTTTTTTCATGTTCTTCGTCAGAGTATTGAATCGCGACCCTTATAAAATTTCTATTAATACTCGCTCAAAAACGTTCAAGGTTTCAAGGCTCATTGATGTAGTAGCAACAGGAAGAGACCAGAAATTTGTTTTAAGGCTCAGAATTAAGTGCTAGTAATCCTTATTAGTGGAAAAACAATTCGAAGAAGCCCACCATAGACGAATGAGGCCTATACATGTGCGGAATATTTGGCTGTATACTGAAAGAGAGGAATGCTGCCCCCATGATACATGCTGCCCTGAAAAGACTTGAATACCGCGGGTATGACTCAGTTGGAGAAGCAACGATACACAAAGGCAGACTCTATGTAAAGAAAGATCAGGGAAAAATCGACGATGTTCACAATGCGCGAAACCTGGATGATCTGCCAGGTAGTCTGGGCATCGGTCACACAAGGTGGGCTACACATGGTGCGCCTCTTGAGATAAATGCTCACCCGCACGTTGACTGCAGTGGTGAGTTGGCCGTTGTTCATAATGGGATCATAGAGAACTTCGATGAATTGCGAATTGATCTTGAAAACCACGGTCACGTTTTTAAATCTAAAACAGACACAGAGGTTATACCGCATCTTATAGAAGAAGCCCTTAAGAACAACCCTTCTTTAGGTCTGACAAATGCCGTTTTAGAGACCGTGAAGAAGCTTCAGGGGTCATACGCCATTGCGGTCATTTCGCAAAATGAATCCGACAAGATAGTCTGTGCTCGGAATGAAAGTCCACTTGTAATAGGCGTGGACGGAGAGGACATGTTCTTTGCATCCGATATTCCTGCATTCCTGCCGCTGACTAACAAGGCAGTCGTTGTCGATGATGGAGAACTTGTGACAATATCGTTGGGAAAGGTCGATATCAAGAAGATCGCTGATGGGCGAGCTGTTACGCGCGAACCTGAAACAATCGGATGGTCGCCTGAAATGGCCGTTAAACACGGTTATCCGCACTTCATGATAAAGGAGATTCACGAACAACCTGAATGCTTGCGGAACACTCTGAGAGTGCAAGAACATTATGCAGACCTGATGTCAACGTTTCTTGACCGCGCCCGCGACGTTTACCTTGTGGCATGCGGTACATCCTACCATGCATGCTTGGCAGCTTCATATATGTTTTCCAAACTCGCGTTTCTCCCGACATTCCCGATAATCGCTTCAGAATTTATTGAACAGTCTGGCAAATCTGTTAACATCGACAGTACAATTCTTGCAGTAAGTCAGTCCGGCGAAACTGCAGATACTCTGGCGTCCGTCAACGTTGCTCGCCAGAGAGCGGCAACAATTCTTGGGTTGACAAACGCAATTGGGTCAACATTGACGCGTGTCTCCAGAGTCTATATCGGCCAACAGTGCGGTCCAGAGATAGGTGTTGCTGCAACAAAAACCTTCACGTCTCAGCTTTCAGTCATGGCCCAGTTAGCTCTGCGACTCGCGAAAAAAAGAGGAAAGGTTTCACAGGACGAGATGGATTATTTAGCCGAGAAACTCGCTAAACTTCCTGAAATCGTCGAAGAAATAATTCAGAAACAAGAAGAGAAAACAAAGCAGATTGCAAAAAAATACAAGGATGCCAAGACTTTCTTCTTCCTTGGGCGAGGAATCAGCACTGCTACGGCTTATGAGGGTCGGCTTAAACTGATGGAAATAGCTTATGTCCCTGCGATTGCCTTTCCGGCGGGCGAGAGCAAACATGGTCCAATAAGCCTCATAGAACCGGGTTTTCCAGTGGTTTTTATCTGTGCAAAAGACGAGACTCACAGGACTTTGATCGGCAACATTATGGAAATGAAAGCCAGAGGCGCCTCAATAATCGCTTTGCTCGAAGAGGGAGACGAGGAAATCAAGAAGCTAGCAGATGACTATATTGAGGTTCCTAATGGGATCCCTGAGGTTTTATCGCCAATACCCTATGCAGTTCCACTGCAATTGTTAGCATATTACATGTCCGTAGAAAGAGGCTGCAACCCTGACAAGCCACGAAACTTGGCCAAATGCGTCACTGTAAGATAGGGGAGGCCGCGAACACGCGAAGCGAGTCTTTATCGACGACCTTGAACTCCAATTATCTCATGTTTCAGCATGCTCGTAACACTATTCTTGAGCTCTTCAAAGCATGCACTCAAACGCCTAGCTTCTTTCCTTGACATGCCAGCCAAAATCAGCTGTTCTTCGAAAGCTTTCCTTGTCCTTCTAACACGACTTCCCAACGTCAGATATGTGTAGAGTAGATCAAATAACATTCGCACTAGGTATGGCGATTCTTTGATCACTGTTATCATAAGCGATGTTGCGCTCATTAGAATGTCCTTCTTAGAAAAGAGAGAGGAGTCTTAGTCTTCCGTCTCTTCATCCTCTTCCGTGCTCCGTTCGCTCATCTTCTCGTGGATTTTCCTCTCGACTTGTTTGCCTATATCTTCTCTCTTACTGCCGCTTCTGAGCATGTCACCTATGCTTGAAAACGTCCGCATATAGTCCTCCGTCAATTTGACAGCAACTTGTTCCGGTAATCCTCCGGCTTTCATTTC
>Ga0299915_10001295_pt1 | contig 18563 bp, 15 predicted proteins | sample RVTome_13_FD_200263 | JGI IMG/M metagenome (GOLD analysis project Ga0299915, IMG submission 200263) | Soil microbial communities from uranium-contaminated site in the Upper Colorado River Basin, Wyoming, United States - RVT92D227 (version 2) ... | reverse complement strand
TTCCATTACTGGTTGCGCTGCATGGATATACATCGAATGGACAACAGCTCGAGCAATCAACCCAGTTGGATGTCAAGTCTGATGAGGAAGGCTTTATTGTAGTCTACCCGGATGCCTTGGCTTATTATGGCAGTACCATGTGGAATGCCGGCGACATGTACGAACAATGGACAAATGGCACAGATGATGTGGATTTTATTTCTTCACTGATAATAAAGCTATCAATGGATTATATGATCGATAGTAATAGGATTTTCATAACTGGACATTCCAATGGGTCTTTTATGGCATACAGGCTTGCCTGTGAACTTTCGGATAAAATCGCAGCCATCGCGCCAGTATGTGGTCAAATGGTTTCAAATAACTGTTATCCGGAGAATAAGGTATCTATTATTGAATTTCATGCATTAAATGATTTATCAGTACCTTATAATGGATCTAATATTAATGGGCTTATTGTGCCTCCGGTGGAAACAGTAATTGAATCGTGGATTGGAAGAAATCAGTGCAGCCTTGATGCGGATACTATCTGTAATGAAAATGGAGTGGTCGGCAGGGAATGGTACTCAGAGGAAGGTTCAGGCGACATTGTGCTTTATACCAATCCGACTTCAGGTCACAACTGGCCAACACATTCAAATGCAAGCCTGTCAGGAAATGATCTCATGTGGGACTTTTTTGAAGCACATCCGAAAAAATAAAATTGTCTAAGTATTTAACTTATTTACCAGGTCGTTTTGCAGCTTATTCAATTATAACAAGAATATCGCCAATTATGAGATCTTCAGGATCTTCGTTATTCCAACAACAGAGCATTAGTTCATCCCACCTCCTAAGCATTCCTGACCAGTATGTTTGTGCAAAGAAAGCAGTATTCCAGCATTTCGGATGTGTTGCAAACTAATCAAGTTTTGTAGTTGAGCAATAATTTTTTTTCCATGCCAATAGTAATGGCATGCTCATTTTTTTTCAAAGCTTACTATCGTTATTTATACCTTGATATAAAAATATTTATATCACATCATATTCGTGATCCAGCTGGGATTAGTTCGCTCCCTCATGGCCAACCCGCTTATCCGCTCATGATCCCTTAACAGGGGATCTAACAAAACAAACGATGCTCCTGTCGGAGCATCCTTTGCCTTGTGACCCCAAGGGGACTGAATTCAAACCATATATTAATCAATCTGCAAAAAATCAATCGATTAAAGAGATTCTGTTAATTGAACAGAAAAAACTTATATTGATCCTATTTGCGAATCTTCAGCAATTCAACCAAAATAATTTTAATAAAACCCGTCCAATTTATAGGGGTCTAATACAAAATGAAGGCACTCCCTGTCAGTAGAAATACAGATTTGCCCAGCACACATGCAAAACAAGTTATGACTCCGCCTTTCAGAATTTTATATCTTCCTGAAGAATATTCCAGCCTTCTAATGCCAGTTTGAATTTATCCCCTTTTCCTGCAATGCCGGATATGGGGAAATCCAGTTCAATCCTCTTTTCATCGCCAGGCATCAAGGTGAAGTAGTTATCGGTGAAAAAGGATGGTAAAACCAATTCATTCATGGAGTTCAATATTTTTAAACGGATGAAAAAAGCTGTCTCATCTTTGGGATTGGAGATTGTTATCACAGCATGGTCCTCAGTGCTTCTGTCAATACTGGTCTTGAGGGTCACTTTTGCCAGTTCGTTGAGTTTTTCATATGAATGGGGATTGTTTGAAAGCCAGTACAGGTTCTCATCAAGGACAAAATCACGATCCTTCAGCTGCAATTTAAGAAAGAAGACCTCATTGTTGCCCTTGGTTAAATTTATCCTGTTCAATAGGATAACGTCCTGAGCTTTCAGGTTCACAGAATTTTTCTGTTCGGAAATCAGTTTGCCATGCAAGTCATATAGAAGGATAATGGCTGTGATATTGTTTAGCGTTTTTGTAGTTTGGTTTACTACACATACTGCCGAATCATTCAGGTTAAGCTGAATATGAACCGGGGTAGCGCCATGTTTATATCCAAAGAATCCACCTGCATAATCCAGATAATAATCATAGAAGAATCCGCGCAAGGCGGTCCATGGATTCTGATTTTTCCAAACCAGCATTCCGGAGTACCAATCCCACATTTTGTAATTGAATCCTTCCTGAAGTGCCCTATATTGCTCATAACTCACTATTTGAGCCTTCAGGCAAAAATCATGGATATCTCTCACCTTTCCGTAACGATCAGGGAAATCAAACAGCGGCAGATATTTATGATATAACCAGGATTTACTGATTCTTGACGATGGAGGTGGAACCACCATCTCATCTTCAGGGATTATTTTCTTCAATCCTTCATAGTTTGGAATGCCTATTGAACCTGTCTCGGGATTAAAGGGGAATGATCTTTCGGTGAAAATATTTTGTGGTTCCCTGATATTGTATGGTCCGTCACCAACTCCCCCGATGCTATTTGTCATAAGCCTGGAAGAGGTTGACAAGTCAAGGAAAAATCTTTTGGGATCGAGGCTGGGCAGAATTCTATCTTCCAGGGCCTGTAATATATCGGCAGGGGGCAATGTTTCATTACTTCCGCACCACAAAAACAAGCTTGGATGATTTCTAAGCATTTTGACCTGATCGATTACAGATTCAAGGAACAGGTCGTGATTGTCGGGATAAGCTTTACGCCTTGCCTGCGATTCCTTTTTTGTAGGATCATCCCACTCCCCATTACAGTCGCCCGAGATCCAAAGATCCTGCCAGACAAGAATGCCGTATTTATCACAGGCATCGTAAAACTCAGGGCGCTCGGTCAGCCCACCTCCCCAAACCCGGATCATGTTCATGTGCATGTCGGCATGGAACCGGACCTCAGCGTCATACCTTTCTTTTGACAAGCGCAATAAAGCATCTGAAGCGATCCAGTTTCCACCTTTTATGAAAACTTTCTGACCATTTACAGAAAATACCTGCGCTTTTATGTTATCATTAAAATGATTACTGAATTCCCGAATGCCAAAAATGAGCAATTCCTCATCCATAAGAATTCCCCGTTGCCCGGAGAATTTAATTTTCATATGATACAGGGGCTGATCTCCTATACCATTAGGCCACCATAAAAGAGGATCTTCGATCTTTATTTCGGGAATCCGGATTTCCCTTTCTTCAAAGGGATTCAATGCAATTTTCAAATCACTTTTATGTCCTTCGAATTCAATGCTTAGCGTTCCCTGAACTGTGTTGGATGAAACGTTTTTCAATTCAACGAATGGTCTGACATATGCAGGCTGCTGCTTAATCCCGGGATATCTTATTCCCGGAACCCTGGTTTCGATGTAAGGATTTTTAATGTCGACAGATCCTGTAATTTCCACAGAAACCTGGTCCCAGATGCCGGTATTCCTGTCTCGGATAGGACAAATCCAATCCCATCCTGCCGTACATTGCATGGTCACATTCCGGCCAATGGTTCCGTCGCCACCTTGTCCGCCATTTGGATTGCCCACTGGATCAGGTGGTGCCACCCACACTGCCAGTTTATTAGGCTTGCCCTTACTGAGATAGGGAGTAATCAGATATTTTTCCCTGAGGTACATACCCTGATGAGTATGTGTATTCACCCTTTTACTATTCAGGTATACATCGGCAAAATAGTTTATTCCTCTAAAATTCAGCCATGCCACGTCGCCTTCTTTTATGTCAGGAGTTTCAAATTCAGTATAAAACCAGTAGGTGTAGTAATCCCTGCCAGTATTGTACACATCCGCAATCAGATTATTATTCATTCCGAAAAATGGATCAGGAATATGATTATTGTGTAGGAGTGTTGTTAGAATAGTTCCGGGAACAATGGCATCAAGCCAACCCTGAGGTTTAAAATCAACACTTGTTATTTCTGTTCCATCAGCCAATACATCTGTGGCCCTTTTGGCTTTCCACATATCATGAAGCAGGAATTTACAAGGTTGCGTTGAAACCTGCAAGGTCAGCATCATTAAGGCAAGCAGGTAAAATATTTTTTCTCTCATAGCAATATGAATTAGGCTAATCATCCTGTCTTATCTTAAAACTTCCAAGTTAAAGATATTCTAAATTACTCATTTACTTCTGATTTTTAGGTGGATCTACGTTTACCATGTTTATACTCATGAATCCTCCTTTCAAGATCATTCGTCATGCCCCAGCTAAACGCACTTTGCAAACTTCGCCGATTATGAGAGAATTCTGGGTTCTGTATTTGCATTTGTGTGTCCAATATAAAAAGCAGCCATATTGTATTTATGAAACTGCCTGATTATCTGTGTGACCCTCAAGAGACTGAATTCAAATCAAGTTTTGATTGATTAGTTTATGTAATAGCCAATTTATTCGAAGCCGGAGCAGGATATTCAAAATCAAGCATTTTTATACCTTTAACATCAATCTTTTAGCAAGAAATTATTGACTTTTAGGGTGTATTGGTAGTATATTTGATAATGCCTAATAATTACCATAATAAAATACAATTCAATGGGATTATTGAAAATAAATTCATTGAAACTCTAGTACAAAAATTTAAGCGATCTCCAATACAACAGAATGCATTGCAAGAAAGCGATGCTGAACTAATTCGTATTCCAGGGACAACTATCACAATAGCCCTTACCATTGACAGTGTTGTAGAGGAAATTGAAAGGGGATTATATACTGATCCTTATCTTATCGGATGGATGACTGTTGTATCCAATGTCAGTGATCTTGCAGCTGTTGGGGCAGAACCCATTGGTATCTTACTGAATGAAACCTTGCCTCCCGCACTGGGAATGGATTATTTGAACAGACTGCAGCAAGGAATTCACGACGCTTGTTCAGAAAGCAAAATATACGTGCTGGGAGGGGACACAAATTTTTCATCAAACATTCAAATGAGTGCCTGTGCCATTGGTTATCTGCCTGATGGTGATCCAGTAAAACGAATTGGATGCAAGCCGGGTGATCATTTGTTCTCTTCAGGAAAACTCGGGCAAGGTAGTAGTTATGCTTATTTGAAATTTTCTGGGGGAAGTTCCATGAACATAGGTCATTCTCATTACAAACCGAAACCACGCCTGCAAGAGGGGCAGATTATCCGAAAATATGCAAGTAGCTGTATGGATACCAGTGATGGTTTTATACCTGCTATAGATCAACTTATGCGACTTAATCATGTAGGATTTAATGTTGATACTTCACTGATGCAATTTATTCATCCTGAAGCAATTGATCTTTCTCAGAAAGCACAAATACCATTATGGATGATGCTGGCCGGACCTCACGGTGAGTTTGAATTGATTTTTACAATTCCGGATACCAGTGTTGATGCTTTTTTGAAAAGTGCTTCTGTATTAAACTGGGAACCCTGTGCACTGGGTAAGGTTATTGAAGATAAGGAGCTCAAGCTATTACAAAAAGACAAATTTATCACATTAGAGACTGGTAAAATAAGGAATCTGTTTAACGAAGTGAATGGTAATATGGACAAATACATTAAAGGACTTTTTAGTTTCAACTATTGATAACCTGAAAAATATCAAATGCCACAATGAATTCATCAGGAGGATCCGGGGAGAATATCAATCTTTACGATATTCTTATTAAGGGCAAAAGGTTAACGCTAAATGAAAGGTTGACATCTTTCTCAAATATTTATAAGGAGTCCAATGACACACAGCACAATTTCTATTCACGTCAGGTTATTTCTTCAGCCGACAGGCAAGTTGAGGTAATTGATCCTCTCACAAACAAACCCAAAAAAATGTTGATGTTTGGCTCAAACAATTATCTTGGATTGGCCAATCACCCTCATGTATGTGAGATGGTTCATAAAACCATTGATAGATATGGCGCGGGAATTGGAGGTCCTCCCCTGCTGAATGGATATACCAGTTTAATTCGTAAACTTGAAGAACGTTTATCCTTTTTAAAACATGCTGAAGATACTCTCCTATTTTCCAGTGGTTACAGTACAAATCTTGGATTAATATCCGGTCTAGTTAATTTCAATGACATTGTATTCTTTGATGAATACAGCCATGCCTCATTTTGTGACGGAATAAAACTGGGCAAAGTCAAAAAAAGCACATTCCATCACAATAATATAGATGAATTAACCACTCTGCTTGAAGAGAAAAGTAAGGTTTTGCGAGGTGATACTTTTGTAGGGGTTGAAGGAGTATACTCTATGGACGGAGATCTGGCACCATTGGATGTCATAGTTCCTCTCTGCAGGAGAAATAAAGCAACTCTAATAGTGGATGATGCACATGGTACAGGTGTAATGGGATCCAACGGAAGCGGAACATCAGAGTATTTTGGGAAAAGCAAAGAAATTGATATCAATATGGGAACTTTCAGCAAAGTTTTTGCCATGACAGGTGGATTTATTTCTGCTTCAAAACCTGCCATCAATTATCTGCGTTTTTTTGCGCGGTCCTATATGTTTTCAGCTTCCTTGCCGCCAGTTGTGGTTGCTGCAGTACTTGCCGGGCTGGATGTGATTGAAAAGGAACCGGAAAGAAGACAAATGTTATTCAATAATGTTAAATATGCGGCAGAGAGCCTTCGGAGATTCGGCTTTGTAACAGAGCCGAAAGCAGGGATTATCACGCTCCGGGTACCCGAAAACATGAACATCCGGGAGGCAGCAAATCACTTTCATCATGCAGGCATTTTCCTGAATGCTATTGAATATCCGGCTGTTCCGGTAAATGAACAGCGGTTTCGGATCAGCATGATGGCAACACACACCAAAGATGACATAAACAAATTAATTGAATGTGTCGAAGAAACATGGTCAAAATTCATTCTTCATCCGATATAATATGAACAAATACCGGTTAAGCTTTTATTCCTAAAACCTAAAAATCATGAAAATAGTTTTGCTGATAATTCTGATAACAGGATGTGCAATAGCTATTATTTTCACTCCGGGGATAAATCTGAGAATCTTGTTGTTTTTAATAAGACCATTAAAGCCATTCATAAAATATAAAATCCCTGTCAAGCCTGATTACAGTAATTATGATTCCTGGGCCGCCTTCCCGCAAATAAATACTATAGCAGATCGGGTCCCTGTAAGATCAACATTAAAAAGCCAACAGATAAATGCTATGGTGGATGTATTTTATTTACACCGGACAACTCTGGTTAGTAACCAAAAATGGAATGCTGACATCGAAAATAAAATACTAAACAATAGAACAGATAAAGAGGCCATAAGGAATCAGGTCAGTATCTTTAACGAAAGCTGTAAAATATATGCTCCACGATACAGACAAGCTACCTTGTATTCATTCTTTGACAAATCAGGCAGTGGCCAAAAAGCGCTTGATCTTGCCTACCAGGATATAAAAGATGCATTCAGGTTCTATCTTGACCATTATAACCAGGGAAGACCCATTGTGATTGCAGGACATAGTCAGGGAGCCGAACATGCCAAACGCTTACTCCTAGAATATTTTGACGGTAAGGAACTGCGTAAAAAATTGGTAGTTGCCTACTTAATAGGCATGCCAATACAGGAAAGTACCTTTACTGAAATACCTCCCGGTGGATCTCCCTCACAAACAGGTTGTTTTTTATGTTGGAGTACATTTGGCTGGGGTATCAGTCCAAACTATTTTCAGGAATCCTATAGAACATCCGTTTGCACCAATCCTCTGACATGGGATAAAAATGAAGTATACGGCGGTTTCCAAATGCATCTGGGAAGCGTTCCCCTGAATTTCAGGAGAATTGATAAGCAAATTCTAGATACTAAATGTGAAAACGGAGTTATCTGGATACACAATCGGAAAAAATTATCATACATGGCTTTACCGGTAAAGAATTATGTAATTATGGATCTTAACCTTTTTTACATGAATATTAGGGAAAACTTAAAACTACGGATTAATAATTACTTTAATACCAGAAATTAGACTATCAGTAAATCAATTTAATCTGCCTGTGAAAGATAAAATCTGCCTTATAACCGGTGGTTCTGCCGGAATCGGATTAGCTACAGCACTGGGTTTAGCAAAACTTGGTGCCACAATAATAATAGCAAGTAGAGACCATCAACGGGGTGTAAAAGCAAAGGAGTTTATAAAAGAACAGACTAAAAACAACGCTGTGGAATACCTACCTGTCGATCTTGCATCTTTTTCGTCCATTAATCAAATGGTAGAAGATTTTAATTCAAGGTATGGCAAATTAGATGTTCTTATTAATAATGCTGGGGTTTATTATTCCAAATTAAGTTTTACTAAGGATAATATTGAAATGCAGCTTGGGGTTAATTATCTGGCACATTTTTTACTCACATATCTGTTATTGGAATCATTGAAAGGGGCTGCTCATCTCAGAATCATAAATGTAACTTCGCGTTTTCATTTTCAGGGCAGAATACATTTTGATAACTTATTTCTTAGAAATAATTATCATGGCCTAAGAGCATATTGTCAATCGAAACTAGCTAATGTGCTCTTTACATATGAATTGGCAGAAAAACTTAAGGGTACAAATACAACTGTTAATTGTCTTCATCCAGGCACTGTCAGAACGAAAATAGGTAATTCTAATGCAACCGGATTGTATCCATTTTTTTGTAATTTTTGTAAACCTTTTCTGATTTCTCCTCAAAAGGGCGCTAAAACGTCAATATACCTTGCAAGTTCAGACGAAGTTAGAGAAGTTACAGGCAGATATTTTCAAAAATGCAAGCCAGTAAGATCATCTAAACTTTCATATAATAAAGAAATTGCTTTAAAATTATGGAAGGAAAGCGAAACATTAACCGGCATTAGATTTCTTTGATTAAAATGTGTTTCAATAATATGTTAGAATTCTTAACTAAAAGAATATGATTTCGGCCAGGGATCCTCTTATACTAATAAAGCTTATTTTTAAACACCGTGGTATTGCGATTTCTAGGTTCTTTTTACTGCTTATTTATATCGTTAAAATAGCTTTTGTAATTCTTTTTGGATTGTTGGAATGGATGTTTTTTTTGAAAAGAATTCATAATACGGAAATTAATATTAGTCCAATTTTTATTTTAGGACACTATAGAAGCGGAACAACATACCTGCATAAACTCCTTATTTCTGATGATAGATTTGGCTATATTAATTATCTTGACATTTATTGTCCTATTTCTACATTTCTGTTTGAGAAGATGACCAGAAAATTGATGCAATTTTTGATAAAAATCTTTTCTATTAAAAATGTCTTTTTTCATAATATGATTCTCCAGCCAGACGATCCAAGTGAAGAAGACTTATATTTAATATCCAGTTGTTCCAAGTACTCTGTTTCCTGGGGTTTTGTTTTTCCAGATTCCGTTGAAGAATACTTCAAAGAGTTTACAAGCTTTGAGAATCAAGAGAAAATGAAGAAATGGAAACAAGCTTATTTATATTGCTTAAAAAAGATAACAATTAGAAATAATGGGAAACAATTAATATTAAAAAATCCACCGAATACTGCCAGAATAAAATATTTGCTTCAATTGTTTCCTGATGCCAAATTTATATTCTTATACCGGAATCCCTTCACAGTTTATTATTCAATGCAAAATCTTTGGAAAAACGTAATAGAAAAATATTTTTCATTACAAAAGATTTCTGAAGACAGACGGAATGAAATCATTTTTAGTCTGTATAATGCAAAAATGTATCAATATGAAAAAGAAAAAAATCTAATTCCAAAAGATAACTTGGTTGAAATTAAATATGAGGATTTTGAAAGAGACCCTTTAAAAGAAATAAAGCGTATTTATTCAAACCTAAATATTCCCGGATTAGAAAACAGTATTTATAAGCTAGAGCAGCGAATTGAATTGGAGAAAAAATATTCAAAATTCATCTATCAATACAAAAAAAGGACCTTGGACCTAATATATGCGAAATGGGGATATTTCATTGATAAATGGAATTATACTAGACCAGAAGGAGAACTTAAATTTGAAGGATAATCCTGATTTTAAAATATAGTAATGACTTATTATTTCAGAATTTTAAATATAAAAAATTTTGCATATGTGTTCAAAAGATATTAGAAAATCGGTTTCTTATAAACTCTTTCTCTTTGACACATTCTTTAATTGGTTCTTAGGAACTTTATTACTTTTTTTTTATAGATTCTTTGAGAATCTGATAGGCGATGAACCATTGTTACCTGAGATTATTTGGATAATTATTGGTACAGGTCTTTTATTATTCAGTATCTGGCAAACATTTGCAGTGTTATTAAAGAAAATTGGCAAGAACCATTTTCTTTTTAGTTGCATTATGGCCTGGATACCATTCTTTATGCTCACTTATGCACTAATTTTTATGGAATTTGCTTTGAAGACTGAAGCAAGAATTTTTATTTGGATTGGGAATATCTATATGTTTATACTCGGGTTTTTTTATTTTCAACAATGGTACAAATTGAAAAAGAATGAGATATAAAGTATATACACTAAATTTTGAAATGATCCAGAAGCTATAGCTTATAATTATGAAGAAAGATGATCAGGACTTAGCACATCTTGTTAATATTCAATCGCTTTTTCGACTTCCGTGGTCAAAATCCGATAATGCCATGACCTGGCTGGAGCCAACAAGATACTGTAATCTGCTCTGTGATGGTTGTTTCCAGAACAGAAATAATACCAGTCAGAAGTCTCTTGAACAAATTGAATTTGAGCTGACATCCATGCTTAAAATGAGGAAGAGCAGCGCTATGATTATTGCAGGAGGTGAACCTTTGACTCATCCGGATATTATAGAAATTACAAAAATGGTCAAATCCCATAAAGTAAAGCCCTTGATTTTTACCAATGGTATTGGATTGGATCAGAAACTCATACATGATTTGAAAAAGGCAGGCATGTTTGGCTTTACGTTCCATGTTGACTCACATCAATCCAGACCAGGATGGAAAGATAAAAATGAGTTAGATCTTAATGAATTAAGAATGTATTACGCAGAAATGATTAAGCGAGAAGGCGGTTTGTGTTGCTCGTTCAACACAACAATTTATCCGGATACATTGAAAGATGTCCCGGAATTGGTGGAATGGGCTTCACGCAATATCGATAAGGTGCAGGTCCTGACATTGATAGCGATAAGGACAGGGCACATAACAGATGAATTTATATACCATGTTGGTGAAATGAAGATCAATATCGGGGATACTTCGTATGCTTCAACAGAGAAATATGAAAAACTGACAACACAGGATATTTACCAATCGATAATTAAAACGCTGCCAAATTTTAAATTTTGTGCCTACCTCGGGGGTACAATTGTTCCTTCGGCGCTCAAATGGGCTATAGGTTCTTCCATAGGAACAACGCAAAAGAATTACGGGTGCCTTGGGGCAAAATCTATGGAATTGCTGCAAAATACGGAACATTTTTTTAAAGGCACCTATTTGGCCTATTCAAAACCCTATATGAACAGAATGGGCAAGTCCTTGCTTTTGTTTAGCCTGTTTGACAAAAATATCCGGAAAACGGCAAAAAAATACCTTGCAGCAATGATTAAAGATCCGTCAGTATTATTTAGAAATTTATATGTCCAGACCATTTCGGTGGTGCAGCCGGTTGATATTTTAGAAACAGGTGAAAAAGACAATTGTGATGGATGCCCCAATATGACATATTGGAATGGACGACTTGTAACAGCTTGTCGATTAGATGAATATCTGGCCTATGGCGCACCCATTTCAATTATGCCAAAAAACAGTCCAAAACCAGTCTGAAATAACCTGTTAATTTCAAATTTGTTCCCGTTCAGGCCTTATATATAGTAATATTTCGAAACAACCATAATAAATTATTACAAACAACAACCATGTTGGATGGAAATGCAGTATTACTGCAGCATGCCAGAGAATAAAGCTACGAACAGTAGCGGAAATATGTAAACTGGTATTTGTTTCGACTTTTTGCCTTGTGAAATGACCATAAAATTGGCCAAAAACTGAAACAACCGAAGCTGCAAGAAAAACCAGAAAGGGAACTGAAAAAGTATGTCCAATTAATACATAACAGGCAAAGATACTTACAGCGATAAAAATGTCGCCCAGGAAAATTGTTTTGTTCCAGCCAAAAACCACAGGGAATGTTTTATATTGTGTGGCCCTGTCCGCAGAAATATCTTTTAAATATCCGATCAATACAAAATTAGCATATGCAAAAAGGGTTAATAATGCCAGGAATAGGACATTTCTGCTGGCTAAACCTTTCAGATCAATACCGGAAACAGCCATGTATCCCATAATCGGCAACAACATTACTATCCAGCCGTTATAAAATGGCCCTGCAAACCAGAAATTCCTTTTGAAATATGTGTATGTTATAAGCCCTATGACACTGAGAGCACCCCAGATGAAATTATAAGGATTCAAATAAATTACAGAAATGCTTATTATAAAAAGCCCAATTATACTGACAATACCTACTGATTTTGGAGATACTTCCTTTTTGACAAGAGGTCTGTACGGTGCTGAAATCGAGTCCGTATCAATCTGAAAGCAATCGGTAAGGGCCTGTCCAAAGCCATATCCGAGGAAAAACGGAATAAATGCCATCAGGAACATTCCTGTTTTGATATCATGTTCATTACCAGCAGCCATTCCGGATAATCCGGCAATGCCTGATACAAATAGCAGATAAGGACGCATATGAACCAGAAATGCACGCCAGAATTTCAATGAATAAACCGGGTAAAAATATTGTTTGTCTTTCAATTGCATAAGTATTACAGGTTAGATTATTAGAAGTATTTGCTTTTTTGTTTGTTCAATAGGATTAAACAAGCAAGTTGTTCAAAGATATCCTGTTTTATTAACCTAATACATTGATGGCCTTAGGTATAAGTGCGAACTCAATATCCTTAGCGACCTCAATTTCCCCATCGGTTTCAAGAGCAATGAATTTATCTGATCTAATTTTCAGGTTGTTAATCATCGTCGAAATACGTTTGGGCTTTCCTGAAAAGCTACCGTTCTTCAAATCAAAGAGAACCTTCAAGAGCTCAAAAAGATTCATATCATGACAGTAATTAAGGCCCAACATGCCATCATCCGGCGCTGTCTTTTGATCATACTTAAAACTCCCGGATATATTCGGGTTTTTAACAACGCTTAAACTGGAAATTTTAACATTTTTAACTTCATGGTTATAATTAAGCTGCAGTGAACTATTCTTATTGAATACAATAGTTTTTATAGCAGCATAGATAATAGCCAAATTAACAAATCGAGACTTCACATGATTAATGAAGAAATCTCCCCGGTTAAATAACAAATTAGCGTTCGCAGTTATGCCAATACTTGCATTAATAATAAAATATTTCGTAATGCACTGAGCGTCTTTGTTGATAAACGTTACTTTACCAATATCTGTTAACCTGGAATTATCCAGTCCAATCTTCAATGGTATTCCCCTGATCGTATGTAAAACCGGTTTTAAGAAATCATTGCTTGAGCCCAGACCAATTGCACCCAGATGAATTTTACGCGCAATATCATCACTGGATTTCATGATCGAATTGATAATATAATTTAAACTGCCATCTCCGCCCGCTGAAATAATGCAATCAATCTTTTTTTCCGTAAGGAGGTTCAAAATGCATTCTTGAATTTGAAAAGGAGGTTCATAGGTAATGACCTCCCTGACTGATGGCATCATAGATAATACATCATTCCTGATTGACAGCCATTTTTTACCTCCAGTGTTATTATTAGCGCTTAAATTAACCAGGATTGCTGTATTCATTAGGGGTTTGTGCGTATTACTGAATATTGTCGATATGACTGATCTGAGATTTATTATTGACAACCTCATGTATTGCGGTTAAAATCTGTTCTGCAATATCGGTATTAGCCCTTACCGATACGCAGGCTGTTTTGTTATTATCCTTGGTTATTAAAGAAATGGCAATTATGGTATTGACGTTATCACTTAGCGAAGGGATGGCATATTCAATACCTTCCATCAGCGTAACACAGGTTGTTCCGGTAAAGGCAAAAAGTCCGGCAGATAAAAATTTCAACATCAGATCGATGACCTTATGTGGAACCATAGTGGATGTTTGCATAAGGTAGTAGTTTTCGATCTGACGATTTCTGATCCCTTTAACCTGCTCGTTAAACGAATGGCTAAATCTGGCAAATGCCTCATCTTTGGGATATTTTCTGTCAAATACCTCCGGTTTAATAAATACAAATCCAACCGTGCGTTCTGACCTATCGGAAGCAGGTATATCAACTGGAATGTTGAATTTTAGATTTTCAAAGAAGGGATGCTTTGCTAGTAACCAGATCAGAAGAGCAACCGGTAAAACTTTCCCGCACTTTTCATGAAGCATATTTGAAACCGAAATAATGGTGCTAAAATCAATAAAACTGCAACCGTGATAAACATTTCTGTCAGGGTATTTATAAATAAAGAATTTATCATGGAATTGAAAATCCCTGGGGAAATTCATTTCCGGGTCATACAACCCAAATGCACTGCTTATCTTGCCCTGCAGTTTAGCTGCAGCCCGACCATCTATTCCAATATGACTGAATTGCATCCATATGTCCATCCATGTGAACTGTATGGAATGTTGGCAATGGATATTCAATAATCCGAATCCGGCATGTTTTCGATACGTAAATAAATGTGGAATCATTCTACTTTCTGCATCTGCTTCTTCTTCATTAAAACTGATCCATGTTGCACTTAATATGCGTTCAAGACATGATTTCAATTCATTTTTTGAGATCCTTGTTTTCCTTTTTATAATTCTTTTGTGCAAAAGGCGGTATAGCTGTAACGAACGCTTTTTATCCTGCATTAAATAGGTTTCGTTATATGCTTTTTGTATTTCTTCCAACAGCATCTCTTTATGGTCGTCGTCAACTGAAGATGCAAATGGTTGTCTTATATCGGGGTGGAAAATCAAACTATTTATAGTACCTGCAGTATCATAGGATACTTCAATTATATCGCTAAAGTGGTATGGTATCCGTATGCAGGCATTAGTTTTCCATCGGAGTGCATAATGTAAGTCCGTTACAATGATGAAAACAGACTGCAATTTCTCAATTATTAACTTACGGGCTTCGTTTTTGGATAAAGCAGAAGCTGATTGCAAAGCAAGATTGTGTAAACTCCCAATGTATTTTGCTTCATCATTCCTATGATGAACAGTTGTAGTTTTTCGCCATCCGTCTTTTTGGAAATTTGGAAGTATTCTATAAATGAAAATCAGCAGCTTTAAAGATACATACAGAATAAAGGCGCTGAAATTCCAGTCGTCTACTAAATTTTTAAGGCAAATCCTTTTATTCTTTAAGGTTTTCATTTATCAGTATAAAACAAATAATAAAAAACTGTTTATCAATGATAATAAATGAAATTGCCGGTATTACTTATAAAAGTAATGAAAAAAGGTCGATTGTAGAAATAAATTCATGCTCCATACATTAAATTCTAAAGCTCCGGAGTAGCGACATTAATGCATTCGACAGGTCTGCAGTAAGTGTATTAATAAATGCATTTGGTTAATGACCCCTCCGGGAGAAGGAATAAAAATGGGCCGCCCTTGGCGGCCCATTATCATTTGCGACCCCGATAGGACTCAAACCTATAACCTTCTGATCCGTAGTCAGATGCTCTATTCAATTAAGCTACGGGGCCTACTAGGGTGTGGGTGTGATGGGGCATGAGTGTAAGCATGAGTGTGAATTGGGATGCAAATATAGAAAAAATGTGGAAAATAATTTAGAATTGGGTATTTCCTCCATGGTCCCCTGCTGAAAGTAGTTTGCAACCGATCCCGATTTCTATCGGGAGAGCTCATGAGCCAACGATAGTTGGTGAATAATATACGCCGGGGAAATTGTGTGTTAACTCAAGACTGTAAAACCATAACCTGTAAATTATCCAGATAGATCTGTTTCAGAGTTCAGGTATTTAAACTTTGTCGATTTTAGCTGCCAATATAAGATCGTTTTCCGATAATCCGTTTATCGCATGGGTCCACAATTCCACGGCCACACGGGCATAATAGATATGCAACACCGGGTGATGATCTTCTTCCTCTGCCACCTCAGCCACCCGGTTCACAAAATCAATAGCATGCCTGTAGTTCACAAATGAGAATTCGCGGGATATCTTTTTATCATCCACCAGCCTCCAGTCTCCATGGATGTGGTTCATGAAAGAACTGATCTGCTGCTTTTGCAGGGGAGCTACACCACCTTCGCAGGGCTTGCACTTGCTTTGGCTTAAATCCATTTTTTCACTTATTAACACCTGCATTAGAAACAATCATACATGACTTCTTGTTCTGAAGTTATTACGTACCCCTAACTTAGTCAGTCCTGTTATAAGTCCCTGCAGCCGTTCTTCCATATTTTTCTTCGGATGGGTACAGATTATTTCTATTCCTGGTGTTTTACCATTTACTAACTCAAGATATTTACGGGTGGTCAGAACACAATCCGGATTTAATGAAAGATAATCAAATATACGGCTGTCAAGTACATCATTATATGCCTGTTTTGAAGGTGATGGTTTAATCTGGGACAACACATCATTACATCTTCCATCAGGCAATAAATGTATACAGCCGGTACAGATATCATCGGCACCAAGTATCAGTTTAATCCTCAAATTCAAATCCGCCAGAAGTTTTGTTGCTACTAAATGTAGAGAATGTCCGTATGAATTTGGCTGAAACTGAACGTTATTTCCATGGGCGGTTATTATATCAAGGATATGATGGGGTCTTAATTTTAGATCATACAGTTCCATTGGTTTACTTTCATATTTGTTTCATATATTTTTCCTTTTGGGTCTGCTGATAAATTTTAACCTGCCTACCTGTAAGAAGTTTTGCGTATCCTGCGGGGTCGCCGCAATAAAATGCAAATTTATGAGGACTTGTAGCATTAATAACTTGTGCAATCCTTCTGCTTATTAAAGTGTTATCTGATTATAAACTAATTATTTTTGATTCGGGAATTTCTAACATAATCATGTTGATTTTGATTCTCTAAATATCAAACATAAAATGCCTTAATGTTGTGCGCAGTAAAGATTATCTTTTGTCGGAATAAAATTAACTCTCTTAAAAATTTCTACATATTAAATCACCGTAACGATTGATAACCTCCAGGTATTCCATTTTTAGATAGAACAATCTGCCATAATTGGTTACGTCTTGCTCTAAATGTCGCGGCCTCTGAGAGCAAGAAATATTTCCACATCCTAAAAAAGCGTTCTGAATCCTGACTCTTTATTTTGTCCAAGTTATTAGCAAAGTTGTTATACCATGCCATAAGTGTTTTATCGTAATATATTCCAAAGTTGTGCAGGTCCTCCATCACGAAAAGATTTTCGAATGCTTTGCTAAGTTGAGCCACTGACGGAAGCATTGCGTTTGGGAAAATATATTTATGTGTCCATGGATCAAATGTTTTTATGGATTTAATACGACCTATGGTATGAAGAAGAAATATACCGTCATTTTCCAGGCACCTATTTGCTACTTCAAAAAATGCTTTGTAATTCTTAAACCCCACATGTTCAATCATTCCAACGCTGACTATTCTATCAAACTTTTCATATATATCACGGTAGTCTATCAGCCTGAACTCAACTGGCAATCCTTCGCATAATCTTCTTCCAAGTTCAACTTGTTCTTTAGAGACAGTAATTCCGATAACCTTAACATTGTATTTCTCTGCAGCATATTTTCCAAAAGAGCCCCAACCGCAGCCAATATCGAGCACACGCAATCCGGGTTTCAGGTAAATTTTACGGCAAATTAATTCCAGTTTGTTTTCCTGAGCTTCATCCAGGCTGCCAGCATCTTTCCAATATGCACAACTGTAATTCATTCGTTTATCAAGCATATTTTGAAAGAGATCATTTCCCAGATCATAATGCTTTTCTCCAATAATAAATGCTCTTCGTTTCGACTGCAGATTGAAAAGCCTTACCGTAAAAAGTTTGATAAGAATCGAAAACTTTCGTCGTATTTTTTCGTCGATTTGAGCACTGATAATCTTGTAAATAAATTCGTCAACTTTTTCAACATCCCACCAGGCGTCCATATAGGACTCGCCAACGCCTAATTCACCTTCTGTAATTGCTCTTCTGTAAAATTCATCATTGTGAATCTGAATATCCCATGGATTACTGCCGTTAATATGAACTCCGGCCAATCCAAAAATCTCTTCTGTTATTCTTTTGTACCTATTGTTCATATCACACAAGTTAAATTACTATTAAAGACTTGTGTAAAGTTCAAAATTACTATAATTATATGCTGAGAGAATTTTATAACTCCTAAATATTCTTTTCCTAAGAATTCATTTTATTTTGCCGATCGATTTTTCAACGTTTTGGCGTTAACAGTCGATACTATGACCCTTGGACTGGAGTTAGTTAAAGGCTATGACTCATTATCATAATGACGCAGTTTCAGGACCCGTCAGTGCAAAACTTTTCCACTTATGATCCCTCCAGTAGGTATGCGAATATTGTGCAACAAAAAAGGACACCGCAATTTGAGCGTGTGTCCTT
>Ga0299915_10001292_pt1 | contig 18584 bp, 15 predicted proteins | sample RVTome_13_FD_200263 | JGI IMG/M metagenome (GOLD analysis project Ga0299915, IMG submission 200263) | Soil microbial communities from uranium-contaminated site in the Upper Colorado River Basin, Wyoming, United States - RVT92D227 (version 2) ... | reverse complement strand
GCAATATCAAACTAGGCAACAATGTCAATCTCTTCTTACTTAATGAAGGCGGAAGATTCCAAGCACGTAATGGAGGCGGGAAATTCCAAGTGACCATTGGCGGACAGACACAAAAATTTATAATTGATAATGGTAAGGTCAAGCTGTCACAATAGATAATAGATCCATCGCCTTTGGCATTGTGTGGAAGGGGCTCGTCTTTTCCTTGATCATGGGCCTTGGGGGAGGCGTGTTGCCGGCAATCAAGGCATCGCGGATGAATATCGTCGAATCCCTTCGAGCCAGCTGACGTCAATCTCTGAGGTACATATTTCAAATCACGATACGGTACAGCTCATGGAGCGTGCCGGTATCTTGCACCGCTGCGTGAGGGCATGGTGTTATAGAAATCATCCTCATGGGTTTGTGAAATGATCGCGGCAAGCCCTGCACAGGGGAGGGGGTGTTTAGTTGTCCCTGGGGGCCTCCTGTGACAAGATACATCCTGCACGAGAAGATCGTTTAAGACCTCAGGAGAAATGCCATGCGAATTCCTTTTCCGGAGAAGTTGCGCACCCTGAAATTAGATAGAGATAATCCCTGGCACATGGTGATAATCGGCGTCGTTGTCGGGGCCTTTGTGATGGGGATTATCCTCTTGGTTGTATTTGGACAGCGAGAGCGGCAGAGGTTTGCAGACACACGGATCAGCACGTTGGATATCGCCGATCAATTGTTAAGGAAAAACATGGCCGAGGATGCGCTGGCGATATACAAAGAGGTCTTGCGCAAGGTATCGGCAAAAGGTGATCCTGAGCTCTATGGCCACATCAAGCATAACGAAGGGGTCTGCCATTATACCTTAGCCCTCATTGGGGATAAGGAGGCTAACCTTATGAAGGCCGTCAGCGCCTTTGAACAGGCCTTGACAATCAGGGCAGAGGAGCAGTACCTCATCGAGTATGCCGCGACCCAGAACAACCTCGGCGCAGCCTACTGGAAACTCTCCGAGGTCAAGGGCAAGGAGGCGAACCTGGCCAGGGCCGTCAATGCCTATGAGGAGGCCCTCAAGGGCAGGACACTTGAAGCTGATCCCCTTGCATACGCCGCCACCCAAGATAATCTCGGCACAGTCTACCGGGATCTTTCGACAATCAGGGACAAGGAGGCGAATCTGGCCAGGGCCGTCAATGCCTATGAGGAGGCCCTGCGGGTATACACCCCTGAAAAATATCCTGTCGGCTATGCTACGGCACAGGACCATCTCGGCGCTGCTTACAGCGCCCTAGCAGAGGTCGCTGCAAAAGAGGCTAATTTGATTCGGGCCGTCACTGCCTATGAGAAGGCCCTGCTGGTATACACCCCTGAGCAGTATCCGATCGATTATGAGATTACGCAGGACCATCGCGGCACGGCCTACAGCGCACTCGCTGAGGTGAGGGATAGGGAAGCCAATTTGGCCAAGGCCGTCAGTGCCTATAATAAGGTCCTGCGGGTATACGCCCAGGAGCAATACCCCACTGGTTATGCTGCCACCTTGAACAATCTCGGCAACGCCTTCCGAGGTCTTTCAAAGGTTAAGGACAAGGAGGATAATCTATTGCGATCCATCAATGCCTATGAGGAGGCCCTGCGGATCAGGACCCGCGAACGATACCCTGTCGATTATGCCGCTACCCAAAACAACCTCGGCGCTGCCTACTGGGGTCTCGCTGAAATAGGGGACAAGGAGGAGAATCTGGCCAGGGCCATCGCCGCCTATGAAAAGGCCCTGCGCATCAGGACCCAGGAGCAGTACCCCCTGGATTATGCTGCTACCCAGAACAACCTCGGCGCTGCCTACTGGACCCTTGCCGAGGTCCGGGATAAGGCCAAGAACGTAGCTCGGTCCATTGCCGCTTACGAGAAGGCCCTGCGGGTGCATACCCCGGAGCGATCTCCGGTGGACTATGCGATGATCCAGAACAACCTCGGCGCTGCCTACTGGACCCTCGCCGAGGTGAAGGATAAAGGGGGGAACCTGACCAAGGCCATCAGCGCCTACGGGGAAGCCCTGCAGATATACAGCCTTGAGGAGCACCCGATAGATTATGCGATGATCCAGAGCAACCTCGGAGCTGCCTACCGAAGTCTTGCCGGGATCACGGATAAGAAGGGGAACCTAACCAAGGCCATACATGCCTACGAAGAGGCCCTCAAGATCTACACCTCCGCGAAATACCCCCTCTACCACAAGCGGGTGACCGCGAATCTGGAGCTGACCAGGCAGATGATGCGCTGATGAGTGTTAAGCCAGCTCACACCTTATAGCCCCTCTCCCCCCTTTTTTTCAGAGCACCAAACGTTTAGTGACAGACCTTGATTGTCCCGCCTCCCTCCTCGCCCCTTTCATCTGTCATTTGTTTAAGATCATCGGCCTTAAGGTCTTTGCTGCAGCCTGGGGACTGATATTTCCCTGCTTAGATTTTGCCTGCTGAACTGACAAAAATTGTCAATATCGACGATTCCTCAAAGCCTGTTGTAAATAAATCCTTTTTGTTTCGATGAGTTGCGCTATTAATTAACGTCTCTTAGCAAGGCACAAAATTTGCACTTTATCGCGTGTAGCATGGTAGAAACCGGCAGAACGAGAAGCATACGTATGCCAAGACCTTCATGTCCACTGAGTACCATATCGTCGGTGGTTAGATGCGCCCCCATCTCAATAGAGCAATCCATGGTTCATACAAATAACAGCCGAGCCGCTTGACAAGGGTAAAAAGGGTGGAAGATAGAAAGATCAAAGTGCTTCTGATTGAGGATAACCCTGGAGACGTCCAGTTCATGCGGGAGATGCTGGCTGAAGCGGATGGCGCGCGATTCGAGCTAGAGTGCGTTGATCGACTCGCCGCCGGGCTGGTGCGCCTGGCTGCCAATGATATCGGAGTGGTCTTGTTAGATCTCGATCTCCCTGACAGCCAGGGGTCTGATACCTTTGCCAAGGCATACGCACAGGCCCCGAGGGTGCCAATCGTAGTGATGAGCGGTTTTGCTGATGAAGATTTGGCCATTAAGACCGTCCAGGAGGGGGCCCAGGACTATCTGGTGAAGGGTCAGATAGATAGCAACCTACTGGTTCGGGCCATCCACTATGCCATCGAGCGCAAGCGAGCGGAAGAAGCATTACGAGGGCAGGCTCTCATCTTCGACAACATACACGACAGCATCATCATGACAGATTTGATGGGCAACATCATGCGATGGAATCCGGCTGCAGAGAGGATGTTCGGCTATTATAAAGACGAGGTCTTTTGCAAGACCCTTGACGTCTTGACGACGAGAATTATCAATGGACAATTACGCGATGGCCGCTGGGCCGGTGAGATGAATTTCACGCGCAAAGATGGCACCGAAGTCATTTGTGAGACAAGCGTCATCCCCCTGTGCGATGAGCGAGGCACTATAACAGCAGTATGCGGGGTGTCCCATGACATCACCAAACACAAGCAGGCGGAGCAAGAATTGCAAAGGAGTTACCATAAGTTGCGGGAGACCTTGATTATGACGGTCAACACCCTTGCCTCAACGGTTGAAATGAGGGATCCATATACCGCAGGCCATCAACGCCGGGTGACCATCCTTGCCTGTGCCATTGCAGATGAAATGGGTTTAACGGAGGAGCAGTTTGATGGACTCCGCCTGGCTGGACTGGTCCATGATATCGGCAAGTTCAACGTACCCGTCGAGATACTCAATAAGCCCGGTCGAATAACCGAGACCGAATTCAATATTATCAAGACCCATCCCGAGGCTGGCTACAATGTACTGAAAGAGATAGAATTTCCCTGGCCAGTCGGCCGGATCGTGCGGCAGCACCACGAGCGGCTCGATGGCTCTGGCTATCCCCAGGGGCTAAAGGATAATAGGATCATGCTGGAAGCGAGGATCCTTGCTGTGGCTGATGTGGTAGAAGCCATGGCCTCTCACCGGCCTTACCGACCGGCCCTCGGCATTGAGGCGGCGTTACATGAGATCACCATGAATCAGGGCATCCTCTATGATCCTGATGTTACTGATGTCTGCCAGAGGCTCTTTACTGAGAAGGGGTTTGCGCTCGGGCAAGATATATAGCCGCTGCCCCCGCCCTTTTTTCGCAGACTTCCAGGCTCCTTGATACAAATACCTCTCACCCAATATTTTTCTCTCTAGTCCCCCCCGGAAATTTTTAATTGCCTGTTACCTGTGTCTATATCCATGTAACCGCATAACGAGGGCCTTCTTGACTTTTCGACTCCCTATGGATATGGTGGAATACCACAGTGCAAGCGGGCGCCACAGATTGCAACCTTGTCCCCCGGCACACGCAGATCGTCTTCGATACGGAGACCTGTCCCTCCTCTTGCCGTATGTTGGCCGAATATAAAAAGCTTGAGTGGTGAGCATAGCTATGTCTGCGAGGCAGAAACCAAAGAGTGAAGAAAAAGTAGTGAAGACTGCCTGCTCGAGCCATTGTGGAGGCAGGTGTCTGCTTCAGGTTCATGTGAGAGATGGGGTAATCACCCGTATAGAAACCGACAGGGGTGAGGAGCCTCAGTTGAGGGCCTGCCTACGATGCCGTGCCTACCGTCAGCGTGTCTATGATCCGGACCGCCTTCGATTCCCGATGAGGAGAACCGGGGAGCGCGGTGAAGGGCGGTTTGAACGAATCTCTTGGGATGAAGCCTTAGATACGGTCGCCGGTGAGTTAGGCCGTGGCAGGAGCACCTATGGCCCGTCAGCCGTTCTCTTGTTAGGTGGGGGGGGAGATGCTACCCAGCTGCACACCTCTCGGCTGCTTGGGGGATTGCTGGCCATGACCGGCGGTTATACCGATAAATGGGGAATCCAGTCCTTTGAGGGAGGCCTCTTCGCCTCGCTGGCGACATACGGCACCCTCTCTTCACATAACGATTTTGACGACCTCCTGAACTCTCGCCTGATAATCATGTGGGGATGGAACCCCGTCACTACCATACATGAGACTAATACGAGCTGGTATTTGCTTCAAGCTAAGGAATCAGGGACCAAGATTATCTCAGTTGATCCCCGTTATACAGACTCGGCTGCCGTTCTGGCCAGTCAGTGGATACCTATTCGACCAGGTACCGACACGGCCGTGCTCATCGCTATGGCGTACGTGATGATTACGGAGGATCTCTTTGACAAGAGCTTTCTTGATGCATATACCATCGGGTTTGAACGGTTCCGGGCATATGTCCTGGGAGATGAGGATGGCATACCCAAGGCACCGGTCTGGGCGGAGACTATCTCAGGAGTACCCGCACGGGACATTGAAAATCTTGCGCGGGAGTACGCCACGACAAAGCCGGCTGCGCTCGTTGCCGGTATTGGTCCGGGACGCAGCGCCTATGGGGAGCAGTACCACCGCGCCGCCAAAACCCTCGCTGCCATGACCGGCAATATCGGTATCCATGGTGGGTGGTCAGGGAGATCGAGCGTGCCTCAATGGCAGTTCGGAGGATATGATTTTAAATTGGGCAAGCTGCCGGATGGAGGTGGCAATCCGGTTGAGCGCGGGGTTCCCCCCCGTACGGATGCCCTGCCGACTATGAAAAGCTCCGACAGTATGGCGAGGATACACACGGCTGAGATAGCTGATGCCATCTTGAAGGGAAGGGCAGGTGGCTATCCAGCTGACATTAAAATGGCTTTGGTAATGCATACCAATCCAGTTAATCAGTATCCCAACACCAATAAGATGGTGCGAGCCCTCAGGAAACTGGAATTCCTTGCCGTTGCCGAACAGGTGATGAGCGCTACCGCCAAGTTTGCTGACATAGTGCTTCCCGTCTCTACCTTTTTGGAGAGAGATGACATCATCGTGGGTGGGGTAAGGCCTTTTTACGGCTACGTAAAAAAGGTCATAGAACCGCTCTATGAGTCCAGATCGCCTCTGGAGATATGCCGTGGACTTGCCAGCCGGCTGGGCATTTCCCTGTATGAGGCGAAAACCGATGACGATTGGCTGAGGACCATGGCAGCCGGAAGCCTTATCCCCGACTATGACGCCTTCAAGGAGAAGGCCATCTACCGCATCAAATCCGCGGAGCCGCACGTCGCTTTTAAAGAACAGATTGAAGATCCTGAGCATAACCCCTTCCCCACACCTTCGGGGAAGATCGAGATATATTCTCAATGGCTGGACGCAATGGGCAATCCGGAGATCCCGCCGATTCCCAAATACATCGAGTCATGGGAAGGTCGTCGTGATGCCCTTGCTGCTCAGTATCCGCTGCAACTTATTACGACGCACTGCAAGCGGCGAGCACATACGCAGTTTGACAGGGTCCCCTGGCTTCGGGAACTGATGGACCAGGCCATATCGATCAATACCAGAGATGCTGAGGCTCGCGGCATAAGGGACGGTGATAAGGTAAAGGTATTTAATGAAAGAGGTGAGATGATTATTCAGGCAAAAGTAACCGAGAGAATTATGCCCGGGGTGGTCGATCTGCCGCAAGGGGCGTGGTACGACCCTGACGAGCAAGGGATGGACCGGGGAGGCTGCGCTAATGTCCTGACGCGGGACAAGCGGTCCCCAGGTGGCGCCTCGTGCCACAATACAGCACTGGTTGAGGTTGAGAAGGTTTAAAAAAACCATGCAGCTCGTTTTTTACTTTAATCAGTCGCGATGCACGGGTTGCTACGCGTGCGTGGTCGCCTGTAAGGACTGGCATGATATTCCCCCTGGGCCGACATCCTTCAGACGTGTTGTCATCACAGAGCACGGCCACTATCCTCAGATCGCGGTCCGTTTTATCTCCACTGCCTGCCACCATTGTGATAAGCCGCTGTGCATATCAGCCTGTCCTGCCGGGGCCATCAGCAAGCGGTCCCAGGACGGCATCGTCGTTGTGGACAGCGAGCTATGCCTCGGCAGGGAGAGCTGTGGCGGTGCCTGTCGCATGGCCTGCCCCTATGATGCGCCTCAATTTGGAGCGGAGCCAAATGCCAGGATGCAAAAATGTGATCTGTGCTGCGACAGGTGGGCAGAGGGGAAAAAGCCTATTTGTGTGGAGGCGTGCCCTATGAGGGCCTTAGATGCCGGCGACCGGCATACCCTGGAGTCTCACTATGGCGGGGTCAAAGAAGGAGGACAGTCATGAGCCTACCGAGTTTTGCGCTTGAAGGAAAAGTGGCCATTATCACGGGGGCGAAGCGTGGCATTGGTAAGGCTATAGCTTTAGCCTTTGCCGCGGCAGGGGCCGCAGTGGCGGTTTGCAGTCGAGTTATTGACGATGGACAGCTTCAGGTTGTGGAGGATGAACTCCGGCGATGTGGACGGGGTTGCCTGGCGATACAGGCCGACGTCTCCAAGAAAGCTGATGTGAACAATATGGTACAGAAGGTCATGGATACCTTTGGCGCCATTGATATCCTGGTAAATAATGCAGCGGTATCTAACAGCGCCCCTATCATGGATACGGAGGAGGGTGATTGGGATAGCGTTATGAACGTTGACCTCAAGGGGTATTTCCTTTGTTCTCAAGCAGCTGGACGAAGGATGATGGAGCGAAAAAGGGGCACTATTATCAATATATCTTCAAGGCTCGGCATGAAGGCAGCCTCCACCATGGGGGCCTATAGTGTTGCCAAGGCCGGTGAGTTGATGCTTACCCGGGTACTGGCCTTGGAGCTGGCGAAGGAAAATATCAGGGTTAACGCCATTGCGCCGGGCATAGTGAGGACCGAGGGATCAGAATCCGTCTGGAGCAAACCCGAAACCCTAAAACGGTTCGAATCGACGATCCCTCTGGGGAGAATTGCCGTGCCAGGGGATATTGTGGGGGCGGCCCTCTTCTTGGCCTCTGACGCCTCTTCTTATATCACCGGGCACACTATTGTCGTTGACGGCGGGGTGCAGGCTTAATGGCTCCCTGTCCTTGGAGTTGCCGGTTATGAGGATGCCGGGTTCATCAATGGACCTCAAATTTTCTCTTTGACTTTTTTAGGTTTTATGCTTAAATAGTAAAATTTGACTATTGAAGATTGGAATAAAGGGTGGACCTACGTTTGGTGATAATGGGGCTCTTGATGAAAGGGCCAGCACATGGATATGACCTGAAGCAGACCTTGGAGAGGGAGCTCAGCCCCTTCTTTGAGGTCTCCGCTACCCCCCTTTACTATACATTAAAGAAGTTGGAGCAGGAGGGGGTAGTCACCAAGTGGAGCACGGTCTCCGGCAGGAGGCCGAAGAAGTTTGTCTATAGCCTGACCGCCAAAGGCCAGGAGGAGATCAAGGAACTCCTCCTCAAGAACATCACGTATCTGCATCGTCCCTCCTTTAACCTCGATATCTCTCTCTATTTTCTTAACTTTCTCAATCCCCCCGATGTCGTAAACACGTTGAAGGGCCGGCTGAGGGAATTGCGCAAGGTGAAGTTTTTGCTCGATCGCCAGAAGAAGGGGTTAAAGCCGGACGCAGCCATGAGAAGGGAATATATCATCACGGCCCATAACATCCGGTTTACAGAGGCCGAAATGGAGTTTGTTCAGGATTTGATCGAGACATTCTCCCAAGGGAGATTTGATGAGGCGAATGTTTTTAATGGGGTGAAAGAAGACCATGATCGTCGGTAAATATCTGCAGCGGCAGGCTAAACAGAGGCCCGATAAGGTTGCCGTCATTTGTAATGAGGTGCAACTGACCTTCTCCGAACTCAACCTCCGGGCCAACATGATGGCCAATTGGCTTCTTGCCCAGGGGATTAAAAAGGGCGACCGGGCAGTGATGCTGCTCCCCAACTGCGCCGAGTTCGCAGTGGTCTACTTCGCCCTCATGAAGATCGGGGTCATCGCGGTGATCCTCGACTTTCGCCTCAGCCCCGCGGAGATGGCCCCCATCTTCGACGAGACGGAGGCAAAGCTCCTCATCACCCATTCCAAGCAGAAGACCTTCGCCCTGCGGATGCTGCGAGAAAAGAAGGACCTCCGATACGTCGTTTTTTTGGGGGACGCAGGAGGAGCAAAAGAGAAGGAAGATGGCCTCTACCACTATGAGCGGATTGTGAAGAAGGGGGATACCCAGGAGCCGAATGTACCTCTCCGGGAGGAGGATGAGGCCCTCTATCTCTATACCTCGGGTACCACAGGCAAGCCAAAGGGGGTGATCCTGACCTACGATCACCTCACCTATTTCCCTGAATCTATGAGGGCCATGCAGACCTTAAGCGAAGAGGACGTACAGGGGGCTGTGCTCCCCATGTCCCATATCTCAGGGCCGATCGTCCTCAACCTGACGGTGGACGTGGGCCACACCTTAGTCATCATCGACGAGATAAGGCCCAAAAAGATCCTGGAAGAGATACAGCGCAACAAGATCAACTATTTCCACGCCGTACCCCCCATCTATCAAATGATCCTCAACCTCCCCAGCCGCGACCGCTATGATCTGAGCAGCCTGCGATCCGTCGCCATGATGGGGACGGTGGTCGCCGAAGAACTCATGGAGGAATGGGTCAAGGAGTACCCCCGCTGCCTGGTCCGCCAGGGATACGGGGCCACGGAAACCTCTCCCCTGCTCACCCTCACCCACGATGATGACGCCCCTCGCAAGATGGCGAGCGCCGGCCGCTGCGTCCCCAGGGCCGAGATCAAGATCTTGGCTAAAGACGGCAAGGAGCTCCCCACCGGGGAGGTAGGGGAGGTGATTGCCCGCGGCCCGCAGATCATGAAGGGATACTTCAAGAACCCCAAGGCCACCGCGCAAAAGATCAAGGATGACTGGTATTACACCGGCGATCTGGGGAGGTTCGACGAAGACGGCTATATCTATATCCTGGGCCGGGCCGATGACATGGTCATCACGGGGGGCATGAACGTCTATCCCTCGGAACTGGAAAATGTCCTCATCGCCCACGACAAGGTGGCTGAGGTAGCAGTGGTGGGGATACCGGATGCTGAGAGGGGGCAGGCCTTGAAGGCGGTAATCGTCCCCAAGGTGGGAGAGGAGGTTTCCAAACGGGAGCTGATGAGGTTCTGCCGTGAGCGGCTCGCCAACTTTAAGCTCCCTAAGACCATAGAATTTCGCGACAGTCTTCCCCGATCCCGCACCGGCAAGGTGGCCAAGCGGGAATTGAAGGTCGTCGAGGAGGGGTTGAAAAAGTACTGGGAGTTTCTGGGAGAACATAAAAAGTGGATCGGACCCGTGGCCCTCGTCGCCATCTGGTTTCTGGTCACCGTTACCAAGATGGTGGATCCCTTCTTCCTTCCCTCGCCGGTGATTGTAGGAAAACAGCTTGGGATACTGCTATCGAAGCTAGTGACGTACGAACACATAATGAAGACCTTTTATCGCATGATGGCGGGGTATGTCATAGCAGTAGGCATTGGGGTGCCGCTGGGCATTGTCCTCGGCTATTGGGAGAAGATCTATGACTCGGTGGAATTTATCATCGATTTCTTCCGCTCCTTCCCCGCCACCGCCATGTTCCCCCTCTTTATGCTCGCCTTCGGCCTCGGTGATGGATCAAAGATCGCCCTAGTGGTCTTCGGCTGCTCACTCCTCATCCTGGTCAATACCACCTACGGGGTCCATGGAGGCAGCCGCACCCGCAAGATGGTGGCGGAGACCATGAAGGCATCGGAGGCCTATATCATGGCCAAGGTTGTCCTGCCTGAGGCCCTGCCCCAGATAGCCGCAGGGCTGCGGCTCGCCCTCTCGTTGAGCCTCATCATCGTCGTGGTCCTGGAGATGTTCATCGGAACCACGAGGGGGTTGGGGTATCTGATCTACAACGCCCACATGACCTACCAGATAGCCGATATGTACGCCTTCATCGTTTTGGCCGGCCTCATCGGGTACTTTATCAACCAGGGGTTTGTCAAGTTAGAGGACAAGGTGATCCACTGGGCCGGCAGATAGGTGCAGAAGCTTAAGCATTGGGGTTGTTCGAGGTTGTTATACAACCGTATAACCTAACAAAAGGAGGAAAAGATATGAAGAAGATATGGGCACTCATAGCAATGGCGATCTTTCTCTTAGGATCAGCCTCTGGGGCCTTTGCCGCAGAAGAGCCGGTGAAGATAGGCTATCTGCGCATCGTGATGAGCCTCCCCACCTTTGTGGCGCAGGAAAAAGGCTTCTTTGCCCAGGAGGGGCTGAAGGCCGAGCTGATCCCCTTCGATTCAGGTACGGCCATCATGGACGCCCTGATGGCAGGCAGGATCGATTGCATCGGCAGCACCGGTACCACCGGGTTCTGGTTCGCCGCGCAGACGGCGCCGGAACGGTTCAAGATCTTTCTTTTATATGGGACCAAATCCTTAAAGGATGACAACTCCTTTTCGGTGGTGGTCAAGAAGGATTCTCCGATAAAAGACCTGAAAGGTCTGCAAGGGAAGAAGGTGGGGACCTACCCCGGTGCCACCTCTGTGGCCCTGGCCAAGGCGGTCATCCGCACGCAGATAGACCCAGGCAGCGTCACCTTCACGGAGGTTCCCCCGCCTAATATGATCCAGGTCCTGGCAGCCGGCCAGATCGACGCCTTCTTTGCCCCTGAGCCCTCCGGGATGATAGCAATCGCTAAGGGGGTGGGGAGATATCTCGTAAAAAGCCCCCTGACCCTCTTGAGGTTGAAGAGGGGGGTCCCCGGAGCGGCCTTTGCCTTCTCGGCCAAGTTCCTGCAGGAGAGGCCTGAGCAGGCTACAAAGGTCAAGGCCTGCTTGGACAAGGCCGTTGATTACATCAGGGCAAATGAAAAGGAGGCTCGGCCTTATCTGGTCAAGTACACCGGTCTTCCCGAGGCCATCGCCATGTCCATCCCCTTTGATGAGTGGATAAAGCTCGAGGAGTTCGACAAGCGGGCAGGTCAGGAGTACTTTGACCTCCTCTACAAAGAGGGGGCCTATAAAGAGCGGGTCGATACCACGAAGCTCTATTACTAGACAGGTTCAGGATGGTATAAAAAATCATAGTAAAAGGAGGGACAGAGTATGAAGAGCATGAAGAGATTGGCTGTGTTGATGGTAGCGCTCGTCTTTTGCGTGGGTGCATCGATGCATGCGGGTGCAGCAGAGCCGGTGAAGATCGGCTATCTGCGCATCACGACGAGCCTGGCGACCTTTGTGGCGCAGGACAAGGGCCTCTTCGAGCAGGAGGGGCTGAAGGCCGAGCTGATCCCCTTTGATTCAGGTACGGCCATCACGGACGCCCTGATAGCGGGTAGGATCGATTGCATCGGCAGCAACGCCATCACGGGGTTCTGGTTCGCCGCGCAGGCGGCGCCTGATCGGTTCAAGATCTTTCTAACGTATGGGACCCCTTCTCTGGCGAACCCGACCTTTGTGGCGATAGTGAAAAAGGATTCCCCCCTGAAGGGCTTAAAGGACCTCAGGGGCAAGAAGGTCGGTACCTACCCCGGTGCCACCTCCATCGCCTTGGCCAAGGCCATCATCCGCACGCAGATGGACCCGGAGGGCGCCACCTACACGGAACTCCCCCCGCCCAACCTCATCTCCGCCTTGGCAGCTGGCCAGATCGACGCCTTCTTTGCACCCGAGCCCATGGGGATGATGGCCAGATCTCAGGGGGTGGGGAGGGATCTGGTAAAGGAGCCGTTAGGTCTCCTTGGCATTAAAGAGGGATTTGCCGGGGCGGCCTATGGTTTTTCATCCCAATTTTTAAAAGAGAACCCTGAGCGTGCCAAGAAGCTTAAAGCCGCTTACTACAAGGCCGCGGACCTTATCAATAAGGACAAAGATGCCTTACGGCCCCTGCTGGTAAAATACATAGGGATAACCGAGCCGGTCGCTATGAAGGTGCCTATCCAATACTGGATCAAGATCGAAAAGCTCAACAAGCAGTCGACACAGAAATACTTTGATCTCCTGTATAAAGAAGGGGCTTACAAGGAGTGGCTTGATACCACGAAGTTGTACTATGAAGACTAAAACCTATAAAAATTAAGGAGGTTAAATAATGAAGAGAATTGTAGCGGTTGTGTTGGTGGTTTTCCTTTTAATGATAGCAGGGCAGGCATGGTGCGCGGAAAAGGTAACGATAGGGCACCTGACCGTGGTTCCAAGCCTTCCCACCTATGTAGCAATTGAGAAGGGCTTCTTTACCGAGCAAGGGCTGGAGGTGGAATTGGTTCCCTTCCAATCCGGGACCGATATCGTAGACGCCCTCGTGGCAGGCAGGATCGATGCCAACTGCATGAGCGCCATCACCGGGCACTGGTTTGCCGCGCAGATGGTGCCTGACAAGTTCAAGATCTTTCTCGTCTACGCGGCGGATTCCAATGTGGACAACACCATGGTGGTGGTGGTCAAGAAAGACTCACCGCTGAAGGACCTCAAGGGCTTAAAGGGAAAGAAGGTGGGGACCTTCCCCGGTGCCACCTCTGTGGCCCTGGCCAAGGCGATCATCCGCACCAAGATGTCCCCTGAAAAAGTCATATTTACCGAGATCGCCCCACCCAATATGGTGCCGGCCTTGGCTGCCGGCCAGATCGATGCCTTCTTTTCCCCTGAGCCTTTCGGGATGATGGCTGTCTATCAGGGCATAGGCAGGTATCTCATAAAGAGTCCCTGTACGTTGCTCGGATTAAAGAAGGGTATCGTAGGGGGCGCCTTCTCTTTCTCAGCCAAGTTCCTTCAGGAGAAGCCTCAGCTGGCACAGAAGGTCAAGGCCGCCATCGAAAAAGGGGCGGACTACATCAAGGCCAATGAGCAGGAGGCCAGGGGTTACCTGTCAAAATACACTCAACTCCCTCCGCCGGTGGCTGCCCGGATCCCCTTTGAGAAGTGGATTAAGATAAAGGATCTGGATAAGAAGGCCCCCCAGCTCTATTTTAATGTCCTCTACAAAGAGGGGGCGTATCAAAAGAAGATCGATACCACCACGCTCTACTACGAATAACATGGCGCAGGAAAGACCATACCTCTACGTTCGTGGCGTAAGCAAGCACTATGACACGGCCCCTGATCCCCGTTTGGGGAGCGGGGGCCTGCGAGTGCTCGATAACATCTCCTTCACCGCCAAAAAGGGAGAATTCGTCACCATCGTGGGCCCCAACGGTTGCGGAAAGAGCACCTTCTTCCGTATGCTGTCCGACCTCGAGGATATGGACTATGGGAAGATCCTCATCGGGGGGAAGACCGTCAAGGAGGCCAAGATCGGATACGTCTTCCAGAACTACCGAGAATCCCTCTACCCCTGGCGCACCTGTCTCGGCAACCTCATGGTCGCCATGGAACTCGATGGGGTCCCGCGGCGGCAGCGAAGAAAGAAGGTGGATGAGTTCCTCTGGCGGCTCGATATGAGCGTGCGTGAGGACGCCTATCCCTATGAGCTCTCCGGTGGGCAGCAGCAGATGCTCGGCATCCTCAGGGCCCTGGTCTACGAGCCGGATATCCTCCTTTTGGATGAGCCCTTCAGCTCCCTCGACTTCCAGACCACCCTCTACATGCACGACAAGATCATGGAGGTCTGGGAAAAGACAGGGGTGACCGTGCTCTTCATATCTCACAACATCCACGAGGCGGTCTACCTGGCCGACAAGGTGGTGGTCTTCAGCAAGAGGCCCGCCCGGGTGGTGGAGGTAATCGAGACCAACCTCCCCCGTCCTCGGGATTATAAGGTGACCGAGAGCGATCAGTTCTTCGAGGTGAGAAATCGGGTGATGGAGCTCTTCCGCGACGAGATCATGGACAGCTTCCTCTTCATGGAGCTGAGCGGTTTTTAACGTGAGAAGAATGCGATGAGCAAAGAAAAACTAGTATCACCTGACGCCATCTCCCAAGAAGAGGCGATACAGGGCTGGAATGCGGCTGGTGAGGAGTTTGCCTCGCGCTTTGAGCGGCACGAGGAATTCTTCCACAAGCATATGATCAACCCGGCTATTCTCGATTTGCTCGGTGCAGTTGAAGGTAAGGCTGTCCTCGATGTGGCGTGCGGTGAAGGACACTTCTCGCGGAAGCTGGCAGAACTGGCCAAGGGGAACATTCGGATAACCGGCATCGATGCCTCAGAGACGCTGATCGGGATCGCCAAACAGAGAAACAAGGCATTTTCGAATTGTATCACCTTTCAGGTGGGGGACGCGAGCCGCATGGATCAGGTGCCGTCCAAGGCATTTGACATCGCGATCTGCAACATGGCCCTCATGTTTATCAAGCGATATGAGGATGCTATTCGCGAGGTCGCTCGCGTCTTGAAGCCGCGGGGCATTTTTGTCTTCTCATTACTCCACCCTTGTTTCTTGACCCCGGGCTCAGATTGGATCATGGATGATACCAGCGATGCAGAAAAAGGGAAGAAGCGGATCGGATGGAAGACGGATAACTATCACCTGCGGCTTGCCGCCCGCGATGTCATGTTTGTATGCGACACCCAGGAGACCTATTATTTCTGCCGTACCTTAGAGGATTATGTTCGTGCCCTGCGAGAACAGGGGTTTGTCCTGACGGATCTCCGGGAACCCTTACCCCCCAAGGCGATGATGGAGCGAAAACCCGAATTCCAGGCCGAGTTAAAACGAGCACTCTTCCTGATTATGAAGACCGTGCTGTTAGAAGATGGGGCTTCCCTTTGAAGAGGCAACCATCGGTTTTTGAGCAAACAGGGTAATCTCCGAGGCTCATTGTATGGGGCAGGATTCTTTTATCGTCGAAAGAGTCGCTGTTTAGAGATGTTTATAGTCTATGTGTCTCTTCCACCTCCGGTGCCACCACCACCACTGCTCAGGGTATCTCTCGATATATCCCTCGGTGAGCTTCATCAGACGGGCGAGATTGTGGACAACATCCCGCTCCTGTTCCCCTGTGGTTTCCAGCACGAAAGGTTTCTCAATAAAGAGCTTGTGCCTCCATCCATTACTGTATACGATAAAGGCGGGCAGAATGACAGCCCCTGTGCGCAGGGCGAGGACCACGGGCCCCTTGAATGACGGCACAGCATACCCGAAGAAATCGACCATGATGTCGGGATAGGGGGGGTTTTGGTCGATGATGATGTAGACGATCCCTCCGCTGCGCAGCTGCCGCAAGGATTGTTGCGCCGCCAGCTTCCTCTCCCTGCCGTCGATAAAGCCGACCCCTACGGTATCTGTCATGCGGGTGTAGAGCTTTGCTATGTATTTGTTCCTTGGTTTCTTGATGATGACCGCGATAGGATATCCTTCGAGGGCCAGTTTGGCAGCGAGCAGGGGGAAGTTGCCCAGATGGAGCCCGGCGATGATAATCCCTTTCCCTTTCTTGAGCGTTGCATCCAGGTGTTTTTTCCCCACTATCTCGATAAGCCCCTTTGCCACGGGTCGAGGGAGAAAGCAAAACTTCATTGCCTCCAGGAAGCTCGTGACGGTCCTGGTGAGGCACTCTCTATAGATGGCGTTGATCTCCTCCCCATTCTTTCTCGTTCCGAAGACCAGGCGCAGGTTGGCCAGGGCGATCTTTTTCCTCCTGCCTGGAAAGATGTCCACCACGCTTGCAAAAAACCTGCCCAACAGGTAGACCCCTGATAAGGGCATGAGCCTGAGCAGGAGAATGATGGGAGGGCCGAAAATGAAAGTTAGCTTTTCGCCGACTGCCTCCCATTTTCGACGCCACTTCTTCGTCATCATAACGATATCCCCCTCATTGCGTGAGGGGATACTATAGTCTTCCCCCCGCTTTTTTGTCAAGGCAAGCGATGGTATAAAGTTTTTGCTTGACAGATACTGAATATCATGCTATTTTTTTCAAATTAGTAACACGAAGAAACCGTATGTCAAAACTCGTCAGATTTGGGATATCACTGGATCAAGAATTGCTGGACAAATTCGACCGGCTTGCAAAAGAAAGAAACTATACCTCGCGTTCCGAGGCCTTTAGGGATTTAATGCGCCAGGAGCTGGTGCAAAAGCAATGGCAGGAGGGTAAAGAGATCGCCGGTGCCATTACGCTCATCTACGACCATCACAAAAGAGAATTGGTCAACAAGCTTATGGATATCCAGCATGATTTTGGCGCCCTGATCATCTCTTCTCAGCACGTGCATCTGGATCACAGCAATTGTTTGGAGATCATTGCATTCAAAGGTTCTCCAAAGGAGGCGCAAAGGTTATCCGACAGCTTGCGATCAGTCAAGGGAGTGAAACATGGAACATTGAGTATGTCAACGACTGGCAAGGATATGTAGGGGTATTATTTTTTTGCCTTACAGTAGCACGAATTTAATATCAGTAGCATCGAAAGTCCTACAAAACGATAAGGAGGAGGGGCGCCAATGAAGGGTTTTTGCATGGTGCTCTTGGTAATTCTGGTCGGTCTTTTTCTTGTTATGGCCCCGCACGCCACGGCGGGCGAGCAAGAGGAACTGCTGCAAGAACTGCGGCTTCTGTGGGAGAAGGTCGAGCAGCTGGAGACAAGGATCAAGAGCCTAGAAAAAGAGGCTGCTCAGCCTCAAGCGGAGCAGAAGGCCGGAGGACCAGAAGTAAAGAGCGCTGAGCCGCAGGAGGAAGCGAAGAAGCTCAGGAAAGAGGTTGCTGTGATCTGGGAGGCCCTCAAGGGGATCGAGATCGGGTTTTCAGCCACCGGCGTGGTCCAGGGGAGTATCGGCAATCACCAAAACCAAGGCATACCCAGCGACAGGGAGCGGGCAGACCGGGTTGATGGCTCCCTCTCCGCCGATTTGGAGATCAGCAAGCAGATCGGCACCCACGGTCGCGCCACAGTGATCATCTCCGCCGCCTACGGCGATGGGCTCGACCCCAGGATACCCAGCTGGTGGGGTATCAACGGGGATGCCGAAGATGAAAATCGGGTCTATCTTAGGGAGCTCTGGTATGAGCATAAGCTATTCTCAGAGAAGCTGATCTTCACCCTCGGCAAACTCGACCTCACCGCATATTTTGACACCAATGCGGTGGCTAACTGCGAGAACGCCCAGTTTCTCTCCCCCGGGTTTGTCAACTCCGCTGCCGTCGAGTTCCCCGACGACAATGGCCCCGGAGTCCGCATTACCTTTGCGCCCACGGAGCTCTTTGACATCTCCTTTGGCTGGGGGCAGGGAGAGGAGGACTGGGATGAGCTGGGACACCGATCCTTGTTCATCGGTGAAGCGGGGCTACACCCCCGGTTTGGGGAGTTGCAGGGAAACTACCGCCTCTACGGTTGGTTCAAGCAGCACCATCTGGACGATGACGTAGTAAGCTGGGATGACCGGAGAAGGGGTGTCTTTGACAACCGCAATGGATGGGGTCTCGGTCTCAGCCTTGATCAGGCCGTAACGCCCCAGATCACCCTCTTTGCCCGTGCCGGCTACCAGGACGAGAAGGTATATGAGTTCGCCTGGGCCTGGAGCCTGGGTGCCGAGGTAAAGGGCAACTATTGGGGGAGAGACGCCGATGCCCTCGGCATCGCCTATGGTATGGGGATGATCAGCGATGAGTACAAGGCGTTTCAGCGCTTTTCAGGGGAGCCCTGGTTCAGGAAGAATGAATCCCACCTGGAGCTCTATTACCGCTTCCAGCTGAACGACCATATCGCCATCTCCCCTGACCTCCAGGTCCTCTGGAACGCCCAGGGGGATGCAAGGTTCGGCCCTGTAACAGTCATCGGGATAAGGGGCACTCTGGAGTTTTAAC
>Ga0299915_10001291_pt1 | contig 18587 bp, 22 predicted proteins | sample RVTome_13_FD_200263 | JGI IMG/M metagenome (GOLD analysis project Ga0299915, IMG submission 200263) | Soil microbial communities from uranium-contaminated site in the Upper Colorado River Basin, Wyoming, United States - RVT92D227 (version 2) ... | reverse complement strand
AATTCGTCGGTGCCCTGGCCTACATAGCAGGGCTTGTGCCGCGAGGCCCGGGCCATGAGCTCAAAAAGAAAAACCCGGCTGACAAGTTGAGTGAGATCGATAAGGGGGTTATGAAATTCCGCCTCTGATCTCCCTGATCCTCCCTCGCCAACGGTTGACCTTCTCCTCGTTTATCCTGGACACGAAATCGCTCTGCCCGACCGAGAAATACTCCCGCATAATTTTCCCAAGCAGGTCCAGAAGATCGACCGTCATCCCGCCAGGATAGAGCCGTACCTCGGTCTTGAAATCCTTCATCGCCGGGTCAATGTAAATATTCCCAGCCGCCATTGGCTTGAGCAGCCCGATGATGTCCTTGTGCTTTGCGTCTTTCACCGGCTGGGCCTCGATCGGAAGAACCGAAAGTGTTTCATTCCGCTCCCGTTTGGCCTCGATGATGTCTCGCAAAATGTACTCCTGCTGGGCGTTGACCTCAACTCGCCATACTCGCGGCCTGTAAACCTTATTCACCCGGAAGAGCTCGTCCATGAAGTCCTTGGGCATCTTGAATTTTTGGGCAAAGGTATAGATGATAAAGATCCGCTCGCTGCCCTTGGGCCGGCCGGCGATCATCATGGCGTTGCGGGAACTGCGCTTGGTCACTTCCTTCTCCAGGAACCCGCCCGGATCCACCATCCCGTAGCAGTAGAGATCGTCATAGAGAAATGCCTGGCTGTCGAGATCGCAAACGACATAGAGGTGCTCATGGCGCTTCTCGAAATGGTAGGTCTTGAGCCAGTTCTCATCGAACTTGGTCATGGCCACAGCGCGAGAGGGGTTGTTCTGCTGCTCGCACCAGAAGCGAAGACTCATCTGCGGGTCGTTCCGCATATCGTGATAGTACTTGGTCGAGAAGACCTCCGGGTAGTTGCACTCGTCATGCTCAACATTCGGGTTCTGGAGCCAGTGAATGTTGAATGAGTCCTTGAGTGTTATGTCTTTAAGCGCAGGGGTGATGAGCCAACTGAACTCCTGATGATTTTCCTGGATATAGCAATAGGCGTCACCCGGAGCCCAGTGAGTCCCGGTAATACTGACACCCGAAGCGTCTTCTTCTTCCAGGTTCGGTTCAACCAGGAGGTCGTACATATTATCTACCCAGTTGAGGACGGTCTCCATGATGGCTATTGAAGCTCTAGCCTTTTCGCCGATGATGTCGTCGAGGTGAATATAGTCGTAATGGCCCGACTGAGAAGATGTCGCCAAACCAACACAAGTGATAGACGCTTCCGAATACCACTCATCTTTCGGCAGGTCGATCTCGTACTTCCCCCAGCGCGGTTTCATCCCACTCTTCTGGCGTTTGAGAACCCACGATGGAGTGAGCATTCCCAATTCTTTTTCGTAAAGCCAGCGAAGAACCGTGTTCTGAAGAAGCTGGCGTTTGATGAACGTGAGAGGCCGCGAAGCGAGATTCGCATTCTCAGACCCCAAAAGCTGCCGCATATCCCTCCATTTGAGGTAACGATAGATCGGCAGCCACTTAGTGTTGACTGTGCTTTTTCTCCAGATCCTGGGCTTGAGATCACCTACTCGTTTCTCATTGGGATCTGTCATAAACCGACAGCTGGGGCCGTGGATGATGGGCGAGATGTCGCCGCCTTGGTTGATCGAGCCCCCGACTATCTTGACAAAGTGATAGAAGGAATTGTCGCAGACCTCCCGGATCTCATCCCGGTCTAACTGGTTCAATGAGGACACTTTTTATCCTTTCGACTTCATGGGAGGAGAGGTCTACCTCGGCCTGTAGTTTGACCTTGGGGGCCTCGGGCTTGAGAGTGGCCAAGGCCCCGAACATCTTGGCGATCGTGCGGATGGCATCGAGGCGGTCGGAAGCCTTAGCCTTGATGTCATCCCGGATATCCTTGGCGACCTTGAGACTATTGTCTAGTTCGTGCCAATTCTGCTCACGCCACTCCAGGAGGAGGCGTTCCTTATCCTCTTTTGTTGGCAAGGTTGATGCTCTCTAAAAGCTCGGTTTGGCGCTCGTAGCTTATCGTTAAGCGTTCAAGAAGCTGAGCTTGGTTAGTCTGAGTCTTGACAATTTCCTTGGTGCATTCGTGGAGTTCGTCCTGCTCTTTCAAATGAAGCGCCCAATCGACAGCCTTTTTTAGCGCATCGGTTTTGCCGTTGCTTTGGGATTTTTTGAAAAGCTCAAACGCTACTTTAACAATCCATAGGGTAAAACTTGCACCGCCTATCCAGCCGGCAACCTCCAGGGACTTCGGGATAACGGTCGGGTCTTGGATCATTTTTTCACCGCCAATGAATATACCATGTACCCGCCTACTGCGGCAATCAGAATATTTTTAACTTTTCCAGTCGCCCTAGCCCAACGGAGATCCTTTTCGAGTCTCGAGATTAAATCCTTCTGAGTCCCGACGAGACTGTGGAGCTGCGCGTTCTCCGTCTCGAGCTCCACCCGGTAGAGCTCCCATTCCCTGAATGCCCCCAGCCAGCCTTCGATGATCTTATCCTTTGCCTCGATTGTCCCGTAGGCAAGAGTGAGGTTGCCTTCGAGTGTTGCGATGAGGTCCTTCTGAGTGAGGATAATCGCATCCTTCTCAGCCGGGCCAAGTTTGGCCAGTTGCTCTTTGAGGTCTTTAATTTTCGAGTTGCCGGTCGCCATCCCCGAAGCGTTCTTGTCGGCAATCTCCTGCCAATGCAGAACCTCGGCGCCCCGGTCCGCCAGGGCCTTCTCGTAGGCCTCCTTCGCCAAAGCAGTTCTCTCCTCCTGCTGCTTCAGGAGGCCGTCCTTGACCTCGATGATGCCTCGGAGCTTGGAGTTCTCATCGGTGAGGTTGCAGGAGCGGAAGACGTAAGCTCCAAGAACGATTACCAGAACGATGATCGCGATCGGCTTAATCAGGTTTAGGAGTTTGATTTCCATATTTGAATCCTTTCGTATCCGTGAACGCCCTTTTCGTAAACCACGAGCCGGCGGCCAATCCCTGAGCGGTCAATACCTCGGTCAGCGGGAAAGCCTCAAAGATGAGCTTGATCATTCCTTCTAAAAAAAACAGAGCAAGCAAGCCAATCGTGAGTTTGAAAGAAAGATTTTGACCTACCATAGATATGTTCCTCCTGTTCCACCTTCTCCCTCTTCCGATATTCCGGGCATCTTCATGCGCTCGGTCGTGGGTTTTCCCTGCTCCTCCCACCAGTTATCAATTTCTTTAGCAGTCGGCTTGCGCGGCTGCTTGCCGAAAATCTCGGCGTATTCAGCGCCTTGAGTCGCCATCCAGGCATCCCAGAATTCGTTGGCAACAGACTCGCCTTGCAGTTTGTAGTTTTCCTTGTAGGTCTTGGTCGCTTCCTTATAGACAGCGGACCAGTTGGTCGCCGTCTTGGCATCCTTCCAGGAAGGGAAGAAATTCTGGATGATGATCCGGGCGTCGGGCGAAATCCGCTCTCCCATCCGCAGCCAGTACTCTTTGATCGCCGTCCCGCGATGGGAGACCCAGCCAGAATTCTTATTGGCGATGGCTGTTTTAACTTCTTTCCAAGTATTTCCCATCGCCTCGGTGAAGCTCATGAGGTCTGATGCTGTGGGACCGCCCAGAAGCTGCGCCATGCCCTTGGTGCCATAACCGATAGCACCCAGAACATCAGTAGCGATACCGAGTCCACCAGTATTAGCCAAAAAGATTCCCAGTTTCACCGGCCAGCTCTTCCCGGCCAGGAGATCTTCGTAAAAATGAATCCCGAATACTTTATAGGTCTCTTCCTTAGCTTTTGTGATAAGCGCTCCGGCAGCGGGGAGAATGACCATTGCCTTCATGAGCTTGGTGATATCTCCCTCCCGGCCGAGGGTCTTGGCAAACTTCCAGGCCTCAGCCATTGGCTCGGTGATTATGAGCCTAGTCTGGTTATAGGCGAAGTTTTTGAACTGCGTCGCTGCTCGACCAAAAGGATGAGACCATGTTTTGGGAAGATGAAAGGCATCGCTCAGAAACTGGGTATTCTTCCGCATCTCAAACATCGCCCGAAGATACTCGGAAGATCCCATCTCAACCGGCTTTCCGCCTTTTATCTGAGCAATGTCGGAGTCCTCAAGGCCGAGCTTTTTGAGTTCATTTTCCCAGGCCTTGGCCCTATAGGCCTCGGGTCGCGCAGCGAGCTTGCCCGAAACCTCAATCGCTTTTCTCCCACCGACCATAGCAGCGTAAAGAGCGTTCCAGTATTCGGTGCCGCTAAAGAGATGGGTCTTAAGCATCGCATCGGCGAATCCATTTATCTTCGAGGCATCCTCCATGAGGGCTTCGCGCATGGCGCTCTTCATCGTCCGGGCTCCGCTCTTCATGAAGTATTCCTTCATCGGGCCTTCACCCTTAAGCGCCCTCGCTGAATCCATAAGTCCCTGTAGTCCGGTCTTGGTAGACACAAGGGGCATGACGTTGGTAAACCATTGCAAAGAGTTCGGGATAAAGGCTGTACCCAACTTCCAGAGCTGCGCCGTTCGGATATCTCTCAGCAACCGAGTCGTCTTGGTATCGAATCCGGAGCGGGTGAGATACTGCCGGAAGAAGTTGAGCGTGTAGTCGTAATTAGCCTGGTTATTCATCTTGGGGATAGTTTCGTAGATGAGTTCGGGAGCGAAGTCACCCTTCTCAGTGCGAACATCCTTCCCGAAATTCCTCACCCAGGCCAGCCGCGTCCGCCCACCGGAGATGTAGTTCATGAGTACATGGAGTCCCGTGTCGCGCTCGAGCGGGAACTTCTGGCCAGGATAAGCAGCAGCCCATTTAGCCTGGAGCTTTTCCAGGACCTCTCCATCCAGGATTCTCGACATCTCGAGATTGGCAAATGGCCTCGACTTTAAATCATTCCGGATCTCACGCCACTTCATCTCCACCTGCCGGACAGCCTCTTTGGGATCACTCTTGAAAAGATCAGGATCCATCTCTTTGGCGAGATGCTCCAGATAGAAATCCCGGAGGTGCCGGAAGGGCATTTCATCGGAGGTGAGGAACTTCTCGAGTCCGGCTTTTTTCCAGACCTGCGGAAAATAATTCTCCCTCTCCGCCCACGGCACCTCACGGCCAAAGGCAGTCTTTATTTTGAGGCCCAGGATCTCAGACTGCTGGGCCATGTCCTTAAAAATCTCTTTTATGATGCCCTGCGCGGCTGTTTCATGCTCATTGGCCGGCTTCACTTTATTTTCGGCAAGGTCGATAATCCTCTTTCCTATCACCTCGCTCCGCTTGAGAAACGGGATGTCCTTGAGTTCACCGCTCTTCCTCATCGAATGAGCAATCATTTTCTGAGCACCCTTAGCCAGGTATTGATCCCGTGATGTGTCTGAGTTTTGTTCAAAGATGAATTTGTCTCCAGCCTTGGCAATCAGCTTCCCGGGAGCGCCCATCCTCTTGAGATTGCCCAGGACAGTAAAACCGGGAAGCCAATGTCGCTCTCTCTCTTCTGCCGCCTTGGTTTCTGAGCGAATAACAAAATCAGAGGCAGGATCAGGAGTGACCCTGGAAGGGATCCGGATTGAGGTGCCAGGAATGCGGCGCTCGGCCAGGGCTCTGTCAAGCTCGAGATCCTCGGGAGAGCGCGGCGTAACCCGCTGGAGGCTGAGGCCGACACCTGGTTTTTTCCCGACCTTCCCTTGAAAGGCAAATTTCTCTGTTTTGAATCTCTCTATGCTTCCCAGCCCGAGCTTGCGGATTTTGGTTATCTCAGCGGGTTTATCCCAATAGAGATTTTCGAGAATAACCCTGAGTCCGGCATCCTTGAAATCGCGGTGCTTCTCAATAGCCTGAGCGAGTGGACTCTTCTCAGCTTCTTCAGTCCAAGGTTTCAGCAGCTCAGTTTGCTGCCGGCCAGCCTTAATGGCATTGGCAACAACCTCACGCTCGCGAGCGATACGGGTCTGCTTGACCTTGTAGATTTCTGCCGGCTTCGGAGGTTCCTTCCAAGGCTCATAAGATTCGTATTCCTTAGAAGCCTGGGCGGTGAGTTCATTTTTGATCTTTTGGTAGCCCTCGGGAGTAAGAGTTCCTTCCTGCACCCGGCGCTTAGCGTCGCGGTTTTTATAGACGAGATCCTTGGCCATGACATTGAGGTCAAAGACGGCTCGGTTGCCCTTGTAGAGGAAGTTCCCGCGCAGGGCGTACTCGCCCGGCGGAACGTGCCGGCCGAGGACACCTGGTGCCTTGGGTTCAAGAACCGGCTTTACCGGAGATGCAGCTGGCTTAACCACAGGCCTAGCGGCTACAGGCGCTGGAGGAGGAGCAGTCGGCTTTGGAACTTCGGCAACCGCAGGTTTCGCAGGTTTAGGCACTACGACAGGCTTCGCAACTGCCGGAGCAGGAGGAGGAACGGCGACCGGAGCCTTTGCAGGTTTCTTTTCTACGGGAGTAGGAGCCAGAACTTCCGGAGGCGGTGTAGGAGCGGGTGCTTCCGGTGCCGGCGCCGGGGCCGGTTTCATCCTCTCAACAATCCCCTCTTCGACCCTGCGCTGCTGGGCCGCAAGCTGGCGCTCGGCGATGAGCTCGCGCTTCATCCGCTTGCCCTCGGGTTCGAGCGCAATCTCAGGAGGCACCTCACCGCGCATTCCCATGTAGAATCCGGGTTCAGGTTCCTTCGGAACCGGGACGGGAAGGAAGGGTTCACGCTCCTTCTCGTATTCAGCCGTCCTGGTAGCCAGACCCTCGGCTTGTCGCTTTTCCTCGCGCAGCTCCTCAGCTCGCTGACGCATCCTGAGTCGGCCAGGAAGTTCTCCCGGAGGAGTGATCTTCCCGCCCGGACCGGCCTCAAAAGTACGGCCGGCGGTCACAGGGACAAGCGCATGGCGGTCACGATAGATCTCGATCAAGGCTTCATTTTCTTGCGCGAGCGCGGTCTGGCGACGTTCTGTCCCGGGACGAAAAGCGAGTTCCTCGATCGTTGAGAGATTCCTGACAATTCGCCCTATCTCAGGGCTGGTCTTGAGCTGAGCTTTGTATTCCTGATTATACTTTGCGAGTTCCACATTTGCCTGATGCCATTCTTTCATCATTTTCCCGGGACTTTTCCCGGGAGCAGAGAAGTAGCTCATGAAGATTTCATCGACAATCGCGGGAAGAGCCTGGGCAGGATCATCCTTGAGAGCGGTGATAATCTTCGGATCATAGGCACCGATGAGATTCGCAAGGGCTCTCGAACCTACCTGCCGTGCCATTTGATTGATAACCGGACTTTTAAAAACATCGATGAGAGCTGTGCCCTGAAAGACAGCTCCGAGGGCTGTTCCCGAAAGACCAGCCTTAGCAACTTCTTCGGGAGGTTGATTGAGATCTGAAGCGGCCGACATCGCGCCAAGTCGAGTCGCGCCGCCCAGGTACTGGAGCCAAGCCTGAGTTTTGGGAGCAGCCCGAATAACTTTAGAGAGAGCTGCGATAGCCGGCTTGGCGATCTGACCCTGAAAAATCTTCCCGATCTCCGCCGGCCAGCCTTTTATCCAGCCGGCCAGATGGCCGCCCTGGTAGAGAAGTTCATCCACCACATCCTGGGGGATCATTTGGTCTTTGTAAGCATCAGCAAAAAGACCAGCCGTAAAACCATTTACAATCCCAGAATCGAGCATCAGCGCCCGGTTGCCGAGGCTCTCAATCTTTGAGAGATCCTGACCGGTCGCAATCTTGTCTGAGATCTTCTCGGCAATCGTCGGCATATACTCGACGCCGCCCTGGGCTGTTTGCTTCCAGACATCAGGAAGTCTGGCGAATCCCATTTTTCCGACAGGCTTCACTACTGCCTTTGCGAGTTCTAGCGCACTTTCGGCTCCGAGCTCTGCTTCAATCCCTTCCTGGCGTCTCTCAAAGGCCCGTTGAACAGACGGTGGTTGAGTCTGAATTTCGGGGACAAGAGGCGGCGGCTCTATCGTTTTCTTGTGCCACTGCTGCCAAGCCGCCTGTTCTTCCGGAGGCATGAGAGCGTACTGCTGGCCGCTCGGCATCGCCTCGCCGGGGGCTCCTGTCCCGGCAATCATCGCTTTTGGGCTCAAAGGAGTCTGTGCTGTGCCAGGGACTCTAGGGCCACGGGCCAGGCTGCCCCAGGGCGGGGCTTTCTCGGGGGGGGCGGGTAGTGGGGTAGCCATAGGCGCCTGGAAACCCGAAATAGGGCCTTTTCCGGCCTTTAGGGCGAGCCATTCCGAGAAGCTGGACCGCTTTTGCGGTTGTTCTCCTGGTTGAGCGAATGGACTTTTCCCGGCATTTCTTCTCTGCTCGGCAAACTCCCTAGCTTTTCTTTCGATCTCCGGAGTCGGTTCCCCGCCAGCTTGGAGATATTTCCTCTCTTCTTCTGTGAGAGTCGGAATGAGGAGAGGGATTTCGGTTTCTTTCCAATCGTATTCCGGCCCAGTAACCCCGATTGAATACTCGGTCATCTCCGTCCCGCCAGGGCCAGGAAGAGTCCCGAAGTAACCCTGCCCTTTCAGAGTCCCGTCGGCACGGAAAGACGGGGGGCTACTCTTCCGAGCTAACCACTCGGCAAAACTCTCCGGCACTATTTTATTCCTTGCTGTTCAGCGAGATACTGCTGGTAGATAGCCTGTGCTTGCTCAGGAGTCCATTTGTTCACCCTCGCGAAATAGGCGAGGTCAGGGGGGAGATTTCCCATCGCGCTTCCGGGAAGAGCTCCCTGAACCAAAGAGGTGATCTGAGTCATGTCTTCCGGCTGAAGAACTCCACCCATGTCGATCATCCCGATATAATCGTAAATCGCTTTCTTTGCATCAAGGGCCTTTTTGTGGCGAGCCACCGCTTGCTGGTATTCTTTGTATCCCTTCTTGGGGACGAGCATATCTTCCTTCGCCCTCTCCGTCGTACCCGGAATTTTCCTTCCCTTTTTAATCTCTTGAATCCGGTCTTGAGAATATTGGCCCCCTTTTATCCCAGCCTCGATCTGATCAGCCAGTCTCTTGGCCTCCTCATCGAGATCATCCTGGTATTTTCTGAGGAGCGTAATATTCCGAGCCATAGTTTGTCTTTCGACATCTCCCTTTCGCCAGGCCTCGCGATCTTCCCTCGAAGCCTCACCACCCTTTACCTGAAGGTAGAGTTTGTTGAATGCAGAGATTTGTTTCGGAGTAGCCGTAGCCGGATCAAGGCCCTCTTGCTTCATGAGCTTCAAAGCTCCGGGAAGAGGTTTGGCATCGACCTCGGTAATATCAATCTCTCCCAACCGGATTTGATTTTTCGTATCCTCGGAATAGGGGAGCTTATCAATCAAGTCCCACTTCGCCTCCCATTCAGAGAGACTATCTTTTTTGGGGAGCAGCGACATCTGGGTTCTTGCTTCCTCAGCCGCCGTCTCGCGCTCCTTAATCCCCTGCTCCCAAGCAAACCTCTTCTTTTCCTCCTCCTGCTCGCGAGCCGACTCCTTGAGTCCCCACATCATATTGAGAGTCCCGCGTAGCCCTCCGAAGATATCGGGAGATGGACTCAGGGGGTTATACCAAGGATTCTGAGTCATCTGCTCAGAGGCGAACCTCTGAGGGTCAAAGTATCCGTATCCTCTAGGCATGAATCAACTCACCACCAGGATTCCTGCTGGTATGAAGATCCCCCCCCGCCTTGAGTAAATGGAAGAAGCGCACTGCCCAGTCCCATCAGACCCGAACCCCAGCCGGGCTGATACTGAGTCGGTCCGCCAGGCTCCTGACCGACCATCCCGAGAAGCCCCTGGCCATATGTTGACCAGGCTCCTTCGGGAGTAGTCCTCAGCCAATCACCGTAGCCAGAACCCCAGACATCTTCTTCAGCCCCCTGGGCCATGCCGGCCAGATTGGCCATCATACTCGCAACCTGCAAAGGAAGAGTCTGCGCTCTCGCTCCCGCAGCTGCGCCCCGCGAGGCAGCCGCTTCTCTGTGCTGAAGTTGTCTCTGTTTGGCCGCTTCCTGCGTAGGAATCCACATCCCAAACATATTCGATGCCCAGCCTTCCATCGCTCGAGCATTCGCATCGGCTTGCTTCTGAGCAAGAATAGACGACCACCGCTTGCCCCCCATATCCATTTCCTCGGCAGTCTGAGCATTTATGTCCTGAAGCATGAGGCTGGGAAAGAGTTCTTTCATGGCCCCAATATCAAAATCAGCAAAGTCAACAGGAGAGAGAACTTCATTCCATCTATCCACTCCGCCCCCCCCTCCACCTGCCGGCTGATTCTCCCACGACGGATTCCAGGTCATGAAATCTCCCTCTCCGGTATCCTCAACTGGAGAGAGTGGAGTAGTTTCTCCATACCCTTCGTAACCATAATCCATCGGTTGAGCGGTCGCAAAATAGTCGGTCCCTGCTCTAGGTGCGGCCTTGGCCGCTGGAAACTGCATCATCTGAAACCTCCTAAATTAGAATTGCCAGGGACCGCGAGACCCTCCGAATCCTCCGCCCATCCCTCCCCCGTAGCCTCCAGTCGGGAAACCCCGAGGAACCGATCTTTGCATGAGCTGTCTCAGCCAGGGATTGAGGGTTGGATTCATCTGCGGAGGGCCGGAAGGAGCTGTAAGGTTCCGTGGACCAGGATACCCGACAGACAACGGAGCACCAGAGGGTTGCGGACCCATACGATAAGGTCCGGATGAAGGCATCCCCTCGGGCAGAGGCCTCATACTACCAGGAGGATAAGGCATCGGACCCTGACCACCAATCCTGGGGGGACCCATCGAAGGCCCTCCCTGGGCTGGCCCACCAAGAGGTTGAGGCTGGCCCGGGGGCAAGGTCCCACCTACAGGTCCTCCAGCGCTAACGGGTTGTGCCTGTCCCATCTGTTGCTGAAGTGCCTGAAGTTGAGCCTGTCTTTGAGCCTGTCTCCTTGCCCTCTCCATGGCGAATCTGTTACCTGCCCAAGGATTAGACCCAATTCCCATCGTCGGGACAGAAGACTGAGGGTACAATTCTGGGTTTGCCAACCCCATTCTTGCTCCACCACCCCCTCCCCAGGGATTGAATCCACCACCCATATTTGGATATTCCGGCATCTCACACCTCCTTCAGAAGATCTTCGATCTCCTCTCTTTTCATCCGTTTCGCAAAAGCCCTCTGTGATTTCGAGAAGGCATCCATGCTCTCAGCCCCGGTCCCGCGCACAAACCTGCGATACCTGATCTGAGTCGGGTTTTTCGGAGCGATATTCCGAAACCAGTTAGTCCTAATTCTGTCTTTCATTTCAATCGAGCGGTCGGTAGCTCATCCCTCCACCACCGCCGCCTCCATACATTGCCCAAGGATTTATGGCTGGTCTACCGTAACCCCCCCCGCCGGCACCTGGAGTCATGCCATAGCCCCCTCCCATTCCGCCCATCCCTCCTCCTTCGTAGGGATTAAATCCCCCTCCGAATCCTGGATAAGGAGGAGCCCCTGGCCTAGCTTGAGCTCCAGAACTAGAAGGCAACCCAAGGATATCCTGGAAGCCCTGGCGCTTAGGCTGTTTGTAGGGCTTTCCTCCGTAGAACATACTGAGCATATTGAGGGCATCATAGAAGCCGCTCTGGACCCCCGGCCTCGTGCCCATGAATGGGGTGTTCTGGCGCAACTGGCCACCGGGCATCATGTAGTTGAACAGCTGAGAGCGCATTTTGGTATTCGCCTCAGACTCCTTGGGGATCTCCTTCCCCTTGCCCAGCCCGAGGAGGCTGGATAGCCCCCCTAAAATCATCGGAGCATACGCGGCAATCGCTGGTAACGGCATTTCATACCTCCTTGATCCTTCGCAAGAGGAAGTTCGTAATCATTTTCTCGTTTTTCATGAAGGCGTATTTTTGCCGGCCTTCGATTTTAAAGCCTAAGTCCGAAAGACGTTGGGCGAGTTCGGCGTCTGAAGTCTCATAGGATAGTCGGTGAAGGGCATATTTCAGCATCTGTTTCTCGAGGAACTCATTCATTTCCTCGATGAACTTCTCGTTGTCGAATAAGGTGTAATCCCAGATTAAAAAGACCATCGCCGCTTTGTGGCCCGGCACGATCGAGGTCACAGCCAGGAGTCCCTTCAGCAGGCCGGCCTCGTTCTCGATCCCGTAAAACTGGACTTTACCGGCGCAGACAACATCGAAAAGATACCGCCAGGCAGAGTCGTAGCTCCGGACTTCATCCGAGAGGAGAAACGGATGGTTAACCATCTGGTAGGAGATGTCCTTCAACCGCTCATCGTCAACGTCAGCTCTGAAGGGAGTAATCACTTCGTCCACCTCATTCCATGTACCCAGGCTTCAGAAAGCCTGGGGAAAATAAAATAGCCTGTGTCAAAATGAATAAACGATCCGGAGACTGTGTACTTCCCAATCCTGAGATTGGGGAACATATCATCGAGTAACTTGAATGCAGCCTCGACTTCTTCGACCGTCGAGAAGTCGCAATCAAGGGCCGCCCCGAACATATGAACGGACGCCTTCTCCCCGCCGATCGCGGCATTGTATTCCGGACACCTATAGCCTGACCTGATCGGGATAGGGTTTCCCCAAGCCTTCCGCCACTTCTCAAAGCAATAAAAAAGATTCTCATAAATATTGGCGTAAGGCTCGTTCAAGTCGGGCGGAAGCCGATGGCAATGACTACACTCGTACTCTTCGCGGCTGATGTAGGGGGCTATCATCTTAATACATCTCCAGATGGATGAGGACTTTTCCTCCAGAAGCCGACGTGGGTTCGGTAATCGTTATCGTATGGAAAGCATCTGAGGTGATGAGGTCCGTAATGTCCATGGCACCGGTTCCGGTCGCGACAAAAGCGTGGCCCGAGGTTCCGTCGCCCAAAGCGGCGAGTCCGCACTTCGTCAGGATGTTTGAAGTCTTATCAACGCCGTCGATATAGACATTGAATGCGTTCGGGTAAGTTTTTGGAGAGCCTCCCGCATTCGCCGTGTCACCGGCAATGGTAACGGCATCATCCCCGTCCGCGGCGACCGAACCTGTGATTGTGACAGCCTGGTTTCCTCCCGCTCCCGTTTGACTGGTGCCTGGTGCCACGTCTGGATGGGTATGTGTCACCTGTGCCCCCGCCAGCGTTCCGGCCCCATGTTGATGAGTCGCCTGTGTCCCGGCCAGAGAGCCGTCCGCATGCTGGTGCTGCTTGAGTTCAGTGTAGAAGGCCTGGTGGAGTTTGGCGCCCTTGAGCTCAAGAAGAATCGTCTCCTCCGTGGATGCTTTTTTAAACCGAAAAAGAACGCAGCTCTCAGTTTCGCCCGAACTATGGTAAACGGCGTTTCCCTCGTGAAACATCCGGATCGGATAAGTCGATTCAGAAAAATCTCCGAGCCTTTCTGTCGACTCCTCGGTCAAGGCGCGGTGAAGATCGACAAGATATTTCCTGACATCCTCCAGCTCGCCGAATTTCTCGGGCACCTGGGGGTAGACCTTTATTCTCTCGGTTGTCACTTTAGCTCACACTAAAAACTTCCCCTCTCGGGAGGAAAAATCCCAGCATCCGAACGATCTGGAATTTCTTGTTGCTCGATGGACTCTGTATTTTGAAATCAAACATTGCGCCAGTCTTCACGAAATAGAAAAATACATCCTTAACCATGGCATCCCCTGTTCCCACTTCTTCGGTCGGGGACGATTCCCAGCTTACCCCGCCATCGGTCGAAACAGACACAATAATGGGAGTGTTGGCGGAAAGATCAACATAGGTTATCTGTACCTTATAGAGAGACAGCCAGTTGGAAAAAAGCCTGGGGTCAATATCGAATGAGGCCACGCTTTTGCTTCTCCAGGAAGCATCGATCGAAACGCCGTTATCTGAAAGATTCGCGGCACTATATTCGCAAACTTGTCCGGCAGTCGTGCCCAGGTAATAGGCATAATCCTCGAAGGTTGTCTCTACGCTTTCCTCGATTGTCGTGACGCTGATGGTCGTGGTCCAGGTCTCGACAAAATCCCCGCCTTCCTCAATGATGGGTTCAACGACGACATTGATAATTGTCTCATCCTCAAAGTCGCGGTCAACACGAGTACTCTTGGAGGTGTGAACGCTGATGATTCTTGTTTTTGTGTCTGACCAATGAGCCGTATATACAATCGGCGAAAACTCAGTCTCTTCTCCACCGAGAGCTAACTGAGCACAAACCTTGTACCCGTAAATGATGTTGGTGGATACGGTGTCGGCATATGACTCTTCCTCTCCACCTATAGAATCAATTAACGAAAACGCTCCGCCATCCTGATTCCTATAGACATCTACGCCACTATAGACCCCGGTATTTTCCCAGGTTAAAGTATGGGTAAGCGCACCAGTCGGTGTTATCCCCGTATTTATAGGGCCGGCCGGTTTAGCCATTACGTATAGACCCCTCTCCCGAGACAGGTAATGTCATCGGGAAAACGATAGAGATACCATTCGGAATATTTCCAGTTCCAAACAAAGGCCATCTTCCCGTAGTTGAGCGTGTCCGCCACCCACATGATTTCATAAGTCAGATAATTAACCCCCGCCCAGACAGTTGTGGGGTCAGCCTCGGAGAAAAAGAAATGCCTTATCCTCTGCCCGATCGCCTCAGCATCCTCACCGTTCAGGACGTAAAAGTCATCCCGGCCCATCCAAGCAGCCGTGCCTTTTACCTGGACAAGACTGTAGGGAGCAGGGCTCCCATGACCCAACTTGGTAGATCCCCTTTTTATAGGATCTGTCGTAAGACCTGTCCTGTACCAGATCGAATAAGAGTCGGGTTTGAAAACAAAGAGATTCGGACCGGCCGTAGCCAGGCCGGTAATATGATCCTCCGTGTCCAAAAGGTCTATCTCGAAACTCGAAGTCCCCGTCCAAGCCGTGGGAGTATTCAAATCCGACCCCTTTATAGTAAAGGGAGCCAGGGCGGCCGAGACATAAAGATTGCCGAGCACCAGCCTGGAGGCATATTCAATGCAGTACTTAGCCTTTGTTGCATTGGTCGCGTCGAGCGCTGTGCAGTACCCGGACCCGGCCCAGTACTGAACATTGGTATTCCCATTGGTGAAGCAGAACTTTCCGCCAACGATCGAATAAGTCCAGCGCGAAGCGTCAGCAGCCGAGTAAACCCTGCGGACTAAACAAGGTTTTTCCGCCCCCCCCCACGAGCCGGTCGTGCCCGTATAACTCGCGGTCAGAGTCAAGCCTGTTATGAATCCGCCTGCTGAGACTACCGTCGCGATCTCAGCCCAGTTTGTGTCCGGTTCCACGTCCGCCGTGTGATCAGTATCCAGGATAAACATATCTCCTATGGCGATGTCCTCCGTGTCCGCGATTGTCGCCGCCTTGAAGGTCACGACATTGGTCGCGATACTGGTGACGCTGCCATTATAGTCTCCGGTATCCGTGATGTAGCTAAAGGTCTTTCCGGTTGCCGTTTCCTTTTTACAGGCATCCTTGTCTGTGAGATAAATAGTGTACGGCGTCCCGGCGGTCGTGACGTATCTGGCGATAACATAGACAGGAGCATTGGTCCCGAGATTCCGATTCACCGTATAGCCCCACCGCTTTATAAAAGAACTCTGGTCAATCCGCCCGTTAAAAACCCAAGGCGAAAACCCCGGAGCGGTGTAGAGCTTCGATGTCTCCGTGGACATCGCGTGCTCGATCGGCGATATCGGATAGACTATATAACCCATCTACTCACCCTACGCGAAAACCCATTTGACTGTTTCTGTGATCGTCATTCCGGAGGTCAAAGTCCTGGTCGCAGCGAGGACATCTCTACTCCCCATGGTGCCGCTCGATGAAGCGTTAAAGACGCCCACGGCATTGACACCAGTCGTGCCACCTGTACAAGTCCAGGACTTATAGAACTGGAGCGTGTCCGAGGTATCGGTGGTCGTCTGCTGGGTCACTGTGGCCGCAGCCCGGCCAAGGCCGTTGGTATTCGCGATCTCGCTGACCAGGGCCGTCTGGGTCTTTACAAACGCCGTAGCGGATGAGTCGAGGGCCATCCAGCCAAAAGCTGTTTTATAGCTCCCGATGTTGCCCACGAGGCCCGTTAATTCCCTTTTACCTTCTTGAGTCATTCCCATGTTTTTCCTCCACAGTTACGGTATCGATCAGTTTTCCCCGGAGTCGTTTATCGATCCGGGGATTCTTTTTCAACCAAGCAATGAACCTCCAGGCCGGACGCTGATGCTTTCCGAGTCTACCCACCAGCCGGGCAAGTTTCTCATTCTGGTAAATCCGCTGTGTCACGATGACCTTAACCAACTCTTTCACCATCAGCGTCTCCCCGGATCCCTAAGCCCCGGAGCCGGCCGCAGATGCTCCTTCCGGCTCGTTTCCTCGGCCTCGTACATCCCGAGGATACCGATCACCATGTCCAGAAATTCTTCCTTCACGAACTTGGCTTTGTCGAACTCGTTGAACCACATCAGAAGTTTATAAGTAGCAAACTCCATGATGGGTTCATCCCATTCGGGCCCGATAACAGTAACGTCATTGATCGCAGCCAGGAGATCCGGCCGCTTACGAAAGTACTGGTAAATCTTATAGACAGCACCCGGGGTCGGGTGAAGATAGATATACCCGCCCGAGCGTGTCCATTCGGTAGGCGCTGCTTCGGCTCCCGTGTCATAGCGATCCGTATAGTCGAGGTATTTCTTGAGCGGGATCCAATCGAGAGAGACGTTGTTTGTCGCGTCATAGACATCGATTATCTGAACAGCAGCCGAAGCCTTAGCGATCGTTGCCGTTCCATCAACAGTACTGGTCCCGGTAGTGGCATCGGTTGTCTCAAGTTCCGGGAAGCGAAGATTCATCCTGACCTGGAAAATCTGTTTCCTTGTGGCGAGGGCCATGTAGGCTGCATTCAAAGCACTTTCATAGAGATTAACCCCCTCAAAATTCTCGATATCGGCTCTTTTCGTGAAGCGAAACTTCAGATATCGTTTAAACTCGGAAAATGTCCAATCACCCATTCTCCACCTCTACTTTTACCGCCAGGCCAAGAACTTCCTCTTGAGTCACCATGCGGATGGCGGTCGTGAGCCAATGATTCTCAAAGAGATTGATCACAATACCCGTGTAAAAGCTCAAGACCACGATTTGTCCCGGCTTATAAAGGATGACCTTCTCTCCACAGGCCATGACCTCGGCAAGCCAAGAGCGCTGGGCGGCCGAGTCGGGGATAATGAGATTTCCAATAACGGATTCTTTGGGCAGAAATCTGACCAGCATCCTGTCCCCGAAGGGGGTGATTTTAATCATCGTTTGACTCCCGAATCTGAATTTTTTGCTTATCCCGATCTCTGGGGCGAAAGCGGTAACGGTAGTGCGGCTTGCAGTAGTACCGCCCTTCGCGCAAGATTAAAGCCCTAGTCGGATACAGCCGGCCGTGCCGGCGCTGGGTTGAACACCGGACGGTCATAATATTGTCGCCGCCAGAAGAACCGTTGATGAGCTCGTCAACCTCAAAATCAGAAGACCCCGAAGCTGCCGTAAAGACAATCGTCCCGTGGGCATCCCCGCCGGCGTAGCTCCCGCCGACAAGGTTCACGTCTTCAATGATGCCCGTCTCTGCGGAAGTCGCTCCGGTGAGAGTCTCACCCTCAACCGGCTCAACGCTCCCGGAATAGAAGTCGAGCTCGTAGCGAGTGTAGGCCTTACCGCAGAGAACGCACCAGCGGTGAGACTGGTCGGCCTCAACTTCCCGGCCATAGTACCTGAGCTTCAGGCTTTTCATTTGTTGCCATTCCTCCAACGTAACCTATGCCCTCGAGCTGGAGGCGGATCTTGTCGGAGATCTTCCTCCAGGTCCCGATGGGCGGGTAGTAGAGCTCTACTCCGTTCCGGGCCTGGAGCATTTGTCTTATATAATCGGAGCTGTCAGGAACAATGAAGCGATCGACGAGGCCGCACTCCGGGCACTTATAGGCGAGCTCATTACAGGCCTTATGGCCGGCTCGCATGATGATGCGCTCGAGCACCACGGCGGTGTAGCGAAGAAACATTTCCTCATCGCAGATGCGGCAGGTAATATCGAAAGTCGGTTCATGTCCGAGAAAAACACTCTCAGACCTGATCCACTTTGGTACGAGCGCCGGCGTAAGCTTCCGCCGCCTGAGTCCGAATCTTTTTCCAATGATCCACCGGACAGGCGACGCCAAAAGGAGCCCAATAGCCGCAATCAGGGCACCAAGTTTCGACATCAATCGCGTAGGCATTCTTTTCTCCTCTTTCCCACCAGCCGGGTTCATTGAGCTGAAAATTCAGAAGTTTCAACGCGACCGGTTGGAGGACGGTTACACAGTAGGGGCAGAACGGGGCAAAGTCAGCTTCAAGCCCAGCGACTGTCCCGTTTTGGGGGTTCACTCTCCAGCGAGCCATTATTTTCTCCACTCCTTCACGGTATCCGTAATTGTTAATCCGCCCATCACGAAGCCAAGGATAAAAAGCATAGTCCGAGTGTATTCAGCAAACCAAGAGATATCAAAACCCCTGAACACACAGACATAAAAGGCAACGGTGGTGAGTGCTACAATAATAAAACCACAGGCTGCCCGTCTCCCGAACCGCTTTTTCTCATTGTTATTTGTTTCCGGCATCTCGTTTCTCCTTATTGATTGCCTGGGCGATCGCCTTGATATCCGCCGTGTTCACGTTCAGCTGGTTCA
>Ga0299915_10001290_pt1 | contig 18590 bp, 21 predicted proteins | sample RVTome_13_FD_200263 | JGI IMG/M metagenome (GOLD analysis project Ga0299915, IMG submission 200263) | Soil microbial communities from uranium-contaminated site in the Upper Colorado River Basin, Wyoming, United States - RVT92D227 (version 2) ... | reverse complement strand
CACGTTTTGGCCGCCGCCGTCTTGAAGCTTTATCCGAAGACCAAGCTTGGGATTGGCCCAGCCATCGACGAAGGCTTCTATTATGACTTTCAGTTTCCCAAATCCGTAAACGAGGAAGAGCTCGAGAAGATTTCTGCTTCAATGATGCAAATCATTAAAGCAAAGATACCTTTTGAAAAAGAAGAAATTACCATTGTGCAAGCCAAAAAACTCTTTAATGACCAACCTTATAAACTCGAATTAATTGATGATTTAGCAAAAGAAGGGAATAAAAAGGTCTCTATTTATAAAACCGGTGTTTTTGTCGACCTTTGCGCCGGACCGCATGTTACCGATACAGGTCAAATAGGAGCGTTTAAACTTCTTTCTCTGGCTGGCGCCTATTGGCGGGGGAGTGAGAAGAACACAATGCTCACCCGAATTTACGGCACCTGCTTTAAAAACAAAAAAGAACTTGATGAGTATCTTTGGCAGCTTGAGGAGGCTAAGAAGCGGGACCATCGTAAAATTGGGCAAATGCTTGACCTTTTCTCTTTTCATCCTGAGGCTCCCGGAGATATCTTTTGGCACCCGAAAGGGCTCTTTTTGGTCAACAAATTATCTCAGTATTGGAGGAAAGAACACGCCAAAAACGGGTATGTTGAGGTCAGAACTCCCGTAATTTTAACTCGAGGCATCTGGGACAGGAGCGGGCACACTAGTTTTTTCATCGATAAAATCTATAAAGTCCAAACACCCGACGCCAAAGATTGGAATATGGCTGTCAAACCTATGAACTGTGATGGTCACATCCTTATTTACAAAAACAAATCTCATTCCTACAAAGAATTTCCCCTCAGGATGGCCGAGTTGGGAATTGTTCATCGCTTCGAATCCTCGGGTGAAGTTTTAGGTATTTTGAGGCCCCGGGAATTCACCCAAGACGATGCTCATATTTTCTGTACGCCAGGACAGGTCAAGGATGAACTTAAAAGAATTATCGATCTTTGTTTTAATTTCTACCGGACATTTAACCTCAATCTAGACCACCTTGAACTTTCAACCAGACCTGAAAAGTCAATTGGCTCTAGTGAAATCTGGGAAAGAGCAGAAAAAATCATGAAACAGGTTTTGGAAGAGAAAAATGTTCCTTTCCAAATCAATGAAGGAGAGGGGGCTTTTTACGGACCAAAGTTCGATTTCCATTTAAGAGATAGTATTGGACGAACTTGGCAGTGCTCGACGATTCAGCTTGACTTTGCCCAACCAGAAAACTTTGATTTAATTTATGTTAATGAGCAAGGCAAAAAGGAAAGGCCGGTCATGATACACCGGGTTATTTACGGTTCTATCGAAAGATTTCTGGGTATTTTAATCGAACAATACGCCGGTGTTTTCCCACTCTGGCTTTCGCCAGTTCAAGCAGTGATTATTCCTATTACGGATAAGCAAAATTCTTATGGAGAAAAAATTCTAGAAGAGCTCATAAGTGGAGGCATTCGAGCTGAACAAGACAAGAGAAATGAAACCACTTCGGCTAAAATCCGCGACGCAGAGCTTCAAAAAGTGCCCTACATGGTAATTGTGGGCGAAAAAGAGGTTAAAGCCAAAAATCTTTCCGTTCGTGCTCGCGGCGAGACCTGCCTGCCGGCAGGCAGGAAAGACCTTGGCCAAATGACCCTTGAGAAGTTTATCGCCAAAATTAAATCTGAGATTGAAAACAAAGCTTGAATCTGCTATCATTAACTAAAGTCTAAGTGGGGAAAAAGTTTTACCGAATTAATCAATTTATAAGAGCGACAAGCTTAAGGGTTCTTGGCGAGGATGGAAAACAAATAGGAGTTCTCCCCACAAACCAGGCACAGGACCTGGCCAGAGAAAAGGGGTTGGACTTGGTAGAAATTGCCCCAACAGCCAACCCGCCGGTAGCCAAGATAGTCAATTTTAAGAAATTTCTTTATCAGGAAGAGAAAAGAGAAAAAGAGACAAAAAAGAAGGTCAAGGGGGGCGAGATTAAAGGAATCAGACTCTCTCCCTTTATTGCCCAAGCAGACCTTGAAGTCAGAATTCGCAGGGCGGAGAAATTCTTAAAAGAAGGAAATAAAGTCCGGGTCGCGGTGAGGTTCATGGGCAGGCAAATGGGGAAAAGAGAATTTGGTTATAAGATACTTAAAAGAGTAAAAGAAATTCTCGGTGAATGTGCTAGGGAAGAAGGCGAGCCGAAATGGTTTGGGCGAGAATTAGTAACGACTCTCTCGCCGGTAAGAAAAGGAGAAAAAGATGAAAAGCAAAATGAAAATCCGCAAATCAGTCAGTCGGAGATTCAAACTAACCCGGAAGGGTAAGTTACTACATCGTGTCTCTTTTGGCCGGCATCTTCGGAAAAACAAATCAAAATCTCAAATCAGAAACTTTCGCAAAAATAAAAAGATTGCAGGCAAAACAGCCAAGAAAATCAAAAAATTACTAGGTAAATAAGCAAAGCTTGTTTTCTGAGAAAATAACATGAGAGTTAAAACCGGACCATACCGCCACCAAAGACACAAGAAAGTTCTTCAACTTGCCAAAGGCTATCGGATGAGCCGCCACAGACTGCACCGATCGGCTTCGGATGCGATACTTCATGCCGGAGAATACGCCTTTGCCGGCAGAAAAAATCGAAAGAGAGACTTTCGAAGGCTTTGGATAACCAGAATTAACGCCGCCCTGTCGGAATTTAATTTTCCCTACAGCCGTTTCATTGCGGGCCTTAAAAAAGCCAAAATCGAACTCGATAGAAAAATCCTCGCCGACCTGGCCGTCTCTGACCCTCAAGTCTTCAAAGCAATACTTGAGAAAGTGAAGTAAATCAAAATTACGGCAACTACCGCATCAAAACAAGGAAAGTATGGGTAACAAAAATACTGCTATGAATATTAAGGTTAGAGAGGCTTCAAAAATAGACTTGACTTACCTTTTTAAAAGGATAAAATATAAAAAGAGTTGATATATCATGTTTATAACTCATAATACAAAAAGGCAAGGAACTCTTGCGTACATTATTTACAAGGATATAAAGGAAAATATTTATGTAGCTGTGTGTTTAAACTTTAACCTCGTAGAATATGATAAAGACCCAGAAAAACTAAGAAAGAGCATCCAAGAGGCAGCACTATCTTATTTGAAAGCAGTAAGAAAGAAAAATCTACCTGATGATTATCTAAATCTTATTCCAGATAGAAAATACTTAGATATATTAAAAACGATACAGCCTAGAAAAATCTCAATCAAGAAAAGTGCCGCAAAAAGGCTATCTAACAAAAAACCCTCTCCCTTCTTTAACTTCACAAGCATTCCTTATCAACGGCAGGGTTTTGCTATTGCTTAATGAGCAAAATTAATAACCTAAGGCCCGAAAAAGCTGCAAAATTTTTAGTAAAATGTGGTTGGCAATTCATCAATCGTGAAGGATCTCATGAAACCTACTGTAAAACCGACGAGAATGGTGAAGTAAAATTAGTTCAAGTCATATATAATTACAAAACAATACATTGGAAAAACGCGAAGGAAATGATAAGAAAGTCAGGTATACCTGAAAAAGAATGGTTAAAAAACTGTAAATAATAAAAGATACATAACATAGATTATCCAGAACACCCAAAGCAAACTCCTATTTAAAAATTCCCCCTTGACACAGCTTGAAACTTTGTTATAATAACTTCCAATGCGAAGACCAACCAATCCTTGTGGCTTATTTTTCTTTTACTTTAGAGTAAGCCTTTAATGCAAGGGAGGTTGGTTTTGGCGTTTTAAGCCTCCGAAAGGAGGTTTTTTGATACCCACTAAATTTTTATGTTATGATTTCTTTATCATGGAAGAAAAGCTTTTAAATCTTAAAAATCAAGCTATCTCTTCGATTCTTCAAGTAAATTCTGCCTCTGAACTGGAAGGCTTACGAATCGCTTATCTTGGTCGGAAAGGCCAGGTTACGGAAATTATTAAAGAACTTTCTTCTTTGCCGATTGAAAGACGAAAAGAAATCGGGCGCCTAGCCAACGAGGTTAAAAGAACTATCGAAGAAACCCTTCGGCAAGCTCAGGGTAAACTTCAAAAAATAACAGCTGATTATCTTGATGTCAGCATGCCGGGTGTCAAACCTCTCCAAGGACACCTGCATTTAGTCACTCAAACCATCGAAGAGATTACTCATATTTTTGAAAGAATCGGCTTTACCAGAGTTTCTTATCCGGAGATTGAATGGGACTGGTACGCTTTCGAGGGCCTGAATATGCCCAAAAATCATCCCGCGCGGGACGAATGGGAAACATTTTTTATTGAAGACCTCGCTCACCAAAAGTATGGAGAAGCGGTCCTGACACCTCATACTTCCTCAGGTCAGCTGCGGGAAATGGAAAGAGTAGGAAAAGCCCTGCCTGCCGCCCGCCTGCCGGCAGGGCAGGGCAGGCAGGTGCCTATCAGGATGTTAAATATTGCCAAGTGTTATCGCCGCCAAGCTGATGTTTCTCATGCACCGATGTTCTATCAATTCGAGACTTTAGTCATCGATAAAAGTATTAATATTACCCATCTTAAGGGAACACTTGACTATTTTGCTAAAGAATATTTTGGCCCGAATAGAAAAACCAGAATAAGACCTTTCCATTTTCAATTCACCGAGCCATCCTTTGAAGTTGATGTGACTTGCATTGTTTGTGGAGGACGTGGTTGTCGAGTCTGTAAGCAAGGCTGGCTAGAATTAGGCGGCGCCGGCATGGTTCATCCTCAAGTTTTACGAAATGGAGGTATCAATCCGCAAGAATATACTGGTTTTGCCTCTGGATTTGGCTTGGAAAGAGTCCTGATGATGAAATACGGCATTGACGATATCCGTCTTCTTTTTTCAAGCGACCTAAGATTTTTAAATCAATTCTAATCTTATGAATATTCTTATTCCCGATTCCTGGTTACGCGAGCACCTAAAAACAAAAGCTACGGTAGAGCAGGCCGCCGAGTATCTCTCACTTTGCAGTCAATCAGTCGAAAAAATTAGCAAGATTGGAAACGATTTTATTTATGAAATCGAGATTACCACTAATCGGCCTGATTGTCTTTCTGTTTATGGTATCGCACGGGAACTGGCCGCCATCCTACCCAGATTCAGCATCCCCGCCAAACTTAAACCATTACAACATACAACATACAACATACAACAGACAACAGAAAACCTTCCGCTCGAAGTTAAAATCAGCAATCCTTCCCTTTGCCCCCGCTTTACAGCTTTGATTTTTGACAATATTAAAATGGGGCCTTCGCCTAAAGTTGTTCAGGAAAGATTAGAAAAATCAGGCATTAGAGCCTTGGACTGTGTGGTCGATATCTCGAATTACTTAATGCTTGAATTAGGCCAACCAATGCATACTTTTGACTACGATAAAATCCTCGGGGCAAAAATGATTTTACGGGAGGCCAAAGAAGGCGAAACACTAGAAACCTTAGATGGTCAAACTCGAAAATTACCGCCGGGAACAATTATTATCGAAGACGGGGAGGGGAGAATCATTGATTTATGCGGCATTATGGGCGGAGAAAATTCCGCCGTTGACGCAAACACCAAAAGAGTTCTTCTTTTTATTCAAACTTATGACCCCTCAAGAATTCGCCGCAGTTGCCAACAAATGGCTTTCCGCACTGAAGCCGCCGCCAGATTTGAAAAAAGCGTTGACCCTGAGGGAGTGATGACAGCCATGAAAAAGGCGATTGTCATGTTTGAAAAAAACTGTAGCGCCTCTGTTGCCAGCAAGCTTATCGATATTTATCCAAATCCACCAAAACAAAAAAACGTTAAATTAGACTTGGATTTAGTAAAGAAAATCATCGGAGTCGAAATTCCCAAAAAAGAAGTCGTCACAATTCTTCAGTCTCTCGGCTTCTCCTTAATTACTAATAACCAATTACTAATTACTGTTGGTGTCCCTCATTGGCGCTCCGGCGACATTTCCATTCCTGAGGATTTAGTCGAAGAAATTGCCAGAATTTACGGTTATCATAATTTACCAACGGCTTTACCTTTCGGAGAAATTCCTCAAGAGGCGGAAGATAAAACTTTCGTTTGGGGACAAAAGGTAAAAGAGGCTTTGAAGTTTTGGGGTTTTACGGAAACTTTTAATTACTCGATGATTAGTGAAAAAGGGTTAAAAAATCTCTCGTTTAATCCTGCTTTAAATATTAAAATCGCCAATCCACTAAGCGAGGAATGGCTTTATATGCGGCCAACATTAGTCGCCTCAATTTTGGAAGTCATCAGTAAAAACCAAGATGAGGTAGAGAGACTTAAGATTTTCGAACTAGCCAATGTTTATCTAAAAACTAGTAATCATCAGCTACCTTCTGAGCTACCAAGACTGTGTGTTGCTTGCACCAAAAGTAATTTTCCTGCAATAAAGGGTGTTTTAGAGGGTCTGCTTTCTGAGCTTGGTCTTGAGAACACTAAGTTTCAACCACTGGATAAAAAAGAAGCCGTCGAAACGGAAATATTCTATCCGCCTCACGCCGCGGAGGTGTTTTTTGAAAAATCTTCTTTGGGTTTTGTGGGAGAAGTCAGTGGAGTTACCAGTGCAAGCTTCGGCGTCAAAGATAAAGTTTTTCTTTTTGATTTAGATTTTAACAAGTTGGCAAAACTGGCCACCACCAAGCGGAAATATCAACCAATTCCCAAATATCCGGCCATTATTGAAGACCTTGCTTTTATCGTTCCCCAAGGGACTTGGGTAGAAGACATCATTCAATTAATAAAATCGACTAGTTCAATTATTCAAAGTGTCGAACTTTTAGATGTTTTTAAAGACACCAGAACCTTTAGGATAATTTATCAGCACCCCCAAAGGACTCTGACCGATAAAGAAGTAGAAGGGATAAGAAGAGAAGTTATTGAAATCATCAAGAGGAAATTTTCTGCTAGCTTAAAGTCTTAATTATCTTTTTCTCGAAGCTAATTCTTCTTTTGTTAGGGACGTTTTTCCTGTGATAAATTTGAAAGCCGTCGTAATATTTCCTTCGCTTTCAATAATTGTTGAAAACTTCTCTAAAAAATCATGATTAACTTCACGAAGAGCACTTGGAGAAATTTCTCCCTTTTGATATCTTCTTCTAATTATATAAAATTCTTTTAAGGCTAATTCACATCCATTCTTAAGAAGAATATTCTTTTCTTCGAGATATGTGTATAAAACATGTCTCCAATTTTCCCAGGTAGGATAAGGACCCAGAGCTATTGCTTCTGCCCTTGATCCTGTAAACCGTCTACCTTGTTTTCTTTCTGGCGACATAAAATCAAAATTTAATTCGCTGCCAAATTATAATTTTTTTCTTTGAAGAAATCAAGTTGGAGTAGGTGAGGGAGGACTGGGAGTTGGACTGGGAGAAGGTGACCAGTCCCAAGGAACATTGACGCCGATTTTAATTTCCCGCTCGCCGGTATTACCCCGACTGTCTTGGGCGCGTACTTTAAGAGTATAAGTCCCATTGGTCAGGGAAAAATATTTTTCATAAGGGAAACTCGTTGTGCTGTCTTTTTTCTCTCCATTTATAAAAAATACTACCAAAACAATATCATTGACAGAAACAGGATCAGCCAAAACCCTAAAATCGGTAGCAACCTGGCTCTGGTCTTGTGGCTCTTTAATTTTAACCTCTATTTGATTTTGAGTATCACAGTACTCTGTTGGTGGGTGATAACGAGCGTCTGTCTGGCCGGCCAACCATTCATCAATTCCTCTCTGCCAACGGTTTTCCCCGCCTTGCGGCGAGGCAGGCCCTCCCGGGGCAGCAGCGGTTGGGTCCTCCTCTCTAAAAACAAAATATTCTTTTTCTTCAAAGTCTCCACGCGCAATATCCACTGGAGTGGCCAATTTACCTGACGCTTTACAAAGCTTAAGTTTGGCATGAATTAGGTCTTCCCCAGTCGGCTCGGTACCTTTAATAAAATATTCCATCCGTGAGCCAAAGCTATCATGGGCCTTAAAACCGGAAACGCTGTCAACTTCCGCCGACACAATTCCGCCAGGAGTATTAAAAATCTCTTTCGGTTTGCCGCTTAAAGCCAAAAGAAGAATTCTGCGCCAAATTGGAGAGGCTCCCGAAACGCCGGAAGCCACTTCTTTCATCGCCGAATTATCGTTATTACCCACCCAAACGCCAGTGATAATGTTCGGCGTCCAACCGACCGTCCAATTGTCTCTTTTATCATTTGTCGTTCCAGTCTTCACCGCAACCTGGGTATCGGGGACATTAAGATAGGACCGCTCGCCAAAAGTAATCACGCGGGCATTATTATCAGAGAGAATATGTGAGATAAGAAAAGCCTGCTCTTGGGATAAAACTCTTTTCTGACCTGCGGGTTTAAATTCTTCCAGGGTTTTACCATCTTTATCCACTACTTTCAAAATCGCCACCGGTTCAACCCTTAAGCCGCCGTTAGCAAAAGCAGAGTAGGCAGAAACCATATCCAAAAGCCTGACTTCGCCGCCGCCTAAAGTGACCGAAAGACCCAAACGCGAGAGATTTTCTTTAGTCGGTTCAAGTGTCTTAAAGCCAAGCTCGTAAGCAGTCTGAAGCATATCCTTGACTCCCACTATCGCCAACATCTTTACGGCTGGCATATTCATGGAGTTTCCTAACGCAAAGCGAACCTGCAAAGGACCATGAAATTTCCCGTCGTAGTTAACCGGTTTATAGTCTGGCTGCCCGGCCCCACCGGGAAAAGTGGTCGGTGTATCCATAAGAAGAGTAGAAGCGGTGTAGCCTTTTTTAAGAGCTGTAACATAAGTGACCGGTTTAATCGCTGACCCTGGCTGGCGAAGCGAGGTCACCACATTAACCTTGCCGTCATAGTTAGGGTCATTATAATTTTTACTGCCAACCATCGCTAAAATCTCACCAGTTTTAGGATCAAGCACCAAAGCTGCCCCATTGGTGATATGAACTTTCTCCACTTTGGCAATTTCTTCACTGACTGCCTCTTGTGCTTTTTCTTGCAGTTCAAGGTCAAGAGTCGTTGTTACTTTTAATCCTCCTTGCTCCACTAAACGCTCACCGTAACGCTCCTCCAGTTGCTTTTTAACATACATCACAAAATGAGGCGCCTTAAAACTCGCTCCACCTTCGACAAATTTCACTTCATCAAGCTCATTTTTAACAGCAGTTTCCTGTTCACGCGTAATATAACCTTCTTCTCTCATTCTTCTTAAAACGTCCTCAGTCCGCCTTTTGTAAGCCTGGTTGTCCTCGCCAAAAGGAGAATAAGCTGAAGGGCGCTGTGGGAGGCCGGCTAAAATCGCCGACTCAACAAGATTAAGCTCAGAAACTTTCTTCCCAAAATAGACTTCAGAAGCCGCCTCCACCCCCCAGGCTGTTCCACCATACGGCGCTTCGTTTAAGTACATCTGTAAAATTTCATCTTTGCTGTATTTTCTCTCTATTTGAACGGCCAGAATAAATTCTTTAAGTTTGCGCGTCATTGTCCGCTCAGATGTCAGGAGAACATTTTTCACCAGTTGTTGAGTTAAGGTTGAACCGCCCTGGAGTTTGCGATGAACAAAAATGTTGTAAGTTGCCCTCAGCCATCCTTTGGGGTCAAATCCGCCATGCTTATAGAAATCTTTGTCCTCAATCGCAATTGTTGCTTGCCGAAGGTAAAGGGGAATTTCATTAAGCTCTACTGGAGTGCGCCTCTGCTGACTATAAATGTCATATAAAAGCTCCTCATTTCTATCATAAATTTTTGTGGAAAATCCTTCGCGTCTGACGATTTTGCCCGGCTGTGGCAAGTCACGGGCATACCAAAAAAAAGCAATAACCATTAAAAAGATGAAGCCGACTAAGCCAAAAAAGGCCAGAGAAGCAACTTTGGAGAAAAATTTTGCATTTGAAACTCGAGGATGGGAATTATAGTTATAGAAAGAGGCATCCAAGAATTTTCTTCTTTTCCGCCAAACCTTTTTCCAAGACATACTTGAATTATATCAAGCAAGACCGGTATAATCAAAACTGTATGGACAAAATCGACGAACTTTTAACTCAAGGGGTGAAAAAAATTTATCCCGCCAAAGAGGCTTTAGAAAAAGTTTTACGTTCCGGCAAAAAAATAAAGCTTTATCATGGAATTGACCCGACTGGACCACAACTTCATTTGGGTCATATGGTGGTCCTGCGCAAACTCCGTCAGTTTCAGAACTTAGGACATCACGTTATTTTGTTAATTGGTGATTTTACCGGCATGATAGGTGATCCATCGGGTAAAACCAAGGTTCGACAACCCCTAAGTAGAAAGCAAGTTTTACAAAATGCCAAAACCTATCAGGAGCAAACGTCTAAGATATTGAATTTCAAAGGTGAAAACCCGGTCGAGATTGGGTATAACAGTAAGTGGTTAGACAAGCTTGGCCTGACCGAAATAATCCAGTTAGCCTCACAGGTTACTTATGCTCAAGTCATTGAACGCGATATGTTCCAAAAAAGAATGAAAGAGGGGCAAGAGCTTTTTGTTAACGAATTATTTTATCCTTTAATGCAAGGCTATGATTCAGTTGCCTTGGATGTTGATCTTGAGGTTGGCGGCTCAGATCAAATTTTCAACATGCTCATGGGTCGGACTTTAATGAAAAAACTGAAGAGAAAAGAAAAATTTGTCCTGGCCACCAAACTTCTGGCCGAACCCGGAAAAGAAAAAATGGGTAAGACGACAGGGAATCTAGTTGCTTTAACCGAAGCGCCAAATGAGATGTTCGGCCAAGTGATGGCCTGGCCAGACGAAATGATAACTTGCGGATTTGAACTTTTAACGGATGTAACCACGGAAGAAATCTCCGACAATGTAAACCCAATGGATTTAAAGAAAAGGTTGGCGAGAGAAATTATTACTCAGCTCCACTCCTCAAAAGAAGCCAGTAAAGCCCAAGAAGAATTTGAGAGAGTTTTCCAACACGGAGAAATCCCATCTGAGGACATTCAAATTTTTAAAACAAAGGCTGAAAAAATTAATATTATTGATCTTTTAACAGATAGTAGTTTGGTACTATCAAGGGCCGAGGCCAAACGCCTGGTTGAACAGGGAGCCGTAGACATCGACGGGACACCAATTACCAATTACCAATCACCAATCACTCTAAAGAACGGCTCAATTATTAAAGCCGGAAAAAGAAAATTCATAAAAATTTCTCTAAGAAACTAAAGCTATGTCATGTGAAGCTAAAAATGATAAAGAAAAGGGAAGTGAAACTTCTCTAGTTAATGGAAAAATCGAAACACCACAACCAAATGAGTTAATCAAAAAAGTAATCAAAGCGGCGCAAGAAGATAGTAACCGAAAACTGTTTAGATTTACACCATGATTTTATCTAAAAAACAGCAAAAACTTTGGATTATTATTGTAACAGTTTCCACTATTGCTCTAATTTTAACTTCTTTTTTGCCATTTCTTGCAGGCTTCTGGTAATAATTAAGGTATAATATCTTCAAATGGAACCCCAAACACCAGTTGGTAAACTTTTTATGGTTGGGCCAATTTATGCCAAACGGCTGGCCAAACTGGGTATCCAAACCGCCGAAGACTTCATTTATCACTTTCCCTTCCGCTATGACGATTACTCTTTAGTTTCCCCGATTTCTCGTGTTCAACCCGGAGAAACCGTCACCATTAAGGCCGAAGTTCTTTCCGTCAAAAACGAATATACCAAACATGGAAAAAAGCTCCAGAAGGCGCAAGTTTCTGACGGAACCAAAACAATAGAAGTTGTTTGGTTCAACCAGCCCTTTTTGGTCAAAACAATCAAAGTAGGGGAGTGGTACAATTTCTCGGGGAAAGCCGATTGGTTTGCTCGACAAGTCGTCATTGTCAGCCCTGAATATGAGAAACTCCCAATTTCCAATACGATTCATACCGGTCGCCTCGTGCCTGTTTATCCGGAAACTTATGGAATTAGCTCCAAATGGCTTCGTTCACGAATCGCGCCTCTTCTTAATTTGGTCGTTCCTAAAATACCCGACTTTTTACCAGAAGAAATGAAACTAAAATATCACCTTCCTAACTTAGGCCAGGCCTTACAAAAGATACATTTCCCAGAAAGCAAAAAAGAGGCGGAAGAGGCAAAGGCCAGACTTGCTTTCGACGAACTCTTCTTAATTCAATTGGCTTCCTTAAAAAGAAAAGGGGACTGGCAAAAAAAATCTCTGGCTAATAAATTTTATGTGGACCAAGAAAAGATATTAAATTTTTTAAACAATCTTCCCTTCCAGTTAACCAGTGCTCAACGACGCTGTGTGCGCGAAATTTTGGCTGACTTAGCTTTAGAAAAACCAATGAATCGGCTTTTAGAAGGGGATGTCGGCTCTGGGAAAACCGTGGTCGCGGCCATTGCCATTTATGCGGCCTACCTCAATGGTTTTAAATCTGCTCTTATGGCTCCAACTGAAATTTTAGCCAGCCAACACTTTCAAACCTTATCACAGCTTCTCTCGTCCTTCGGTGTAAAAATTTCCCTAGTTACTTCAAGTAAAAAACCAAAAGATAAAGAGCCAACGCCTGATGTTTGGGTGGGCACCCATGCTTTACTTTATCAAAAACTTGATTTTGGAAATTTATCCTTAGTGATTATTGATGAACAGCATCGCTTTGGAGTAGAGCAACGAGCAAAGCTGGCCAAAAGCGGGGAAGCGCCCCATGTCTTAACCATGACCGCCACTCCCATCCCCAGAACCATCGCCCTTACATTGTATGGAGATTTAGACCTCTCCGTCATTGACGAAATGCCGCCAGGAAGAATGAAGGTAAAAACATGGGTTGTACCACCAGTTAAGAGAGAAGCGGCCTACGAGTGGATAAGAAAACATGTTAAAAACACAGATGAACAGGCTTTTATCGTCTGTCCCTTAATTGAAGAAAGTGAAACGCTAAAAAGCGTCAAGGCAGTTACTGTTGAGCTCGAAGGTCTTTCTAAAAAAGTTTTTCCCGATTTGCGACTCGGCCTCTTGCACGGAAGATTAAAAAGTAAAGAGAAAGATGAAGTTGTTGAGAAATTCCGCCAAGGGAATTTGGATATTCTGGTTTCCACGCCTGTGGTTGAGGTTGGCATCGATATTCCCCAGGCAACCATTATGATGATTGAGGCTGCAGAGAGATTTGGCCTAGCTCAACTCCACCAGTTGCGGGGAAGAGTGGGTCGGGGCAAGAAGGAATCGTATTGCCTACTTTTCACTGAAACTCCCATTGGACGACCATTACAAAGGCTTAAAGCGATGGAGAAATCCCATATTGGCATGGAACTGGCAGAAATTGATTTTAAAATACGCGGTCCGGGGGAGATTTACGGCACAGCCCAGCACGGCTTTCCCGATTTGCGCGTGGCTTCTTTCACCGACCTTGAGCTCATTCAGAAAACCCGCCAGGCGGCAGAGGAGACAGTTGGTAAATTAAGTAAGTTTCCAGTTTTACAGGAAAAACTCAAACAATTCACTCAAGCTTCTATCGCTCCTAACTAATCCCGACGTGCAAACCTAATCCACATCCGATGTTATTTAGCTTGACACGTCGGGAAAAAATTTGCTAAATTACAATTAATGCCTTATCGCACTACACCTCTCGTAGATGGACAAATTTACCACATCTTTAACCGTGGCGTGGCTGATCAACCAATGTTCATTTACAAACGCGACTGTGAGCGCTTTCTTCAAACTCTCTGGTTCTATCATTTTGTAAAACCTCCTGTAAGCTTTTCCAAATTTAATAACCTTTCACAAAAATTAAAATTAGAGATCGAGAAGCAATTATCTCATCTAAAACCAAGCGTCTGTTTGTATGTGTTCTGCCTCATGCCAAACCATTTCCATCTATTACTTAAACAGGAGGCAGAAGGAAACATTTCCTCATACGTTAAAAACATTATCGACAGCTATACTAAATTTTTTAATATCAAGTATCAACGAAATGGCCCTGTTTTTCAAGGACAATTTAAGGCCGTTCGTGTCTCGTCGGATGAACAATTAACGCATCTTTCCCGTTACATCCACTTGAATCCTCTTACATCTTATGTCGTCAAAGATTTTGAGCAACTCCTAAATTACCCTTGGATTTCACTACCGCAATATCTGCAAAATAAAGAAGGTCTTTGTGACCAATCAATAATATTAAAGTTCTTTCCTTCAATAGAGAAGTATTTGGAATTTCTACAAGATCAGGTGGAATATCAACGTGAGCTTGCAAATATTAGGCACCTAACACTTGAATAATCCCGATGTTCAAACCTAGTTAACATCCGATGTTATGCCATGTTATGCCATTGCGCCACTCTCTGAGTGAATTGTCCTCGGTATAAATACAGAGATCAACCTGCTATAATTATCCCATGATAACCAACATTAGAAATTATAAAAGGATTTTTCAGATGCCAGATGGGGGAAGAATTATTTTTAAAGTCCCCAAAAATAAAGATGTAAATGGTCTCTTGGAATTTATCAACAGACTAGCCGATGAAGATACTTTTATTACTACTAAACATAAAACTAAAAAAGAGGAAATTGAATATCTCAACAAGATCTTTCAGGCTATTAAAGAGAAAAAGGGCATTACCATTACCGCTTTTACTAAAAATCTAGTGGTGGGTAATGGAGAAGTAAATAAACTAGGCGAAAGACGAGAACATGTTGGTCATCTAGGTATCTCTGTTAGACAAGATTTTAGAAACAAGGGAATTGGACAAGCGTTGATGAAAGAACTTATTCGTCTAGCCAAAGAATTTCTGGGGATAAAATTAGTAACATTGGATGTCTTTAGTAATAATCCACGAGCAATACGTCTTTACTCAAAACTTGGTTTTAAACAATGTGGTTGTATTCCAAAAGCTATAAACTATAAAAACCATCTCTTAGATAATTTAATTATGTATCTCAATTTGAAATAACGTAGCTATTCTGCCTCCGAGGCGGAATACACCTGGAGCCCTGGTAATTTCCAGATACTCAAATACTCTCTTATGGCTTATGACTGCCATAATGAAATCAAATGAAAATTCGGGAAGCGAATAAAAAAGATTTACCGCAACTGAAAAAGCTATTTTTGGAATCTCAAAAACACGAGGCTAGTTTCGACCCGGAGGTAGTTATTAATGAAAAAACGCCGCAACGAATTAATCAATTAATTGATGAAGTTTTTAGAAATCCAGGCCGAATGCTTTTTATTGCAGAAAATCAGAAAAACATAGCAGGATACATCTTGGTTATTTATTCTCCAGGAGTAACCAAAAGCGGTTGGGTTGGTGAGATTTTTATTACCGAAAGCTCAAGAAGGAAGGGAATCGGCTCTAAATTAATGAATATGGCCACAAATTGGCTGAAACAAAAACGAGCTCAAGCCATTAAATTAACTGCCTACAAAACAAATAAAGCCGCTCTCTCGTTTTATAAAAAACAAAGTTTTAAAAAAGAACCAGCAAAATTAATCAACTTAACAAAACCAATAAAATAATCTTTCCTCATTTCCTTCTTGTCTTTAATCTCAAAACAGGCTAAAATATAAAAGCTATGGGAGCAGAACCGAAAAGAAAAATTTCCAGCATGAGACAGGGGAAAAGAAGGGCGGCAATTAAACTTACCTTACCCAATCTTATCTCCTGCCCAAATTGTGGCCAACCTAAGGCAAGTCATATCGTCTGCCCAAAATGTGGTTTTTACAGGGGAATACAAATGATTGAAATCAAAGCCAAAAAAGAGAAAAAGAGAGAACACCAAAAAGAATGAAAACCCCTTTTGATCCCAGGCATAAAAAAAGAGAAGAAGCCGTTCAAAATCTTTTCACTTGGGAATTCCAGCAAGCACAGGCAAAAAATGAATTAGCCAAAGCCGTCACTGTGCATTTGAAAAACATCGATGAGGCTATTATTAAATCCGCACCGCAGTGGCCACTGGAACAAATTAATAAAATTGACCTGGCAATTTTACGTTTGGCTATTTATGAACTCCTAATCATCAAAAAAGAACCAATTAAGGTCATAATTGATGAAGCGGTAGAGTTGGCAAAAGAATTCGGCAGCGAATCATCGCCTGGCTTCGTCAATGGAGTCTTGGGTAACATTGTTAAAGAAAAAAAGCTCGAATGAATCTTAATAATTTAGAAGAAAAACTTAATCTGAAGTTTAAAAATAAGAGTCTCTTGCGGGAGGCCATTACTCACCGTTCTTACCTTAATGAACACCAGCACGAGAAGTTAAACTCCAATGAGAGGCTGGAGTTTTTGGGCGACGCTGTTTTGGAATTTGCCGTCTCTAAGATTCTCTTCGAGCGCTTCGTGGGCGAAAGTGAGGGTTTTTTGACCGCCTGCCGCTCACAGGTAGTTCAGACGAAAACCCTCTCTTATCTGGCAACAAATTTGGACCTTGGAAGCTTTCTTCTTCTTTCCAAAGGAGAGGAAGAGGGCGGAGGCAGAAAAAACCAAGCTCTCCTGGAGAATGCTTTTGAAGCTCTTATTGGAGCAATTTTTCTTGACCTGGGTATACAGGAGGCAACCGAATTTGTGAGTGAACATTTCCTCCCCTTGATTGAAAATCTCAATTTGGAAGACTTAAAAGACGCAAAGAGCCTTCTTCAGGAGAAAACTCAGGATAAAGAAAAGATTACTCCCTCTTACCGCGTCTTGGGAGAAATCGGCCCGGACCACGCCAAAACTTTCACCGTCGGAGTTTATTTGGGGAAAAATAGAATAGCCACAGGGCAGGGTCGTTCCAAACAGGAGGCGGAAGAAGAAGCCGCCCGAACGGCCCTTGAGAAATCTTACCAAAGCTAGTAAACTAAAAGCGATAAAATGAGTCTTAAAATTCGTCTGGCAAAAATGGGTGGGGGAGGGAAAAGCGTTTTTCGAATTGTGGTTGTACCTACCCGCAGTAAAAGAGATGGGGGAAATCTTGATATTTTAGGATATTATAATCTCAGTCTTGCTCCAACTCTTAAAATTGACCAGAAAAAGTTTGAAAAATGGCTAAATTGTGGTGCTCAACCAAGTGCCGCTTTAAGAAAAATTCTCTCTGCAGGGAAAACTAAATAAAAATGAAAGATTTACTTAAGTTTATTATCAAAGGGCTGGTCGACAACCCAAAAGAAGTAAAAATCGAGCAGTCGCAAGAAGGCGAGGAAGTCATTCTTAATTTCACGGTTGCCCCTTCTGATATGGGCAAAGTTATTGGGAAAAACGGCCAGATAATTCGTGCTGTCCGCACCCTTCTACGCACCTGTGCCTTCCGGACGGGAAAAAGAGTTCAAATAATTCTGACCGATACTAAAAAGCAAACGGGTTAGCCTTGCCGCCAGAGGGAGGAAGAGTCTCCTGGGGGAGTGAGGTAAAACCGGAAACAACCACCAAAAATTTTTCTTCCGCCGCCGTCAACTTCTGGATTGGTGTATCCACCGTCCCTAAGGTTTTTGGCAAAGGCAGATAGTAGCTTTCAACGCTTATCTCTACGTTTGAATTTTGATCCTGTAGCTCCAAATTGACTTTACCGCTTGGGCTCACCAGCGGCATGGTTTTCTCTATTTCGCTAAGGAAATCCCCAACAGCGTCTAAACTACCAATAATGGTAAGCTTGTAGGCAAGCTTCCCTTCTTCTGTGACTGAAAGCTCTCCGGGAGTCACCCTAAAACTCTCTACCAACAAACCCTTATCGCTGGCAACTTTTGACAAAACCGCCAAAACATCAAAGAAATTTTTCCCTGCGGGTAGGGCCTGCAGGGAAATTTTATTACGCTGACTTAACTCAAACTCATTAAGAGAGGCCAAATCACTCAATTTAGTTTTTAGGCTCGCAAGTTTCGTTCTTTCCTGGTCTAAGTTCCTCTTGGTTTCTAAAAGCTCGTTGAAACGAGGCCAAACAAAAAACCATGTCACAACAGCGAGAATAATCAAGCTTAAAGAAAAAATTAAAGAGCTTTTTCTATTTTTCATTTTTATTTAGTTAAAGAAAATCTGCTTTTAGGGAAAAACTATACGTTCCTTTCTTCGCTCGGCTTAAAGTGTCAAGATTGAGATATAAAATCTTTTTCTCGGTCAACTGGAGCTGGTCGAGAAACTCTCCTAAAACAAGAGCATTGGCTGCCTCTGCTTCAAGAGTAATTTGTGCCTGACTAAGGCTAATTTTCGTCAGAGAAATGCCTGGTATTGCCATACTCTTAATCCAAGCAAGCAACTGCTCCTCACTGACTTCTCTTTTTTTAACATTTTCCCTGGAGGCTAAAATCTTGCCTATCGTTTCCGCCCGACGCTTCAAGTCTAAAGCCAAACTCTCTCTTTTTTCAAAATTTTTAATTTTCGCTTCCACCTGCTGCTTTTCCGAATTCAATCTTTTTTGGGTGGTGGTCAAATAAAAGGAAAAAGTAAATAAAATAGCAATGCAGAGAGTATAAACGAGTAAAACTATCACCCCCCACCGCTTAAAACGACGCCGGGACTGGCTTTCACCTGGAGATACCTTTCTTTGCTCAAGTAAATTAACACCAAACTGCATTTAAATCTCCTTTTGGGCAAGGCCCACCGCGGCCGTAAAAAGGCAAGTATTACCTTTCAGACTAGACATTACCTCTTCGCCTACCTCAAGCTG
>Ga0299915_10001289_pt1 | contig 18593 bp, 15 predicted proteins | sample RVTome_13_FD_200263 | JGI IMG/M metagenome (GOLD analysis project Ga0299915, IMG submission 200263) | Soil microbial communities from uranium-contaminated site in the Upper Colorado River Basin, Wyoming, United States - RVT92D227 (version 2) ... | reverse complement strand
GCTCAAACCTCTTGTTAAAGGTAAGGAAATCAAAAAAGAAAATAAAAATAAAAAAGAAAATAAAAATAAAAAGAAAAAAGAAATGATGCACCCGCCCGCACCCAACAAAAAAAGGACTTGCCTGGTGCGAATAAAGAGGCGGTTGATAGATTGGATGATATGATTTCTAGTCCTTATGGTCAATCCAACAGGAGACAGGAAGTAAGGCCATCATGAGCGGGGAGGCTAAAGATTTTTTTATCTTTGGAGTATCCGTTAAGGACATAGTTCCTGTTGTCATTGGTGCAATCATCGGTGGAATCATCGGCTTTGGTGCTAGCCTTGGTACTAGCTGGATAAACAATCGGACGCAGAGAAAAAAAGAGGAAAAGGAAAAAGCAATAAACATAATTGCAGAGGTTGTTAAGTATGTTCTAAAAATGAATGAACTGGCTAATGACCTTAAGACGAGGATGGCGTTTTTCAGCAAGAGAATGCATATTAAAAGATTAAAAGAGGAATATATTGAATACCTGTTTAAGATAAGAGGAAAAACATCAGATCTTTCTGTAGAAGAAGAGTTTCATTCTTTTCAACTAACGCGATTGAAAACTCAAGATATTTACAAAAAGTTTAAAATTTTAATAGGGGCCTATAGCGACTATGTCGATTCCTTTCCGGAAACACCGGATATAGCTGTTGACGAGACATCTAACGCAAAAGAGACTAAGTATAGAGAACTCTATAAAGATTTTATGAATCTTTGCGTTAAAATCAGTAAAATAGATGCACCTATCCGCACCCCGCCCGCACCCGACAAGAAAAAAGGACTTGCCAAAAATGGCTAAGTCCTCGATATCCTTGGCGCGCCCAGGGCGACTCGAACGCCCGACCTGCGGATTCGTAGTCCGACGCTCTATCCATCTGAGCTATGGGCGCTTTTATTGAACGCTATCACCTTTTGGCGCGAGCGTCAAGTTCTTGAACAAAGGCCTGCGCTGCCTCATACCCCAGGGGGTTGCCCACGTCAAACCCGCTGCCGTCGAGAATGCGCCCGAATACCTCCCTCTCTGCACAGAGCATTTGCAGGGCCGGGGTATCGTCCCACTCCCCCTTTCCTTTTGTCTTTTCCATGTACTCGAAGAAATGCGGACCGAGTATCCAGTAAGGAACGGCCTTGAGAACCCGCTCCTCCTCTCTGAGGATGAGAGGATTTGGGATCTTCCCTGACACGCCTTGGATTGCCACGATTCCTGGCTCCTGCTCTTGCCCTTGTACGATCCCGACGTTCCCAAACCCCTGGGCCTCCCTCCCTCCCAGGGGGAGAAGGCCGACAATATCGTCTCCAAATCGCTCATACAGAGGTATCATTTGAGACAAAGCAGGGGTATGCCCAAAAAAGACAAAGTCCGGCATCATCAGGGCAAAAGGCTCCTCACCTATCAGCGCCCTTGTCCGGTAGATGGCCTCACCTGAGCCGAGCGGCACGGGCTGCTCGATAAACGTCAAACAAGGCAGGGAAACGGCCTTGCCCGGCTGGCCAGACCGTATTGCACTTGCCAATTCCTCCGATTCGAGAAAGCGGCGCAAGGCAGCCTTCTGTTCATTGATCACGATGTAGATCTCTGCGAGATGGCAGAGGGCAGCCTCTTGGATGGCATAGGAGATCATGGGCCTGCCCCCTATGGGTAGCATCTCCTTGGGCAGCCCTTGGGTCAGGGATTGAACCCTCTTTCCCATGCCTGCGGCGGGAATGATGGCCTTTTTGAGCTGTTTCTTTGCTTTCAAGGTAAGAAGCGCGTCTTGGCAGATTTCGCCAGAATTATTGAGGAGTTTCTCTCTTTGAGAAAAGTGCCCGGAAAAGACATTTCCGAGCAAATTCTAGCCACCAGCTAATGGTTATAAGCTACAGGTGAAATTTGCCCTGCAAATTTCCTGGCGGCTCCGCCTCTCCGCCGTCGGCGGAGGGCGAGATCTCGCCAAAATTTGCAAAGCAAATTTTGGCGGAGAGAGAGGGATTTGAACCCTCGATCCCAGTTTCCCGGGACACTCGCTTAGCAGGCGAGCGCCTTAGGCCTGGCTCGGCCATCTCTCCGTAGGTTGTATTGTAACGCACTGTGAGGTAGTTGACAATCCCAAACCTTTCTTTACACCTGAAAGCACCGGGTAATCCGAGGGGATTGGACAATTTAGAGTTTTTTATGTAACATGGATGCCATAATGAAGAGAGCGGTTGTGGTCATTATAGCACTGATGGCAATCGTGGGCGTGATCATCGCCTTGCCGCTGATCAAGGGGAATAAACGGCAAGGCGCCGGCTCCGGAAAGATCAAGATCGTTACCACCCTCTTCCCGCTCTATGACATGGCCAAAAACATCGGCAAGGACAAGGCCCATGTTTCCTTGCTCATACCGCCAGGTGTGGAACCCCATGCGTTCGAGCCTAAGCCGAGCGATATTATCAAAATCAATGAAGCCCATTGCTTTATCTATACGGGCAGATTCATGGAGCCGTGGGCCGAGGATATTATCAAGGGGGTTGTCAACAAGAAGCTCATCGTGGTGGACGCCAGCAAGGCGACGCGGATGATCCCCGCGGTATCCTCAGACAAAGACGAACCCAGTGGCGCGCTCGACCCCCATATCTGGCTGGATTTTGACAACGCCAAGATAATGGCCAAGAACATCGCAGAAGCCCTGGCAGCTAAAGATCCCGCTGCTCAGGCCTTTTTTAATCAAAACGCCGATGCTTACAATACAAAATTGGCCGAGCTTGACGCGGCTTTCCGAAAGACACTGGGCACCTGCAAAAGCAAGGTGATCGTCTACGGCGGCCATTATGCCTTCGGCTATCTAGCCAAGCGCTACGGCCTCAGGTATATGGCTGCCCAAGGTGTTGCGCCGGATGCGGAGCCAACAGCCAGGGACCTGGTCCGGCTGGTAGAACAGATCAAAAAAAATAACATACACTATGTCTTTTATGAAGAATTGACCAGTCCGAAAATCGCCGAAACCATTGCCGGGGAGACTCATGCCAAGCTGTTGCTATTGAATGCCGCCCACAATCTTACCAAAGATCAATTCGAGCGCGGCGTCTCTTTTTTTGAAATCTTGAACACCGATCTGGAGCAATTGAAGATCGGCCTTGAATGCAGATAAAAATATGAGCATTGTTCTATCCATAAGGAACCTGTCATTCAGCTATGACTCAACGGAAGTCCTTTCCGGCGTTTCGTTTGCCATCGGCAAAGGGGACTATGTCGCCTTGGCCGGCCCCAACGGCGCCGGGAAGACCACGCTCGTCAGGGTGATCCTCGGACTGGAGAACAAATACGAGGGAACAATCGAGATATTCGGCAAGGACTCTGAAGGCTTCAATGAGTGGGGCCGGATAGGCTATCTACCGCAGCAGGTGAACGCGTTCAACCCCCTGTTCCCGGCCACGGTCAAGGAAGTGGTCGGTCTCGGACTTTTATCGCGCATGTCCTTCCCCAAAAAATTTACCAGAAGCGATGAAACAAAGATCCTTAAGACGCTGGAGTTTATGGACATTGCTGCTCTCAAAGACAAATTGGTGGGGGAGCTCTCCGGAGGCCAGCAGCAACGGGTCTTTCTCTGCAGGGCGCTGGTAGCCGATCCGGAACTGCTCGTCTTGGACGAGCCGAGCACCGCTTTGGATCCCCAGACCCGTGAACATTTTTTTTCATTGGCAGAAAGACTGAACAAAGACAAAAAAGTTACCCTCATCATCATCACGCACGACACGGCGGATATCGGCCAATATGCCGGTAAGCTCTTGTATCTGGACAAGCAGGTTGTTTTTTATGGATGCTTTGCCGATTTCTGCCAGTCGAAAGAGATGGAAAAATACTTCGGTCCCTTTTCCCAGCATCTCATCTGCCACCAGCATACGTAATATGGCACTGCTCGATTTTCTCAGTTACGGATTTATCCAGCGGGCGTACTTAGCCGGGTCATTCATCGCCGTGCTGTGCGCCATACTCGGGCTCTTTTTAGTGCTCCGCAAATTGTCCTTGATCGGCGACGGCCTTTCCCATGTCAGTTTCGGGGCTATCGCCCTCGGCCTCTTTTTGGGCTTTTATCCCTTTTATGTAGCTATACCCCTGGTCATTGTGGCCTCATATCTGGTGTTGAAGCTCACAGAAAAGGCCAAGATCTACGGCGATGCTGCCATCGGCATAGTATCCGCAGTCGGAATTGCCGGAGGGGTGCTTTTGGCCAGTTTGTCCAATGGATTTAATGTCGATCTTTTCAGCTATCTATTCGGCAACATCCTGGCCATCAGCAGCCAAGAGGTGTTTTTATCGGTAGGTCTATCCGTAGTTATTCTGCTGGTTATCATATTTTTATACAACGATCTTTTTTCGACGACCTTTGATGAGCAGTTCGCCAAGATTACGGGAATAAATACCAAACGGATCAATGTTGCGCTGATGTTTCTGACAGCTATTACCGTAGTCTTGGCAGTCAAGGTAGTCGGCATAATGCTGGTATCGGCCATGCTTATCCTGCCGGCAGCTACGGCCTTGCAGATGGCCAAAGGATTCAAGGCGGCAATGATTATGGCGGCGATTGTTGCCGTTTTCTCGGTCCTCGCCGGCATCACCATCTCTTTTTACGCCGATTTGCCAGCCGGCGCCACGGTGGTGATGGTAAATTTCTTGTTGTTTGTTTTATCTTTTCTGATAAAAAAATTTGTTAGATGAAGGAAGGCCGCCTTAGGCCTTTGCACAACGTCTCGCCTTGGCCAGCTGCTCTCGCTCTTTCACTTGTTTATATTGGTCAAAGTCCAGCATCTTTCAATCTTATCAAAATTTCAGTTTCTCTCATTACCCTATCTAGCAGCTGCTTTCAGCGCCAACTTCAGCTCATCCATCCATTTATCAATGATCAAATCTGTAGTTCCAGGGACTCTCTGTATTGCATAGTCAGAAGGACAATAGCTTGGAGGATTGAACCAAAAGGCCTGGATGCTGCGAAACATCTTATAAGTTCGTGGAAGTTCGTGGGCAACTGCGTTTCTGGTCCACCTCAAGTTCTCCACTATAGTGACGGCCGAAATCGCATTTGTAACAGTGTGATAATTTGCTATCCCGAGCAACCCTGCGGCACGTACAGACACAGACGGGACATGCCAATCCGGTTCCCACGAGCTAGCCATAACCCCATGAATTGACCAAACATTTCTCAGTATTTGTAAAGGATTAACTGGCACGGACCTTGGCAGTACCACGCCCGATAACGTTCTGCAGTTCCCCAAGGCCGACCTTACTATCAATTCTCTGCAACGCGCATTCCATTGGTCGTGAAGTTTGATTACGCAAAAGGCGATAATTGATTTTGCGATAATGGGGTTTGAAGGATAGATAGTCAAAGCATGTGCCATTTTATGGTCCAAAGCTAAGCATGCCTGTTCGAATCTACCTGCTATCCGTGCTAACGACTTCATCTATTTCGCAAAAATCTCTGAGAAAACAAAGAAGAGAACTTTACGGCTTGATAAACGTTGCGTAGACGAAGCACATGCTTCAATAAACTTTTGCATTTTTGGTTCATCAGAGTCTACGTCCCGTTCCAGAGCCGCCAACGTGTTTACTATATTCTCAACCGAGCCAAGTCCTGTCCTCGTTGGCAAGGCATCAAGTTGGCCTATTGGAATAGAGTATTTCTGATAAAAGTAGGCAGCTAGCATCATAAGTACTTGGTAATGTTGGGCTAAATTGCCTTTAAGAAATGCGGCAAAGTTCTTATCAAAAAAAAGAATAGCTTCGTCTATCTTCTTTCTGAATTCCTTATCCTCCTTTTCGCCAAATTGTTTATCAGTCATGAACTTATAAAAACGGGTAATATTTTTTTGGCCTCCGTCCACAACACCTTCATGAATGACCTGATATACTTGAGAAAAAAATTCATCATCGCGCATCCTGAACCGTTGCTTCGTAGTAAAAATCTCATACTTCTCAATAAACCCTCTATGGAATTGGGAGCACCTTCTCACCGCGAATTTGAATTCGGTCTGGAACTTGGCATGCCGCATTTCTGCTCCGTTCAAGGTCACAGTATATGAGTTAAGCCTAGCAAAAATATCAATAACATCATCATCGGACGCGTTCAAAAGATGTTCAACTGTCAACGTGTATCCCAAGAATTTCTCTTGATCCTCTTCGGATAAATTGGAGTACTTTTTTCCGTTGAACATCTCTGAACGCGAAGACAATTTAAGCTCGTCGTTAGCGAAATCACATATCGCTCGTATTCGCTGCTGTCCGTCTACAATCTCCCTAATGCTCGTTTGCCTCTTCGCATCCAAGAGCGTGCGTATGTATATTTTAGGAATCGGCAGTTCCTGGAGGATGGTATCAATCAAATAGGTTTTTGCCTGCGGCGTCCAAACTGAATGTCTCTGGAACCGCTCATTGGTTATCAGCTCTTTCTTTCTGTACCATTGGATGACATCAGCTATTTGCCATGTGATTGGTTTTGCGGTCGCCATAAGTATCCTCCCCCCTAATTATTGAGCTAACAATTAATTTACGAATTTCCGCTTTGCTCTCGACTAGATTCCCAACTAAAATTATTATCAGTTACCTATGAAGAAACGTCTGCATTCACCGAGCAGCTGCGAGCGATGCGACGCCCCGGTTGCACTGGGTCCGGTGGAATGATGGGTTGGGCAGAGCCCAACGTCAGAACGGGATGTCATCGGAGATTTCATCGTCAGACGGTTCAGCAGCCTTGAACGCTTCATACGCCTTAGTGAGCTCAGCAGTCCATGTTTTGATATCCCATCCCTCGCCATAGAGCAGAGCACTGTAGAAGCGGGAGTTCCCCGCTTTCAGTCTGTTCCTAAACGTCCGTTCAATAAACGAAGGCATCTGATCCGACAGAGACTTTAAATTAGAGAACAAGTACTCAAAGACATAGTCTTCTTGTTCGTCGTCTTTTGATCTCAGTTTATCGCCAACAACACGGAGAGCATCATGTTTGAGTGAGAAATAGGGGAAAAGCTCTGCCGACCAAGTGCCGAGCGATCCGCCTCGGCAACGCCTTTGACTTCGATCATAGCGCCCTTCTTGGATGGAATGCACGAGTCTGTTTTCAATTCTGATGCGTGCAGCTTCGACAAGACGTGGCCAAACGTCACCTCTGAACGACCCAATAATCAATCGAATGGTCTTTTCATCGTCGACTGTTTTCAGTTCCTCAGAGATAACATCATCGGCTTGCTTGCGCTCCTCTTCGGTCAATTGCGCGAGCAACACATCAAAAAAATGGCGTAGGTTTGCTGGTTTCCACCCTTCTTTGTTTCGGTATACGTCAAGGAATACCTCAAACCTTTGCCCGACTGGTATCTCGCTCACCAGAAGTTCCGCATACCGCTTTTGCGGAACAAAATCGGGGTCAAGGACTCGCTTGAGAAAATCCTGACGAGAGAATTGGGCCTTGGCTTGATCTATTTGGCGTATGAGATAACCAATAAAGATGATTAAAGCTTGTGCATCTTCCTCGGTATCGGTTGTCTTCTCGTGGCTTCGTGGGTTACGAACAGCCTGGTAGAATCCACGTAGCAGTTGCTCGATTCCCTTCTGTACGCTCCACTCGGATTCAGTCTGGAGTTTGTTGAGCTTGATCTTTGGAGCCGCTCCTCCGAGAGCCTGTCCAATCAACGAAGCGCCATCACCCTCTGCGCCGGATTTCTTGCGAAGGAGATCACTCAGAAAATAAAAAGCGTCCAAGACTGCGCCAGTAAAGTTGCGCTTCTCGTAATTAGTTCGCAACGCCTCCCACAGTTCTGCGGGCAATCTAGTTTCAAGATTCACCTACTACGCTCCTTGCGCTGTCAAACGCCGCTTACGACACCAAGCAACATTGTGAGAGAGATTTCCATTGCCGCTTTGTTCCTGTATTGCGTTAACAAATAATATACGAATTTCCGCTTTAATTTTGATGTGGTCTAATATAGCACATTTTGAGTGATATTGTTACCACTTTGTGAAACTTTTTTATTATACCTTTTGTCTCCTTTTTGCGCGATATCAAGATTTCAGGGCCTGGGTTTGCGAAATAGACAATTGCCTGAATTTTAATGTCTCAAATTAGGACACTACCGCTTAGTATGTGACAGCAGCTGTGGCGACAGGGTGAAATCGCTTCGAAGTTAGCAAACAGAAGTGAAAGTAAAGTTGATTTTATGATGTCTAACTGATTGATATTAATGAAAAATAGATGGTGGCTCTACCAAAAGCCAAAAGGCCGTTGGTGAGATCTCGTCATGTTCTTTGCCTTATATAAAATAGGCGGATCTACCAAAAGCCAAAGGGCTTTCGGTATGGTCTCGCCATCATTGTTCAAAAAGCTACAAGCCACCTGTTATAAGCTACTGGTAATTTTTGCCCAGCAAAAATTCTGGCGGAGGGAGAGGGATTCGAACCCCCGTCTCCTTTCAGGAGAAGCGGTTTTCAAGACCGCCGCCTTAAACCGCTCGGCCATCCCTCCTGGGTCCCGCTAATTGCGGGACACATGTAACTTTTAACTGTTAGCTAGTAACTTTACTTCTAAAAAGCCTAAGTCAAGCGGGATTAAATACCTTATATTGCAATTTTACGCTTTTCTCTCGATTCGATCAATGCCCCCCATGTAGGGACGCAGGGGCTTGGGGATAACCACGCTGCCGTCCTCTTGTTGATAGTTCTCCAGGATAGCCACTACCGTCCTGCCCACTGCCAGACCAGAGCCATTGAGGGTGTGGACCAGCTCCGTCCCCTTTTTCCCCTCACGGCGGAAGCGTATCGAGGCACGGCGGGCCTGGAAGGCCTCGAAGTTGCTACACGAGGATATCTCTTTATACGTCGCCTGACTGGGAAGCCACACCTCGATATCATAGGTCTTGGAGGCGGCAAACCCTAGATCACCGGTGCAAAGGGAGACTACCCGGTAATGGATATCCAACCTGCGCAGGACCTCTTCGGCATCTGCCAGGAGCTTTTCCAGCTCGTCGTAGGAGGTCTCCGGCGTCGTGAATTTGACCAGCTCCACCTTATTGAACTGGTGCTGGCGTATGATCCCTCGGGTATCCTTGCCGTACGAACCCGCCTCCTTGCGGAAACAGGGGGTATAGGCACAATAGTAAAGCGGCAGGTCCCCTTCGTCGAGGGTCTCCTCCCGATGAATATTGGTTACCGGCACCTCGGCCGTAGGGATGAGGAAATAGTCCATTCCCTCGATCTTGAAGAGGTCCTCCGCAAACTTGGGCAGTTGCCCGGTGCCGATCATCGCCTCTCTATTGACCATGAAAGGAGGAAGCACCTCCAGATAGCCGTGCTCGTTGGTGTGCAGATCGAGCATAAAGTTGATGAGGGCGCGCTCCAGCCTGGCCCCGAGGTCTTTGTACAGGGTGAACCGGGCACCGGCCAGCTTGGCACCTGCTTTAAAGTCGAGGATATCAAGGTCCTCGCCGATATCCCAGTGGGGCTTGGGCTCAAAGGTGAAGGTCGGTAGCGCACCCCACCTCCTCACCTCTTTGTTGTCCGCCTCGCCCTTACCCACAGGCACCGACGCATGGGGGATATTGGGAATAACAAGGAGAAACGCCTGAAGCTTTTCTTCCTTCTCCTTCAACACATCCTCTATTCCCTTAATTCGCTCGGAGACCCCACGCATCTGTGCAATCAGATCACCAGCATCCCCCCCTGTCCTCACTTTCCCTCCAACTCTTATCACACGGATAGGGGGGGGGTCGATCAGATCCCCGGCATCTCCCTTTTTTTGTTTAATCGTGCTGATCTCGTCCGATACCTGATTGCGCTTGCTCCGGAGGGCCTCGACCTCCTGAATCAGCTCCCGGCGTTCCTGCTCCAATTGAATAAAGGGGCTGAGATCCAGTGCATCCCCCCGCAGAGCCAGCTTCTCCTTGAGGAGATCTATATTTTCTCGCACAAACCGCAGATCCAGCACTCGTGCCCTCCCCTTTCCCCTTTTCAAGCGCTACTAAGGTTAAACAAAATCAACGTTCAATCTCTTTCTAACCTCTGCAAGAAACTATTTGTACCCTAGCTCTTTGGCTTTGGCATAGTCAGCTTTGGCCTTGTCATGGTTACCCTTCTTATCCCAGGCGATGCCGCGGTTGTTGTAGGCGTCGGAGAACTTCAGATTGATCTCAATGGCCTTGGTTATGTCAGCAATGGCCTTGTCATAGTCGCCCTTCTTCCCCCAGGCGATGCCGCGGTTGTTGTAGGCGTCGGCGTACTTCAGATCGATCTCAATGGCCTTGGTGTAGTCGGCAATGGCCTTGTCATAGTCGCCCTTCTTCCCCCAGGCGATGCCGCGATTGTAGTAGGCAAAGGCGTACTTCGGATCGATCTTTATGGACTTGGTGTAGTCGGCAATGGCCTTGTCATAGTCACCCTTGGCCCCCCAGGCGTGGCCGCGGTTGTAGTAGGTACTGGCGTTCTTCGGGTCGATCTCTATGGCCTTGTTAAAGTCGGCAATGGCTTTGTCAAAGTCGCCCATCTTCCACCAGGCGATGCCGCGGTTGTCGTACACTATACTTAGGTTCTCCCGGGAAAGCTCGCCAGACGCAATGGCCTTGGTGAAAAGCCTGATGGCCTTGTCAAAGTCACCCCCTGCGGCTGCCGCAATACCGGCTTTAGCATCATCCAAACCGCCTGCCCATGCCGGAGAGGTCAAGCAAACCATCAGAAATAAGGAGAGAATTACTGCAAACAGCCTCCTTTGCATAATTGATCCCCCTTTCTGCACCGGCAAAGAAGGGCGCCAATCCCCTCCTGCCGGAGAAATGATGAGTCTATCTCCCCGCTTTGATGTGATTTATAGCCTTATTTCCCAACACGATCAAGTCAAAAAAGGAATTTGCTCAATTACCTCAATGCCTTCTTGAGGAACTCCCCGGTATAAGAATGGGCGCTAGCAGCCACCTGCTCAGGGGTGCCGTGCGCAATCACCTCACCACCGCCATCACCCCCTTCAGGACCCAGGTCGACGATGTAGTCAGCGGACTTGATGACATCGAGGTTGTGTTCGATGACGATGACGGTGTTGCCGGCATCAACCAGCCGGTTGAGCACATCGAGAAGCCGCTGGATCTCGGCAAAGTGCAGCCCGGTTGTCGGCTCGTCGAGGATGTAGACGGTCCTGCCGGTGTCCCTCTTGCCCAGCTCCCGGGAGAGCTTCACCCGCTGGGCCTCCCCACCGGAAAGGGTAGGAGCCGGCTGCCCCAGCTCAATGTACCCGAGCCCCACATCGGCCAATACCTGGAGTCTCTTTTTTAAAGGTGTGATGTGCCGGAAGAACTCCAGCGCCTCCTCCACCGTCATCTGGAGGACCTCCGATACATCCCTGCCCTTGTAGCGGATCTCCAGGGTCTCGCGGTTGAAGCGTCTCCCCTCACACTCATCGCAGGTCACGTAGACATCGGGAAGGAAGTGCATCTCTATCCTGATAATCCCCTCCCCTTGACATGCCTCACACCTCCCCCCTTTCACGTTGAAGCTGAATCTCCCCTGGGTATATCCCCTCACCTTTGCTTCGGGAAGCTGGGCAAAGAGATCCCGGATGAAGAAAAAGATCCCCGTGTAGGTCGCGGGATTGGAGCGGGAGGTCCTGCCGATGGGCATCTGGTCGATCTTGACGACCTTGTCCAATGCTTCGATCCCCCGGAGGGCCGTAAACTCACCGGCACGCTCACCGGCCCGGTGCAGACGTTGAGCCAAGGTCCGGTAGAGGGTATCGATGATCAGGGTGCTCTTTCCAGAGCCGGAAACCCCGGTCACACAGGTGAAGACCGCGAGCGGTATCTCCACCGTGATCCCCTTGAGGTTATTGGCCTTGGCCCCCTCGATAATCAACGCCCCCGTGCCGCCTTTTCTCCTCTTGGCCGGTACAGGGATAGTGAGACGGCCGGAGAGGTACTTGCCCGTAAGGGACCCTTCGTCCTTCAGTAGCTCCTCGGGTGGACCGGTAAAGATCACCTCTCCCCCATGCACCCCTGCCCCCGGACCCATATCGATGACATGGTCGGCGCTCAACACGGTCTGCGGGTCGTGTTCCACGACAATGACGGTGTTGCCGAGATCGCGCAGACGCTTTAGGGTATCCAGGAGTCTCAGGTTGTCTCTGAGGTGCAGGCCGATGCTCGGTTCATCCAGGACATAGAGGACACCGGTGAGTCCTGATCCGATCTGGGTGGCCAGCCGAATCCTCTCCCCCTCCCCGCCGGCCAGGGTGGCTGAGGCCCGATCGAGGGAGAGGTAATCAAGCCCCACGCTCACCAGAAAACCGAGCCGCTCCCGGATCTCCCGCAAGACGAGCCTCGCAATCGCCTCCTCCTGGGGGGTGAGCACGGCACCCTGGAAAAAGGCGAGGGCCTCTTTAATGGTCAACTGCGTCACCTCGGCAATGGACCTCCCCTGAAACCAAACAGCCAAGGCCTCCTTCCGTAACCGCTTTCCCTGACACTCGGGACAAGGAGCGGCGCCGATCTCATCCGCGGTTACCTCAGCCGTAGGGAATTCCTGCGCCGAGAGATAACCAAGTCCGCCACAGCGGGGGCACGCCCCAGAGGGGCTGTTGAAGGAAAAGAGCCTCGGAGATATCTCGGGATAACTCACCGTGCATTCCAGACAGGCGAATCGCTCGCTGAAGACGAGATCCTCGCCTTCGTCCACCCCGACCCTCACGACGCCGTCGCCATACCGCAAGGCCAGCTCAAGGGACTCGGTGATCCTGTTCTTGACCCCCTCACGCATCAGGACCCGATCAACAACGAGATCGATGTCGTGCCTCTTCTCCTTATCGAGGATGATCTCTTCTCCCAGGTCTCTGATCTCGCCATCGATTTTCACGCGAACGAACCCCTCTCCCCTCAGCTGATCCAAGAGCTTGCGATACTCCCCCTTTCTCCCCTTGACCAGGGGGGCGATGATGATGAGACGGCTCCCCTCGGGCAAGGTCAAAAGCTGATCGACCATCTCCTGGGGGGTTTGCGATTTGATCTCCCGGCCACAGTTATAACAGTGGGGATGTCCCACCCTGGCAAAGAGGAGGCGGAGATAGTCATAGATCTCCGTGACCGTTCCTACGGTGGATCGCGGATTTCTGCTTATCCCCTTCTGCTCGATGGCGATGGCAGGGGAGAGGCCTTCGATGAGGTCCACATCGGGTTTGTCCATGCGCTCCAAAAACTGCCTGGCATAGGCGGAGAGGGACTCGACATACCTCCGCTGACCCTCGGCGTAGATAGTATCAAAGGCCAGGGAGGACTTGCCCGACCCGCTGACGCCGGTGAGCACCACCAGCTTCCCTTTGGGGATCTCCAGGTCTATATTCTTAAGATTGTGCTGTCTCGCCCCTTTGATGACGATCTTATCCTCGCTCATACGCGAACCATCATGAGATATCCATATACCCCCTGTATAAAGATAGCACACTCCCTCATGCAGACTCAATGTCCAAGAGACCTATTGCCTGATGCCGCCTCAGTGCACAGCCCCTGCAGCAAGGAATATAAACAAGCGAACAAAAACGGGTTGACAATGGACGTTTTTTGGCCTCTACTTAAAAATTAACTCGGGAAAAAGGAGGATGGAGTGTTTGCCGATGTCCTACAACAAATGTTCGATATCATCTATGGGGCGAGGGTGTACCTCCCCGAGACCAAGATAATCCTGGGGATCGCCCTCGGCCTGGCCCTCCTGATCTATTTCAAGGGGCCGGTGGGTGGCCTGGTAGCCTCTGTTTTGGCCACCTTCCTCATCGCCAAATCCTTCTTCTCGGAAAGCAATCTCTATGAGATCTCCATGGAAAGGGCCGTTGCCGGCGTCGTCATCGGATTCATTGTCTTCTTCACAAACCTCTACTTCATCGTGCGCACCCTTGCCGATTGGAGGGATTAACTCCTCTGATCTGGGCAACCCCTGTTGCTTCCCCTCTGCCAAAGGAGTTTACTATACGCTCAAGAGGGCCACAGCCCTCGCTCTGGCCAAACCTACGGTGATCCTTCGGTCAGGGCCACCTCTGACCAAAGGGCCACCTCTGACCAAAGGGTCACTGGCCAAAGGGCCACCTTCGGCTTCGGCAGTTTCTTCTCCAGAACATCCCGGGGATAGGGGATCGACGCCCTGTCGGCTTGATTTCCAGGGGGCATGATGCTATGTTAATATGAGGGAGCAAACAAAGGTAACTACAGCAAGATAACGACAGAGAGGAAAAGATGTACCAATGAAGAACGGTTATTTCCAGACAAGGATCAGAGATATATACAAATATATCAGTGAGAATCTCTATCTCAACAGACCTGATATCGCCGTAAAGGACGAATCATTCAACTCCACCCTCCTCTTGAGCCTCCTCACCGGCCTCAACAGGGGCAAGGTGCTCATCATGGGAGAGCCCGGGCTGGGAAAGACCACCTCGGCGGAATACGTGGGCTCTATCCTCTATCGGTATCCCCTCGGGGTCATCTGGGGGAGCGAGGTTTCCGGACACCCCGAACAGACAGAGGAAAAGATCATCGGCAGGCCTCATCTCGGTGAACTCAACAAGGGCAGGGAAAAGGTGGTGTGGAGTAACTTCGCGCAGATCCCGGTCAAGATCGTGGATGAGATAAACCGCCTGCCGGAGACCAAGCAGAGCATGATCTTGAACGGGGTCGACCGTGGCAACTGGGAATATCTCAACGAGATCTTGATCAATGACGAATATTCGCTCTTTGCCACGGCCAACTACCAGGATAGGGGCACGAACACCATCATCGCCCCCCTCATCGACCGTTTCGACATCCTGATCGAGTCGAGACATCCCGGTTCGAACATAGCGTACACCATCGGCAAGGAGGCGCTATCCCATAATCCCCTCCGGCACCCGCAGTATGAAAGGGAGCTTCAGCAAATATTGAGGGGAGATAACCCCTATGAGGAAAAGATGGCCCTGGCCGAAGGGGTCTGCGATCTTTTCGGCGAATACATAAAAGGAACACTCGGTATCGAAGGTCTTACCAAAGAAGAACGGAGAAAGATCAACGAGCAGAGGATGGGGTTGGATTATGACATCGATGCCAACGCCTTTGTGCGCATGACGCTTGCCGAGCTCTCCTTTTGTCATAAGTTCGGCCAAAAGAGGTCGGTGGAGGTGTGTGAGGATGGCTGCCATTACACCGGCTACCTCTGTCATCACATTAAAAATTGTGCCTCCAATCGGCTCCCCATGTCCATCAGGAATTATGCACAGACCTTGGCCTGGTTTTTAGAGGATGATGAGGTAGATCTTGAGCACATCCGGCTGATCATGCCGTACGTCCTTGCCCATCGCCTTCAGTGGAAGGACTCCTACCTCTCCAAAAAGGAGGGCGAGGCAAGGAATGACCCCTTTCAGATATATCTGGTCAAGGAGGCTACCGAAGAGATCTTTCAAAGATACAACGAGCAGCGGGATTATTTATTGGAAGCCCTATCAATCGGATATCGTGCCTGTGCCGGTGAAGCGATCACCCCCCTCGAAGGAGATCATCCCATTTACGAGGAGATAAAAAAGGATATCGGAGCAAAGGATGAAAAATCCTTTTGAGGCGTTCCAGCAAGCCGGCGTTCGCAAACGCGAGATACCCCTCGATAAGATCTTAAAATCAAAAGAAGAAACACTCTCCAAGATCCTCGCGGGCTATGAAGACCTCTTGAAAAATGAGGCCAAAGACTTGGTGTGGCTGATGCAATATAGCACCGTCATCAAGGCCTATAGCATAGCCGAAAAAGGGATAGAGGAGTTAGACTATACGGCAGAGGATATTGAAGAGTTTTGCTATGCCCTCGACCACTCCGACCAGATCCCCTACCTGATAACAGGTCCGGCAGGGGTCTATATCTCCGTCCTCTGCAACCATGCCAAGGAGGAAGAGATCTGCCTCCACCTGCGAGACCTCACGGTCAAGATCAATCTCCTCGGGTATCGCCTTCCGGCCAACAAAAAATTGATCGTGGAGGGTAATGTGGGCGACTTCACGGGGATCGGGCTGGATGGCGGGGAATTGATCATAGAGGGGAGCGCGAAGAACTATACCGGGGCAGGCATGAAGCGGGGCAAGATCGTCATCAGGCATAATCTCGGCTTTAACACGGGCCATGGTATGACCGGCGGTGAACTCGTCGTGGGAGGAAGGATCAAGGGATTGGGCAAGATCGTGGGGGGGAAGGTCTACGAGCGTGACCAACTCATCTTTCCCTCCGAGGGGATAAAGCCCTTTTTCGTCTGACAAACGGCAATGGAACTCGAAGATATCATCCAAAAGCTCTGGCCCATGGTAAGGAGAAAACACCTCTACCCTCACGTGCCCCTGCCCACGGTGATCGAGGGGGGCGAGGATTGCGCCCTGGAGATCAAGAGCAAACAACTCTCCATCAGCAGTGCCTTTTATGAAAAACTCAAGGGGAAAATGGCTGGCGAGGAGATGGTCGAGGCCATCCTCGACCACGGCCTTACCCACTATATGTATTGCCCCTGGGATTTTCACACCCATATCACCCTCTACAACGAGGCCAAAAAGGTGGTGAGGCAGAAGGATCAGGCGCAACGGGCAACCACCTATTTTATGGATGTGGTCACCGATACCTACTGTGTCAAGGGAAAAGATACTAAAATTGCGACGCTCTACAAAAACCTCCCCAAAACCGGCGTTCACGAGGTGCTGACTGCCCTCTATGAAAAGATCTGGGGAGAGGATCTGGGCACCGGCGGGCACGAAGAACTCGTCAATCGCCTCTCCCGCATCCCCTACCTGAACCGAAAGAGATGGAGGGAGAGCATAAAAAAATTCACCGAGGTCATCCAGGGCCTCCTCGAGGAGGAAGTGTCCGACGACCAGCAGAACCCTCAGAGAAAATCAAACCCCATGGGTGAACACTCTCTGGAGAACTACTCCCTGGAGGAGATCGATAGGGGATTGAGGGAATTTGCCGGCGACGTCGAAGAGTTACAAGAATTCAAGGAGACGGTGGAGGACCTCAAAGAGGAGTTGGAGGGAAAGGGATATAGCCCCGGAGGCATGGGGAGGGGTAAGGGCAACGCCATTGACGCCAACCTTCTCTATTACCTGAAGCTGGCCGAGAGCTATACCCTTCCCATCAAAAAACTCCCCATCGAAAAGCGGGGGTATCTCCATCCCCATGCGCATAGGCCCTGGGAAATAGGCAAGCCCTTCGCCGATATCGATCTCTGGACCAGCTTCGGCAAGATCATACCGGGGATAACGCAGATTTGGACGAAGAGGGAGGGGGAGACCCATGGAGAGTTCGAGGGCACGCCTGACTGTCTCATCATCATCGACTCCTCCGGCAGCATGATTAACCCGCGCGAGAAGTTATCGTACGCGGTCCTGGGGGCGGTCTGTGCGTGCAACGCATATCTCAAGCACGAATCGAGGGCCGCCGTCTATAACTTCAGCGATGCCCTGAGGGGCAACAAGGTCGTCTTGGAATTCAACCAGGACAAGGAGCGGATTTTGCAGGCCATCTGTCGGTACTTCGGCGGAGGGACTGCCCTTGATCCGGATGACATAACCTACCTCCTCTCCTGCGCAAAAAAACCTGATATCTTCATCATCACGGATATGCAGATCACAAATCTGGAAAAACTCATTGATTTCTTTAAAAAAATAGAAAATCGGGTAACTGCCGTTCATTTGGGCACCAACGTCCATACCGCCCGTTTTAAGGATGGCATGGAAACAAGAAAGAATATCTCCCTCTTCAACGTCAAAAACAAAGAAGATATCCCTAAGATCGTCCTCGGGAAGGTGAAAGAATATCTGACCTCCCCTGCGGAAGGGAGTTAGAGAGCACGAGCTGCTTCCCTGCCCTGGCGCCGTGTGCCGAGGGAGGAAGGAATGCTTCCGGAAAGATAGTATACGCAAACGTGCTCCATCCCTTTTCGCCTTAAAACTATAAGAATAATTAGTAGTTGACAGATAGAAACGATGTGATTATGTTTTACGCAGACCTCGGCCAGTTTTGGAGGTCAGAAATAGGAGGAAGAATGATATTTGTACCGCGAGCAAAAGGGGAAAAGGGGAAGGAGAAGATCTTCATCCCCAACCGCCTCCCCATTTTGCCCTTACGGGGGACTGTTCTCTTCCCTGAACTCATCCTCCCCATCATGGTGGGTCGGAAGAAATCCGTGAAATTGATCGATGAAGCCATGGAGGGGGACCGGATCATCGGGGTTATTACCCAACACAGCTCAGAGGTCGAAGACCCGGATCCCAGTGAGCTCTATTCTATAGGGGTTGCCGCGCACGTGGTTCGCATGGTGAGGGAGATGGATGGAACGCAACGGGTCATCGTCCAGGGGCTCGAGCGCATTAAGATCCTCCGGTATGTCCAAGAAGATCCCTATCTGGTGGCAGAGGTAAAGGTGCTCGCCGAGGAGGAGGCCAAGGGAGTAGAAATCGATGCCCTGATCATGAACCTGAAGAATCTCTTCCAGAGGGCGGTAGAATTGGCGCCCCATCTCACCGTAGAATTGAAGAACATGATCCAGAATATCAAGGACCCCGGCATCATGGCCGACATCATCGCTTCCAACCTCAA
>Ga0299915_10001287_pt1 | contig 18604 bp, 13 predicted proteins | sample RVTome_13_FD_200263 | JGI IMG/M metagenome (GOLD analysis project Ga0299915, IMG submission 200263) | Soil microbial communities from uranium-contaminated site in the Upper Colorado River Basin, Wyoming, United States - RVT92D227 (version 2) ... | reverse complement strand
CTTAGCTAAATCCCCAACTTCCTCCGAATAGAAAGATTCAACGAACGGTAGTGTTGCTATTAATCCTCCAGAAAGATCAGCTAAAATTTTATATTCGTTGTAAATTTCCTGCCCTGCAAGTCGTCTACCAGCATTTGTAAGTATTTCGTCGGGAACTTGAGTACCGGACGGCGCTTTCTCTGAATGAAGCGCGCTTGATTCTCCTGCCGCAAAAACAAGTTCTGCTGTTCCAACTATGTGAGAAATCTTTTCCTTTACGTGAGAAGTGTTTTCAATTCCATTGTATTCGGCAACTAAAGCTGCTGCACTTGCTAAAATTTCTGAAGTCGCTGTTTTACACCCCGTATACGAATGGCGATGAAAATGTGCAAACATCAAAGCTAAAAAGCCTGCGTACGGAGTTTGTCTTGGATCAGCTTGTGCATTCAAAAAAATTCTTTCGTTTGGTATAAAAACATCGTCAAAAATAATAAACGTCTCAGAATCTCCCATAGTTAAAGTACGTATGTCTAGATTTTTAATCTTTTTAAAGTACGCGGGTCTAGCCAATAATTTAACGCCATCCCAATCGGCAGGAATCGCAAACGATACGGCATAATCTTTATCTTCCGGACCCATAAATCTACACGGTACAGCTATAATTTCATCTGCATATGGAGTGTTTGTTATGTTGATCTTTGCGCCTCTTACAATAATACCGTCATTCTTGGTTTCAATTACTCTTAAATATTGATCTGGATCTTCTTGTTCATATGGTCTCTTTGTTCTATCTCCTTTGGGGTCGGTTGATGCACACGAACCCACAAGGTCGTTTTGTTGAAAATATTTAAGAAACTTTAAAAATCTCTGATAATGATCGGTGCCTAGTGCTTGGTCCAATTCGTAAGTAATAACTGAAAGAGCGTTTAAAGCATCTATCCCCATACAACGCTGAATACATCCGCCGACTCTATGGCACAAAACTCTGGTCATTCTTTGTTTCTTTAATAAATCGTCAATGTTTTGATGAATGTGACAAAATCTATTAATTTTCTCTCCTGTTAGATGCGATTTAACAGTACATAAATCTTCAAACTCGGGATCAATTGCTCGATCAAACGTTTCTCGGATAATATTCATCCCACCATGCAATCTTAAATCGTCTCTTCCAACTTTTTCCTCTCCAATCCAAATATTGGGTTTCATTTTCTGTAATCTATCGTAATAATCGTCAAAACTTTTCATGCGTTCTAAAACCTCATTTATACTTTTTTCGTTTTTAAAATATAACTAACTAATAAATAAATTTACAGTGAAATAAACTTTTAAATTTTAAAAAATAACCAATTTACGATTATTTTTTTGTGAATTTCTGAAAGCTTTTTAAAAAAAATCTATATAATTGAACATTATTTATTATTATATATTATTTTTAAAACGAATACTTATGAAATCAAAAAATATTAAAACTTTGTTTAATATTCAAATGTGAAAATATACTTATTTTTTATTTAATTATTAAATTTATAGTAAAAGAAAAACAAATATAAAATAATATCATAGAAAAAAAATTGGTTAAATGGTTTGAAGAAATGACCGATTCAAAAATATATATCCTCGATGTAACTAATAGGGATGGCGTCCAGACCTCGCGTTTAGGATTAGCAAAATTAGAAAAAACTATTCTAAATATCTTGCTTAATCGTATGGGAGTTCATCAAAGTGAACTTGGATTCCCCACCACATACCACGAGCAAAATTATATAAACGCTAATTTAGAGCTTCAAGATATAGGCGTTCTTAAACCTATAATTCTCTCTGGATGGATGCGAGCGTTAACCTCTGAAGTGGAATTAGCAGTTAATCGATGTCCAAAATTGAAAGCGATAAACCTTTCTATTTCAACCTCTAAACAAATGATTGGCAGCAAATTTGCGGGTAAAATGTCAGAAGAAGATGTAATAAAGAATATGACCGCCGCAGTAAGAAGAGCTAAAGACTTAGGAATTAAGAAAGTAGGCGTAAACGCTGAAGATGCCAGTCGAACTTCTTTGGATTATCTCATTAAATTCGCCTTAGCCGCTAAAAAGGCCGGTGCGGACCAAATCCGCTATTGCGACACGTTAGGGTACGAGAATCCGTTTAGAGTTCACTTTAGAATGAAGGATTTAACAAAAGCGACCGATATACCATGGGAAATGCACTGCCACAACGATTTAGGGATGGCTGTAGCTACTTCCGTTGTTGGTGCGAAAGGAGTCCTTGAAGAAGGGCAAGACTGTTACATAAATACAACCGTCAACGGGATGGGCGAAAGAGCGGGGAACGCCGATTTAGTTTCGACTGTTTTAGCGTTAAAATACGGCGCAGAATTCGACGAATTAGGAATGCTTGACCCTAGCATTGACTTAAGCAAAGCGTGGAGATTAGCCAATTACGCGTCGTACGCTTTTAAAGTACCTATCCCCGTAAATCAACCAGGTATAGGCGCAAACGCTTTTGCTCACGAATCAGGCATTCACGCGGACGGAGCGTTAAAAGATCATAAAAATTACGAACTTTACGATTTTGAGGTGCTAGGTCGGGGAGAAACGATATTGCTTGAGACAGGACGATTAATAACAACCGGAGAATATAGTGGTGTTCATGGATTCAAACATATTATGGGAAACTTTCAATACGAGTTTAAAGACGACGAAGAAGCGAGGCAAGTTCTCGAATTAGTTCGATACGCAAATGTACAAAAGCAGAAACCACTAGTTCAAGAAGAATTTATCTTTATTGCCGAATATCCACAGATAGCAAAAAGGATTTTGACGATGACTCCTCCAGAAATCACTATAAATCGTCCTTACATCGAACCTGAATTAATAAAAGAAGAAAAAAAAGAGAAAAGGTTCGAAAAAGCTCAAGTTCAAAAGGACATGCTTACAAGAACCTGATAATCAAACTTTTTAAATTTTTCTCTTTAATTTAATTTTAATCTATTAGCTTCACTTGTTTTAGAAGTAATTAAATGAGATTAGTTTCAGACGTGTTTAAAAGAATTTGCTATATAGTATACCTTTTATTTGGTTAAAAAAATATTAAAATTAGATTTTAACTTTAAAGATTATGATTTATTTTTTTTTAAAAATAGTTATAATTTTAAGTAAAAATCGGTATTATAATAACAATGACCACTACAAATGGGAATAAGAAGTTAGAAAAAGGAAAAGTCCGATTTGAAGAAAATTTATTCTTTCATTTAGATGAAGATCTAATTGAGACTGAGGATGATATAAATAGATTGAAACAGATCTTGGAAAATGAAGAAATTAGCGATAAAACTAAAGCTGCGTTTAGATCAGCGAATGAATTCTATGAAAGACTTATAAAAAATAATTTTTCTATCTCGTTAAAAGAAGTACCAAAAGAAAATAAACCTTGACTAAACTATTATTAAAAATAATTGATGAATCTGACAAGATCGATAAGTTTGATTGTGGAGAGGATGATATCAATTATTTCCTAAAAAATTTGGCAATTCCAAATCAATATAGAAAACTTTCAAATACATATATCTTTTACAATGAAGAAGATAAACGAGTGGTTACTTATTTTTCCATATTGGCATCCCAATTAAATACGGGAGATGCTCGTATCTATGGAATTGATAAAATACCAATTGTACTATTGAGGAGAATGGGCGTAGATAAGGATTTTAGAGGAAACAATCTCGGACGCACGATGATAACCATTGCTATTAAAAAAACGCTTGAAGCTAGTAATTTAATCGGTTGCAGATTTATTGTTACTTGAAACATCATTAGATATAAAACCATATTATATAGATAAAATAAATTTAGGTTTTGAATGGTTTAAAGATAGAAAGAGTTTCTCCATATTAGTTCTTGATTTGTTAAAGTATGAAAATAGTCTGAAGTAAGTAATCGTTAATATTATAAAAATTCATATTATGTAAAATAGTAAATTAATAAGTGTAAATTTTATTTAGAATAAAATATGACGGATATAAGATTTTTTGTACCACCAGAGTTATTAGATAGGATGAAGAAATACTCAGAAATAAATTGGAAGAAAGTTGCAAAGACAGCCGTAGAACAATATCTTGAGAAAATAGGATTAGCTGATCGATTAACAGCGAAAAGTAAATTTACTTTGGAAGATGCTGAACGATTTGGCGATGATGTCAAACAAAAAATGTGGGAGAAACATAAATATTATTTAGAGCATCTTCAAAAATGAAATTAGTTATTGATACTAACATTATTTTTTCTGGATAAATTAAGGATTCAATTACTAGAAAGATCTTATTAAAGCCTGAATTTGATTTTTTTATTCCTGATTATTATTTAGCAGAATTAAATAAATCTAAATCAGATCTTCTAGAGAAAGTTGAAACTGAAGAAGTAGATTTAAACAAATTGATTTTTCTATTACACGAAAGAATATTTATTGTACCCGAACAAGAATATTCAAAGAATATTAAAAAAGCTGAGGAAATTATTGGAAGTATTGATTCTAAAGATATACCTTTCTTAGCTGTGGCATTATCTTTAAATGTTAATGGTATATGGTCAAATGATAAACATTTCCAAAGACAGAAAAAGATTCCGATTTATTACACTACTAAATTAAGGGAATATTTAAAGGAAATTGAAAAATACAAGAATTTGTTTTTGTTTTATTTTTAACTTTTTATAATGTCTAAAATTTTAAATTTCATCTTTTTTTAAGTAAGATTTATTAATTTATTAAGTACAAGTAATATCATATATGGTAATTATCTAATTATACAGAATAATTTTCAATTTAATCATGTCGTCTAAAAAATCGCCTTACAGTTCAAAAATTTGGCTAAAGTCTTACGATAAGGGCGTTAAACCAGAAATAGACATTAATGTTATCTCTTTAGTCGAAACGATGAAGAATTCTGTTAAAAATTATCCGAATCGTATTTTATACGATTTTCTGGGTCATACTGCCACTTATAAGGCAGTAGAAACAGCTGTTATTTCTTTTGCTAATTTTCTCGTACAAAATGGTGTAAAAAAAGGAGATAGGGTAGTAATACATTTACCCAATTCACCTCAATACATTATCTCTTTGCTTGGTGCATTCTATGCTGGGTGTATAGCCTCTGGAATGAATTTTCTTCTTCAACCAAACGAAATTATTTATCAATTATCTGATTCTGGCGCGAGCGTTTTAATTACGTTAGACGCGTTTTACGAGGAAAAAGTCTTCAAGGCGCTTTCGACTAAAAAAACTCCCGTTAAAATTATCGTTACTACAAACATCGCAGATCCTTTAAACTTAAATCCCATAGTAAAATTTTTAGGAAAAAAGTTAAAAAAAATTCCTTTCGGAGAAATTGCTCCCGTAGAAGGAATTAAATATTTTATGTTTAACGAAATATTGCAAAAATACCCTAAAGACAAACCTCCTGACATTGAATTAGATCCTAACAACGATATTGCGTTTTTACAGTACACGGGAGGAACTACGGGAGCTCCTAAAGGAGCTATCCTAACTCACGCTAACATTATTTCCAATATTAGTCAAATTCTCCATTGGATCGAACGCGACATAAAAATTGGGCAGGAAACTTTTATTTCGGGATTCCCTTTTTTCCACCTCGCGGGAATGTTTTTTAATCTCGCAGCCCTCTTTTTTGCAGCAACTCAAATTTTAATACCTGATCCTCGAGATACCAAGCTTATTATTAAAGGGATTAAAAAATACAGTCCAACAGTAATGGCAAACGTACCAACTCTTTATTTAATGCTTTTAGGAAATCAAAATTTTAAAAAACTAGACTTCAATTCGTTTAAAATATTTATTTCGGGGGCTGCTCCGTTCCCTTCGGAAAGTATCAGACAATTCGAAGAAATTGTAGGGAAACATAGAGTTGGTGAAGTGTACGGTATGACGGAAGCGTCTCCTTTAGTAACGGCAAATCCATATGTTGGTAATCGAAAAATAGGTGCTGTTGGAATCCCGTTACCTAATACAGAATTACGAATAGTGGACGTGGAAAATAAAACAAGAGATATGCCTCTGGGTGAAGCGGGCGAAGTAATCATTAAAGGACCCCAAATCTTTAAGGGATATTGGAATAAACCGGAAGAGACTAAAAATGCCTTGATAGACGGGTGGTTTTATTCTGGTGATGTGGGAATAATGGACGAAGATGGGTTCGTAACGATTGTGGATCGAACGAAAGATATGATCATCGTTTCTGGATACAAAGTATTTTCCGTAGAAGTGGACGATAAAATGAGTAAACACCCTGCTATTGAATTGTGCTCCACCGTTGGGGTTTCAGATCCTAACAAACCAGGTTCTGAAATAGTAAAATTATTTGTGAAACTTAAAGCGGGATACAAAAACACTCCAGAAACGAAGGAAGATATTCTTAAGTACGCAAAAGAGAACTTAGCTTCGTATAAAGTACCTAAAATCGTGGAAATAAGTGAAGATATTCCTTTAACTGCAGTTGGTAAAATAGACAAAAAGATATTGCGCGCTCAAGAAAAAGGAAAAATAACTCAATAGTTTTTTTTATTTGTTAATAATTATATGCTTTTTTTCATATTTTCTAAATAATGCATTATAATAAATTTGAATTTAGACTAAATCGATTGAATGAAATTTTATATGAACGTCAAAGATATTAAAGATTTCACTTATGAAAAAGAAGATAACGGCATATGCACCTTAACCATCAATAGACCCGAAAGAAGAAACGCTTTATCGTACGTTTCGTTTTTAGAGATTGAAGCTGTACTTGCTGACATGGAAGCAGACGAAAACGCAAGGATCTTAATAATTACGGGTTGTAAAGAAGCTAACGCATTTTCATCTGGAGGATATTATAATCCTAAAATGCTAACTTCCATTCCCGAAGATATAAAAAAGGAACTCGATCTTATGGACATGGTTCAAAAAAGAACGTGTATGAAATTATGGGACTTTTCAAAACCAATTATTGCTGCGATTAATGGTCTGGCTATAGGAGCAGGTATCACAATGCCACTTGCGGGAGCAGATCTGATATATATGTCCGAAGAAGCTTGGTTAGGCTTTTATTTCAGACAGAGAGCAGTTGTTCCCGAATTTGCTATGAGCTTTATTCTTCCCTTTTATTTGGGTTTTCAAAAAACGAAAGAAATCTTATATTTTGGAGATAAAATCTCTGCTCAAGAAGCTGAAAAACTTGGATTAGTAAATAAAGTATTACCTCCCGACCAAGTAATGCCTTACGCAAGGGAGCAAGCTTTGAAATTAATACCTCCAAAAGGTCCAAGCGTTTCCCTTAAATTAATGAAGAAAACACTGCATAGTTATTTTAGAGAAATTATTTCTAACACTTTAGACTTAGAAAACGAAGGGTATAAAATTGCTATTAAAACGCACGATTTTCGAGAATCAACAAAATCTTTGGCAGAAAAAAGAGATCCCGTATTTAAAGGAAAGTAGGTCTATAGTCTGCTATTATTAATTTAAAATAAAACGAAGATTAAATGAAAATTAACGAAATAAAAGAAGTCATTTACCAAAAGGAAGATAACGGGATTTGTACCGCAACTATAAATGCTCCCGAAAGAAAGAACGCTATGTCGTTCGTAACTTTTCTTGAATTTGAAACAATCTTAGAGGACATGGAGGATGACGATAACGCTAAAGTTCTAATTATTACAGGAAACAGTAAAGCTAACGCGTTTTCTTCCGGAGGATATTTTAATCTGAACATATATCCAACTTTACCTCCTGAAATATTGAAAGAAATAGATTTAGAAGATATTGCGGTAAAAAGGTTGTGTATGAAACTTTGGAATTTTTCAAAACCAGTTATAGCCGCTATTAACGGATTTGCCGTCGGTGCGGCATTTACAATGGTTTTAAGTGGCGCAGATTTAATTTATATGGCAGAAGACGCTTGGATTGGTTTTTATTTCGTTAAAAGAGCCGTAATGGCCGAATTTGGAGCCGATTTTATATTACCTTTTTACCTTGGTTTCCAGAAAGCCAAAGAATTGCTTTATTTCGGAAAGAAAATTACCGCTTCTGAAGCAGAAAAGCTGGGATTAGTAAATAGAGTTTTACCCGGAGAACAATTAATGTCCTACGCAAGAGAACAGGCTCTAAAATTAATTCCTCCTAAAGGTCCGAGCGTATCAATAAAATTAATGAAAAAAACCATTCGTTCTTACTTTACTTCTATCTTAGAAAGAACCTTAGATTTGGAAAACGAAGAACTTAGATTATTGTTTAAAACCCACGATTTTAGAGCGGCTTTAAAAACACTAATAACTAAAAAGGAACCAGTTTTTAAGGGAAAATAATAGGCGTTCTATAAATAATTAAATTCTAATATAATTAAGGTAATAATTTTTTATTCTCAATGAAATTATTTAAATTATTTGTGTTAAAATAAAAATTTTATTTTAGTACTAAATCAAAAATATATTTATTCAAAATTAAAAAATTAAAATCATGACAAACTCTTGTAAATTTGTTTTTGTTACTGGAGGAGTAATGTCAGGTATAGGTAAAGGTGTCGTCACAGCTAGTATAGGTAAGGTTCTCCAATTTAGAGGCTTTAAAATCTCTGCAATTAAAGTCGATCCCTATTTGAACGTTGATCCAGGGACTCTTAATCCGACTGAGCACGGCGAATGTTTTGTTACGGAAAAGGTATGGGATTTTAAACCAGTTCCGGGATCAGACGAAAGAATTTATAAAATCTCAGAAATCGACCAAGATTTCGGGACATACGAGCGTTTTCTTGGAATTGAGATTCATCCCTCGCATAATATTACCTCAGGACAAATTTATCTTTCTACGATTTTAGCCGAGCGAAAAGGTAAATTTCTTGGAAGAACTGTTCAAATAATACCTCATTGTACGAATATGATTAAAGATCGATTGTTAGAAATAGCTAAAACAGAAGATTTAGATGTACTATTAATAGAGTGTGGAGGAACCGTTGGAGACTTAGAATCGAGTCTATTTTTAGAGGCTTTTAGACAATTAAAGCTAGAAATGCCAAAAAATCACACTGTCTTAGTTCATGTTACGCTTGTTCCATATTCTAAAGCTGTTGGCCAACAAAAGTCAAAACCTACGCAACATTCGGTCAAAATGCTTCAAAGCGCAGGACTTCAACCTGATATATTAGTTTGTCGAAGCGAAAAAAATCTAGAGGAAGATATTAAAAAGAAGATATCTCTCTTTTCTAATTTACCAACTCAAGCGGTATTTTCAAATCCCGATTTAGAAACGGTGTACGAATTGCCTATCTTATTTGAATCTCAAAAGTTAGGAGATGTAATTTGCGAGCTCTTGGATTTAAAAGCTAAATTAGTTGCTTTTAGCGAAATAACTAACTATTCTGAATGGGAAAAGTTAGTAAATCTTATTAAAAACACTAAAAATACGATAAAAATTGGCATGCCGGGAAAATACTTTAACATTTCAGACTCATATATATCCATAAACGATGCTCTTGAACACGCAGCAGTAAATCAAGGATATAAAACGGTCTTGAAAATGATTAATATTATGGAAAATACGGATATTGAAAAAGAACTATCCGACTGCGATGGTATACTGCTTACGCCTGGATTTGGAGATAGAGCCGTGGAAGGAATGATTAAATCTGCTGAATATGCTATGGATAATAAAATTCCGTTTTTAGGTATTTGTTTCGGTGCTCAACTTTTTTTTATTGCTTTTTGCCGAAAATATTTGGGATTACCAGAATCTAACTCAACAGAAATAAATCCTAAAACATCGTGTCCTGTTATAGATTTACTCGATAGTCAAAAGCAAGTAAACGAAATGGGAGGTACCATGAGATTAGGCGGCCAAAAAATAATAATTCAAGAAGGAACTCGTCTCTACGATGCTTACGGTGAAAAAGAAATTGTTGAAAGATTTAGACATAGGTTTCATATTAATTCTGCTTATATTTCTGAAGAAACTGCGGCAAAAGGATTAAAAGTGTCTAGTAGAGACGAAACTGGACAAATTATTAATAGTATCGAATTAAATAGAAGCGACCATTTTATGGTTGGAACTCAATTTCATCCTGAATTTAAAAGTCGTCCCTATAAACCCTCCAAAATTTATGTGGCGTTTATTAAAGAATGTATAGAATTTAAGAAAAAAAAAAGTAATGATAATCAAAATCCATAATTTTTATACTGCGAAATTTATTTTGAGTATATGTAAAATTTATATTTCAATAAAATAAAATATAGAAATATAAATTAAAAGTATAAATATCACGGTAAAAATAATATATTTAACGTTTAAAAAAATAAATTAAAGTAAGGAAGGTGTTAGAATGCCAAAATTTGTTGAATGTGAAGAATGTGGAGTAAAAATTCCTAAAGATAAAGCAACGTACGTACAAGGTCGTCCTTACTGCGAAAATTGCGTTAGCGAAGCTGAATCCACCTTAGATTCTGATGTATTTGACGAGGACGACGAAGATTATTACGACGACGACTCAGATTAATCATAATGTTTTATTTTTTATAATATTCTTTCCTCATTACTTTTTTATTCTTATTTTTAATTTGTATAGGAAATATAATTGGTTATATTGCCTTAATTATGCTTTAAAAAAAAATATTAGAGATCGTTGTTTAAAACATATAAATAAATCAGAAGAATATAACCCTTTTTAAGAATGTTTTATAAAAGCGAGAAACCAGCCGTCTTAATGTTAAAAGACGGAAGACATTTTGAGGGAATAGGTTTTGGAGCGTCCAAAATTGTTACAGGCGAGCTTGTTTTTACAACAATAACCGGAGCAGGATACAACGAAACGCTTACGGATCCTTCTTATTGCGGTCAAATAGTTGTGATGACCCATCCATTAGTAGGAAATTACGGTGTACCTACCTGGGAAAAAGATGATTATGGAATAATAAAATATTTTGAATCTGATTCTATTAAAGTAAGCGGCCTTGTAGTAAACGAGTGTTGTAAGATGCCTTCTCATTACGAAAGTGTGAAAACGCTTGACAAATTTTTAATCGAAGAAAATGTTCCTGGCATTGAATGGATTGATACTAGGGCATTAACAAAGATCATCAGGGAAGAAGGAGTTCAAGTTGCTCTTATGGCAGTTTACGAGAAAGGCGAAAAGCCTAATGTTATTGAATTAAAAGAAGCAGTGAAAAAAGCAGAAGATCCTAACTTAAGAAATTTATCGAGTGAAATATCTACTAAAACGGTTAAAAAGTTTGGTCCCCTTAATCCAATTGGAAAAGTTTTAGTTCTGGATATGGGTGTTAAGTTAAATATTATTAGAAATTTAGTAAAAAGAGACCTTGAAGTCGTTGTTGTACCTCATTATTATAATTATAATGAAATAATGGCATTCAAGCCAGATGGCGTTTTAATATCGAATGGTCCAGGCGATCCTGCGATATATAAAGAAGCAATTATTGTAGTTAAAGAATTGATTAAAAATAATATTCCTACCATGGGGATTTGTTTAGGAAATCAAATTATTGGTTTAGCTGCGGGAGGTTCTTCTTATAAATTGAAATACGGGCATAGAGGGGGCAACAAAACAGTTATTAATCCCGAAACTAAAAAATGCTTCATTACTTCTCAAAATCATGGTTATTGCGTGAAGGATTTTGAAAGAGGCGGATTTAAAGAATTTTTGACTAATATTGACGATAATTCAAACGAAGGTTTAATACACAATAATAAACCTATAATAGCAGTTCAATTTCATCCCGAAGCATCTCCGGGACCGTACGATTCTTTGTATTTGTTTGATCAATTTGTAAAAATGATGGAGTTGTAATTTTTTGCCCCTAGATAAATCAGTTAAAAAAGCATTAGTTTTAGGATCTGGAGGGATACGAATTGGTCAAGCAGGAGAATTCGACTATTCCGGAAGTCAAGTTTTAAAAGCTTTAAAGGAAGAAGGAATTGAAACCGTTCTTGTTAATCCTAATATTGCTACGATTCAAACTGATCCCGTCCTTTCTGATAAAGTCTATTTATTACCCATTAATCTGAAATATGTTGAAGAAGTTATAAAAAAGGAGAGACCGGACGGAATATTATTGTCTTTTGGAGGTCAAACTGCTTTAAATGTAGGAATGGAACTTTACGAAACGGGAATATTAAATAAATATAATGTTAGAGTATTAGGAACGCCTATCGAAACGATTGAAACCTGTGGAAATCGAGATCTTTTCGCAAAAGCTATGTTAAAAGCCAATGCTAAAATTTGTAAAAGCCAAGCAGTTACTTCTTTTAGTGAATCTATTAAAGTTGCGGAAGAGTTTGGATTTCCTCTTATGATCCGTGTTGCATTTACTCTCGGTGGTCAAGGGACAGGTATTGCAAATAACATGCAAGAGTTTGAAAAAATTGCTAAAAAAGGTTTAACATATTCGAGAATTCAACAAATATTAATTGAGGAAAGTATATCTGGGTGGAAGGAAGTTGAATACGAGGTTGTTCGCGATAACTCAGACAATTGCTTTATTAATTGTAATATGGAAAACTTTGATCCCGTAGGCATACACACTGGAGAAAGCATTGTAATTGCGCCGTCTCAAACTTTAACAAATGAGGAATATCATGTGCTCCGGTCTGCTTCAATTCGAATCATCCGCCAGCTTGGCATCATTGGTGAATGTAACATCCAATACGGATTGGATCCGTTTTCTAAAGAGTTCCGAGTTATAGAAGTAAATTCTCGTCTTTCGAGATCGTCAGCACTGGCATCAAAAGCGACAGGATATCCCCTAGCATACATTGCAGCTAAATTATCGGTAGGATATAATCTTCCAGAATTAAAGAATAAAGTCACCGGAATTACAACAGCTTGTTTCGAACCAGCGTTAGATTATGTAGCGTTAAAAATTCCAAGATGGGATATGACAAAATTTAGTAAAATTGATAGACACATTGGAACACAAATGAAGAGTGTTGGAGAAGTTATGGCAATCGGTCGAACATTTGAAGAGGTACTCCAAAAAGCTATTAGAATGTTAGATATTGGTATGAAAGGTTTTGTAGCTAATGATCTAAAACCACTTGAAGACATCAACGAATTAAAATACGAATTAAAGAATCCAACCGATTTACGACTTTTTAGAATAGCTGAAGCTATAAAAAAAGGTTTTTCTATTGACGAAATTTATCGATTGACTATGATTGATAAATGGTTTCTTTACAAATTAAAACATATAATTGATATTGAAACTGAATTAAAAAAGTTAGATTTTTTGCAATCATCAGTAGAGGATAAAAAATATTGGTTTAAAATTGCAAAACGCTTTGGATTTTCTGATGGACAAATTGGAAAAATTTTAGGCGTCGATACGATTAAAATTAGAAATTTAAGAAAAAACTTAGATGTAAAACCTTTCGTGAAAAGAATTGATACCTTAGCTGCCGAATGGCCTGCTCAAACAAATTATCTTTATCTCACTTACTCTGCTTCCGAACACGATATAGATTTTGAAAAAGAAGACAAAATGAATCTAAAAAAGATCATCGTGTTAGGCTCAGGTACTTATCGAATTGGCGCTTCTGTCGAATTTGATTGGTGTTCTGTTAATTGTTTATGGGGCTTAAAAAAATTAGGCGTTGATCAAGCTATTATGATCAACTACAATCCAGAAACTGTCAGTACAGATTACGATATTAGCGACAAGCTTTACTTTGAAGAACTTAGTGGAGAAAGAGTCCTTGATATTTGCGAATTAGAAAAGGCAGACGGTGTAATTGTTTCGGTTGGCGGCCAAATATCTCAGAATCTTGCTACTAAGTTTAGTATATATTCAGAATCTTTTCGAAAATCTAACATCAATATTCTCGGTACGCACGGTTCTCGCATTGATATGGCCGAAGATAGAGCAAAATTCAGTTCTTTATTAGATCAGTTGAATATTAAACAACCTCAATGGAACATATTAACCAATAAAATCGACGCGTTAAATTTTGCTGAAAAGGTGGGGTATCCTGTACTCGTCAGACCTTCTTATGTACTAAGTGGCGCTGCGATGCGCGTCTCGTACGACGAAAAAACGTTAGTAGATACTCTAGATTTAGCTGCTGCAGTTTCTCAAGAATATCCCGTTGTAATTACAAAATTCTTCACCAATGCTCGCGAAATTGAATGCGACGGAATTTCAGACGGTGAAAATATATTTATAGGCGCTGTAGTCGAACACATTGAAAACGCGGGAACGCATTCGGGAGATGCTACGATGTCTATTGGATATTATACGATCTCAAGCGAAATTATCAAAATTATTGAGGAATACACGGTAAAAATCTCATTGGCCCTAAAAATAAAAGGACCTTTTAACATTCAATATCTCGTAAAGAACGGAGAAGTATATGTAATTGAATGCAATCTTCGCTCAAGTCGCAGTATGCCTTATGTTTCTAAATCTCGTGGAATTAATTTGATGAGACTAGCTGCAGATGTTTTTATGGGCAAAAAGATTTCTAAAAAACTAATGGAATTGCCCTATGGCAATTTTGTGTCCGTAAAAGCCCCAATGTTCTCGTTTATGAGATTAGATAAAGCAGATGTTCGACTAGGGGTTGAAATGAGTTCTACTGGAGAATGCGCGTGCATAGCAAATGATTTTCCAGAAGCTTTAATGTTATCCCTTGAAGCTACTGAAATACAAATTCCAATCCACGGCGGAAACGTTTTAATTTCCGTAGGTGGAGAAGAATTAAAAAAGCAAGTTTTACCCTTAGCAAAAAAGTTAAGAAGGCTCGGTTTTAACATCTTTGCAACGGAGGACACTGCAAAAACATTAAAGGATAACGGTATTTATACTGTTAAACTCTATAAAATTCACGAATTTGGATTGGAGCCTAATATTATGGGATGTCTACAAAACGCAGCTGTAGACTTAGTTATTAATATTCCATTTCTTACGACTGGAGCGGGGGAGGAAAAATTTGAACAAATTTTAGAGGACGAGTATCAAATTAGAAGAATGGCAGTTGATTACAATGTTCCCGTAATAATAAATTTACAACTAGCAGAAGCTTTAATTGATGCAATCGAAAAAATTAGAAGAAAAGAATTATCCATAAAAGCTTTAAACGAATACTTCTCAACTCTAAAAGAGATTTATTGGTAAAATTCCTTTTTAAACTAAGCATTTAAAAATATTTTTTTGCTTATTGATGAGCTATTATATTAATATAATAAATTTTAATTGTTAATATTGATTATATTGAAAAAAGTACTATTTTCTATGCAATCATGATATATAAAAACGAGAAACCAGCAATTTTAATGTTTCAAGACGGATCATATTTTGAAGGAATTGGTTTTGGAGCTGTAAAAAAGGTTTCTGGCGAGATTACCTTTACTACAATTCCAGGTTCAGGTTATGTTGAATCCTTGACGGATCCCTCGTTCTATGGACAAATCATTGTATATACGTATACTTCTATCGGAAATTTCGGGGTTCCAGAAAAACTGAGAGACGATTATGGAATACTCAAACAATTCGAATCAGATTATATTAAACAAAAGGGGTTAATTGTTAACGAATACTGTAAAATCCCAAGTCATTACGAGAGCGTTAAAACTTTAGAAGATTGGCTTATTGAAGAAGATGTTCCAGGTATCCAATGGATTGATACAAGAACTATCACTCAAGAATTAGTTTTAAAAGGAAGTAAATTAGGACTAATCCAAGTTTGTGAAGTTGGAGAAAAACCAAATATTGAGGATCTTAAAACGGAAGTAATAAGTATCGAAAATCCAAATGACAAAAATTTAGTTGAAACCGTATCAACAAAGGAAATTAAAAAATTTTCGCCTGAAAACTCCAAAGCAAGAGTTGTAATTCTTGATTTGGGCGTAAAAAATAACGTTATTCGCACGCTTTTACTCAACTCTATTGAAGCGATCGTAATCCCCTATAATTTCAACTACGATAAAATTATGGAGCTTGAACCAAACGGCGTATTGCTCGCTAATGGTCCTGGAAATCCTCAACTTTACGATAATTTAATCGAAGTTGCCAAGAATTTAATTGAAAATAAGATTCCTACAATGGGAATTGGTCTTGGGCACACCATCATTGGTTTAGCTGCAGGTGCAAGTTGTTATAAAATGACTTCTGAACATCGCGGAGGTAGAACTACGGTGGAATCTGCAACGGGAGACTGTTATATTACTTTTCAAAATCACGCTTATTGTTTGAAGGATGTTGAGAAAAACGGATTTAAAGAATATTATCACGATAAAGACGATAAAACCAACGAAGGTATAATTCACGAAAATAGACCTATCTTCTCCGTTGCGTTTAATCCAGAAGCCTCACCTGGCTCAGTAGATATGAAAGATGTTATTTTTAATCAATTTATTAAATTCATGGAGGATAATAAATAAATCATGCCTTTAGATAAATCATTAAAAAAGATATTAATTTTGGGGTCTGGAGCTGTACGGATTGGTCAGGCTGGGGAATTCGATTATTCAGGAAGTCAGGTACTAAAAGCGCTTAAAGAAGAAGGTATCGAAACAATTTTAATTAATCCTAACATAGCAACGATTCAAACTGATCCCCAAATGTCGTCAAGAGTATATCTTCTACCAATTGAAATAAAATATGTTGAAGCGATTATTAAAAAAGAGCAACCCGATGGCATTTGCTTAGGATTTGGGGGTCAAACGGGATTAAATATAGGTGTTGAACTTCACGAATTGGGAATATTACAAAAATATGGAGTCAGAGTCTGTGGAACTCCAATTGATGCAATAGTAGCGACAGAAGATCGCGAATTATTCGTGAAAGCTATGGAAAAAGCAGATTGTCCTGTATGTAAAAGTAAAGCCGTTACATCTTACAGTGAAGCTAAGAAAGCAGCTGAAGAGTTTGGGTTACCACTTATGATTCGAGTTGCGTATGTACTTGGAGGTAAAGGCTCAGGACTCGTATATAATTGGGAACAATTTGAAAAGATTGCTAAACGAGGGCTCGCTCAATCGCGAATTCATCAAATCCTAATTGAAGAATCGGTTTGGGGTTGGAAAGAAATAGAATTTGAAATTCTCCGAGATGCTGACGATAACTGTTTTATTAATTGTAGCATGGAAAACATAGATCCGTGCGGCATTCACACGGGAGATTCGATCGTTGTAGCACCTGCGCAAACTCTTACTGACGAAGAACTACAAATGTTACGCTCAGCATCAATTCGGGCAACGCAAACGGTTGACATCCGTGGAGAGTGTAATATTCAATGGGCATTGGATCCTTTTTCAAAAAAATTTAGAGCCATTGAAATCAACGCAAGATTATCAAGATCTTCAGCTTTAGCTTCAAAGGCTACTGGATATCCTCTAGCCTATATTGCAGCTAAAATTGCAGTTGGGTATACTCTTCCAGAATTAACGAATCAAATTACCTTAAAAACAACGGCAAATTTCGAGCCCGCAACTGATTATATAGTAATGAAATACCCGCGATGGGATTTAACTAAATTTGAAAAAGTAGATCGCCACATCGGACCTCAAATGAAGGGAGTAGGAGAATGTATGAGCATTGGGCGAAGTTTTGAAGAAGTTTGCCAAAAAGCTATTCGGATGCTTGACATCGGATTAAAAGGTTTTGTCGCAAATGATCTAAAACCAATTGAGGACATCAACGAATTAAAATACGAACTAAGAAATCCTACCGATTTGAGATTTTTAAGAATTGGAGAAGCGATTAAAAACGGTATTTCAATAGAAGAAATATACGACCGTTCTCGAATAGATCCATGGTTTCTCTATAAATTAAAAAATATTATTGATATCGAAGAAGAGTTGAAAAAATTAGATTTATTACAATCTTCGGACGAAGATAAAGAGTACGTTTTTAACAAAGCTAAAAGATACGGATTTTCAGATGGACAGATCGCTAAAATCCTTGGAGTGGATACGCAAACTATCAGACGGTTAAGAAAGCGATATAACATTAATCCCTACGTTAAACAAATAGATACGCTAGCTGGTCAATGTAAACCAGAGCGAGAATATTTATATTTAACTTATTGGGGAAATAAACACGATATTGATTACGAAAAAGAAGATAAAGACAATCTTAACAAAGTGATTGTATTGGGCTCCGGGACATATAGAATTGGAGCTTCTGTGGAATTTGATTGGGGGAGCGTTAATTGTTTATGGGGTCTTCAGAAGTTAGGAACCGTAGATAAAGCCATCATAATTAATTATAATCCAGAAACGGTTTCAACCGATTACGACATTTCAGATCGGTTATACTTTGAAGAGCTTTCTGGAGAGCGAGTGTTAGATATTTGCGACTTAGAAGAACCTTATGGAGTTGTTCTAAACGCAGGTGGGCAAATAGCACAAAATTTAGCTGCAAAATTCAGTAAATATTCAGAATCATTTCGAAAATCTAACATAAACATTCTGGGTACGCACGGTTCTCGTATTGATATGGCAGAAGATAGAGCAAAGTTTAGTTCTTTGTTAGATCAACTTAGAATAATGCAACCACAGTGGGCTATGTTAACGACCAAAGAAGAAGCGTTTAAATTTGCAAAAAAAGTCGGGTATCCCGTCATTGTAAGACCTTCT
>Ga0299915_10001286_pt1 | contig 18620 bp, 18 predicted proteins | sample RVTome_13_FD_200263 | JGI IMG/M metagenome (GOLD analysis project Ga0299915, IMG submission 200263) | Soil microbial communities from uranium-contaminated site in the Upper Colorado River Basin, Wyoming, United States - RVT92D227 (version 2) ... | reverse complement strand
TCGGTTTGCAGGCACGATTGATGTCCCAGGCACTGAGAAAATTGAGTGCTGCTATCAGTAAGTCCAAAACAGCGGTTATCTTTATTAACCAGCTGCGGGAAAAGGTAGGTGTTTTTTTCGGTAATCCCGAGGTAACCCCCGGGGGCAGGGCGCTTAAATTCTACAGTTCGGTGAGGATAGACTTGAGACGAGGTGAGTCCATCAAGCAGGGCACAGAAATGGTAGGCTCAAAGGTAAAAGCCAGGGTGGTTAAGAATAAGGTAGCTCCACCCTTCCGCAGCGCTGAATTTGATATTATGTTTAATCACGGGATAAGCAAAGAAGGAAACCTGGTTGACCTGGGAGTGGCAACAGGCTTGATAAAGAAGGCTGGCGCATTCTTTACCTATGGGAATACAAAGCTGGGGCAGGGCAGGGAAAACGCCAAGGATTATTTGAGGCAGCACCCTGAACTCGCTGCACAACTGGAAGAAAAAATAAGAGCTTCAAAAGCTGTTCCTGGTATCTCCCTCGGTGAAGGTGCAGAAACCCTCTCCCAAGAAGCTTGATGTAATCCAGCAAGAAGCCACATGACAGATAATAGTTCCTTACAGGACTGCCTTGATGCAGCCTATTATTATCTCAGTTATCGGCCGCGCAGCGAAGGCGAAATCAGACAATGGCTTCACAAACGCGGTTTTCCCAGTGAACTGACAGAAAAAACGATCGCCAGGCTAAGAGAGCAGAAGTTGAGCGATGACCTTGCCTTCGCGCAATTCTGGAAGGACAACCGCCTATCCTTCAGACCTAAGAGCAAGAGATTGATAGAAAGGGAATTAGGAGATAAAAGAGTAGACGCAGAAATCATTGAGCAGGTGACGAAGGACATAGATGATGAAGAGATTGCTCACAAGCTGGGCTCCAGCCGGCTGGCGTCCCTCGCCCATTTAGATTATCCGAACTTCTACCGCCGCCTATCAAGTTATCTTGCTTATCGCGGCTTTAATTACCAAGTCATAAAGCGTACCGCTTCCCTTCTCTGGCAGGAAAAGGAGCAAGGCTGATATGTACTGTCATCTGGCTGACGAGGCCTATTATGCAAAGCAGATTGAGCCAGGCAGCGGGCCGGACTTCAATTCGCGGGAGGCCAAATATGGTTGATTTGGGTATGGTTGCCAAGCTGTGGAGTGCTTATGGCATAAATATTATCGTCCTGATTATTTTGCTGCTCATTGCCTGGATCATAGGGCTGGTGATGCAGAGGTCACAGGCTAAAGGCAAAGAAGGTTCAAAGAAAGGATAGGACAATGTTTGGTCTGTATGAGATGGCTTTCGGGTCACTGACCTGGGGCAACATTATCATGATCCTGCTGGGTGGGTTTATGATCTACTTGGCCATCGCCAAGGATTTCGAACCTCTGTTGTTGGTGCCAATTGGCTTCGGCATGATTCTGGTTAACATCCCTTTCGGCGGCTTGATGATCTATTCCCCTGAAGGTTTCCCGGCCGAGTCAACAACCCTGGGCCAGCTGCTGCAGGATATCGGTGATGGCAAGGTAGGTTTGCTGAATGTTCTGTTTGCCTATGGGATCAAAACTGAGATAATTCCTCTCCTCATCTTCCTTGGTTTAGGTGCTTTGATTGATTTCAGCCCTACCATTGCCCGCCCCATATCTCTTTTCTTCGGAGCTACCGCCCAACTGGGTGTCTTTGTGGCCTTCTCTATTGCCTACGCCTCTGGCCTATTCACACTGAACGAGGCTGCCTGCGTCGGTATTATTGGCGGCTCCGACGGCCCGCCTACGGTTTACCTTACCGTCGCTCTGGCTCCCCAGCTTCTTGGTCCCATCGCTCTAGCTGCCTACTCCTACATGGCGCTGGTGCCCATCATCCAGCCTCCCATAATAAGGCTACTTACCACCAAAAAAGAGCGTGCCATATATATGAGCCCAAAGGTACGCGAGGTATCCAAGCTCGAGCTCATCCTTTTCCCTGTAATTATCTTCATTGTGGCGGCCCTGTTTGTCCCCAAATGTGTGCCCATCATCGGTATGCTCATGTTCGGCAACCTGCTCCGTGTTACGGGTGTCACCGACAGGCTTGCGCAATCCGCCGGCACTGTGTTTATTGACATTCTTACTTTTCTATTGGCGTTAACGGTAGGTGGGTTGATGACCGCGGAGGCATTTTTGAGGCCTCAGACCCTGGCTATCATCGGTCTGGCGGCTGTTGCTTTTGTCTTCTCCACCGCTGGAGGAGTGCTGGGAGCCAAGCTGGTCAATCTGTTCCTGAAAGAAAAGATTAATCCGATGATAGGTGCTGCCGGTGTCTCGGCTGTCCCGATGTCGGCAAGGGTAGTTCAGAAAATGGGACAGAAAGCCAATCCCAGGAATTTTCTGCTGATGCACGCCATGGGTCCCAACACCGCTGGCGTCATTGGTACCGCAGTGGTGACCGGAATATTATACGGCATGCTGGTGAAATAGCCCGGCTATGACGACGGTTTGAATAGCTTGACAGCTACTCTCACAAAAGCTATATTTTGCCTGCCGAGGGCCATTAGCTCAGTTGGTTAGAGCACGGTCCTGATAAGACCGGGGTCTGTGGTTCGAGTCCACAATGGCCCACTTTCTATTTCCAGCAACGCACAGTTAGTTTACCATGACTTGATAGCAAGGGGTAGGCAAGTTGAGACTGCTAGGCGGTGGCGTGCCTTGGTCCAGAGGTTTGAAGCCTGCTGCGGCGCTAAGGATTCGTATAATAGGGCTGATGTTGTAAAGTTTGTTGCTGAGCTTCGGCAAGAGGGTATGAAGCAAAGCTCTATCAATGGCAGGCTAAAAGCGTTGCGGTTGTTGTGCCAGATTCAGAATTGGGAGGGCGGTTTTCCTCGGTTGGCTATGCCAAAGGTCAAGAATAGTGAGGTAAACCGTCCTTTGTTTACTACGGAGCAGGTTGTTCATATCATAAGTAGGGCAAGAGAGGTTTGTAGTGAGCGTGAGTTGAGTTTCCTTGCTGCTGCGTCTGTTTATGGTCTGAGACGTGAGGAGGTAGGTACGCTGGAGGTGTGTGATGGTCATGTTAAGGTCCACACTGCGAAAAATGGTGAGGCAACTTCTCAGATGATTCCGGATGCAATCAAGGATTATATGAAGGGTTATCGGGGCTGCAAAGATGTCAGGTATATGACTAGGGTGTTTCAACGGATTATGAGCAAGGTGGGCTTGGAGGTGAATAGGGGTTATGGGTGGCATTCAATAAGACGTGCGCTGGCTACTGAGCTCGCTCTGCGTGATGTGTCGGCTCTAAATATTGTTAGGTTTATGAGGTGGTCTGATACCAGCGTGAAAGGTGAATTTGGCATGTTGGTGATTTACGCAAGGCGGGAGCAGGAGAAAATAGACAGGAGTATTTTTGAGGTTCATCCATTCGTGTCCGCTTGGTCGGCAAATGCTTAAAGGTTGTTAAGTCGAGTAAATGGAGAAAACGGTATTTACGGAGTGAAATGGTTCTAATATATCTAAGGTGTATATTGAGGGTGATATAATTGAATGAAGGGAGGATTGAAGTGAATGGGAAATCAAGGTCGAGGGGAATAGCTGAGAGGTAAAGCTTATAATGTGGCGTGAACTGATATGGAATATTGAGTTCCTGCGAGGATTTATATTTCTTGTAATAGGTATTGTAGCGGCAATCCTGTTAGTGCCTGGCATAGTGAAACGAGTGCAGGCAGATAGAGATAAGAGACTAGCAAAAACGTTGATGAGGAAATGGAGTCATATTTGCATGTTTGCTATAACCGGTTTGAAGTTAGATGCCCAATGTGAACAATATTCACGTTTTGAATCATCTGAAAGTGGTAACTGGGATTGGGAAGGGTATGCCTCAGCTGGGGTGAATATCTCTCACGTGTGGTTAGACATAAGAACTGGAAAAAGGAAGCCTGATGGCGCAACATTGATAATAACTGATGAGCTTGAGGGAAAGCTTTATAGAGGTAAGGAAAGCAAAGATAAGGAGTTGCCGAGAGAGAAGAAGAATTCGTTTGCCAGTAGTGTAGCTTATATTAGGTCATTGGTAAGGGAAGTACTGAATACTATGTATGCAAAGATAGAGATATTCGAAGTGGAGTTACTTCCGATAACAGAGATGGAAATGGCTATGAATTATTTGGAGTCGTTTAGTCGGGAAGGGTGTTTCACTATGTATGAATTCATGTCTTATGCCTTTAATCTTGCTGAGTCAATGGAAAAATTTGAAAAGTATATTTGGAAATTATAATAAAGGCCAAATAAACTAGGGGAAGAGAGATAAATTGCAGAGGTGGGTTAAGTAGTCAGGGTCGTAAAGCTGAACGAAGTGTCAGCGTGCCGTGACTACATGGGGTGACAGGTATAATACGAATCGGGGGCGTGCAACGCCCAATTATGAGAAGGCGTCTAATGATTTAAGAGAGAGTATTTGAGAGGTTAAGTGAAGAAGAAAAGCATTAAAGTAGAGGTGGAGGTAGAAGCGGAAGGTGCGATGGGGAAAATTCGTGTGGTAAAAAACTATAGTGCCTTTAGATGCATGATGCCGGTTATTTTTCATAGTTATGCTAATGACTTTTTGAAGGCGGCCAAAGGTCTTAAAGTAACAGGTAGCACACACGTGCTTTGTTTTCTTTATTGCAAGTCAATAGAGTTGGCACTAAAGGCTTTTCTATTAGCTAAGGACATGCCTCCAGATATGCTAAAGGACAAAGGGAAAAAGGGGATTGGGCATGATTTGGAGATAGCGCTGGGAGAAGCTGAGTCGAGAGGGTTGGTTGGTATTGTTGAGATTCCCTATAAGTACAGGGAAGAACTTAGGAAAGCAAATTATTATTATGTAGTAAAGGGTTATGAATACTTTGATAATTATGAATTGGCGATGAGCATTGCTGATTCTACGAGTCTCAAAGTATTATCTGAATTAGCTTCAATATTGGTTACCAAGTTAGAGAAGCCTATTGGTGAATCAGTGAAGATTTTAATTGATAAGTAAGATTATTATCCAGGGTGAATAATGAGGTTTTTAGAGGGTCTGAAGTGCCTTTGAGGGCATTCTGGCGCAAAGCGAAAGGCGGTGGCGGTCGCTTGCGACATGCCACCGAAAGGTGAGAAAGAGAAGATAAGATAGAAACTGGCTTCCTCTCTGATATATATAGTATCTTATCTCTGTGGTAAGTCTCTGTACTCGTTGGTGAAGTTCACTCTTCGGATCGTAGAGTGAACTCTACCAGAATCTTAACAGGATTCTAACATTCAGGTCTTATAATTGTTATGATTATGGGGTGGCAAGGGGCCGCGATTTTCCAGAAACTAAACTGCTATTTCCGATCGCTACAGCGTCGGGGGTTTCTGCCAGCTTTTCATTCGCCCTTTGCCCCAAAGTTCCTGTGGGGGGAGACAGAAGTGGTTGGCCAGGTAACTACAAGAATTTGGGGTACAAGGCTTGCGAAATGCCCAAACCAAAATTCAGCAGCCTTGATCCCAAAAGGAGGTGAATAGCGGCGAAAATCATCAAAGTCTAGGAGAACGGAGAAAATCTTAAGAAAAGGAGGAAATAACTGTGAATAAGTTTTTGGCGATTTTGTTAGCCGTGGCCCTAGCTCTGAGCGTGGGTCTCATCGGCTGTGGCGGCGGGGAACAGGAGGAGGAGGAGGAACAGCAGTATATCCGAATTGGCACTGTTACGTATACAGAAGGCATGTATGCCGGTTTCGGTGGGGCGGGGCTATGGGGGACCGAGGCGGCTATCGAGGATATCAACGCTCTAGGGGGAGTAGACGTGGACGGTGTGAACTATCTGCTGCAACTCTATAAGCGGGAGTCTCTGAGCGATGAGACCAAGGTAGCCAGTCTTACCGAGGCTCTGATTGACACCGACCAGGTGGACGCTATTGTCATACCTTGCATACCCCCGCCGATGGTGGCGCCCATGGTCCCCATTGTCGAGGCGGCGGGAATACCCCTTATTGCTTTCCCGGCTCCCTATGAGCCCTGGATGGCGATGATCGCCGCGTATACCCGTACCTACACCTTCACGTCCAATTTCCATATAGCAACCCCGCTTGTCCCACCTCAACCTGGCTACCTGATAAAAGACATCGGGTTCGAATTTTTTGACGCGGTAGGGGTCACCCCGACAGCGATAGGGGGTGTCCCGACAGACGTTGTTGTGGGCGTTTACGCCTCCGATGACGGAGACGGCAGAGGCTGGTACGAACTCATGGGTGCAATGCTGGAAGATGCGGGCTACACTACTTCGAGTTGGTCTGTAGACCCGCCTGGCGTAGGTCTGTTTCCAATGGACACTGCGGACTACAGCGCTATAATTGACGAGTGGCTAGCCGACGGTGTCAATGTACTCTGGGGCAACTGCCCGGCCCCGCATTTTCAGGATCTGTGGAAACAAGCTTACGCAAAGGGTTTGCGGCCCAAGGTCATTTTTGCTGCCCGAGCAGCCCTGTTCTGGACAGACCAGTCCGGTCTGATCGGTCCGCCAGACCTGGCGACTGGTGTAGGTCTGGAGAACTGGTGGCACAACGAGTATGACCCTAGTGTTTGCCCCGGTTTTGGCACTACAACGCCACAATCGCTCTATGAAAGATGGGTTGCAGACACGGGCGAGCAACTAAACCCCAATATAGGATGGGGCTATTGCCAGGTCCAGGTCATCGCTGATGCCATCGAAAGAGCCGGCTCACTTGATGGGACTGCTATTAGGGATGCCCTCAAGACTACCAACCTGTCCACGATAGCTTACAAGATTAAGTACGGCGCAGCAGACCAGAGCAGCCCGGCTCCGCTGTACTACTTCCAGTGGTTCAAGGAGGGGGGGACGGTTGTACTTAAAGTTGTCGTTTCTAAACACGCCTTCCTGGACACGACGGGCACGGCATTTCTAATTCCATAGAGTATTGAGGAATGAGGCAGTGTATGAGATAGAGGGGGTTGCCTGCCATGGTTCTATGTGATACAGTACGAAATCGCGGGCAGGCATGGTAGAGCCGAAGTATTTGACAGGCTCAGGGAAGTGATACGGTGGCGATTGCCACCGTATCACTTCGTGCCGAAGAAGGCGAAGGTTTTTGCCAAGCTTTGACAGAGGCAGTTTAGAGAGGTAACGAAATTGGACACAGCGGTCTTGTCGGTCCACAGGGTAAACAAGCGTTTCGGGGGGATAGTTGCGGTTAAAGACATGACCTTTGAGGTTCAGCCCGGTGAAGTGCTGGGTTTGATGGGCCCAAATGGTGCCGGCAAGACGACGCTATTGAATCTCATAGCTGGTGTATATCACCCTGACTCTGGCAGGGTGCTGTTTCAAGGGAGGGACATCACACGTTGCGCACCGCACAAAACCTGTCACCTTGGAATTGCTAGAACTTACCAGATTCCTCAGCCGTTTACCAGTCTATTGGTGCGGGACAATCTTCGGGTAGCGGCAACGTACGGGAGGAAGAAAGGTGATACATTGGAACTTGATGAAATACTTGACCTTGTAGATTTGTCAAAACAGAAGGGCATGATAGCTAGCGATTTAGCAACGGTCAGTCTTAAGAAACTCGAGCTAGCCAGAGCCCTGGCCAGCAATCCGACATTAATATTGCTAGATGAAGTCGCTGCTGGCTCAACTGATGCGGAAATCCCGCGGATACTAGACACAATAAAACAAGTGCGCAAAATGGGTAAGACAATTATCCTGGTGGAGCATGTTATGAAAGTAATGGTTGAGGCAGTTGACAGGATTGTGGTGATGGACAAGGGGGAGAAGATCGCCGAAGGGACGCCGGGCAAGGTAATGGAAAATGAGAAGGTACTGGCAGCCTATTTCGGCTAGTGCTAACGATAACCTCATTGTGAGCTGAGATGGAAAAGCCTGCTCAAGGAGTATCTCAAGGACCGCTGCTGAAGATCAGCAATATAGATGTATTCCACGGCACTTTCCAGGCCCTGTGGGACGTGTCACTGGAAGTTAATGCCGGCGAGATAGTCGGCCTTATTGGTGCCAATAACTCAGGTAAATCTACCCTGTTGGACGCAATATCAGGTTTATTGCATCCTGCTAAGGGGGAGATTGAATTTGACGGGCAAGATATCTCCGCTGTGGAACCCTTCCGCATAGTTGAACTTGGCATCACCCAGGTTCCCGAAGGAAGAGGGATTTTTCCGGACATGAGCGTGCTGGACAATCTCATACTGGGTTCATACAATCGGAGGGCGCGGTCGAGAAAAGCAGAGAACCTGAAGAACGTTTATCAGCACTTCCCCATACTGGAAACCAGGAAGAAACAAACGGCCAAGACACTCAGTGGGGGAGAGCAGCAGATGCTAGTACTGGGGCGGGGTCTGATGGCGGACCCCAAGCTTATGCTACTGGATGAGATGTCTCTCGGCCTTGCCCCCATCATTATTACCAGCCTATACAAAGCGTTACAGGAAATCAGAGAGAGGGGCATTACCATCCTCTTTGTGGAACAGAATGTGAAGCGAAGCCTGCAGGAAGCTGACCGGGCCTATATTCTGGAAGTGGGGCGTGTTACCCTGAGCGGCACTGCAGAGGAACTCCAGGAGGAGAATGAAGTTAAAAAGGCATACTTCGGCGTATGAATATGCAGTTGATCAGGATGTGCCATAGATGATAGACATATCAAGCTTAGCTGGCCCGTTGGTAAACGGGATTCTCTGGGGTGGACTGTTCGCTTTAATCGGCATGGGGATGTCCCTGGTTTTCGGGGTTATGAACTTGATAAACGTAGCCCACGGAGACCTGGTCATATTAGCGACCTACTTCGCTTTTTTTCTTTCGACGGGCCTGGTCCTGAGGCAGGATCTTCCCCTCGCTATGGACCCCATTCTAAGCCTGGTCATTATTGTACCCGTAATGTTTGCACTCGGTTTCGCTATTCAAAAATTTCTCCTCAATCGGGCTCTTACAGTGTCAGCCGAAGCGCCGTTGATAATCGCTTTCGGGATTAGCCTGATAATCCAGAATACTGCCCTCAAGTTCTGGAGTCCGATGTCCAGGAGTTTGATGCCACCTTACGCCCTGGACGTTTTTGTAATTGGTCCGCTTCGCATACGACTGGTATATGTGATTGCCTTTGTTGCCGCCTTGATTATGGTGTTCCTGCTCCGTGAGTTCTTGAGGAGGACCTACTTGGGCAGGGCTATCAGTGCTACGGCACAGAATAAGAAAGCATCGCACTTAATGGGGATAAATACCGGTCGTGTCTATTCCTTCGCCTTCGCTATCGCCATGGCAGTGGCTGCTGTAGCCGGGGTATGCCTCGGTCTGATTTTCTCGTTCACGCCAGACAAGGGAATACAATTCCTCATTATCGCCTTTGGCGTGGTCATAATAGGCGGTCTGGGCAGTATGGTGGGGACATTGCTGGGAGGTATAATCATGGGGCTGGTTATGACTTTCGGCGGCTTCTTCCTAAATCTTCATTGGCAGATGCTTCTTCTTTACTTGGTAGTGATTGTAGTATTAGCTGCCAGGCCACAGGGCATATTCGGGCGTTGAGGCAAACATGAAGTCTATTATTTCGGGACTGGAACGATTCATGAAGCTTACCATTCCCGGGCTGGGACGATGGTCGATACCCCTGGTAGTGGCTATTGTCGTGCTGGCGGTGCTGCCCCAGGTAGGGATGCCCCGCGCCTGGATCACTTATCTCTTCCAGTTTTTCATCATCCTGACCGTAGCAAATATGTGGTCCTTGCATGCTGGCCGCTCTGGCATGATAACTTTGTGCCTTGCGGCGTTTATAGGGTTGGCAGGGTATACCATGACAATCGGTTCATACTTCGGTATTCCCATTCCTCTGGGAATAGTCCTGGGAGCCATTGTAGCTGCCGTGTTTGCCTTCCTCGTCTTCTTTCCTGTCTACAGGCTGAAAGGCGTGTATTTCGCTATTGCCACTCTGGTTTTACCCCAAATACTGCAGTATGTGTTTCTGATATGGGACCCTGTGGGGATCCCAAGAATAGGTGGGGGCGCGGGCTATGCAGTAAGAGGCGCAATGCTATTTAGCCGGGTGGATGTTTACTGGATGGCGTTGGCCGTGGCAGCTCTTTCCATGATAGTCATTCTGGTTGTCTCGAATTCCAAACTGGGATTGGGGCTGGGGGCAATTCGCGATAACGATAATGCTGCTGCGAGTTCGGGGGTAGACGTTTTTCGCTTAAAGCTGTATTCCTTTATCATTGGCGCCTTCATCGTGGGACTGGCGGGGGGTGTACTCTACCTCAGGTCCCAGTACATACAGCCGATAGGCGCCTTCAACATAACGTGGCAAATGACGGCAATTCTGGCCGCCGTCATTGGAGGCTTGCGCATTCAAGGTGGGCCGATTGTTGGGGCGATTATCGTTGCCATCCTGTACTTCTGGCTACAGGGATACCCCGGCTACAGTATGCTGGCACAGGGCATGATACTGGTCGTCATAATGTTAGCAATCCCCCAGGGCATTGTGGGCGCCATAGGCAGGATACGCGGGACACGAGTTCATCGAGCCACTTTCCAGCTAGCCACCAACCTAGCAGGGCGAATCAAAGGAAAGGGTAGCATGTAAGTATTTCCAAAAGCGTGATGGGTCTTCTCGCCTGTCAGCTTGGTATAATATGGTTTGGTTGGTACAAGAGCCGAGGCTTGGCCTCGGCCGTCACTTCATAGATTTTCTGATAGCAAGCGGGTGGCTTCTACCAGACTTACGCAGCGCCTTGAGGTATCATGTCTAAAATTGTTGGGAGGAGATGCTCGGTGCACGTCGGTGAGCTTTTCAACCTCTCGGGGAAAATAGCAATAGTCACTGGTGGCTCGAGAGGCATAGGTGAGGAAATAGCTATAGGCTTGGGGGAGGCTGGGGCCAAGGTTACGATCACGGCTCGGCGCGAAGAGTGGTTAACACCAGCTCAGGAAGAGGTGAAGGGCTTGGGTATTGAATGCTTAGCGGTAAAGGCTGATATTGGCAAACTTGAGGATGTAGAGCATCTAGTGGCCGAGACTCTAGAACGCTGGGGAAAGATTGATATCCTGGTCAACAATGCTGGAATAACCTGGGGTACGCCGCCCGAGGATATGGCCCTCGATAAATGGGATGCGGTCTTAAACACGAATGCCAGGGGGACTTTGCTTTGCAGCCAGCAGGTAGGTAAGGAGATGATAAAGAACGGGGGTGGCAACATCATCAATGTTGCTTCCACAACAGGGCTATTGGCAGTTGACCCAAGAATCATGCAAGCGATTGGCTATCAAGCGAGCAAAGCTGCGATCATAGTTATGACCAGGCAGCTTGCAGTGGAATGGGCTAAATATGATATTCGGGTGAATGCTGTAGCCCCATTCTTTTTCAGGACACGCATGACGAAGGACATAACTCAGCGGTCAGAAGAAGAGATTATTCAACATATTCCCATGGGTAGATTGGGGCGAGAAGGGGAACTAAAGGGAGCAGTAGTGTTTCTCGCCAGTGAAGCGTCGAGCTATATTACCGGGCAGGTAATAAACATAGATGGAGGCATGTCAGCTTGGTAAAGTCTTTTAAGCGATTGAGAATAGCCATGGAGGCTTCCACCCTCTAGGAGGAGAAAGAAGCCCGATATTTGATGGACGAACCCAAAGTCCCACAAAGCGTTCCCTTTCTCTCTCTCCCCTTATTTGTATGGTTTGAGCAAATATTCACTGAGAAATGATGCTTCTTGGGTTGCTGCCATCTCAAGCTTTGACATGTCACGGTAAAGAGTCATATGAGTCGTCTTGGGAATGACAAAAAGTCTTTTCTGACGGGATTTGATTTGACGGAAGGCTTCAATTTCAAGATCCCAGAGTGTGATATTGTCACCTTCAGCCACTACCATCATTGCAGGAGTGTTTGCAATTCTTGACAAGTAGGGAAATACAGTGTAAGCTAGCAGGTTTTCCGCAGACTCGATTGTGCATCTGTGCTCATGTAAAGGAGCCGCCGCCTTCTTCCACTCCAAGAAAACCTTCTTTGTCTCCGGGTAGGGCCATACCGAGAGTTCCTCCTCCGGTTTTAGTGAAGAGAAAGCCATAAAACCTCGGTCATTTTCATTTTTATATCTCTTTCTTCTGTCCTCTATAACAGCATTGAGCAGGTCTTCAAACCTTCTCTCACCATGCGAGCGTCTCATGTTTTCATAACCGTCAACGACAGGAATGGTTGACAATATACACTTAACTCTAGGGTCTATAGCCCCGGTAATTAGAACGTGGCCGCCACTATAAGAAATCCCCCAGATGCCGACGCGCTCTGCATCCACCTCAGGTAGTGTTTCGGCATAGCTTATGGCATTTCGGTAATCTTCAATCTGCCACCAGGGGTCAAGGTGCTGCCTGAGCTTACCTTCACTGGCACCGAAGTTACGGTAATCAAATATCAGCGCGGCAAAACCCTCACGTACAAAATAATCAGCATAATTGGGCATGACTATTTCTTTAACGTAGCACCAACCACCAGCCATGATTACCGTTGGGAAGGGTCCCTTCCTCTTGTCAGGTGTGTAAAACCAGCCACGGCATGTCTCCCCCTTGCTCTTGAACTCAATGTCTCGTCTCATTTTTTACCTCCTTTTAGTTAAATTGTTCAGGTTTTGTGGGTCAGAAAATGGCATTACCGCGAGTAATAATCTAGCTTTGCCTTCTTACATATTCCTCCTTGTATTGTTCCCTTATCACGCTCTTTCTAAATTTCCCTACGCTTGTTTTTGGGATTTCATCAACAAATTTCACCTCGTCAGGAAGTTGCCATTTAGCAAACCTTTGGCTAAGGTGAGCAATGATATTCTCCTTAGTAACGTGTCCCTTGGACTCCTCTCGCAAGACTACTAGGGCAAGCGGCCTCTCTTCCCACTTAGGATGAGGTATCCCAACTACAGTAGCCTCTAAGACCCCCGGATGACACATTATTTCACTCTCCATATCCACAGATGAAATCCATTCCCCGCCGCTCTTTATCACGTCTTTAATTCTATCTACAATTTTTATGTACCCCTCAGGGTCAATAGTCGCAATATCACCACTTTTCCAATAGCCATCATCGGTGAATCGGTCCGCAGTTTCTAGGGCATTGTAATAGCTTCTTGCGACCCAAGGACCTCGCAATAGAAGCTCTCCTGCTGACTTGCCATCGTGAGGAAGTTCATTTCCTTTTTCATCAACTATTTTGACATCACAACCCGGAACTTCAAGTCCTTGTCTTTTCTGTAGCTCCCATTTTTGTTCCTCCGACAAATTTCTTTCCAACCAGGGCTTCGGCTTATTCATTGTGGACCATGCCGTATTCTCCGTTGCTCCGGAAACATGATAGATCTTAGCCTTGGTTAATTCATAAAAACCTCTTAGCATAGCTATTGGCGGTTCACTAGCACCAGAGAAAAGACGGACACCGCTCAGATTAGGTTTTTCCTTCATGTTTCTTATATATTCATATATCGGCATCCAAGCTGCTGAAGCAGCAATGCTAACCGTCACCTTCTCCTGCACTATCAAGTCAATAATCGATCCCAGCTCTGACGCCGTATATCTACCGAGGAGAACAAGTTTTGAACCAGCCAAGAGAACCGCTATATGATGACACCATCCCAAGGCGTGATACAGCGGGACTATCTGCAAAAGGCAATCTCTGCAAGTTAGCTCCAACATAATAGCCGCCATGGTGCTCATGAGATAAGCGTCTCTATGAGAGTAGAAGACACCCTTTGGCCGCCCGGTAGTCCCAGAAGTATAACAAGCGCTGTAAGCAGATTTTTCGTCAATCAGTGACCACCTATATTCTGGCTTTGCCTCTTCTAGGATATCTTCGTAACTATATATCGGACTTAGTTTCGTTTTGACGTCATCCAGCCTCTTGTCTGTCAAAATGACCCATCCTTTTGTCGGTCTAAATTCGGATGCTATATCTTCGGCAATGGGTATAAGCGTTTCGTCGACAAAGATTAACTGCGATTCAGCATGCTTGGCAACATAGCTCAAATCTGATGGTGCCAATCTTACATTCATTTGGAGGAGTACAGCTCCAGTTCCGGGTATTCCGAAGTACAATTCGAAATACCGATATGTATTCCACTCGAGCACTCCCACTCTATCTCCAGGTTTAATCCCCAAATTCTCCAAAGCATTGCTAAGCCTTTGCACCCGTTCATAGGCATCTTTATAGGTATATCGGAAAATGCCACTGCGTGTTCTGCTGACAATTTCTTGGCCAGCGAAATTCCTAACGGCGTGTCTCAGTATTGTAGTTACGTTAAGTGGATAGTCATCCTGTGAAGTTGATGAGCAACCCTGTATAACTTTCATGCCTTTTTACCCTTCCTCAAAATCTAGACTTTGACAGAATCCTCCTGATAAATACACTTTAGACCCCTTAAAGCACGCTACACCAAAGAGGTGTTCTAACCGTGCTTACAATCACTACGTCGTTTTCACCGGTCATTATCTTTCTCCCGTCTTCTTCCTAATTGCCTTCTGTTTACTCTTTGACACTTAATTGAGCAGGAAGGCCAACTATTCTTTCGACGCATAATCGTGAAATCCCCGACCCGTCTTGCGCCCGAGGTCGCCAGACCGAACTTGGGACAAAAGGAGAGGTGCTGGACGTAATCGCTCACCAAATTCCCTATGCAACGTCTCCAAGCCATGTAATACAATGTCTGCACCAGCGAGGTCACAAAGCTCCAATGGCCCCATAGGGAAGTTACAGCAAAGCTTCATCGCCTTATCAACCTCTTCTGGCTTATTACCATCCATAACACAGTGGATTGCCTCATTCATAAGGGCATCCACAAGACGTGAGACGATGAAACCAGCGTAGTCTCTCGCTTCACAGGGTTCCCTACCTAGGCTTTTAACAAATTCTACGCTCGTTTTCATGGTTTCGCTTGAAGTGTATTTCCCCGGTATTACTTCGACCCCCTTAATCACCGGCACTGGATTCATAAAGTGAATGCCGATGGACTTCTCCGGTCTCTTGGTGACTGCTGCCATAGCACCGATAGGAAGCGCTGACGTGTTTGAAGCCAGGATAGTGTGCTCCTGACATATCCGGTCCAGCTCCTTGAAAGCTTTTATCTTCAGTTCCAGTTCCTCAGGTATCGCCTCAATGACCAAATCAGCATCACGGGCATCCTTTATGTCAAGGGTGGTTTTGATTCGGAGCATTGTTTTTTGTTTTTCGCCGTCTTGAATAGCGCCCTTTCTGATCTTCCTGTCAAGGCTTTTTTCAATTGTAGCCAGAGCTTTGCTTATGAACTCTTCCTTGATATCCATCATGGTTACATCATAGCCTGCCTCTGCTGAAACTTGGGCTATGCCATTACCCATCGTGCCCGCACCCATTATAAAAACTTCCTTGATTTCCACTATAGCAGACCTCCTCTTCGATAATTCTGTTGAATAGTAACAGAGACCGTAGGTGACAGCTTTCTATTGCCTTTGGATTCCGGTTTTCTTTTCTCCGTAAACGCTGCCATTTCTTCTTTCTGGTCCTCGGTAGCGAAACAAAGGGCAAAGCACTGTCCCTCTAAATCAAGACCAGAGCAGGGACTCGCATCCGAGCCTCCGTTGATAGCTTCTTTGGCTAGAGATAATGTTACACTGCTCTTACCCAACATTTCCGTGTGCTTGTGCTTGCTACACTTCTATTACAATGGCTTCTACAGGACAGGATATCTCGCATATTCGACAAGCAGAGCACCCAGGGGCATCATATTCAACCGTGCCTCCCGTCCTTCTTGTATCCTCGACTCTATCCCCCCTGGGCCTAGCTAAACCATCTTCAGATACAAGTAGCCTGATGGAACATTGGTCTACGCATACATCGCAGCTCGTGCACAAATCATAATCGATTTTTATTATTGGCATTTATCCATTTCTAGGGGCAGCTGCTGCCGGTAATCTAGCAGTAGCTGCCCCCCTACAAGCCCAGTTGTCTACTTCTCTTTCCCGTCTCCACCAAAGGGCTTCTGGATTTGCCCAATGCTGCTTGCTTAACTATGCCTTGCAGCGATTGCACCCATGCTCATAGACATGACTGTCATCGTGCCCCATATATAGGTTCCGGCACCAAAGAACCCTCCGGTGCATTCTCCTGCGGCATAGAGCCTTGGTATGGGTTTATCAGACCAATCGAGTACTCTGGCCTTTGCATCTATCCTTATGCCTCCCTTGAAGGAAGTCATGGAGGCTGTGCATTTCATTCCATAAAAAGGTGGCTTTTCCAGCGGGATAGGGACGCCTACATTCCCATCAAGAGTCGACCTCTCAAACTTCGTATCGCGTCCTCTTTTCACATCGGCATTATATTCTTCTATTTGTTCTCTCAGTCCCTCTGGGTCTATCCCCATATTCTTTGCCAACTCTTTGATTGTATCGCCCTTATACTCTTTATGTCTGAGCCATGTTGGAAATGATTTCTTCGTCTCTGTCCTGATGGCGTCATCATAGATGAGATAAAAGAAACCCCCTGGCTGTTTCACCCCCGCATCTGAGATATAGCCATACCACTTATCTTCTCTAATATATCTTTTGCCCTCCTTGTTGACAGCTATAGCCCCTTGGTACATTATAGAGGTATCGGTCTTTCTATCAACACAGGTTGGTAAGGAAGCTTTCGGTCCATGTTTGATATGTCTGGTTGCTGCTCCTACCTTTAAGGCCATCAACAGCCCGTCTCCTGTATGACTCGGAGGCATAAGCGGTATGGCATTGACCAAGTAGTCGGGCCCGAATTCCTTGACCAGGTCCAAGTTCCTTCCGAACCCTCCCGTAGCTATTATGGTGGCTTTGCCAGCCTCAAAACTCAGTTCCTTGCCTTTATGCGTGGCCAGGACACCTATTACTCCTTTTTCGGGGTCTGTAACTAACTGCTTTGCGCTATGTTCCCACAATATAACGGCGCCTAACTCCTTCGCTCTATCTTCAAGTTTCTTTAGAATTTGAGGCCCGTCAAACGTATGGGATCTGGCTACACTATGTCCCCACCCACCTATAACGCCCTTGGGTTTGAGATTCAATTCCTCTTCAAACAGTCTCAATACCTTCAGGTGCTCATCTGTCATAGCTTTCCACAGTTCAGGTAGACCTCCACAATAATTTACCCCATCCCCAGCATACTTCGCTGGCGAATCCTTGATGCCTCTCTCTTCTTGATACTTGGTTCCTGCAAAGTCGATTACTCCAGCAATGACCGGCAGGCTACTCCGCCAGTCCGCGTCCCTCATCTTCTCCAAAATGAGCACACTCTCGCCCGCTTTCCGTGCTTCGATGGCGGCATAAAGTCCTGCTGTACCTGCCCCTATTATGATAATATCGGCCGTTCTGTCCCACTTTTTTTGCATAGTTGCTCCCTCCTATATCATTTACTCAGATGGTTGTGAAACTGCTAAGTATCTATGTATCCATGGTGAAGCACCTCCTACCAACGGAAACAGCTAGGCACCATCTCTTACTCTGCAATATTTCTGTCAAATCCTTCCTCAGTTTGCTCTATGCGATTATGCCTGGCAACCGGTGGACCATAATCGCCTATGCCGTATTTCTCCTTGCCGGTCACGTTTTTTCGTCGACATGCATTCCTCCATATGCCATCTCCCGATCTTGATGTGACTTTTTCTTTGTATATATCTCGATTTCATTTTCCGTGCTTCATTCAGCATCCTTTCGTTAATCAACCTAATTCAAGCCAGGTCCCTCAATATCTTATCCGGGTTCACCACCCCTTACCTAAGCTGTTTGCCTCCACGGATTGCTCCAAGAATGAAGTTGGTTTGTTCCTTTATATAATCTTCTAATACATATGCATAACGTTTTCCCAGTAGCCACTGCCTGAAAGCCCACATATGTCCGAGGACGACTATGTTCTGTGCAATGACCGGAGAACTGCCTGTCTTGAATTCTCCGCTTGCACAGCCTCTGTCCAATATACGCTCAAATGCGCCGCTAAGGCGTCTTTCCATTTCAAAAACGGCCTTACGCGCATCTGGACGCAACTCCTTGGTTTCCTGATACATAAAAACAACGGAGTCTTGAAGTCGATCCACTGTCCGATAGTAAGTATCGATAGCCATCTGAAGAGCCTTAGTCGCAGGGAAAGCATCATAGGTGGGAGAAGTCCCCTCAATAAACTCTGCCACATCAGACATCACATAATCGAAAACCAAATAGAGGATGTCCTGCTTTGTCCCGACGTAGTTGTAAAGGTTGCCAACACTCATATCACAGGCACCGGCTAATTGGCGGAGATTTACCAGTCTATACCCTTTTTCCACGAAAACCTGCGCTGCACGGGAAGCTATCTGCCTTCTACGTAAGCTCACCAAGTCTCGATCTTTACTGTGAGTTCGGATTTTGACTACCATTGTCAGTCGCAATCTGGAGAAGGATTAGGCGAACTTGGTCTTATGGTGACAACAACCATCGAATGAACGTTCACTCTATATAGTATCATACCCTTAAAGCTTTGTCAAGTCTTCGAATTGAGTCATAATAAATGTTACCGAAAGGGGTATCGATATGTCAGAATTGGTGTTACCGAAAGGAGGTAAGGTGACACGATGCAGCATAGTAGAATACGCGGCGGCAGTGCGGGGGCGTTATTC
>Ga0299915_10001285_pt1 | contig 18623 bp, 12 predicted proteins | sample RVTome_13_FD_200263 | JGI IMG/M metagenome (GOLD analysis project Ga0299915, IMG submission 200263) | Soil microbial communities from uranium-contaminated site in the Upper Colorado River Basin, Wyoming, United States - RVT92D227 (version 2) ... | reverse complement strand
AGCCGGCCGTGTCCACCAGGATAAAGGCTCTCTCCTGGCGGAGGATGAGGACGTCGGTGCTGTCCCGGGTCGTGCCCGGAACTTCGCTGACGATCAGCCGCTCCTCCCCGCACAGCCGGTTCACCAGCGAGGATTTGCCGACGTTGATCCGGCCCACGATGGCCACCCGTAGCGGTGGCCGGGCCGGTTCCTCTTCCCGAGACTGGGGCAAGGCCCCGGCCAGGGCTTCCCTCAAGGCATCCACACCACGGTTATGCTCGGCGGAAACAGGAAAAATATTCTCCCCGCCCAGACGATAGAAATCGCCCAACCTTTCCTCCAGGCCTGGAGTGTCCACCTTGTTGATCACCACCAGAAGCCGCCGGCCGCTTTTCTTGATATCGGTGAAAAGCTCCTCCTCCCCGGGCAAAAGGTCGCGTCGGCCGTCCAGCACCAGAAGCACTACGTCCGCGCGCAGGGCTTCCTGCCAGGCCTTGTCCCGGACCTTGGCCGAGAACGGCTCGTCGGGAGCGCCGAAGAATCCACCCGTATCCACCAGTTCGAAGCTCCTGTCCCCAACCCGAGCCAAAGCCGTCACGGCGTCGCGGGTCATTCCCGGAAGCGAATGGACCAATGATTTCCTGGCCCCCGCCAGACGATTGAACAGGGTGGACTTCCCGACATTGGGGAAACCGATGATCGTCACCCGCTTCAGCTTTTTCATCAGGTATTTTCCGTGGTCAATCGATTCAGGTCCCCACGGCTATCAGCCGGGCTCCGGGCCTTACCGGGCAATCATGGCAAAATCGGGCAAGAAGGCCTTGGTCAGACCGATATGGCCGCTGAGAGTCTCCTTTTCATCTCCGTTGACCAAGATAAAGACCCTTTTGACCGACTTGAAGTTATAGGCCAGAGAATTGACCAGACAATACACGGTGTCCATTTCGGCCGAAGAACCCGAGGGGTGCCGCTCGCTGAACTCTCGGGAAAAATCCAGATAGGCTGTCCCCTCTTTGGTCAGGTACACCTGGCGGAGGCGGGTTTCGGCGGGCAGGGGGGAGATGAGCCCCTGGCGCGACCCCTTGATCAACTCTTCCACAACTCGGGCGGCCTCCCGCTCCGGAGTCGGGCTGGAGACAATCTCTCTCTCCTCGGGATGAAGAAGCCTATCTGTTTCGGACAGGAAAAACAGTGTGACTTTCTTCAGTTCGACCGTTTCCGGCTGCGGTCCCGGCTCTTTTCCTCCAAGTTCCGGCGGCCGTTCCTTGACCGTCCCGCCCCCCCCGCTGAGAAAAAAAATACCAGCCAGCAGGATCAAGCTCAAGCTCAGGACGGCCAGCAGCAGAATCCGGCTGCGGGTCATCGGCGGAGGCTTTCCGCGGGAAATTCGCGGATGGTGTTGACCAGGCCTTGGTAGATGGCCTGGGCCACGTTCCACTGGAATTCCTCTCTTCCCAATAGCCGTTCCTCCTCGGGATTGGACAGGAAGGCCACTTCCACCAGGATGGCCGGGCAGGCCACCTCGGTCAGGACCTTGAAGGGCGCCTGCTTGATGCCGCGGTTGGCCGTGCCCAGCAGGCCGTTGAGCTCGGCCTGGACGAGTTCAGCCAGCCGGCTGCTCTGGCGGATGTAGGCTGCTTGGGCCATGTCCCACAAGATCATCCGGATGTCGTCCTGGTAATCCTGGTCGGCCGCGATCCGGCCCTGGAGCTCGGTCTGGGTGTTTTCGAAATAGGCCAGCCTCCGCACATCTTCGTCGGTGGCGTTGAGGTTGAGGAAGAACGTCTCCGACCCGCTGGAACTCTTTTTATAAGAGCCGTTGGCGTGGATGCTGATGAAGAACTGGGCGTCGTTATTGTTGGCCGCGGCGGCCCTGTTCTCCAGCAAGACCTCGACGTCCTTGTCGCGGGTGAGAACCACGCGGAAGGCCAGGTTGCGCTCGATTATGGACTTCAGCTTGAGGCTGATGGCCAAGGTGATGTCTTTTTCCAGAGTGCCGGACTTGCCCTTGGCCCCGCTCTCCATGCCCCCGTGCCCCGGGTCGATGACGATCGTCCGGCCGCCCGAAGAAAGGGGGACGGTCGGTCGGCCCTTGTCCTGAGGGGGCGCAGCGGCCGGCTTCTCCTCCACCGCGGGCGCCGGCTTTTTCTCCGCGGGCTTGGGGGAGGGCGTCTCGGCCGGTCGCTCGACTTCTCTGAGATCGAGAATGAGCTGGAAGGGATTTCCGACGGTGAAATGGGTGAAGGTGTAGGATTCCGTTTTGGCGTCGATGGTCAAAATATGTCGAGAGCCCTGCCGGGACATGGACACCGAACGGATCAAGCGGCTGGTGACCGGCCCGCTCTGGATGTGGACGGGGCTTTGGGATTCAATGCCGACTTCAATCGCGCCGGGCGTCCGGCGGGCGATGGTGAAGGTGAGCGTTTGGGTCGATTCCAAAGTCACCCGGCTGAATTCAGCATAGTCTCTGACCATAACTCTAACCCGGGCGATATTTTGAGCTAAGAGGGAGGCAAAAAGCAGGGCACCCACAAATCCGGCCTGGATCCGATATCTAGAGCGCGGCACTGTCCTCTTGTCCTAAAACAAAAATATGGAGGCGGCGGGAATCGAACCCGCGTCCGAAGACTTTCAGCGAAGGGCCTCTACATGCGTATCCTCTTCGCTGCTCTCACTCCGCTTCTCCGAAGAGGAAAGAATCCACGGAGCCAGCCCCGTGAGGTTTCGCTCACCGGGTCCAGGGCGGGTCCGGCTCGCTATCCCGCTGGGCGACGCTTCCCGAGAACCGCGGGAGAGTGTCCCGGGAAACGGCTAGCCTTTCTTCAGGCAGCTACAGGCAGTGTTTCTGCACTTACTTGGGCCCACCGTTTTACGAGGTGGATGGGATCTCGGCATGCAGCCCTAGCCTCAATATCTCCGTCGAAACCGTTCGCCCCCACGATTCGACTCAAAAACATTTTAATGAATCGCTGCCTGTCCTGTCAAATGAAGAGGGGCCGATAAGGGTAGGTGCGTACTTGCCGGCCTTATTCTTCTGGCTATCTGGTTATTTAAAAAAGTGGTTATTTAAAAAAGGAGCGGCCCTCGGCAACTTATTAAAAAACAAAGGGATATGATGAGTTCCAGGCTTGATTTTCGCCTTAGACTGATGTTTTAGGGAATAAAAAGCACGGCCTAAATGAACCTATTTAGTTAGGGGGGCATAAGGTTGGCGTCGCTATGACAAAGACGCCTTCTTCTCTATTCTATTAAATTTAGTTTTTTATAATTTTGATAGTCTCGTTCCCAAAGGGCTTTGAATATTTATTGTATTTCCTTATTATTGTTTCTGGAAAATCACTAAATTTAATAATTTTCTTTTTTGGATTATTTGTAAGGAATACAGCAGATTCTGCTTTTCTTTTTGATTTGAAATAATAGAGAAGATGCATAATCACAAACAAATATGCTTTTTCAACGTGTTCGATGTCCTTGAAGTGTTTCAATATTAAGGCTGCGGACAGGTCTCGTAACTCATCTTTTAATGAATAGTTATCAAAATTTAGCTCAAGAGGAGGAATCACAATGAAAATATCAAATCGGTCTAAAAAGTCACTAAATTTTGGCACCGAACCAAGAACATCTTTTAAATAATCGATTTGACTATCCCTCCAATCAGAATATTCTATCTTTTTCTGAAAAGACTTGTTTATTATTGGTATGATTCTTTTTATATTTTGATAAAGTCCATCGCGCCCACTTTTAGAATCGAATAAACTGCCCCCAGCAAAAAATAGTATTGCTTTCATGTGTTCATACTTATTAACACCATTATCATATTTTCCATCTGCCATAAGAGACAATAAATGAGAGAATATATAGTTACCTTGTATTGCGGTATCAATTTCATCAATGAAAACAATAGGAATAATATGTTTTGTATTTTTATTTTTGATATATCGCATTATTTTTGATAATGCGCCTATCTTTTCATACGAGCTCAAATTATAATCAGTGTAGTCTATATCATGCCATTTTGTTTTAAACCGCTCATAATATTGCCTTGCTAAATATGATTTTCCGCTGCCGGGCGGGGCAGATATAAATACATTTAAAGGCCTTTTAATATCTTTTCTGTTTTTATAATTATTTATCGCCTTTTCAACTGAAATTAATTCTATTGCCAAATCACTGTAATTACAGATATATCTGCCAATAACGCTATGCGCTTTGAGGTCAATAATTTTTGTATTACAAAGCTCAGGCAAATTAATTTTTTTTCTCTTGCCTTCAAGCGCTTTAAAGAGGTCAACTAATCCTTCTTTAATTATTAAATCCGATATTAGTTCAATACCTATCATTTTTCCTCCTATATTATGACACTATTATTAAAATATCTTCTATATTCAGAACATATTGCTAGTTCAATATATTTATTAAATTCTTTTTCATATTTTATCATCTATAAAATGAAAGTTCTAGGTTCTAGCGTTTCCGGATATGTGGGCTGACATCTCAAAGAAGTATGCCACCGAGATGCACATCTATAGAATTGAATCAGGTAGACTATCGCAAAGCTAGCTGGATACACCTTTGCCCATTTTACAATCTTTGGGGACATCCCGCGGACGAAGATAGACCAAAACCATCTGCGCTTCAGGGGCCTTAGCCGTGTTTAGCCCGGTTGCGGCAAGCAATACGCTACAAAGACCTGGGGTGATAGAGAATGTGCCGAGGGCCGGACTCGAATCGGCATGGAGCTTACGCCCCGAGGGGTTTTAATTCCCTTGAGTCACAAAATATTAAATAGACCACAAACCTCCGTGTGGACACGGTGTGGACAAAACCGCTAAAAATGGCTCAGCTTAGGTGACTCAGGCTAAATAAAAGAATCAGGGAAAGCGATTGATAAATAAGGGAAAAAGGGAATGACCTGTGCAGGACTCGAAACTGCAACCCGCGGATTAAGAGTCCGTTGCTCTTTTTAAACAAACCTCTCTCCGTGTAACGCCGGTGTAACAGATTTTACTAAAACTCGCCTACTTCGGATTAAAGGTGCTCAAAGGAAAACGTTGATTTATATGGGGAAAAGTGGCGGGGCCGACGAGACTTGAACTCGCGACCTCCGGCGTGACAGGCCGGGGGTTTTCCCCCAAGAAAACTCAGTTCGTGTAACACGGGTGTAACAGATTCTCCCCATTTTGAACTGTTTTCCGGACCAGGAGCTCGACAGCAGAAATTTTCTGGCTCTTCCCCGGATGGGTGTACTGACATGCCCCAGTCAATCGTCCTCCTTGCTAGTCTCTTCCCCGCAAGGCGAGCTAGAGGAGGCAGCAATTGTGTTTCCAGAGGAATTTTATTAAAATCTTTTAAACACTGACGGAGATGGGACCAATCAAGGCCATGACAAAAATTAGGAAAGCTATTGAGGCTATCAAAAAAGAAAAATACGAGACTGCTGAATCGATACTTAGGACGCTATGGCAAAAAGCTTCTCATGATGCTTATATTAATTATCTATTAGGTTATCTTTACTATGAATTTAAAAATCCTGCTCACTCCGACGAAAAGGCTAAGCGCTATTTTCGGGCTTCAATTGCAGGTGATAAGCCAATAGAGAACGCATTCTTATATCTCTCTTGCCTTGAAAGGAACAAAGAACACGCAAAAAGAGTATTAATTCGAGGGTTAACGTTTTTTCCAAATAGCGGAGCCATTTATGGAAAACTTCTAGGAATCTCAGCAAATGACGAAAAGGCTAAGTTATTTGAGGAAATAGTAGAGAAAGGACTTGATACAGATACCAGCAGAGCAATAATGATTGAATATTACTTCCAGTCCAACGATTTTGCTACTGCCATTGATCTCATAGATAAAGTCCAAACTCAAGACAAGCTAGATAGAATGGTCCTTCAACTGTTCAAGGGTATTTGCTATTTAGAAAATAAGGATATAGTTCACGCCCTAGCAGAATTTAGCCCACTTATTAATCAGGATATTACAAATGCCCTTGAGTTCGCTCCACAAATTCTATCAATTGTTGCCTTTTCCAGACGAGGTCCAGGAAGCACAGAGGAAGCATTTAAACTATTCGCCCAAGTACCAGAAGATTTCGAGTTTGTTGAACCCTATGTGTATGGAAACCTGCAACTTTGGATCAATTACGTGGCATATATTCTAGAAGCAACAAACTTCCTCTTGAAGTTGACGCGAAAAAAGAACCTCATCGCACGAATTCGGGCGGTAAGGGCACTGTGCGTGGTTGGTTCCGAGGCCTATCGCTATTATCCGAAAGCAAAGGCGCATAAGGACCTCGTTTATGCACATTCGGTCCTACCTCATGTTTCGAAGTATACGGAAACTCTGCTCGGACTGGCAGAAGATAATGGAGACACCTTTTCCTCTTATATATTGTGCATTGAACTTCTCTCTTCGCTCTTTGGAAAAGAATTAGATGAAAAAGCAGACGAATTCTTATGGTCATTCATAAGCGAAAGCACACAAGAGATATTCCAACGGATTATCGATGATTTTGAACGACGTTTGAAGGTCGGGGAAATTTCTACACAAGCTGCCGTCAGATTATTCTCCCCATTAATTGAAAGGCTTCATAAAGAGCAAAGGTATTCAGCTGTTCAAAGACTTGTAAATTTTTTAGGGGATCATAATGCAAAAGATGTGAATGCCCTTTTCGAGGTTGCCTACGCTTTGGCTAGCAGCAATGACATCAAACGTGCCGCGAAGTATTACGAGCTATTACTCAAAAAAAGGCCCGCGGACACAGCTGCCCTAAATAACCTCGCCCTAATTCGAGAGGAATGTGGCGACCTGCAACAAGCAGAGCAACTTCTAAGCAAAGCTAAAGGACTTGATCCTGATGACGCCCTCGTAAAAAATAATCTAGAAAGAATCATTTCTCTGAGAAAAGCAGGCCTTAAGTTCATGGGTATGCCTTTTAAAAATAAACAGGCACTTTTACGATTATGGGAATCAAAAAATACCGAGGACAAGATCAGTGTTACGTCGGATGAATTGCCCTCCTTGTTGGGATTATCTGGCGATGAGGCCACTAGTGTTTTTAGTCTTTTCATTAAAAACAAAATTATCTTGCCTTGCTCTGCTAAAGAAAACATTGGAAAGAAAAAGAAGTATATTCTGAATCCAGAGGTACGCTGTAATATCTCAGAAATTGAAAATGAGGTCGCAGAACGGACTCCTATTATGGAAATCATTAATGATATTGCTAATGATGGGCTATCTCGGATTGGCTTTAATCAAGAATTAATAAATACTCTGAATAAAACATTTTCAAGCGAATTAAACAATTATCTGAAGAGGGATCTCCAAGAGGCAGCATTTTCTCTTTTAACTCGCTCCTATAAAACAACTCAAGTCATTTGTGGGAGCATTATCGAGGCGGTTCTTCTCGATAGGCTATCAATACAGGGAAAATTAAAGTACTTATGTAAAGACAATAAATTGCGCAGCATAAATAGAATGAATCTAGATGAACTATTATTTGTGGGTTTGAAAGAAAAAGTCATTAATGAACACTTGTATCATTTAGCCCATGGTCTAAGAGGATATCGAAATCTTATTCATCCCGGTGTAGAACAAAGAGGAAAAGCCATATCAATTTCGGAGAGCAATGCAAAACTCGCTTGGGATATCACGCGCAAATTATTAAAGGAAATATAGTCGCGAAGGTTTACATTTATTGTGACAAATTATGTTCAGTGAATTAATAATCGAGTCGGGAGTCCGGGGATTCGAACCCCGGTCTGATGGCTGAGCTTTCTTTTTTTCCTTGTATTAACTTAAGCTAGTTTTTGGGTAATTTATCTAGAAACCAATCTTTTCACCAGATCAAGAAACATATCTTCCTGAAATTCTTTCAATTCCACGGAATATATGTGAATAACATGCAATCCTCTTAAGGCTTCATTTAGCTCGCTTAAGGTTTGCACTCCATGAGGATATATATACTTGGCGAAATTATATAATGGATTATCCCTGACCTCCAGTACTAGCCACTTCGCATATGGGTCTACCTTTGACCTTTGCAAAATTAGATTAAAACCGTCTTCATTCTTGCGAGTTAAACAGTATCCCCATCCTATCACACCCTCAAGTTCATTCACGCCATCGACTTGTTCAATATAGACCGATAATTGGGACTCCGAAAAGTTGTAACTAAGGCTATAGAAAGGCACGTCTTTAGAAATTAGCTTTCTTATCTCTAGGGGCTTTAATTGTTCATTTACATCGCCAACTATTCTATTAAATCCTGAAATTAGCTCTTGGCAGTGAAATTCGAAGACTTTTCTTATTTTCCTTTTTTCAGCATCCTGCCTATCTCTCTCTTGAGCTTTTTTTAAAGCCTCTTGCCTATTTATTTGCCCTGCCTCTTTTGCTATTTTAACGATTTCCATAATTTTCTCGGGAACTTTCTTTTGCTCCAATTCTTTCACATTTCTCAAATCTTCAAAAATATCGTTCAAGTTTCTATATCTGTTTTCGGGTTTCTTTTCTATCATTCGCGCTATTATCGAACTAATCTTCTTGGGTAAATCGGGATTAAGCTCTTGCGCTTGTTTAGGAATTTTAAAAAGGTGGCTCTCCCGTAAAAACTCAATGATATTCTCGCTTGATGGAACTGGCAGAAAAGGATGTTTCAATGTGGACAAAACATAAAAGATTAGTCCCATAGAATATTGGTCAACGGCGGTAGTTGGAGCTAGATTTTCCCATACTTCTGGTGCCATGTATGATGGAGTCCCCCAACCCTTAAAAGTCAGAGTTCTTGTGGACTCTTCTAGTAGTCGCGATAATCCAAAATCTGATATCTTAAGCACATCGCCAAATATTAAAATGTTACTTGGCTTTAAATCTCTATGAATTAATTCCTTATTAATAGCCCTTAAACCAGATAAAAGCTGGCTTATCCAACTCAGCAATTTCTCATTATTAATGAAGGCGGCTTGCTTTTTTATATATCCCTCCAAGTCCCCATTGGGAGCATATTCAAAAGTAAAGAACTTGACAGGCTTTTCATGGCATGTCGTCTCTTCAACTGAATATATTTTCACTACATTCACATGTTCGACTCGCATAACTGCATGTACTTCTCTATCGAACAATTGAACTAATTCAGGCTGTTCATCAATAATTTCAAAAAGCATACACTTCAGGGCTTTTTGTTCGCCTGAAGATAAATCTTCGACTTTATAAACCTCACCAAAACCACCACTACCTATCAATTGATTAATCTTATACCTTCTATTAATGACATCGCCCATGGAAAAAAGCATTTGTTTTATCTCAACTGATTACATTTTATTACAACTGACCAAGTTGTCTTGTAGTAAACCTGCAACGCCACGCGCGCGAACTCGAATCCTTACGACTTGCCATTCTCCTGTATGATAGCATAAGAATTTGTTGGTATGAGAAAGATAGCCATAGCACATATGAAGTTGGTTTCTATTATTGTCATACGACAAATAGTCTTTACCCTATTCTGTCCCTCATTGTCAAAACTTCAAAAAACAGACTCCTCCCCATTTGACCGCCGTTTGCCCGGAACGACTTAAAAGCGCTGAAACTAAGGTATCAGTGTTTAAAATAGGGAAGACAAAAAAGGGACTCTGAAATTACTCTAATTATCGAAAAACATTGAAAATACAATATGCCGGAGGAGGAAATCGAACCCACACCCCTGTTTCCAGGGACCGGATTTTGAGTCCAGCGCATAGTAATGGATGAATTCAGAAATAGACCTCTCCCCGTGTGACGCCTGTGTGACAGATTCAGTTGAAAACCGCTGAAACTACGGGTCTAGGATTGAAAGGACAAAGCTTCAAAACAACCGAAGAATGAAGGAAATAGAGAGCGCGCCCGGAGGAATTTGAACCCCCGACCTATGGATTCGAAGTCCACTGAAGCGCAAAAATCCATTTTCACCAATTGATTTAGACTGAAGGTTTTTCGAGGGCGATGGGCCGCTTTTCTTCTTCCGTTCCGTTTTAGATACAGGTACCCAAGGTCGTAATAAGAATTTGCGTAGCCAGGGGGCAAGCTCGAGTGACCGGAGGAGGTGTTTTTCCGCCTCCTTGGCGTCCCCAAGAGCGTCAAAGGTCTGTCCGATGAGGTTAAGATAGATAACAGTCGCTATTCCTTTGCAACGACGAAAAGAGGATAATCTACTTATAGTGCTTTAAGCCTTCCTCGCACATCTTCTCGAGAGCTTCTACTAAAAATTCGTCTATGGAACCAAAGACCGGGCCAACAATAAAAGGCACTCTAAAACTACCTTCGAAGTTATCCTTATGGATATCTTTAGGAGTATCCGACATCTGAATTATGCCGCTAAATCTCCCCTCAACCAGCAATTCGAATGGCCTATTATCAATTGGCCCTCTTTTAACAATTCGGCATTTACACAACTTTAATTCGCCTGAGATTGCAACTCCTCCGTGTTCGCCATCTTGGAATACAAGCCCAGCCGTATCTGCAAGGATCGTCGTATCTCCTCCTATCGGATAAGGCTCTCTTCGATTCACATCAAAGGTGCAGTTCCCACAAGTTATCCCTACTGAAGAAACTAGGTCTTCATTCTGATCTTTCTGTCCACCAGCAATGCCAAATTTGCCAGGAAGGATGCTGCCTCCAGCCTCATCCCCCGTATAGGAAAACCAACCATGTCCAGCTACCCGAATATTCAGTCCCCCGCAAATTCGCGATATCACATCGCCAACTGAATCGAACTCATGATTACGATCCTGATCTATAAGATCCAATAAAGGATCTGGTATACCCGTGTCCACCAAGACCTGTAAAATGGGGGGAAAGAAGCTAAAATTTCCCTGGAACGTATTCCTATTAATAATAAGATACCTGAACTTGATATCCTGTGGCCCGATGCCGGGATTTATGGACTTTAAAATCGCTGCAAGTGATGCGACTTGGGGCGCGGCAAAAGAGTTGCCCGTTGCCGGTACTGTGTGACCGGACCGATCAACTACGTTGACCCCTTCAGAAGGTGCATAGATATCGATAAGAGATCCGTGAGCACCCCTCAATTTCTCGGGATGGCATTTTCGTGTCCCTCCTACGGTGACAACATTTGGAAGTTGAAGGCCAGCCGGCGGGGCTATAGTTTCATTTTTCAGCTCCATATTATCATCATTTGGCGCCGCAACAACTAGCAAAACATTAGGGAACTCAGCTAGAAACCGCCTCCATTGATCTCGCGCTTTTTTTCGATCAGCAGCATCTTTATATCCATATCCACCGCTAAAATTTACTATACTAGCTCCTCTGTTAACAGCCCACGTGAAGTAGACAAAATTTTCCATCGTCGAAATATCATTGCCTTCAGTTACCATCAGAGTCAGGTTATTGCCTAGGAAACGCGTCGCAATCCCATTCATTCCCCTACCATTGTTATCAGCAGCGATGACACTCGTTACCATTGTTCCGTGGCCATCATCATCATATGGATTGCGGCCCGAAGATGAATGTAAACTAAGAACTATCACATCACTGAATTCGCCATTGTCCTTGGCTAGTCCAGTATCCAAAACTGCAACCTTTACTGGATATAATCGTATATGCTCACGCTCTTTATCAAAAAAGGTTAAAGCAGAAAAGTAATCCGTATGTGCAAACTGGCAGCGCGCATCGCCCATAAGCTTGGAATTATCACTTTCGGCAAGACAATCATCAAGTTTCTGGGCCATGTAATTATAGGAGGCCGACTCAACGTAAGTATATGCTTCTATTTTTCTTATGCTTGCATTGAGCTCTTCTATGTTTTTTGCTGGAATTTCGAGCTGGTATATATCAGCAATCGGAATCTGTCCAACTATGTGGCCGGCGATTCCAGCAGCAATCTCTTCAACAATAGTCCGCGGCGTCCCCTTTGCCATTAATAAGATAATCTGGTTCGTCGGAAACCGCGCATAATTGCCCTCGCCGCCTAAAATGACGATTTTAGCCGGATCAGGTTCTGCGGCAAATATCTCAGAATCAAGCTGGCAATCGCCAGTGAATTCGGCCAAGCCGCTGCCTGACGCAAACCCCATTAGGAAAATAAATAGACAAATAAGGTTTATTGCTTGGTTGTGCATTGTTCCCCTCCTATCTTCCAATAATAAGATAAGCCTTGCCCTTGGGGAAGTTGTTAAGAAGTTGTTAAGCAAAAGCAAAATAGTTTATTCCTGAGGGATTTGAATGAATCGAATGTCCTGCACACGCCTCCTTATGCCATCCTCAGGACTCCAACGGCGCTCATTTAATGCCCTTCTTAAAGCAGACCCCTCCCCGTGTAACGCCGGTGTAACAGATTTTGCCTAAACTCGTCTACTTCGGACTAATGGTGCTAAAAGGAAAACGTTGATTTATATGGGGAAAAGTGGCGGGGCCGACGAGACTTGAACTCGCGACCTCCGGCGTGACAGGCCGGCGTTCTAACCAACTGAACTACGACCCCGCGAAAAGGCTAAGTCATTATAAAGAACACGGAACCGAATTTCAACCTAACGGCCGCCTATGGGGAGGGGATCAGGCTCCTCCCGGCTTGAGGTTTTTCGCCACCCTTCGGACGACTTCCCTCAGCCTCCGTTCCCGAGTGCTTTGAGCCTTGGCCTGTTCGACCCAGCCGATGTACATGTTCCGGTAAGTGTTGGCCAGGTTGAGAAAATTCTTCCGGGCCCGGGCATCGCCGCTCAAAGCCTTGCTCAGGTCAGCGGGAATTTTTTCCCTCCTGAGATTCGTATAGGCTCTATCCCAGGAACCGCTTTCTTTGGCCGCCTCGATCTTGGACAGCCCGGCTTCGGCCATCTGGCCCAGGGCTATCAATTTTAGCGCTTTATCCTTATTGATTTTTGACCAAACGCTTCCCGGTTGGCGGGGCGTGTATTTCAAGACATAGCTTTCCTCATCTCTTCGCTTCAGTTGGCCGTCGATCCAGCCGAAACAGAGCGCCTCCTCGACAGCTTCCTCGTGGGTCAGGCCTTGTTTGGCGGCGTGCTTCTTGAAGTGGACAAGCCAGACCCCGCTTGAGCCAGAAGAATTCCGGGCTAGCCAGGCCCTCCATTCCTTTCGGTTTTTAAACAAGAGAGGTTGGCTTCGCCCGGCGGGCATGTTCCCTACATTTTTTCCAGCGCGGCGATGCGGTCCTCGATGGGCGGGTGGGTACTGAACAGCTTATTGACGAAACCCTTCAAGTTCTTGAGGGGGTTGACGATGTAGAGGTGGGCCGTGGCTTTGTTGGCCGCCTCCAGCGGCTCGGTGTCGGCGGTCAGCTTTCTCAGGGCCGAGGCCAGGCCGGCCGGGTTGCGGGTAAGTTGGGCGCTTGAAGCGTCGGCCAGGAATTCCCGCCGGCGGGAGATGGCCAGACGGATGAGCTGGGAGATGAGCGGGCTGAGGATAGCCAGCACCAGACCCACGGCCAGCAGCACCATCACCAGCTGATTCCCCTTGCCCCGGCTGCTGGAACGGCGACGGCCGCCGCCCCAGAAAACGCCGCGCAGGATCCAATCGCTGAGCAGGGCCACTACGCCGATCATGACTACGGTCAGGGTCTGGAGGAGGATATCGTAGTTTTTGATGTGCGACATCTCGTGGCCGATGACGCCCTCCAGCTCCGCCCGGTTCATCTTCTGCAGCAGCCCGGTGGTGACGCAGATGACCGAGTTTTTTGGATTGCGGCCCGTGGCGAAAGCATTGGGCGCTGTGTCATCAATGACGTAGCATTTGGGGGCGGGATTGCCGGCGGCTATGGCCAGGCCCTCCACCACGTTGTACAGGTAGGGATACTCCTCCTTGCTCGCCGGCTTGGCCCGGCTGATGGTCAGGACGATCTTGTCGCTGGCCCAGTAGCTGATGAAAGCGCTGAGCGAGGCGACGGCCAGGGCCAGGATGAACCCGGCCGTCCCCATCCCCATCAGGTACTGGAGGACCCAAACCAGCATAAAGATCAAAACGATGAAACAGAAAACAAGCAGCCCCGATTTAAACTTGTTCTCGGAAATCTGCTCGAACATCGCGGCTCAGGGCGGCCGGGAAGGTCAACTCTCAGGAGAAGCTCACCTTGACCGGACCTTTGGCCTCGGCCTCGGTGACCACAAAGTACTCGCGCGGCTTGAAGCCGAACATGCCGGCCATGACGTTGGAGGGGAAAGTCTGGAGCCGGGTGTCGTACTTCATCACCGAGTCGTTGTAGAACTGCCGGGAGTAGGCCACCTTGGACTCGGTACCGGCCAACTCCTCCTGGAGCATGAGAAAATTCTGGTTGGCCTTGAGCTCGGGATAGTTCTCAGCCACGGCAAACAGGGATTTCAGCGCTCCCGTAAGCACATTCTCGGCCGCGCCCTGGTCTTTGACCGTGCCGGCGTTAATGGCCTGGGTGCGGGCCTGTGTCACCTTCTCAAAGACTTCCCGCTCATGCTTGGCGTAGCCCTTGACCGTTTCCACCAGGTTGGGGATGAGGTCGTAGCGCCGCCGGAGTTGGACGTCAATCTGGGCCCAGCCGTTGTCGCAACGGTTGCGCAGGACGACCAGGCTGTTGTACATACCCACCAGAAACAGGACGATCAGGCCGAATATGATCAGTACACCGATCACCATTTTGTCTTTCCTCCTTGAAGCTCTCCGTTCCGCCTCCATAATAAAGGCTAGCCGTTCACTCTGTCAAATACGTAAAAGCTACGATCCGGTTCAGATCACCACGGCCAATTTTAGGAAAATGGCCGGCCGAGTCTCGCCGCGTTCGCCAAAACGGATCGAGCCCTGCTGGTAGGCCAGCTGCAGCAGCCCGAAGGGCGGGCGGAAGCGCCAGACGAAGATGATCTGGATGTTCTTCTTCTCGATGGCCGAGTGAAGCTGGGTGAAAAGCTTCAAGAAAAGGTCCTTGGTGAAAAAGTAGTTCAGGCGCAAGACATGGATCCAGGTCGTCTCGCCCTCCGGGTCCGGGTCGAGGACCAGCCGGGTGAGGTCGTACTCCACAGAAAACTTGTCTCCCAGCTTTCGGTTCAACCCCGCCTCCCACAGACGAAAGTTGGAATCAAAGCTTCGGCCGAAGGCGTAGCTCAAGCGGGCCATCTGCCATTCGCGCATGTTGTAGCCGACCTCGACCGTGCTTTGGCGGTTGCGGAATTCTTTTTCATACAGCTTGTACTCTTCGGTGTGCCCGAGCTCCAGGGAAAATCGGTTGCGCAGGTCGATGTCCAGTCCCTGGTCCACCTGCCAGCTACGCAGCGTTCCCTCCAACCCCCAGTAGATGTTGTAGTTGGAGCTGTATTCGACCCGCTCCAGGGTGCCGCTCTTCAGCCACCAGGTTTTTTCCAGGGCCGAGTCGAGCTCGCGGCGGTTGTCGTCGCGGATGAAGCCCACCGCGTTGGCGTTGTCGCCGAATCCCTGGCCGAGTTGGGTGTAGCGCACGTGGAAATGGGCGGTGGCGCTGTCGTAGCTCGGACGCAGGAAGAAGGCCAGGTCCGGCCGGACCGGATCGCCGTAGGAAACGGCCAACTGCCCGGTGAAGTTGAATTTTTCCGAAAAGAAGTGGACCACGTCCAGGCCGGCGCTGCCGCGATTTTTTCCGTCTTCAAGACGATTGGCCGCCAGGAACCCCATGGTGGAGGACTTGAAAACGTCCTGGCGCAGGCGCAGGACGCTGAAATTGGCGCTGTCCAGTCCGGCCTCGGCGTCGGGCTTGGTTTGGGCTGACAGGATTGCGAACTCCGTGCCGCTCTTCTTGCCGTAGGCTTTCAGCCCGGCCCAGATGTCGGCGATGCGCCGCGAGTAGAAAAGCTGGATCCGCTGGCTGTAGATCTCCTTGCCCTCCAGGAAAAAATTGCGCTTCTCCGGAAGGCTGAGTTCAAAACGGGTGAGGTTGACCTGTTCCTGGTCGGCCTCGATCGTGGCGAAATCTGGGTTGACGGTCAGGTTGGCCGAGAAATCCTGGGAGATTGCCCATCGGGCATCGGCCCCGGCCTCGACTCCGCTCTTCCCCTCCTCCAGGCGGCCGATAACATGCGGGATCAGCTCCAGCCGCTTGGCGGCAGCTTCCAAGTCGAGCCCTACCAGCGTTCCGAACTGGGAGACCCGGCCGATATTTTCGGTCGGGCCCGGCCATGTGTCTCTTTCCAGCCGCCGGGGAATGCTGCGGACCACAGCAAAGCCCCAGGCGATCCCCCGGCCCGGTTTGAACTTGATGGAGGCCAGGGGAATTTCTATCTCAGCCGTCCAGCCTTCCGGGCCGCGACGCGCGGCCGACCGCCACTCCCCGTCCCAGGTGGTATCCTGGGTGCGGCCGTTATCGGAAAGCCGGCCGTCTTCCTGGGTCCCAAGCGGGTTGGTGAAAAAAAAGTAGGCCGTTCGCCGGTCGAGGAACGTGTCCAGGTCCACTCCCACGCAGTCGTCGTCGAAAAGGTCGCTGTCCCGCTTGGTGAGCTGTGCGGCAATCCGCTCCGGCTCAGGGTCGCGGCAGAAAAAACCGACATAGAGTCGGTCCTGGGCCAGAAGGACTCGAACCTCGGTGGCAAAGGAAGCCTTCTCTCCGCGCGCGGGCTCGAATTGAACGAAGTCGGAGGCCGCCTCAGCCCGGGACCACTCGGCCTCGGATAAAAGCCCGTCCAGGACGATCCTGCCGCTGACGGCCAACGGCCTGATCTCCTGCGCCGCGGCGGCCGTCCAGAATATTCCCAAGGATAGGACGAAGGATAATCCCCTTTGTCTCAGCAGAAGTCGCAGCTTGGCCATATCCCTTCCTTCGCTCTTCGCCTTCATTCTCAGCTTAATTTAAGCGGGAATCTTACATGAAATCGATCTCCCTGGGAAGCGGCCGCTTCGCTTATGATTTATTCTTGGCTCCAAAAATCAAGAGCCCCTTGGTCGATTTCGGCCTTTTTGTCAATGGCCGAAATGTCGCAAGGGGCGTTTTGTATTCAGAGCTTAGTATTCATATTATTAAACATGATTCTTCAGCGCCATTTTACGGAATTCTGCTATTTTGTCCATAAGAATCACCTATCCAAGCTTAAACAATATCAAGTCGGTTCTGAAAGGTATTTCAACAACCTATCTCTATTCGTGGAAAGATTGGAAAATTGTTTTTCACAAACATCACTAAAACGGGCCAGGACTTTTCGATTTATTGCCTCCTGGTCTTCGAAGACCGCAACCGATTTCATCTTGAGCCCCCACTTTTCAAACTGAAGCAAGGAAATGGTGGCATCCCGCGTCTTATCATCATTCGGCAGAGCATAAATAAAAAATGGTATGTCTCGGCTGTTAACCCGGCAATCCACCGTATATTTTTTCTCCGGATCCATGGAAGCATAATTCCAATCAAATTTTAGCCGTTCCTCTGAAATATTTTCCCTCATGAATATCCGAAAATCCTCTAGAAAGGTTGACACAACACGTTCGCGGGAAAGAAAATTGACGTCGGTAATCCTGGAAATCGCCTGAATGAGGCTATAGAGGGCATTCCCGTAATTTTCCTCCTTGATGGGAATAAGCAGTTCCCCTTCCTGATCTTTCACGCTGAACATTGCCAGGGCGTTGGAGATAATCTTCTGGCGTGTTCCCCGCTGAAGGTCCTTTTCCTCGATCTCGTATGTGAGATGCATATAAGTATGGCCCTCATCAGATAGAACCCAGCTTCCGTTCTCTTTTTTCAGGACTATCGAGAAATGGTCGCCGTCATCAAACATGAAAGGCGTAAAGACGCGGTAGCGGTTGATTCCCTCAGAGCTTAGAGACAAGCTCTTACAAACTTTGCTGATAAATTCCTGCTCGACTTTCCTCACGTCCATCTCTTGTTCTCCTAGAAAAGCTGCATTTGAGATTCCCTCGGAAAGACAAAGCCGCAATCATCAAAAAGACAATGAACGGCCTCGGTCAGGTTGGAGAATCTGTCAGTGGGAACAGCATATAAATCCTCGTGAGGTCCTTGAAGTTGGTACCTCTCGGTAGCTATATGAATGTGAAAGTCATAGAAACGTTCATTCTCCAGAATGTTCGTGTGTTCATGACTCTTGCCGTTGTATCGCTTCAGGCGAAATATAGAATTGGATTTTGGGAGTCGGTAGCCGAGGATAGCGGAAAAATCCATCACATTGAAGCTACTCTGCCGTAGGATGACCATAAAACAGTGATCTTCGTCTCCCGTAATTGAGAACTCGCCTTCCTTATGGGCTCTCTTGGTTCGCAGTTCAATGCTTGCCGAATAATCATCGGGGAGGAGCTTCCTTTCCAGGACTAGAGTTTCGATTTCCTGGTCGGTCAAGATCAGCCTCTTTCCCGGGACACTGAATTCGCTTTTTTTCAATGATAATACATATCCATTCAAGCGACAAGCACAATCCGAGGCTTTGACCCCATAGATCAATCTGCAATCTAAAAACGCTCCGCGGCTGGTCTTTTTCTCAAAAAGATTGATATTTTAGGCCATTTATTACATTTTGGCCATGACTCTTTCACCGTTCCCAGTCGTTATTCTTAAAGCGGGAATATTACAGGAAATATAGTTCCCTGGGAAGCGATGGTCATTTGGATCCGATGCAAAAATAGCAGGAAAAAGAAAAAGAAAAACTGGCCTTGTTTGACAGGCGCTTTCTGAGTATTATATAAGACCTGACGCGGAGAGCGGCCTTTAC